>Ga0137415_10003696_pt1 | contig 15212 bp, 15 predicted proteins | sample CZODoug3_1_1_16f_FD_183082 | JGI IMG/M metagenome (GOLD analysis project Ga0137415, IMG submission 183082) | Vadose zone soil fungal communities from Angelo Coast Range Reserve, California, USA - CZODoug3_1_1_16fungal (Hybrid Assembly) | ecosystem: Environmental > Terrestrial > Soil > Vadose... | reverse complement strand
TGGAGTTTATGAGGATAAGAGACACGCAGCGGTGATGGTAGGGTCGGCGCGCTGCGCCGACCGGACGCCGCAGCGCGGCGTCCCTACCAGCGCTGCCTAGAACTCGGCGCTGCCGGGAGTTCGCGCGAATGGAATCACGTCGCGGATGTTCGGGACGCCGGTGATAAACATGAGCATTCGCTCGAAGCCGAGGCCGAACCCAGAGTGCGGCGCAGTGCCGTAACGGCGAAGATCGAGATACCATTTGTAATCCGCGGGATCCATGTTGTGCTGGCGCATGTTCTCCTCGAGCATTTCGAGTCTCTCTTCACGCTGACTCCCGCCGACGATTTCGCCGATGCCGGGAACCAGCAAATCCATCGCCGCAACGGTTTTCCCGTCATCGTTCGAACGCATGTAGAAGGGTTTAATCTCCTTCGGAAAATTAAAAACTGTGACTGGACATTTGAAATGCTTTTCGGTCAACCACCGCTCGTGCTCCGACTGCAGGTTCAAACCGTGATCGATCGGAAACTCGAATTTCTCTCCGCTTTTCTTTAGAAGATCGACAGCATCGCTGTAGGCGATCCGTTGAAAGGGCCGTTCAACGACAAAATCAAGCCGCGCGAGCAACTCCTTGTCCACGAATCTGGCGAAGAGTTCCATCTCGTCAGGGCAATGCTTTCTCGCATCTGCTATCAGATATTTAACGAACTCTTCCGCGAGATCCATGTTGCCGTTCAAATCGCAAAACGCCATCTCCGGCTCGATCATCCAGAACTCGCTGGCGTGACGCGACGTGTTGGAATTCTCGGCGCGAAAGGTTGGACCGAACGTGTAAACGTTCGACAGCGCGAGCGCGAACGCCTCAGCTTCTAACTGACCGCTCACAGTCAGATAGGTCGGTCGTGCAAAGAAGTCCTGCGCGAAATCGATCCCCCCATTTTTTCGCGGTGGATTTTTGATATCGATAGTCGATACGCGAAACAGTTCTCCTGCGCCCTCGCAATCGCTGCCGGTGATGATAGGCGTGTGAACGTAAATGAAACCGCGCTCCTGGAAAAACTGGTGAACGGCAAACGCCAGCCGGCTACGCACACGAAAAATGCTGCTGAAAAGATTTGAACGAGGGCGTAGATGCGCGATTTCGCGGAGAAACTCAGGTGTATGCCCCTTTTTTTGTAGCGGATAGGAATCGTCGGCCGCTCCCACAATCTGGATATTATCCGCGACCAATTCCCACTTTTGTCCTTTGCCCTGCGAAGCGACCAAGGCGCCAGTCACTCGAACGGATGCTCCGGTAGTGAGCGTTTGCAGCGCCGCGTAATTCGGCAACGTGTTTCTGGCAATGATCTGAAGATTGCGCAGCGATGAGCCGTCATTCAGCTCGATAAACGAAAAATCCTTCGAATCGCGCCGCGTGCGCACCCAGCCCTGGACTTGGATCGAATCGATCGGCGCGGCGCTTTGCAATGCATCTTTGATCGCAGTTGGAGAAAGTTGGGCCATTTTGAGAGCGAGCAACGTTCAACGTTCAACGCCCAACGTTCAACCCTCAACGTTCAAATCGCGCCTGGCGTTTTGGAGTGCGCGGACATGTCCGCGCTTTCAAAGCGATGACATGTCGCCGCACTCCAAGATTCAGCTTAACGGCAGCCAGTTGCCCGGTTGCGGCAGGGGTTTGGTGCCGTTGAGAGTGAGGTATGTATATTCCTGCAATAGCCGCTCGTAATCATCGAGAAGGCGCATCGCATCGTTAGGCTTGAGGCGATCGGTTTTGATGGCGTCGTCCACCTGTGCCTTGAGCAGCCGCATTAGCTCAATCTTATCCCACTGCGTCATGGAAAGCACTTCGCCGATCGTGCTGCCTCCGATCACTTCTTCAATGTACCAGCCGGATTCCTCGTCGGGATCGAGAAAGACGTGCACCTCGGTGACTCGACCAAATAAATTGTGCAGGTCGCCCATGATATCCTGATACGCGCCGACCATGAATACGCCGAGATAATACATTTCGCCTGGTGCAATGCGATGCAGCGGGATGGTATCGCGCACGTCCTGTAAATCGGTGAATTTTGAGACCTTGCCGTCGGAATCGCAGGTGATATCCACAATCATACCGTGGCGATCGGGCGGTGTGTTTAGACGATGAATGGGCATGATCGGGAATAACTGACCCAGCGCCCAGTGGTCGAGGAGCGATTGGAAAACGGAAAAATTGCAGATGTATTGATCGCCCAACGTTGTTTCGAGCTGCTTGACCTCTTCGGGAATGAAACGCAAGCCGCGGTGCATGTTGACGATCTGCTGTGCGAGCTGCCAATAGATGGTGTCGATCTTTGCCTTTGATTCGAGATCGAGCAGGCCAAGCTCGAAGGTCTGCTGCGCTTCTTCCTTGATCTGCTGAATGTCATGCAGACTCTCGATGCGATTGCCACGCTTGAGTCGTTGCTTCACATCGAGGATGTCGCCGACCAGCTTGTGATCTTTGTCGGTCGCAGTGACCCGTAATTTCGGCGTTTTTTCGATCGAGCTGAACGCTTCCATCACAAGCACGGAATGATGTGCAACGATTGCGCGCCCGCCTTCGCTCACGATTGCTGGGTGCAGGACGCCTTCCGAATCACAAACGTCCATAATGCTCCAGACGACATCATTGGCGTATTCCTGGAGCGAATAGTTTGCCGAGCTATCGAAATCGCTGCGCGAACCATCGTAATCGACGCCAAGCCCGCCGCCGACATCCAAATATCCAAGCTCATGTCCGAGCTTGGCAATTTTTGCGTAATAACGGGCACCCTCACGCACAGCGCGCTTGATTGTTGAGATATCCGGTACCTGCGAACCGACGTGGAAGTGGATTAGTTTGAGACAATGCGCGAAGCCTGCAGCCTTCAGCATTTCACTCGCCGCGACGAGGCTTGTCGTATCAAGGCCGAATTTCGCGTTCTCGCCACCGCTGGGCGCCCATTTACCAGCGCCTTTGCTGTAAAGACGTACACGAATGCCGATGTGCGGTTCGACGCCGACTTCCTTTGCGGCGCGAATCGTTTGCTCAAGCTCTTCGAGTTTCTCCGCAACGATCACGACTTTCTTGCCCAGTTTGCACCCAAGCAGCGCGATCCGGATGAAGGCTGCGTCTTTGTAGCCGTTGCAAATGACAAGGCTTTCGGGGTCTTTATGCATGGCCAGCGCAGCGACCAGCTCTGGTTTGCTTCCAGCTTCAAGGCCAAAATGAAATTGTTCGCCGGCATCGACGATCTCCTCGATGACCTCACGCAACTGGTTGACCTTAATCGGAAAAACGCCGCGGTATTCATTTTTGTAATCGAACTCAGTTATCGCATTTTGAAACGCGCGGTTGACCGACTCGACGCGGTGACGCAGCAAGTCCTGAAACCGAATCACTAGGGGAAACCCGAGGTTTCTCGCGCGTGCCTCATTAACGACTGCCAGTAGATCGATGGACCCACCATTATCCTGCAACGGCCTCGCCTCGACGTTGCCGGAGCTGTTGATGGTAAAATAACCTTCGCTCCATCCATCTACGTTGTATGTAGTGATGGCTGACTCGAGGTCCCACTCAGTTTTCATTTCGGTTCACTGCCCGGCATAAAATCCGGAAAACGCATATTCAATCAGTGATGTGAACATTCAAGCCCACAAACTACAAAAATTTTTCTCTCTAACGGACAGAACCGATCAGACCAATGAGACTTATCAGACGTAAACAGTGCGCTGCTTGTGTTTCATTTTCGCGCAGGTACCGTTACGCGATGAACAAAACGGTGATCGAGGTGCAGGTACGGGCAGTTTTGCCGACGGGCGGGGGTTGCGCAGTGTTTATCGGGAACAATGACAAGGTGTTCATCATCTACGTCGATCAAACCGTGGGCAGCGCGATCACCATGTTCATGCGACAGATCACCAAGGAACGTCCCCTCACCCACGATTTGATGGGACATCTTATGACGGCGCTGGGCGCAAGAGTCGAGCGAGTCATTATCAATGATCTAAAAAATGCCACGTACTACGCGCGAGTGATCATTCAGGTGCAAAACGAATTACACCAGAAAAAGATCATCGAGCTCGATGGACGACCGAGCGACTGCATCGCCATGGCTACTCAGCAGAAGGCCCCTATTTATGTGAGTCAGGAGGTGTGGGACGAAGTGGACGATATGAGCGACGTTTTGCGCAAAATGGAGGAAGAGGGACTAAGGCCTGACCCGGAAACGGAAGAGTGATCAAGGCGTTAAAGCGTTGAAGGGTAGAAGCGTAAAACAGCGTTGTCATTCTGAGCGAAGCGAAGAATCTCTGACGAATTCTTCCGGCAAAAAAAGCCGACAATCTGAGATGTTTCGCTTCGCTCAACATGACAACCCCAAGGCTCGCCCGCTTCAAACGCTTTAACGCTTCAACGCAGGCGTTAGCCCAAAAGATCACCATATCGCTTGTCCGCTAATTCGAGACAACGCTCCAGAATTTCCGCCCCGGTGTTGAGCTTGAACGTTTCCTCCACTAGCTCGCGGCATTCGGGAATGGCCAGACTTTGCACCGCACGTTTGACTCTCGGCACCAGGATCGCGGCCGTGCTGAGCTCGTCCATGCCGAGACCCAGCAAAAGGGGGATGAGCGCTATGTCTCCTGCCATCTCTCCGCACACGCCCACCCAAATTCTATTGGCGTGGGCAGCGTCCGCGATGATTTTGAGCAAACGCAGTACTGCTGGATGGGTGGGCTCGTAGAGATACGCGATTTTCTCATTCACGCGATCCACCGCGAGTGCATATTGAATGAGGTCGTTTGTTCCGATACTGAAAAAATCGACGTTGGATGCGAGCACGCTCGCACAGATGGCTGCACTGGGAATTTCGATCATCGCGCCAACGTCAACCCTTTCGGACACGTTGATTTTCGAGCGGCGCAATTCTTCCTTGCACCCCTCGAGCACGGCGATCGCACGACGTAACTCATCCAAGCCGGAGATCATCGGAAACATAATTTTTATGTTGCCGACCGTGCTGGCACGCAGAATGGCGCGCAATTGAGTCTTAAAGATGTCTACGTTTTCAAGACAGAAACGGATGGCGCGCCAGCCCAGGAACGGGTTCAACTCGTCGGCGATATCTACCGCGCCTGGAGCCAATTTATCGCCGCCGAGATCAAATGTGCGAATAATCAGCGGATGCGGCCGGACGCGCTCCGCGACTTTTCGATAGGTTTCATATTGTTCGTCCTCCGTTGGCAGAGTAGGCCTGTTCAAATATAGGAACTCGGTGCGATAAAGTCCGACACCCTCCGCGCCATTCGCCGTAACGGCATCGACGTCTTCAGGCAGCTCGATGTTTGCCGAGAGCACTATGTGACGGCCATCGCGCGTGGTTGAGGTTGTCTCGCGCAGCTCTTTCAGTCGCGCGGTGACCTTGGCTCTTCTTGATTCGATCTCCGCGTACTGCGTAAGTGTTTCCGATGTCGGATCAACGATTAGATAGCCATCGCTCCCATCAAGGAGAACCTGTTCACCGCTCTCAAGTTTTGCAGTGATATCGTGCAAACCGACTATTGCCGGAATATTTAGAGAACGGGCTAGTATTGCTGCATGTGACGTGCGGCTGCCGAGATCCGTCGCGATCCCAAGCACATTCGCTCGGTCGATGCTCGCCGTGTCTGAGGGAGTTAGATTGTGCGCGACAAGAATGTGCGGCTCGGTCAATGCGAGAAACGCCTTCGGAGCTTTCCCCTGGAGGTTGTGAATGACACGTTTTGTTACGTCCTGAATATCGAGAGCGCGCTCTCGCAGGTAAGGGTCATCGATCTTGTTCAGGGTCTCGGCATATCGGGTGGCGACTTCCTGGAAAATCCATTCCACATTGCACAGATCCGTCTCCAGTTTCCGGAGCACTTCGTCGATTAAGGTGCGGTCTTCGACTACGAGTAAATGAGCATCAAAAATAGCAGCATCCTTCGCCCCGATTGATTCTGCGATTCGCTGCTGCATCTGCAGAATCTGCATGCGCGTTTGGATAAGCGCCGTTTCGAAGCGCGAGATTTCGTCCGTCACCTGGGAAGGCGCAATCCGGTAATGCACGACCTCGTCAAGGTCATCGCGCACGACATGGACTTTACCACGGGCGATTCCAGGTGAAACGCCGGCTCCTTCAAACCGAGTCTCTTTTTGCGGGTTGTCGCCGCTCATCCACTTGGGAGAGTAAGGCAGATGTCAAACATTGCGAGTCTGACACGTCAGACGAGTCGAAGGCTCACTCTTCGTTGAACTTTGCGTTAATCAGCGCCTCCAGTTCTTCCATTGCTTTTTCCGCATCCAGACCCTCGCAACGAATGCGGAGCTTTGAGCCTTGCCCGGCAGCAAGCATCATCAGCCCCATGATACTTTTGCCATTTACTTCTTCGCCTTCCTTCGACACCCAAATTTCCGAGCGGTACCGGCTGGCAATGCGCACAAACATGGCGGCCGGCCTGGCATGCAGCCCCAGGCGATTCACGATTGGAACCTCCTTCTCGATCTTCTGCACAGTTGCTGCGCGGTTCGCTCTTCGATACAACAAGGCCATTACGTCGCTCCTTTTTGCTCCATCATTCCGAGCAGCCTCGTGTTGAAATCAACAGCCGCATTCTGGCCCAGCCCTTTTAATTTTTCGTCCATTGCGGCGACCTCGATCAAGCGCGCCATGTCGCGGCCGGGTCTGACTGGGATGGTTACATGCGGCACTTTGAGGCCAAGGATCTCGTAAAATTCCCGGTCCAACCCGATGCGGTCGACCTCGTCCACTTCTTGCCAGTCCTTCAGTGTGACAACGAGGTCCAGGCGCTTTTCGATTCGAATACTCCCGATCCCGAAAACCTTTGCTACATCGATAATTCCAATTCCGCGCACTTCCATGTGATTGCGGGTGAGCTCGGGCGCCGTAGCCATGAGCTCGCGTCCTTCCAGCATTGTAATCCGGCTGACATCATCAGCCACCAGGCTGTAGCCACGTTCGATCAGCCCAAGCACGCACTCGCTTTTCCCGATCCCGCTCGCCCCGCGAATCAAAACGCCGATGCCGAGAATGTCCACCATACTGCCGAATTCAGTGACCGTTGGCGAAAAATCCATCTCCAAAGCGATCGTGGCGGCATTAATGAACTTCATCGTGATCATAGGCGTGCGGAACACGGCGATCTTTGCCTCCGCTGTGACCTCCAGCAACTCCGGCGCGAGATGAAAACCGCGCGACATCACCAGACACGGAATCTTGCGCGCGCATAATTCGCGAAATCGCTTTACCCGAACGCTCGACATCAAACTTTTCAGATAAGAATGCTCGGCTGCTCCTAGTACCTGCACCCGTTTCTCGGCGAAATATGTGTAGAATCCCGAGAGCGCGAGCCCGGGTCGGTTAATGGTTGGCTCGCGAATTTTGCGGTGAAACCCTACACGCGGCCCTTCCAGCTTCATCTGGAGTTTTTCGGCGTGAGAATTGTAAAAGCCTTCAACCGTGACAACCGGGACGCTTTTTTGCTGATCGCTTGTGGATGTGATCGTTTGGGGCCCGCCTCGTTCTGCCATTAGACGTAACTTCTAGCGTGAACCTGCGCGATTTCCAATAGGCATCGCGCGCTCACGGCAATTCCCAACTCCAATCGGGCGTCAAGATCACCCTGCTCATGTTTTGGGCGTGAATTGTGCCAAATCGTAAAGGCCAAGTTTCTTTTCAGTCTCGGCAACACGATCAACAACTTTGAAAAATCCATCTTCGCTGAAAAGTTCGTCCTCTTTTTTCTCGAAATCTTCGCCCAGCGAATCGAACTCGTGTGCACTCACAATTCCGCGAAACGCAGGAAAGAGCACAGTGTCTTCGCGCGCTTCATGCGGGTTATACATGCGGATGAACTGGCGCATCGAATCGACAAGCTTCCGTCGATCATCTGCATTCTTGAGCGAGTGGTTCGTCGCGAGTCGGGTTGTGATGTCGGTCAGTCGCCGCGCCGCCTGATGCTGCTGCAACAGCACATCCACAAGATCAACCAGCTTGTTCGCCTTCTTGAAGCGCGGAAAAAGAAAATCCTCTTCCAGTTTTTCGTGATAATCTTCGACGAACTCGCGAATGATTTTCGCGGAGTCAGCCAGCGGTTCAGGCGGCAAATCCTCGTTACCATCGATTCGGCGGATGGCTTCGCCGTAAATGAGCAGGATGCGTTTGAGCACACCGTGCTCGCGCATTAGATCCTCCGGCGGCGATATCTCTTCATCCTTCTTTCCCTCTTCTTCTGCCCCGGAGTTGGCAAGCGCAGCGAACCCTGATGCTGCGAGAATCACCCCGCTTTTTTTCAAGAATTGTCTTCGGCTCGGTTGATTAGTTGTTTTCATAAACTCCTCCAAACATATCACGATCTGTTTTGCCCACTTTCGCGACCTCGCCCTCAACTTCCGTATCGACATCCTCCACTGAGAGCCTTCCGAGTCGACGTCGATAGAGGTGACCCCATGCGTGCATCATCTCGATGGTCGGTTGGAAGAACTTCTGCGCAATCAGGGTCGGCACAAATGCGCTCAAGAACACCACACTGACGAGAACAGTGTATTGGTTCTGATCAATGATGCCGTTTTGCAGACCATACAGAGCAGAAATGGTTCCGAATGTCAGGCCTGTCGCCATCAGCAGCGTTGTGTAGCTCGCTTCCTTCATCTTCATGTAGTGCAATCGAGCGAGCGGAAACACGCCGACAATTTTGGTCACCATCTTCAGGATAAGGAATGCGCTGATCAGCATGAGGCCAGTCCACAGAGCGGGCAGCGAAACGTACAGACCAGCTTTGATGAAGTAGAACGGCGTAAAGACAGCAAAGGCGATGCTGCGCATGCGACGAACCAGCGTTTTGTCGCGAAGAAACACGCCGGCAACAACAAGACCAAGCAGATAGGCTGGCAGGACCGCTTCACTCTTCGCCGTTGTGGCAAGGCCACCGAGAAAGAAAAGAACGCAAAAAATCAATTTTACTTCAGGCTCGCTCACTTGGGTTGCGCCAAGGCGCGTGATGATTGACTGCGTCCAGCGCGGCATGAACCACAAAACGATCAACGTCACGCTTACAAACAGCAGCAGCCGGAGATTATAGTTGGCGAACAGAGTGCCAAGTGCGAGCACCGTCCCGAAGTCGGTGATAAAGCACGCAGCGAGAATCATCTTGCCCATCGCAGTGTCGCTGAATCCGCCCTCGATCATCACTGCATACACGACAGCAACAGAGGTCGTCGACAGAGCAATTCCAGCAATCTGCGCCTGATGCATGGGCCAGCTAAAAATGAATTGCGCAACAAACCAAACCACAGCAAACGGCACAGCAAATGAGAGCACGCCGATCAGAACGCTCACGCGCCAATTGGCTTTGAGCGAAACAGGATCGATTTCTGCACCAGCAAGAAACGTGAGCACGCCGCTGCCGAGTAGCGCGAGAAAATTGGTCCATTCTGTGGATTGCAATATGTGATGAAGGTGACCGGCACTGGCGTTTGCGCTGGCTATGCCCACCTGCAGAGTGCCGCCTTCGAAGCCGACTGCGAAATTGCCAACCACTACGCCAACCACGATTTCAATCAGCGCGACTGAAATTCCGGTTCGGATCGAAATCAAACTCGCCAGCAGCGCGAGTCCCATCCAAACCGCAGCTATAAACCAGATGTTGTCGAACATGAAAAACTCCTTCCGATTGGAAGGAGTCATCAGCTCACGCGGTTTTCTGTCGCCGTGGCGACAGAAGGCAAACTCCATTGCCTTGGCAAAGTCTACCGCGTCTCTAGCTTACCTCAACCAAAACATTCACCGATTTCCGCTCCGATTCTTCCTCATTCGTCATTCGGATTTCGTCATTCTCATCACATCTTGAAGCGTTCGCCCAGGTAAAGCTGGCGGCTGATGGGATCGTTGATAAGGAAGTCTTTTGTGCCTTCGCTCTCGACGCGGCCATCATAAATCAAGTACGCGCGGTCCACGATAGAAAGAGTCTCGCGCACATTGTGGTCGGTGATCATAATTGCGAGCCCCGATTTGCGCAGGTTGACGATGATTTGTTGCACGTCGTATACGGCAATGGGATCAACGCCGCTGAATGGCTCGTCGAGCATCAAGAGCTTCGGTTGTGTTACGAGCGATCGGGCGATGGTCAAGCGTCGTTTCTCCCCGCCGCTCAACGTTAGCGCTGTATTTTTCGCGATCCGTTCAATGCCAAACTGGTGGAGTAACTGATCGCAGCGGTTCCGCCGCTCTGTCTTGCTCAACGGAAGCGTTTCTAAAATGGCCAGGATATTTTGTTCCACCGTCATCTTTCGAAAAATTGATTCCTCCTGCGGCAAATAACCCATGCCGAGCCGCGCCCGCTTGTACATCGGGAATTCGGTCACATCGGTGTCGCAAAAAATCACGTGACCGCTGTTTGGCCTGACCAAGCCAACGATCATGTAAAAGCTGGTTGTTTTGCCGGCGCCGTTCGGCCCAAGCAAGCCCACGATTTCACCTGCGCGAACATGCATGTCGATCCCATCCACCACCGCGCGACCGCCATAGATCTTGACCAATTGATCGGTCGTAAGAACCATTTCCTCTTTCGTCGCTGCCGGCGAAGGGATCTTACGAGCGGAAATGGGCGCAGCTTGACTGATCATGGTTTTGGAAGAGCCGCAGCGGGCGGTGTCTGGGCAGGTGATGTCTGGGCAGGTGAAGTCTGAGCAGGAGTCGCTGTGGCTTTCTTTTGTTCGCCTGGTTGCTGACGGATCTCTGTCCGGCTCGGGCCATGCGTTGTCAGTTGACTGTTCTGGTTAATAACCATGACCGTATCAGGGCTCGTTGCCACATGCATGTTCAATCCTTCCTGCACACGCGGCGTTCCTCGTAGTTCAACGTCTCCAGTTGCCGCTACATAAGTTGCTTTATCCGCTCGGCCAATGGCGAGCGTTGGCGGTCCGCCACTCGGATTAGGGCGTTGGCGTACCAGGCCAACGTTTCCTTCGGCAATGGCTTTCTCGAGGCTTTGATTTTGTCCCTTCGTAATGAACACGGTCAATTTGTCCGACTGAAGATTGAAACGCGGATCGACTACCTTCACCCGGCTGCTAAAGATGCCCATGTTCTTGGTCGAATCAAAAAAAGCCTCGTCCGCATAAATTTCCGTGGTTGTCGGTTCGTTGGATTGCAACCCTGTGCCAAACAAGTTTTCGGCCGGCGATTTATCTTGCTTCTCGCTCGCTGCCTTCTTCTTCGCTTTTTTCTCCGGCGCAGTGGCGGAAGTCTTCGGAGCAGTTGCAGCGGGGATCTGGCCTTGCAAGCGCCCTGCCGCGCTGATTGTAACAAAAAGCATTAACATCAGCAGCTTTTTCATTCCTTCTCGTCAGGCTTGGCTGTCAGGTCTGATTTACTACTGATCACCATTTTTACATTTCCGATTAATCGCCCGGTCCTCGTGTTTGTATCGAACTGCACCGAATCGCCAACGATGTTAAAATCTGCGCGCTGAATTGTTGTGCGCTCCTGCGAACTAAGGATTCGGGTTTTCAAATCAAGCACCGAGGTGGGCATGTCAACCTGCAGATCCGGCTGATTGTCGGGAGTGTAAGTCGTAATTTTAAGCTGCTGAAAACCAATGTGCTCCTGATCAATCCGGTGTGCGGTTCCTGCTTCGAATCGTCCACGCAAATGGCCTTCGGCATCGAAATCTGGAAACACAAGGCCTTTGGCTTCATGGCCAATAGGTAATGGGATGTTTGTAAGGCTTTGTTCGCCGGGTGATGCGGTCGGGGTCGCGGCGCCGCCGCGACCTTTTTTCTTGTGACCTTTTGACTGTCCGGCTACGTAAGGCGCCGATATCAAAACGCACAGCGCGACTGACAATAGCCAAACGAGCCAGCCCCAATGTATGGAGTGGCTGCTACGAAACGGCAGCATGAATAGCCTTTAACATGCGCAAGTGCTTCGGCAAATCCTTCAGCGGAATCTGATTCGGCCCGTCGGACAAAGCCCGCGCCGGGTTTTCATGCACCTCCATAAAAATTCCGTCGCAACCTGTTGCCATTGCTGCCCTGGCTAATGCCGGCGCGAGAACGCCGTCACCTGAGGTTGAGTCCCCTGCTCCGCCTGGCCGCTGCACAGAGTGTGTCGCATCGAAGATCACGCGATATCCGGCTTCGCGCATCCAATAGAGCGAGCGCATGTCAGCGACAAGGTTATTATAGCCAAACGTGGTGCCGCGCTCAGTGAAACAAAATTGTGCGTTACCAAAGGCGATCAGTTTTTCGGCAATATTTCGCACATCCCACGGGGCCAGGAACTGGCCTTTTTTCACATTGATTGCGCACCCCGTTTCCGCAGCGGCGCGCAGCAGATCTGTTTGGCGGCAGAGAAACGCTGGGATTTGTAGCATATCGATTTTTTGGCCGGCAATCTTCGCTTCAGCAGGCGAATGAACGTCTGTCGTCACTGGTATTTTTAAGTCGTACCCAATGGCAGCAAGAATCTGGCAGCCTTCTTCTACGCCCATCCCGCGAAACGAACGTACTGAAGTCCGGTTCGCCTTGTCGTACGAAGCCTTGAAAATAAAATCGACATCCTCAACAGAACAGATTTCAGCGATCTTCTTTGCCATCCGCCGGACAAACTTCTCCGACTCAATGACACATGGTCCGAGAATAAACGCCGGACGTCTGCTGCCGATCATGACTTTGCCCACGCGCAATGGCTTTGGTTTCACAATAAGGGTCTAAGGAAAGCAGGAACGTACCAAATTCAAAGGGTTGCCCCCTGCTTTGTTGTGTTCCATCGCAATTTTTTCCTCGTAAAATCGAAAATGGCAAACGGTACGTATAGTACGAGAAAAAAGAGCAGCGCCACTCCATGCATTTGTAAAAGGTACAACGGGCGCGAATCGGAGAGAAAACTTAAAATGGAAAACGCCTCCGGCTTGTGCAGCAGAAATCCGTAATTGAAACCAGTCAGCCCGTCCACAACGAACGTGACCACAAAATAAAACTCCGACCACAACCATACCCGCACAATCGACATCGGATATGGTCGGTATCCACGGGTCAACATCAGGAAAACCACGCCCACGATGATGCCTGAATGCGCGGTGAAAAAACTGATAAACCGCCAATCGGGGAAACCAAAGCGCAGATTCGGCGTGAGCACGGCCTGCAAGGTGCCACCAATTCCCCAGAAGTATGCGACCTCGAACCACCGCTGGCTGCCCGTCCACATTGCCACGATCACAACGACCATGCCCCAATCGCACATTTGCATCGGCAACATTTGCCGCCAATCCACGACGCCGCGGCTGCGGATGAAAACCAGGTAAACGATGTAGTTCAATATCAGCACCACGGAGAGCACGCCGATAATCATCTTCTCCAGGGGCTGCGATTTTGTGCGTCGCACGATCGCAGCAAGCACAAACGGCAGCACGATTGTGAGTAAAATTACCGTGAGATGCGGCAAACCGTACGGCTGAAACTCAGGCGCGTCGTTCATGGAGTCACACAGAAATTCCAAAATCCAGGCTCCAACATCCAGAGAAATCCGAAGCTGAAATTTTCAAGCAGTGACGGCTTCGCAGCGGGTCAACATTGCAATCGACGGCTGCCCAAGCCGTCGTTCCTGGGAGCTTCCGCTATCGAATCACCCAGAGATTGCACGGGATTACATCGGTAATCCAGGCGATGTTGCTCGGAAACGGTCGATTGGCTTCACCGTTTTTCTGCAGCGGCACTACAAGCAAATCGGCCTTCACCGATTGGACGAAATCCGAGGCGACTAACCCCGTATTGCCCCTGACGCAGCGGACTTCGACCGGGACTTCGGTCGTACCGGCGGATAAAACGAAGCGTTCCAAATTCTCTTCCTCCTCATCATGCACGCTGCGCTTTTCAGCTGTGCCGGCGGCTGCGCCGATTGACGCGCGAGCCTCATCAAACGCAGTGATGATGCGAATCACGTAAAGCCGTTCGCAGTCTTCGGCCGCGGCGAGCGGAAGCGTTCGCTTCAAAGCCTCCAATCCATGGCTGGAATAATCGGCAACGAAAACAATCCGGCGCAGCGGCTTGGGTTTCACCTCGGGTTTGGTAAAGAGCACAACAGAACATGCCGCTTCTCGCACAAGGCGGCGCGCGACATTGCCGAGAAATGGATGCAACACCACCTCCTTCTCCAATGCACCGGCGACGATCACGTCGATCTTCTCACGAGCGAGCGTGCGCAAAATAGCGTCGGCAGGGTCTCCCTGTTCATAATGAACCATTGAATCAGGCGGGAGATGTAGCTCGGTGAGCACATTGCGGAACTTGTTTGCCGTTTCTTCATTTCTTTCGCCCACGTAGATCAGATGAAGATCCGCTGGAAAACGTTCCCGGATCCGCTTCGCCTCGGCAAGAACATCCCTGAATCGCGGCGAAAATGTCGTCGCCACGGCAATGATTTTATATGGTGATAGCTCAGCCATGGATTGAAGTGAACTGTCGCGCTCCAAGAAAATTCGGCAACATAGAGATCGTGCGGCCGGGGCATGGCTCACCAATCCGCTTTTCATTTTAGATTCCTCTGCGAATTTTCGCCTATGCGACGCGCGATCTATCCAGGCAGCTTTGACCCTGTGACGAACGGTCACCTGGATGTGATTGAGCGTGCCCGAAAACTTTTCGACGAAGTCATTGTCGCTGTTGCGCACAATGACGAGAAGCAACCGCTTTTCTCCTTAGAGGAACGGCTCGATTTGCTGCGAGAGACCGCCGGCAGAATCGCCAATGTACGAATCGCTGAGTTCGAGGGTTTACTGGTCGACTTCGCGAAGGCACAAAACGCAGGCGCCGTAATCCGCGGTCTACGCGCGGTCTCGGATTTTGAGTTCGAATTTCAAATGGCGTTGATGAACCGGAAACTGGATGCCGCGGTAGAAACGATTTTCTTAATGCCGAAGGAAGAATACACTTATCTGAGCTCTCGAATCGTAAAAGAAATTGCCCGCCTGGGCGGCGATATCTCGAGTTTTGTTCCGGCTTGTGTGGCCAAAGCGCTGAGCAGGCAATTTGCGCAATAAACAAAAATGAAACGGTTCACGCACATTTCTCGCGATGGTCGCGTGCAGATGGTGGATGTCTCGGCCAAACCGACAACCAAGCGGAAAGCTATTGCCATTGGCACGATTCGGCTCCAACGCAAGACTCTCGATTTGATCGCAAAAGATCAAAT
>Ga0137415_10003695_pt1 | contig 15214 bp, 13 predicted proteins | sample CZODoug3_1_1_16f_FD_183082 | JGI IMG/M metagenome (GOLD analysis project Ga0137415, IMG submission 183082) | Vadose zone soil fungal communities from Angelo Coast Range Reserve, California, USA - CZODoug3_1_1_16fungal (Hybrid Assembly) | ecosystem: Environmental > Terrestrial > Soil > Vadose... | reverse complement strand
TGCAGTCGGTGACGCGGGCATCGAGCGCCAAGAGATCTGAAGGCACCGTGGCCTTGTGGCGCGCGGCGCGGCACATCTCGAATTGCTTGATGGCGGTTTCGGTCCACACCGACCAGTGGCCGAGCAGGCCGCCGCGGAAATAGGTTCTGACGGTGACGCCCCGATCGCGCAGATCGAACGGCAGCGCAAGGTCGAGAAGGATGTGATCGTCATTGCCGGTATAGAGCGCGATCCGGTCGAGCGCGCCGGCAGCGCAAACGCCGCGCAGGACGTCGAGCGTGCGGTAGCGGTTGAACGGCGCGATCTTGATGGCGATGACGTTGTCTATTCCCGCAAACCGCCGCCAGAAGTTCGCGCCGAGGATGACGCCGCCGACCGCCGGCTGCAGATAGAAGCCGATCAGCGGAATTTCGTGCGCCACCGCCTCGCAATGGGCGATGATCTCGTGTTCGGATGCCGATTTCATCGCCGCGAGGCTCAGCAGGCCCGCATGATAGCCGATGCCGCGCGCGGTCTCCGCCTCGGCGATGGCCTGTCGCGTCGGTCCGGCGAGACCTGCGACCAGCGCCAGCGGCCGCTTGGTCCAGCTAGTCGCGGTCTCCGCAGCCAGTTCCAGCACCGGCCGGTAAAGGCCGGCGTCGCGAATGGCGAACTGCGTGGTGTGGACGCCGACCGCGAGGCCGCCGGCGCCGGCGTCGATGTAGTAACGCGTCAGCGCGCGCTGGTGGATGGTGTCGAGCTTGCGGTTGGCGTCAAGCGCCAGCGGATGCGCGGGAATGACCGTGCCATCGGCAATCAGGCGCCGCACCTCGGATTTCAGCGCGCTATGGTGCATCGTGCAACTCCTTATCCATATTCCGGGCCGGCGACGGCGAACGGCAGTTCCGTTGGCTCAGCCGTGGCGCCGCCGAGCCGCATCCGCTGAAACGGCCGCTCGATGATCCAGCCGGAGCTGGTTAGCCCCTTGAGAAATTCGTCTTGGGTGCCGACGGCGTCGATCAGTACGGGCCCGCTTTCGGATCTGATAATCTCATGGACCAGCGCAAGCGCGGAGTCCGGAGCATCTGCAAACAGGGGACCGATGTGCCGGGCCTTGCGGCCATTGCGGACAAGTGCTGCCGCACCGCCGCTCGACACCAGCCGCGAGCCGGGCCTTCCGCCAAGCTCTGCCAGCAGAGCGCTGCGATCGAAGCCCAGGGTGCTGATATCGCGCGCTATGAATTCATCGAGGCTGTAGCTCGATAGCGATTGAGGCGTTGTGGCTTTCGGCACCGCAAGATTCTCAAGCCGCAACCGCCGCAGCTCCAATGTCGGCGTAAAGCCCAGCGGCGCATAAACCGTGGCGCCCGCCGGCGTCGCGTCGAGCCAGGTTGCAAAACCTTGTTTCGCCGCGGCATCGAGACAGGCATCGATCAGTCTGGTTGCAAACCCGCGGCGGCGGAAATCCGCGGTCACCAGCACCATGCTGATCCAGGCGTTGCCGGACGTGTAAGGCAGCAGCGCCGCGGTGGCGACGAGGTGGCCGTCATGATCGCGCACGCCGAGCACGGTTCCTTGGCTCAGGAAAAAACGCCAGTCGGCCTCGTTCTGATTCCAGTGCGCCTCTGTTGACAGCGCAAGCCCGGCGAGCGCGTCGCCCGGACCGAGCTGGACGATGCCGAGGTGCTCAGTACCGGCCATCGCGCACCTCGTATTTGGTGGGCTTGCCGAGGCTCGGCATCGCGCGCGCGACCCAGTCCGCGGTCCAGGCGATCAGCTGCTCGGTATCGACGATCGGCCGGCCGAACAGTTTTGCGGCTTGCGAGGTATCGGTGAGCCAGGCTGTCGGTTGTTCGGTACCGATGATGATGGGATCGCGGCCGAGGCGCGCGCCGAGTTTTGCCGCGAGATCGCGCACGCTGAGGATTTCATGGCCGCTGACATTGATCGGCGAGATCGGCGTATCGCAATGCGCGAGGCAGCGCAGCGCCTGCGCTGAGGCATCGCCCTGCCAGATGAAATTGACATGGCCGAGCCTGACGTCGATCGGTTTTTCCCCGAGGATCTTGGTTGCGATGTCGTGCAGCACGCCGTATCGCATGTCGATCGCGTAGTTCAGGCGGAGCAACCGGCCGGGCGTTGCAAATTGGCGCGAGAAATATTCGAATATGCGCTCGCGCCCGACGCAGGATTGCGCGTATTCGCCGGGGGGATTGGGTGCAAGATTTTCATCGGCGCCGTTTCCGTTCACCGGGACGAACGGATAAACGCAGCCGGTCGAGAACGCCACGATCCGCGATTGCGCAAAAGCCTGCGCGACCAGGGCAGGAACAAGGGCGTTCATCGCCCAGGTCAGCGACGGGTCACCCTCCGCGCCAAACTTGCGTCCGGCCATGAAGACGATGTTCTTGACCTTTGGCAGCGCCTTGATGGCGGCTTCGTCGAGCAGATCGCAATTCAGCGTTTCAATGCCGCGCGCCTCCAACCACGCCTTGGCGCCGGCGTCGGAAAATCTCGCAACGCCGATGATGCGTCGATGGGGCAGGGCGGCCTTGGCGAGGCCGGCGAGCGTCGGCCCCATCTTTCCGGCGACGCCGAGGATCATGATGTCGCCGTCGACCGTTCGGAGATCGTCGATCAGCGCCTGGCTCGGCCGGCACAAGAGATCGTCGAGCGCCGCGATATCGGGAATCGTGTCCGGCAGATTTTCGAGCCTCAGCAGCATATGTCTTTCCTGATCAATTTTATCGCAGCCGCACGTCCCTGACCACGAACAGCCGTTCGAGGCCAAGCACCAGGCCGTAAAGTGCAACCCCCAGCAAGGTCAACAACACGACCGCCATGACCATCGCGGGCGTGTCGAGCGAGGACTGCACCTGGATCATCAGATAACCAAGCCCGCGTTCGGACGCGATGAACTCGCCGACGATGGCGCCCGCGACCGCCAGAATGGCGCCGACCTTCATGCCGGAAAACACGTAAGGCAGCGCGCCCGGCAACTGGATCTTGCGGAACAAAATCCAGCGCGAGCCGCGCAGCGATTTCACAAGATCCAGCAGATCAGGCTCGACCTCGCTCAGTCCGCGCGCGGTGGTCAGCAGGATCGGGAAGAAGCAGATGCTGAAGGCGATCAGGATGTTCGGAAAAATCCCGTAGCTGAACCAGACGATGAACAGCGGGCCGAGCGCCACTTTCGGGATCATGTTCAGCGTGACGAACAAGGGCAGCAACAACAGGCTTACCAGCGGCGACCAGCAAAACGCGACCGCCAGCGCCACGCCGACGAGCGCGCCGAGCGCGAAGCCGCCGAGGATTTCCACCGCTGTCACGGCGAGGTTGGAAAGCCATGCATATTTTGCGGATGTCAGCGTCGCGACGGTGGCCAGTGGCGAGGGCAGCACGAATTTCGGCACATGGAAAGCGTCGACCAGAACCTGCCACAGCACGATCACGACAAGATGCACGATCAGGATGATCGCAAACGATCGGGCGGAACGCATTCCGTCGCTGGACACCATGTGCTCCTCTTGTGCTTGTTTAAACGAGCGCGGGCAGTTCCCAATCTACCGTCAGCGCAGCTACGTTCAACTATCTGGTTGATTAAATCAACGGGATTAGTGGTGGACGTCATTGCAAGCCGACGGATCCACGCGAAGCAATTGAAGCCGTCATTCCGGGGCGATGCGTAGCATCGAACCCGGAATCTCGAGATTCCGGGTCTGGTCCTTCGGACCATCCCGGAATGACCGAGCTTGGACTGCTTCGTCGCTTCGCTCCTCGCAATGACGGTGAGCCATGCGTCACGGCCGCAATGCCTGCATCACCAGGTCGACGACGTGTTTGCGGCGGGCCCGCTTGGCCGCCGGGCTGGCGAGGTCCTTGCCGAAGATCGCCGACAAGGTTGGCGTGTTCGAGAAGAAGAAGTAGCTGAGACCGGCGATCGAAATGTAGAGGTGCACCGGGTTGATGCCTTTACGAAAAGTTCCGGCCCGAACGCCTTCCTTCAGGATCTTCGAGACCATGCTGACCAGGGGCGAATGCATGGCCTCGATCTTTCTGGAGCCGCGGACATGCCGGGCGCCACCGCGGTTTTCATCGTTGAGCAGCACGATGAAATCGGGATGCGCCGCGAGGTGGTCGAATGAACTCTCGATCAGCTTCTTGATGGCCTGTTCGGGAGGCAGGCCCTCCAGGTTCAACTTGCGCTCCTGGGTCCGGATTTCGTCGTAGACCCATTCGAGCACGGCAAGGTAAAGCGCATCCTTGTCACCAAAATAATGATAGACCAGTTGCTTGTTGACGCCTGCACGCGCCGCGATTTCGTCGACCCTTGCGCCGGCGAGGCCGCTTTGTGCAAATTCCCGTCGCGCCGCCGTCAGCAGCTTTTTGCGGGTGGCGACCGGGTCGCGCCGCTGCGTACCATTTGATCGTTGTTTAGGCATTTCCAACCAGACAGTTGACAATTCCAGGCAGTTGACAATTCGGTCCGTCCCTTGTTGCATTGGTAGACGCAACGGCCGGTGACGACAAGCGCCGTCGGAAAGTCCGGTCGGGCCCGGCCGCAAGCGAGGAGGGTGCCATGAAGGCTTTTGGGATCGCGGGACTGGCGCTCGCATTGCTGGCGCCGTCATTGCCTGCAGGTGCCGCCGAACCCGTCAATCTCATTCTGAACTGGACGCCGACCGCGGACCATTCGCCGTTTTATTACGCCAAGGCGCAGGGCTGGTACGAGAAAGCCGGTATCGATCTTAACATCGAGGTCGGCAAGGGTTCCGGCGTTTCGTCGCTGAAGGTAGGCTCAGGCGGCTCGCCGTTCGGCATCGCGGATCTCGCCACCATGCTGGTGGCGCGCGGCAAGGGCGCCGATGTCGTGGCGCTGATGAGCATCTACGCCAATACCGGCCAGACCTTCTATTGGCTAAAAAGCTATGGCGTTAACGGCGCAAAAGATTTTCCCGGCCACAAGATCGGCAATCCGCCGGGCGATGCCTCGCGCGTGATGTGGCCGGCGTTCGCCAAGGCGGCGGGGATCGCACCCGACGCGGTCGGCTTTGTGAACGTCGGACCGACCGCCAAGATTGCGGCGCTTAAAGGCCACACCGTCGATATCATCAGCGATTTCTACAACGAGCATGATTTGAAGGCGATCGAGTTCGGCAGCGACCTCGGGTTTGTCAATTGGAAGGATATCGGTCTCAATCCCTACGGCAATTCGTTGATCGTCAACGGTGCGTTCCTCGAGAAAAATCCAAAACTGGCCGAGGATTTCGTAAAGATCAGCCAGAAGGCGTTTGCGGCCTGCGTCGCCGATGTCACCCCCTGCCTGAAAGCGCTGCTCGACCAGGCGTCCGGTCTCGACAAGGAAAACCAGGAGCGCCAGTGGGAGCGCATCAAGTTCCTGATGACCGACGATTTTACGACGACCAAGGCGCTGGGCTGGATCGACGCCGAGCGGATGAAGAAGGATTACGAACTGGTCCAGACCTATCTCGGCATGGAGAAGCCGTTCGCAGTGGATACCGCGTTTACAACAAAACTGCTCGACACTTCGATCAAGATGGACGCGAGCAAGGTCAAGAAGTGAGGTAAGGCTGCGCTAGGCAACTAACGGCTTGGCTTATCGGACGCCGGCAGCGCGCTATGACTTGCGGCAGATGATTGACACCGGCCAGCATTTGGGCCAAATTTCTAGCTGGTTGATACGACCTGCCGCTTGCGCCCTTCGGGGATGGTGAACGTATCGCGGCTTTTATAGCCCTTTGCCCGAACGAGCGGGCCAGCAATGCGAGCCTCTGGCACTCCTGTCTCGTTCAAGCAAAGGATGAAGACATGCGCGACTTCCGCGACGCCAAAGCTATGGCGCACACACTGCGTGCGGCCCTTGGCGCCAAGGGTCTCAAGATCACCATCAGCCAAAGCCTCGAACTGATCGCCGAGACGTTTGGCGTAGCCGATTGGAACACGCTCGCCGCCGCGATCCGCGCAGAGGTGCTTGCTTCGCGCAAGAATACGCCCCCGTTGCCGCCTTTGAGCGCCGAAGCCGTTCCAGGACTCCGGTTTTCCACCGAGCTTGAGTCGACGCTGCACCGGGCCTTCGCCTCCGCCAGGAAGCGCAAGCACGAGTACACGACGCTGGAGCATCTGCTGCTCGCCCTGATCGACGATGCGGACGCTTCGGCAGCGATGAGGGCCTGCAACGTCGATCTTGGCGCGCTGAAAGATGGTCTCACCAGCTACGTCGACAACGAGTTGAAGAAGCTGGAGCTCGGCGATGGCAGCGGGTCCAAACCAACTGCGGCCTTTCAGCGCGTGACGCAACGTACGTGGCTTCATGTGCAGGGAGCGGGCCGTCATACAGTGACCGGCGCGCAGGTCCTGTTGGCGATATTCGCCGAGCGGGAGAGCCCGGCCGCCTGGCTTCTCGGCCAGCAGGGCGTGACGCGCCAGGACGCGGCGCACTTTATCGCTCACGGCATCGGCAAGGGAAGCGGAGACGCCGTGCCTTGATCATGTAATTGAAGCTTTGCGTCGTGTCCGAGCCGACATCTTTGTATAGGGTCGGGTTGACCGCGGGTCCCGTGAGACGCGACCGCAAGGGAGAACAACTCGATGACCCAAACAGACACCAACGAAGTACCCAAGGACGCCTCGGCATCGGTGATCGCGCAGCACGCGGCGACGCTGAAGGCGCTGCCGTTCTTGGACACGCGCGATTTCGAGGAGGCGTCGCACGGTTTTCTCGGCACGCTGGAAAATGCGCGGATCACGTCCGCGCAGGGCAGGGTGGTCTGGAGCCTCGAACCTTACGGATTTCTTTCCGAAGAAAAAGCTCCGCCGACGGTCGATCCGAGCCTGTGGCGGCAATCGCGGCTCAACATGAACCACGGACTCTTCGAGGTGGTGCCCGGCGTCTATCAGGTCAGGGGGCTCGATATCGCCAACATGACGTTGATCGAGGGCGAGCGCGGCGTGATCGTGGTGGATACGCTGACTTCGATCGAAGGCGCGCGTGCCGCGATGGAACTCTATTTCCAGCATCGCGGAAAACGCACCGTGGCTGCGGTCATCTTCACCCACACCCATACCGACCATTGGGGCGGCGCGCGCGGCGTGCTCGATGACGCGGCGCCGGCGGGCGGCAAAATCCCGATCATCGCGCCCAATCTGTTCATGGAGCATGCGGTTTCGGAAAACATCATCGCAGGTCCCGCGATGCTGCGGCGCGCGCAATATCAGTTCGGGCCGTTCCTGGCCAGGGGGTCTCGGGGGCAGGTCGATTGCGGCCTTGGCAAGTCGATGGCGGCGGGCTCGGTGGCACTGTTGCGCCCCTCGGATCTCATCATGGCGACCGGCGACAAGCGCACCATCGACGGCCTCGAATTCGAATTCCAGATGGCGCCGAACAGCGAAGCACCGGCGGAAATGCATTTTTTCGTTCCGCGCTACAAGCTTTTGAATCTCGCGGAAAACTGCACGCATAATTTCCACAATCTGTTGCCGTTCCGCGGCGCCGATGTGCGCGACGCGCTGGCCTGGTCGAAATATCTCGGTGAGGCGCTGCGGATGTGGGGCGGCAAGGCGGATGCGATGTGCGGCCAGCACCACTGGCCGGTGTGGGGCGCAGCCGGCATCGACACCATGATCCGCCAGCAGCGCGATCTCTACAAATTCGCCCATGACCAGACCATCCGCCTGATGAACCACGGGCTCACGGCCACCGAAATCGCGGAAACGATAAAACTGCCGGCGAGCCTCGATGGCGCGTGGCATGCGCGCGGGTATTACGGCCACATCCGGCATAACGTAAAAGCGATCTACCAGAAATATCTCGGCTGGTACGACGCCAATCCCGTCCATCTCGACCCGCTGCCGCCGGTCGAGTCCGGCAAGAAATACGTCGAATATATGGGCGGCGCGGAGGCGATCCTGGCGCGTGCCGCCAGGGATTTTGCCAAGGGTGAGTTTCGCTTCGTGGCCCAAGCCGTGAGCCATCTGGTGTTCGCCGATCCCGACAATCAGGCCGCCCGCGCGCTGCTCGCCGATACCTTCGAGCAACTCGGCTACCTCGCCGAGAGTGCGACTTGGCGCAACGCCTATCTGTTCGGCGCGCAGGAGTTGCGCCAGGGCATGCCGAAGGCGCCGCCGCGTCCGCCGATGCCGCGCGAAACGCTGGCCGCGCTGCGCACCGAGCAATTGTGGGACGTGCTCGGCGTCAGGCTCAACGGCCCCAAGGCCGAAGGCAAGCACATCGTGTTCAACTGGCGTTTTACCGATACCCACGAAACGTTTGTTCTGACCCTCGAGAACTGCGCGCTGACTTTTATCGCGGGCGCGCAGGCGGCCACGGCCGACGCCAGTTTTACTTTGGCGCGCGGTGTGCTCGACGAGGTCATCGCAAAACAGACGACGTTCCCGGAAGCGGTGACGAGCGGCAAGATCAAATTCACCGGCGATCCGATGCGGCTCGGCGAGCTGATGGCGCTGATGGACGAATTCCCGCGCATGTTCGAGATCGTCGAGCCGAGGCGGGTGGTGGTGAGCTAGGAACGGGATTTGATGCCGTCATTCCGGGGCGATGCCAACGGGTCCGGCCTCTGGCCGGCCCGATGACAGGCTCCGCATCGAACCCGGAATCCAAGGATTCCCCGATGTGCAATTGCAGATCTGAGGTCTGGTGCCAACGCACCATCCCGGAATGACGGCTTCGGCGCAGGAGAAGTCACAGATGACACCAACCAGACGTCATGTTTTGACAGCTTTTGCTGCTGCTGCCGCTGCTACGAAAGCAACTTCAGCGCACGGTGGATCTCTCCAGGAAATCGGGCTCCAACTGTACACCGTTCGCGATCTGCTGAGCACGGATTTTGAAGGTACCTTGCGAGCCATTGCCCGACTTGGCTATCAGGAAGTTGAGTTCGCCGGCGTCCTTGGTCCCGACTTGAATCAGACAAGAAACCTGCTCGTGGAATTGGGTCTCAGCGCCCCATCGTTGCACATTGACTACAACAGCCTGCGCAAAAACACCGAGGCCTCATTCGAGACGGCAACGGCACTTGCGGCGAAGTTTGTGGTATGCCCAAGCCTGGACCAGTCGGAGCGACAAACGATCGATGATTGGAAGCGCGTTTGTGAAAACCTGAACTCGATAGGTGAACTGGCGACGCATGCGGGATTAACATTTGCCTATCACAATCACAATTTTGAATTCTCGAATCTACCCGATGGGGTCAGGCCCTTTGATGTTTTGTTGGCCAATACAAATGACCGGTTTGTGAAATTCGAACTGGACGTCTACTGGGCAAGAAAGGGCAATGTTGATCCCGTTAGCTATTTAAAGGCGGATAAATCGCGATTTCGTCTGGTGCATCTGAAGGATATGGCGATAGACGGGTCCTTCACCGAAATTGGCAATGGGACACTGGATTTCGATGAAATCATTGCCGCTTCGATAGCTGCGGGAGTGCGCCATTTCTTTGTCGAACAGGATTATTCGTCGGATCCAATGCGAAGCATCGCGAAGAGTATCTCATATCTTCAGCGCTATCGATGATAACGCAAGGGTTAAGCGAACCCAAACCGGAGATGTTGGGCAGACCGTAATGGCGGGACACGGCGATAAAGAGGCGGGCCACGCCGGAGCCTGTCATCGGTCCGCGCCTTGCGCGGGACCCGTTGCGCTATCCCACCATCCGGGCACCCGGCATTCCCCACGCCCTCCATGGGGCGGAAGATTTTATGCACGACCCGGGCGCAATCGCGCGGCGAGATCGCGAAGCCGTGTCTGCGAACGGCGGGGCTGTTTGAAAATTGAATCGCATGTGTCGTCCCCGCGAAGGCGGGGACCCATAACCCCTCGCAGTCGTGACAGCGACGCGGTGGTCCAACAAGGACATTGACGCCATCGCGGATCATCGACGATACGGCGTATGGGTCCCCGCCCTTCGCGGGGACGACGGTGAGAGATTACGTATGTCACGTCTCGTCGTTACGATGCACGCGTCAAATCCCGAGATACGCCGCCTGCACCTGCCTGTTACCAGCCAATTCCGCACTGGTGCCGTGCATGATCACTTGGCCGCTTTCCAGCACATAGGCCCGCTGCACCAGCGACAGGGCGCGGCTGACGTTCTGCTCGACCAGCAGAATGGCGGTGCCCATCTTGTGGATTTCGCCGATTTTTTCGAACGTCACGTCGGTCATGACGGGGGCCAGGCCCAGCGAGGGTTCGTCGAGCATCAGCAGCCGCGGTCTGAGCATCAACCCGCGGCCGACCGCCAGCATCTGCTGCTCGCCGCCGCTCATGGTGCCCGCGAGCTGCTTCTTGCGGTCAGCCAATCTTGGAAAGATGCTGTACACCAGATCCAGCGTGCGGCTGCGCTCGGCCTTGGCCTTCGGCACGTAAGCGCCGATTTCGAGATTCTCCTGCACCGTCATTTCGGGAAATACCTGCCGGCCTTCCGGCACATGGGCAATTCCCAATTCAGGAATTTTGTGCGGCGGCAACGACGCGAGATTGGTGCCGGCAAAGGTGATGGTGCCCGACGTCAGCCGCACGAGGCCCGAGATCACGCGCAAGGAGGTGCTCTTGCCGGCGCCGTTCGCGCCCAACAGGCCGACGGCCTCGCCTTCGCCGATCTCGATGCTGACATTGCCGATGGCAGGCACCGAGCCGTAGCTGGCGCTTACGCCGGATAGCTTGAGCACTAGGTCTCTCCCGGTGTCGGCGGGTGGACGTAGGAGCCCAGATAGGCGCGGATCACCTCCGGGTTTTCCACGATCTCCTTGGGCGCGCCTTCGGCGATCTTTTGGCCGTGATCGAGCACCACGATATGACGGGCGACGGCCATGATGGCGCGCATCACATGTTCGACGATGACGATGGTCAAGCCCCGCTTGGACAGTTTTCCGACCAGCGCGACCGCCTGATCGATCTCGGATGGATTGAGCCCAGCCATGACTTCATCGAGTAGCAGGAGCCGGGGTTGCGTCGCCAGCGCGCGCGCCATCTCCAGCCGGCGTTGATCGATGGTGGTCAGATCGCGCGCCGCGGTCTGCTCCTTGGCCGAGAGACCGACGAACTCGATCGCATCACGCGCCTGCTCGCGTGCAGCGGCAGTATTCTTGTCGCGCAAAAATGCCCCGGTCATGACGTTGGCCAGCACCGTCATGGCGCCAAACGGTTTTGCGACCTGAAAGGTGCGCGCCAGGCCGTGCGCGCAGATGTCATGCGGCTTCAGGCCCGTGATCTCGCGGCCATAGGCCGACACTGAGCCCGAGTCGGGCCGGTGAAATCCGGTGATGAGGTTGAAGCTTGTGGTCTTGCCGGCGCCGTTCGGCCCGATCAGCGCAACGGTTTCGTTTTCCTGCACCGTGAAGCTGACGTCCTGTACGGCGCGCAAGCCGCCGAACCGCTTGTTGAGACCTCGAATAACCAGCGCTTCTGCCATGGGATGCCCTTACGCTCGCACAGGCTTGCTGGTGACATAGCGTTGCCAGGCCTCGGTCGCGACGCCAATCAGCCCGGTCGGCCGCCACAGAATGACGGCCATCAGGATCAGGCTGTAGACGGTGAGCTGCACGCCGCCGATCGAACCGCCGAGCCAGCTCTGCAGCAAGGTCGACGTCGTCTCCAGCAGGACAGTGCCGATCACCGGCCCCCACAGCGTCCCGATCCCGCCGACGATCGAAACCAGGGCGGCCTCGATCGAGATGCTGAAGCTGAACGCCGTCGCCGGATCGATGAAGTAGATGTATTGGGTGTAAAACGTGCCGGCGAGTGCGGTGAGAAACGAACTGATCAGGTAGATGTGGCGCTTGATCTTCGGTGCGTTGACGCCGATCGCTTCGGCCGCGTCTTCATCTTCGCCGATCGCGACGAGGTAATATCCCATCCAGGACCGCTCGATCAGATAGGTGATCACAAGTCCGAGCGCGAGCAAAGCGAGCGCAACATAGTAGTACGCCGCCTTGGTGTCGAACTGCATCATCAGCGGCGCGTTGCCGAGATTCGGGATCGTGGTGCCCTCCGCGCCCCAGGCCAGATCGCGAAATTTCAGGAAGATCAGCATCAACGCCTGGGCCGTCGCGATGGTGGCGATCGTGAAGTAGGGGCCGCGCAGGCGGAAGCACAGCCAGCCGATCGGCAGGCTCGCCAGCATCGCCACGCCGCCGCCGGCGACCATGCCGATCCATGGCGAGATGCCGAAGTCGACCTGCAGGATGGTCGAGGTGTAGGCCCCGAGCCCGAAATAGGCGGCATGCCCCAGCGAAAGCTGTTTGGCGTATCCGCCCATCAGGTTCCAGGCGACGCCGATGAAAGAGAACAGCAGGATCCGGATGAAGATGTCGATCGCAAACGAGCTCTTTACGACCAGCGGCAATGCGACGAGAACCGCGATCCCGATCGCCAGCCAAAGCAGACCCCTCGTCTTCATCGCGCTCTCCCGCCGCCAAGGCCGGTCGGCTTGAAGGCAAGCGTCAGAAGCAGCATGGCGAATACCACGATCAATCCGGAGTCCGCGCCGATGTATTGAATGCCCAGCGATTCCGCGACGCCCATCATCAGGCTGGCGATCAGCGCGCCGATCACATTGCCGAGCGTGCCCAGCACCACGGCGACGAAGGCCATCAGCACGAACACCTGCCCGACAAACGGGTAGGCGGAATAGAACGGCATCAACAGCGAACCCGCAGCCCCCGCCAGCGCCAGCGCGATGCCAAGGGCGACGCAAAATACGCGGTTGGGATTGATGCCCATCAATGTCGCGACGTCACGGTTCTGCGCCGCCGCACGCATCGCCTTGCCGAGATCGGTGGTATGCAGGAACACCCAGAGCGCGCCGCTCAGCGCCATCGCGACGACAAAGGCGATGAGTTTTGCCACGGGAATGTAGAGCTCGCCGATATGGATGGCTTCATCGGAATACGAGGTGTGAACGGTGCGGTAATTCGCCGAGAACAGCATCAACGCAAGGTTCAACAGCAACAGCGACAGGGCGAAGGTCAGAAAAATCTGCGGCATGTCGTTCGGCCCCAACACCCGGCGGATCAGAAAATGCTGGATCAGGACGCCGATCACGAACAGCACCGGCATCGAGACCAGCAGCGACACCAGGGGATCGATGCCGAACTGGTTGGCGAGAAAGAAGCTGATATACATCCCGATCATCACGAATTCGCCCTGGGCGAAGTTGACGATCTTGACCACGCCGAAGATCAGCGTGACGCCGATGCTGACGAGCGCATAGATGCCGCCGATGAGCAGGCCGTTGATGACGGCCTGGGCCACTGTCTCCCACATCGTTTTGACGCTTCAGGTTTTCATCAGCGGTGCGCGCTTGTCTGCTTCCGGAAAGACACTCGCCAGATCGCCGTTCTGCCACTGCACCCCGACCGGATGGCCGTGGATGTTCTTGCCGTCGGGCCCGAATTTCACCTTGCCGCCCGGACACATCGCGGCATAGCCCGAGGATACGTCGAGCGATGCGATGGCATCGCGCACCTTTTGCGGATCGGTCGAGGCCGCCCGCTCCAGCGCGTCGGCGATCATGAAGGTCTGCGCGACGAGGCCGCCGGCATATTCGAACAGGAATTCGCCGGTGCGCTTCCTGTATTCGGCGTTCACCTTCTCGGCGTTGGCATCCATGTCGTGGTTCCAGTGCGCCACGCCTTGCAGACCTTCCGCGAGTTTTCCGACGTTCTTGTAGAAGTCCGGAATAACGAAGCCGCCGGAACCGCCGTTGATCGCGATGTTGAGGCCGACCTGCTTGACCGTCCGAACGATCAGAATGAGGTCGTTCAGGTAGGACACCGAGAACAGCGCATTGGCGCCTGATGATTTGACCTTGTTGATCAGCGGGCTGGCATCGGTGAACCCGGCTGAATAAGGTTCGAACAGCACGATCTCGACGCCTTCGGCGGTCGCCTGTTCGCGCAGGCCGTTGGATGTCGAGGTGCCGAACGCGGTGTTTTCGAACACCACCGCGACCTTCGGCTTGTCGCTGACCAGCCGCGACATCCGCAACTGCGCCAGGGCGAATTGCGAGGCGCGGGCGAACGGGGTGAAGGTATAGGTACGGCCCTTGTTGAGCTGGTCGGAACTGGATCCGGTCAGCAGCGGCACTTTCGCGCGTTCCGCCACTTCGCTTGCGATCAGCGTCAGGGCGCTGGCGAAACAGCCGTGGATCGCGGACAGCTTGTTGCCGGTGATCAGGCGGTCGGTCTCCGTACGCGTCACCGTGGTATCGCTCTGCACGTCGGAGAGGATGAGATTGAGCTTCGCGCCGCCGAGCGATTTGATGCCGCCGGCGTCGTTGACCATCTCGACCGCGAGCTTGGCGGCAGCGACGCAGCCCACGCCGATTTGCGCCATGCTTCCGGTGGTCGGGTAAAGCGCGCCGATATTGACCGGATCGGCCGCCCAGCCGCGCATCGGCACCGCGCCGAACGCGCTTGCGGCGAGTATGCCGCCCGTCTTCAGGAGAAATTCGCGGCGGCCTTGCCGTTTCGATAAGGCTCGATCCAGGCCGGCTTTATCGCTGACGGAATGCTGACGATGTTTTTTCATGCGGTTTCCCCCTGCGCGATTCCGGTACAGGCTGCTGTCCGCTCGCTTTCGGCAATGCTAGCGCCCCTGAATATTGTTTACAATACGGTTTCCAATATTATCATCATAATTGAAAACTCTTGCGGCCGGTGATCCGGCCGCGCCGCGCGGGTGGGGCATCTTCCAAATCGGGGCAGTGATGGTCGGAAAACCAGCCAAACACGCGATCGCGCGGACGCCCAAATCCCGGCAGATGACGATATCGCCTGCGCGAGAACCGGCGGCAGCCATCATCGCAAAGAGCATCGAGGAGGACATCGTACTTGGGCGACGTCAGCCGAGGGAGCGCCTGGTCGAGCAGGACCTTTGCGATCTGTTCCAAACCCATCGCGGTGACGTGAGACTGGCTCTGTTCGAGCTCGAAAAAAAGGGCCTGGTGGAGCGCATCCCAAATCGCGGGGCGCTGGTTCGCGGATTGACCCCGCTGGAGGTGAAGGAGATCTACGCGGTTCGTGAAGAGCTGGAAGTGATGGCGGTCCGGATCATCCCGTTTCCGGTTGGCTCGGGCGATATCGAGCGGCTGGAGGAATTGCAGCGCCAGCACAGCGCAGCCGTTGCGGCCGGTGATTTGCTGACCGTGTTCTACAGCAACCTCAGTTTTCACCAGGTTTTGTTCGGCCTCTGCGGCAA
>Ga0137415_10003693_pt1 | contig 15219 bp, 11 predicted proteins | sample CZODoug3_1_1_16f_FD_183082 | JGI IMG/M metagenome (GOLD analysis project Ga0137415, IMG submission 183082) | Vadose zone soil fungal communities from Angelo Coast Range Reserve, California, USA - CZODoug3_1_1_16fungal (Hybrid Assembly) | ecosystem: Environmental > Terrestrial > Soil > Vadose... | reverse complement strand
GGGTGGTCGGCGACGGAGATGATGGCGGGGACGTCCAGATACGAGGTGTGGTTCGAGACGAAGACGTACGACCGGTTGCGGTCCAGCTCGGCATCCCGCCATACGATCACCTGCGCTCCCGCGACGCGCAGGAAGCGCCGCGCCCAGCCCCGGATCAGGCGCTCGGCCATCTCGCTCTCGCCGTGGAGCCCGATGCGGAGCGCCGTAGTCATCGTGTCCGTGAAGATCCACACCCAGCCGAGCACCGTGCGCAAGAAGCGCAGGACGATCACGGGGCCCTCCGCGCCGCCGGGTATTCATCGACCGCGGGAAAGAGAAGCACGTCCGCGATCGTCTTCGCGCCCGTCAGCAGCATCAGCAGCCGGTCGAACCCGACGGCAACCCCTCCCGCCTCGCCGATGCGATCGAGGGCGGAGAGGAACTTCTCGTCGAGGGGAAAGACCTCCCGTCCGAGCCGCCGGCGCAGCTCCTGCTCTTTGCGCAGCCGCTGGCGCTGCTCGCGCGAATCGCACAGCTCCGAGAATCCGTTCGCCAGCTCGAGGCCCGCGGCGTACAGCTCGAACCGCTCGGCGACACGCGGGTCGGCAGGCTTGAGCCGAGCAAGCGCCGCCTGGGACGCGGGATATTCGGTGAGATAGGTGGGCCGGTCGATGCCGAGCGCCGGCTCGATCCTCTCCAGCAGCACCTGCGTGAAGAGATCGTCCCACGACGCGTCGGGCGCGGGCCGCACGCCAGAGGCGCGAGCGGCCTGCGCAAACGCATCGATCTCGAGGGCAAGCGGATCGAAGCCAGCGTAGCGCGAGAACGCCTCGCGGCAGGTGAGGCGCTCGAACGGAGGACGCAGCGAGATGGTCCCCGACCCGCGCCCATGGCCCTTGCGCGCGGGCGCCTCGGAGGCGCAGGCGAAGAGCAGCTGCTCGAGGTCGGCCATGATCGTGTGCGCGCTGCCGGGCGCGGCGTACAGCTCGAGCAGCGTGAACTCGGGATTGTGCGTGCGCGAAAGCTCGCCGTCGCGGAACACGCGGGCGAGCTGGTAGCAGCGCGAGAAGCCCGGTCGCGCCAGCAGCCGCTTCATCGCGTACTCCGGGCTCGTATGCAGGTGCAGGCGGCGCGCCCCCTCCACGCCCGCCGGCGCGATCGGCGGATCGGGCGTGAAGGTGGTCTCGAAGGGTCGCAGGTGCGGCTCCTGGCCGGCGAAGGGCACCGCGATGGGCGTCTCGACCTCCAGATATCCGCGTTGCTCGAGGCCATCGCGTAGCTTGCGCGCGAGCGCCGAGCGGGCGCGGGCGATGTCGGAGGTTGCGGGCACGGCTGCTACATAACGCAATTCGCTTGCCGGAGCGCCGGTTCGATGCGAGTGAACACGGGTGCCGGTCCTCATCGTTCTCATGCTCGCCCTCGGCTGCGGTCACGCGAGCCGAGCGCCCGCCGGGCGAAGGCCGCCGCCGAACGGTCCTTCTCCGCGGGCTTCGGGCTCGGACGCGCCCGCTACTGCGGCACAGCTCTCCGAGGAGACTCGTGCGCTGCTTCGCGCCGAGGGCGAGCTCCTCTGGACGCGCTGGACTACCGGGTCGGGCCCGCTGCCGGCGAGCGCGCTGGCGGAGCACTCGCGGCTCCTGCATCGGGAATCGATCGACACCGTCAGTGCCGCAGCCGCGCGCAGCTCCGGCTCCGATGCCGTCGCGCTGGGCCTGCTCTCACAGCAGCTGGCGACGCTGGCGGTGTCCCGCGAAGCCGGAGCGGAGATCGATGCGCTGGAGCGCGGGCGTTCGCAGCTCGCGTTCCCGGCGCCGGGAGAGACGCGGGCCACCCTGGGCGAACGCGATCTCGACCGGCTGCTCAGGGACGAGCCCAATGCACAGAAGCGCGCCGCGCTGGCGCAAGCGGAAGCGAAGGTCGCGCAAACGCTCGCGCCCCTCGCCATCGCCCGCGATGCAGCGGTGGACAAGGCGATCGCCGCGCTCGGGTTGCAAAGCTGGGCGGCGGTCCAGGAGCGCGCGCACGGGATCCCGCTCGCAGATCTGGCACGGCTCGCCGAGTCGACGCTGGAGGCGACCGAGCAGATGGGAGCGCGCGCCGTTTCGACCGCATCCGTGCGGAACCTCGGCATCACGGCGGACCGCCTGCGGCGCGCCGACCTGCCGCGGCTGGCGCGAACGGCGTTGGCCGACCCGCAGTTCACACCCGGCAAGGCCTGGCCGACCGTGCGCGACGTCCTCGCGCTGGTTGGAGCGCCGCCGACGCCCGGACTGCGAGTCGACGCGGAGCCGTCGCCCTCCAAAGGCGCGCGGCCGCTGGCGCTGCTCGTCGATCCGCCCGCCGACGTCCGCCTCTCCCTCCGGCCCGCGGGCGGTTTCGAGGAGCAGCGCGCGACCCTGCACGAAGGGGCGCGCGCCGTCGGCGGCACGCTGATCGACGTGCCGCGCTGGGAGCTGGCGCAGCTGGGCGACGGCTGCGCCGCGGAAGCGGTGGCGCTCCTGTTCGAGTCGCTTGCCGGGCACCCCGAATGGTTGCGCGCCACGACGCAGCTGCGGGGCGAGCCGCTCGACGACATGGTGCACACCGAAGCGACGCGCCGTCTTCTCGCTGCGCGGCGCGCGGCGGCGTTGGTCCTGTTCGAGATCCGGCGCCGAGAGGGCCCGGGCACGCCGGAGTCGCAGGCGGCGCTCTATCGCGGCCTGCTCCAGCGCGCGCTCTACGTCGTGCTCTCTGATGACGACGCGGGCCGCTGGGCGCTGGAGGCGGAGAGCTCCATGCGCAGCGTGACGCCACTGGTTGCCGCGGTCCTGGCCGCGCAACTGGAGCAGAGCTTCGGCGCTTCCTGGTGGACCACGCCGCGTCCGGCTCTGAAGCAGATCTGGGCGGGTGGGCGCTCGCTGCGCGCCGTCGAGGCGGCGCGCGCGTTGGGACTGACGCAGCTGGACCCGGCAGCGCTCGCGGCAGTGGCGGACCAACGGCTGCACTACTCGGCGCCCGACGCGCCGCCGGCGCCGCCGAAGCCGGATTACAAGTACATGCAGGGGGACAAGAAGAAGAGGCGGAAGAAGCGGTAAGCGCTCCCTCGTCGCCGTCGCCGCCCGCGCTCACTTCGACGTCGACGTCAACGCTTCCGCGGTTACGCTCGAGGCAGCGAGAGCGAGAACACCGATCCGCGCGGACCCGTCTCCCGCAGCTCCGCGCGGCCCCCGTGCAGCTCCGCCACGGCGCGAACGATCGCCAGCCCGAGCCCGGTGCCGCCGTCGCCGTGGCGGGTAGTGGCGAACCGCTCGAACAGCCGTTCCCTGATCGCCGGATCGACGCCCGGACCGTGATCGCGGACCTGCGCGACGCACTGCGCCCCCCCGCTGATCTCCAGCTCGACTCGCTCCCCGTCGGGCGAATGCTGCACGGCATTCCCGACCAGGTTCTCCAGCGCCCGGCGCAGCCAGACCGGGTCGCCCCGCACCCGCGAAGACCCGCTCGCCTTCAGCTCCACGCGCACGTGCCGGGCAGCGGCGGTCGGCGTCTGCGCGTCCACGACTTCCCGCGCGATCGCGCACAGGTCGACCGGCTCGTCCTTCGGTTCGATGCCGCGCGCCTCCAGCCTCGCCAGCGAGAGCAGGTCCTGCGTGAGCTGCTGCAGCTTGTCGGCGCCCTCGCGGATCCGCAGGGCGAAGCGCCGTGCGGTCTCCGGCTCGTCGGCCGCGCCTTCGGTGAGCACCTCGGCGGAGGCGCGAATGGCGGCCACCGGATTCTTCAGCTCGTGCGACACGTCGGCGACGAAGTTCTCCAGCGCGTGGCGCTCCTCCAGCTCCCGCCGCATCGACTCCAGCGCGTGCGTGAGCGCGCGCACTTCGCGCCCTCGCGGCTCGGGCAGCGGCGCCTGTCGCTCTCCGGCCGCGACGCGCTCCGCGGCGCGCGTGAGCCGCTCGATGGGGCCGGCGACCGCGCCTCCGATCAGCATCGCCAGCGCGGCCGAGGCGACGGCGAACATCAGCGCCAGCAGCGCCACCTTGGGAGCTACGTCGCTCATCAGCTGCACCATTCCGAACGTCGCCTTGCGGACACGCACCCTCCCGCCGGTCGCGACCGGCGCCTCGGCGGAGACGCGGGCGACATCTGGATGGGCCTCGCCGGACTCGAGCACCACACGCCCCTCGCTGTCGAGCAGCGCCACGTCCGTGTCGATGGCGCTGCGGGTGAACGCCTGCAGGATGGGGCCCAGCGAATCCCCCGGGGTGCGCGCGGCCAGCTCGGCAATGGCGCGGGCCTCGTCCTCGGCGGCGCGGGTGGCGAAGAGCGAAGCGCGCGCGGTGAACCGGTCGATGACGATCCCCGCGAACATGGCGGAGAGCAGCAGCGTGGTCGCGGCCAGGGGGATGAAAACTTGAAGTCGCAGGGACAGACCGGTGCGCCGCGCCTCGAGCAGGCGCGCGGCGGTGGCGCCCACGCCGAGGAGGAACAGCAGCGCGAGCGCGAGCAGCAGCTCCTTCCTACCCATCCCTGAGACGGTACCCTACCCCGCGCACCGTCTCCAGCACGCGGGAGTCCCCCCCGGCTTCGTCCAGCTTGCGGCGCAGCGCCTTGACGTGTACGTCGACGGTGCGATCGCCAACGACTACGTCGCTGCCCCAGACAGCGTCGAGGATCTGGCTGCGCTCGAAGACCCTGCCCGGGCTGCGCAGGAAGAGCGCCAGCAGGTTGAACTCCGTGCGCGAGAGCGCGAGGTCGTGCTCGCCAATGGCCGCCTTGCGGGTGCGCGCATCCAGCGAGAGCTCGCCGGCGCGGAGCGGCTTCTCCTCCGGCTGCCCGCCCTTCGCCGCCCGCCGCAGGACCGCCCGGACCCGCGCGGCGACCTCGCGGGGCGAGAAGGGCTTGAGCACGTAGTCGTCGGCGCCGATCTCCAGGCCAACCACCCGGTCCGTCTCCTCGTCGCGGCTGGTGAGGACGATCACCGGGACGTCGCTGCGCGCGCGCAGCGAACGGAGGAAATCTAGCCCGTTCCCGTCGGGCAGCACCAGATCGAGGATGAGCAGATCGACTTCGCCGGCGAGAGCGCGCGCCTCCCGGAGCGTGGCCGCCTGCGAAACCTCGAAGCCGTCGCGCCGGAGGGCGAAGGCGAGACTCTCGCGGATTGCGGGCTCGTCGTCGACGAGGAGGATGGCAGGCATCGCGTCTACGGAGGCGCGCCGAACTGACCTGGCTTCTCCGGCTCCTTCAGCGGCCCGGGCATGGGTTGCTTCTCCTCGGGTTTCTCCAACAGGGTCAGCGCGAACTTGTTGTTGCGCGATTCGACGACGCGCAGACGCGCGTTGCCGCCGAGCACCCCGCGCAGCGCTCCGAGCCGGGCCTGCTCGACCAGCAGCCACTTGCGGGCGCCGGGCCCATTCAGGAAGTCCTGCAGCGTGGCCGCGGGGGCGGCCCGACCCACCTGCCGGACGGTGTTCTTGGAGTAGAACGTCTCGCCGCGCCAGTTCATCAGATATGCGCCGATGGGCTCGTCGGGCGTGCTCTGATGGTAGTACTCCCAGAACAGGTCGCGCTGCGTCCAGTGCGGAGAAAGCCTGCGCCAGTGGAACCAGCCGCAGAAGAGTGCGAAGGCGAGCGCCACCGAGATCAGCGACCATGCCGCGACGTTGCGGTCCTGCGGCGCTTCGGCGGCGGTCAGCGGGGCTCCCTGCATGCGCTCCCGGAAGGCCGCGCGCAGCGCCGTGCGGCGCTCGCGAGATCGCAGCCCGCCTGGCAGCCGCCAGAGCTGGGCGATGCGATCGAACAGCCAGGGCGAGAGGGCGACCGCAGCGCCGGCGTAGAACATCACGGTGAAGATCTGGCGCGGGTCGGTCTCCTTGTCCGGGTAGGGGCGATCGTAGTTGTAGACGAACATGTCGGTCAGGTGCTTGGGCGTCATCGCCAGATCGTGCGCGACCAGCGCGTAGAGGAGCCCGCCGGCGAAGACGGAGCCGGCGTTGGAGCGCAGCCCTTCCGCAAGGAGTCGCTCGAGCCACAGGGCGCAGAAGAAGAGCAGCGGCGCGAGCACCGGCAGGGCGTAATGATGGAATTTGGTGGCGGAGAAGGCGAAGACGGCGAACCCGATCAGGAACCAGAAGAGCAGGAAGAGCATCGCGCGCTCGCGCGGCGTCTGCGGGCGGACGCGTACGCGCGCGAGCACGGTCGCGGCGCCGGGGAAGGCGAAGACCCAGGGGAAGGAATCGAAGCCGATCTGTTCGACGAAGTAGGTGAACGTACCGCCCGGCGTGGTGGTGTGGACGCCGAGCGCCAGCCGTTTGAAGTGATCGTGGACGATGAAGCGCTCGAAGAACGTCTTGCCCTCGTCGTCGCGGCCGTCGAACGCGAACATCGTGCCGTACCAGGGGGCGCAGATGACGAGGACGATGAGTGCCCCGGCGGCGAGGTGCAGGCGGCGGAGCCGATGCCACTCGCCGGTGACGATGCAGTAGAGCAGCGCCGCTGCTCCTGGGAGCGCGAAGCCGAGGAGGCCCTTGGAGAGCGTGGCGAAGCCCACGAAGCAGTAGAACGCCGCCGCCCAGCCGTCGCGCGCCACTGGTCCGCTGGGCGAGGGCTGCTCCTCGCCGTCCTCGAGCATCACGATCATCAGGCAGGCCATGGCGGCTTCGAGCAACCCGACGAAGACCGGGTCCGGCACGGCCTGGCGCGCGAGGAACACGAAGAGCGGGCTGGTGAGGATGGCGACGGTGCCGATCACGGCGCTGCGGCGGCTCAGCAGCCGATTCGCCATGATGAAGAGCAGCACCGCCCCCATCCCGGTGATCGCGGTGTACGGCAACCGCACCCCCCACTCGGTGAACACGCCGGTCCAGCGATCGGGACCGTTCGTGTTGACGGCCAGCATCCCGGCCGCCATCAGCCAGAGATCGAGCGCGGGCTTGGAGAAGAACCAGGTCGACTCCCACCAAGGGTGGAGGTAATCGCCGCGGGCGATCATCTCGCGCGCGACTTCGCCGTAATGCGGTTCCCATGGGTCCCAGAATCCGGTCGCTCCCAGCCAGGGCAGGTAGAGGAGCGCCGCGAGCACGCAGAAACCGATGGTCAACCGCCGCTCCGCGCTCAGCGGGCCGAGCCAGCACAGCCAGGAGACTTTGCGCACGAAGGCCGGAAGCGTGTCTCCCCAGTCGGTGGCGGACTGCGATTCGACGACGTTCTTCTGGATGCGCGCCATCGCGTCACGCGGCCGTAACACGCATGGTGTCGACCGGCAAGCGCGATGGAGGCCGCGTCAAACTGTGGAGCCTGCAGACATAGCCGCAAAGCCGCACTTCGTGCGGCAGCGGCTAGCGCTTGCCGGGCCACGAGACCGTCGCCGCCATCCGCTCGATCAGCGTCGAGCTCCCGCCGGGCGGCTGGAGCACGACGAGAGTGACGGGCGCGGGATCGCGCGAAATGCAGGCCGCGCTCACTTTCGCCTGTCCGTCCTCGCCGTCGATCAAGCCGTCGACGCGCGCGGCTCGGGCGGCACCGCGCACCGGCGATGCCTCGCCCAGTTGCACCCGCTTGAACCGGCCGATGTCCGCGAGCCGCCACAGGTCGCTCTCCAGCGCAGCGCGCACCAGCCGCTCGCAAGTGCAGAGATGCCCGCGGCAAGGGCCCTCCTGGATCAGCGTGGCCGAGCTGCGGAAGGCGCCGGTCAGGCCGTTGGAGTACGAGACGGAGCTGGGCGAGTTGGCTGCGCGCCTCCATCCGAGCGGCATCTTCAGCTCGAGCGCGGCGGGGCCCTGCCTGAACTGGCCCAGCGCGGGAAGCGCCGGCGCGGCCACCACGCCGAGCGAGAGGGTACCGATGAGCGCGCCGGCCGCCGCCGCCAGTCTGCGGGCCGCCGCTTCACCCGGCCAGCGCCGCGGGCTCAGGAAGCAGCCGAAAAGCGCGCCGGTGAACAGCCCTCCGCCATGGCCCCAGTTGTCCACGCCCGCGGATCCCAGGCCCGCGGCGAAGAGCGCCAGGAGCCAAGGCACGATCCGCAGGCCGAAGTAGGACCGCAGCGTTCCGCGGACGCCGCGCCGCCAGCCGAAGGTGGCGGAGGCACCGAGCACGCCGAACGCCATTCCGGACGCGCCGAGCGAGATCGAGTCGGCGCCGATGGCGGAGACCAGCGTCGTCCCCAAGGCGGTGAAGATGAGCAGCGCCAGGTAATCGGCGGGCCGCACCGCGCGCTCGAGAGCGCCGCCGACGTTCCAGAGCGCGAAAGCATTGAAGGCGAGATGCAGCGGATCCTTGTGCAGCAGATTCGCGGCGAACAGGCGCCACGTCTCTCCCCGGTCGAGGATCAGCGGGGTCGCCTTGGCGCCGTACAGCAGCAGCGAAGGAAGTGCGACGCCGGATCGCCACCCTGCCGCGCCGAAGAGGATGCAGACGGCGGCGAGCAGCAGGCTGATTGTCACCCACGGAACACCGTCGATGGCGAACGCCTCGGGCGCTGCCGGGCGCAAAACGGCAGGATCGGCTGCCGGTTGTGGAAAAGTGGCTTCTTCCGTCCACGCCGCCATTTGCTCTAGGATGTTCACGATGGGGTCGAGGCGGCAGGCCCCCGCCCGGATCCGAGGAGCGTGATGAAGCTCATCATCGAGGACGACGAGGGTCGAAAGACCGTCGTCCAGCTGGTTCGCGACGAGATCACGATCGGGCGACAGGACGGAAACACGATTCGCCTGACGGAACGCAATGTTTCGCGTCGCCACGCCCGCCTGGTGAAGGAGAACGGGAACGTCCTGATCGAGGACCTGGGGTCGTACAACGGCGTCCGGGTGAACGGCGAGAAGATCACCGGCCGCACCCGGATCAAGGAAGGCGACCTGGTCGAGATCGGCGACTACGATCTCGGGATCCAGGGAAAGATCGACGCGCCCACCATGACGCCTGCGGCCGGATCCGCGCGTCCCCCGACGATTCCTCCCGGCGCGGTGAAGGCGGCGCGCCCGGCCACCCTGCCGCCCCAGCTCGTGACCAGTCCCGCCCTGGCCATCCAGGAGCCGATGGAGAAGACGGTGCCGCGCGCCGAAAAGACTGCGCCGCCCCTCATGACTCCGAATCCGTCCGCCGGAGGGGCCACGGCGATCATCCGGGTATCCGACATCGGCAAGGCCGCGCCGCAGGTGGAAGTCCGCGACCTCGAGCGGTCCCAGATGCCCCGCCTCGTCGGGCTCGCCGGACCGTTCCGCGGCAAAGAGTTCTACCTGATGCGCACGGAGGTGAAGTTCGGGCGGACCGACGAGAACGACATCGTCGCGGATCACCAATCCGTCTCGCGCGCCCACGCCCGATTCGTGCTCGACGAAGGGCAGTGGAAGGTCATCGACAACAAGAGCGCGAACGGCGTGCGCGTGAACGGGGACGAGTACGCGATCTCCAGCCTGAAGCCCGGCGACGTCGTCGAGCTGGGCCACCTCAAGTTCCGCTTCTGTGGTCCGGGCGAGAAGTTCTCGCCGCCGCCGGAAAAAGGCGAGGACGGCGCGCAGAAGGGCGGCCTCAGGCCGACCACTGCTGAGCTGATCGCGGGAGCGCAGGGGCGGCAGGCATCGACGCCGGCGGGAAGGAAATCGGGCGCCGCGAGGATCGTCCTGATCAGCGTCGGCGTGGTGGCCGTCGTCGGCGCCGCGGCGTTCTTCGCCACCCGTTCGCGCAAGCCGGCAAGGCCGGAGCAGGCCACCGGCGAGGACGCGGTGAAGGCCGGGGACGCCTTGTTCAAACAGCACAAGTACCTCGCCGCCGTGGAGATGTACGAGAAAGCGGGCACTAGCCCCGCCCCGAACCGGAAGAAGACCGTCGAGGAAGCGCAGGGCGAGGAGGCGTACAACTCGCTGCGCGCGGCGATCGCGGCGGACGACGGGGACAAGGCGCGCACTCTCTTCGACCGGTGCGCGGCCGATTCCACGTATTGGTGCAGACAGGCGCAGGAGCAGGGCGACCAGGTGAGATCCGCCTACGCGAAGAAGCACCTCGCCCAGGCGAACGCCTTCAAGTCGGCGGGGAAGCTCGACGGCTGCCTGACCGAGGCGAGCAACGTGCTCGCGTTCGACGCCGCCAATGCGCAAGCGCAGGCGCTGCAGTCGGAATGCCGCCCGAAGGAGACGAAGGCGGAGGCGGCGCGCGAAGAGGGATCGGCGCCGAAGGAGCGCGAGACGAAGGCGGCCAGGCTGGCGCAGTCCTCGTCGAACAAGCTGGTCGGGCGCGATTTTGCCGGCGCGGTGAAGGATGCGCAGGCGGCGCTGGCCCAGACGCCGAAGGACAAGAACACGCTGATGCTCTCGTATCGCAGTCTCGGCTACGGGTACGCGTACCTGAACGACAAGGACAACGCGGTGAAGTGGCTGGAGAAATACCTGCCCTACTGCAGCAACGACTGCGACCAGGTCCACACCTTCATCGGGAAGTGATGCTTGGGCGGGTCCTCGGGGTTGCGGTAGATTCTCCCACCGCATCCCGTGGAGTCGTTGATGAAGCTGATCATCGAAGACGACGAGGGACGGAAGACCGTCGTCCCAGTCGTCCGTGACGAGATCACCATCGGCCGCAACGATGCGAACATCGTCCGGCTCTCGGAGAAGGACGTCTCCCGCCAGCACGGGCGGCTGTTGCGGGAATCCGGCAACTACTACATCGAGGACCTGAACAGCTTCACCGGGATCCGCGTCAACGGCGAGAAGGTCATCGGCAAGCGGCTGGTCCACGACGGCGACCTGATCCAGATCAGCGAATACGATCTGATCCTTCAGGAAGGACCCGGAGAGCGGCCGCCGCTGCCGTTCACCGGTATCGCGGAGACGCCGATTCTTCCGCAAGAGGTCGCTCCGCCTCCGCCGCCGGCGAACGCGGACGCCGATGCGCAGGCCCGCCGGATGGCCGAGACGGCGACCATCCGCCTCTCGGATCTGCGGACCGAGCAGGTGGAGGTGCCGCCCCAGGAGGTACCGGAGGGCCAGCGCGCGAAGCTCGTGGGGATCTCCGGAAAGCATCGAGGAGAGGAGCTTCTCCTCGATCGCAGCCCCATCCGGATCGGGCGATCGGAAGAGAACGATCTGCGGATCGAGCACCCGTCGATCTCGCGCAAGCACCTCCGCCTGCACCTCGACAACGGGACCTGGAAGGTGATGGACGCGGAATCCCGCAACGGGGTCCGCGTGAACGGCGAGCCGTACGCGCAGATCGGCCTGCGCCACGGCGACGTCGTGGAGGTGGGGCATCTCAGGTATGCGTTCGTCGAGCGCGGCCGGGCGTTCCATCTTCCGCCCGAGCTCACCCCGCTCGCGCCATCCATGCTGGCGGCACAGCCTGCGCGGACCGGGTTCTGGGTGGGCATCGGGATGGCGAGCGTCGCACTTCTCGCCGTCACGATTTTCCTCATCCTGCGCAACCGCGCCGAGGCGGAGGTCGCGCAGCGGCTGCGGGCGCAGCTCGGCTCGGCCCTGCGCAGCGCGGAAGAGTCCGCTGCCGCGCACCGCTACTCGGAAGCCCTCCAGGGCCTCGATGTCGCCCGCCGGCTGGGCGCCAACGCCTCCGATCTGACGGGCTACGATACGGTCGAGCGGGAGGCGCGCGGCGAGGACCTCTACCGGGACATGGAAGGGGCCGTAGCCGCGCAGGACTGGGACCGCGCCGGCAGGCTGCTCGATGCACTGTCGGCCACGCAAACGTTCTACGGCGGCAAGGCGATGGAGAAGGCGGACGCCATCAAGGCGGGCTACGTGCATGCGCACGTCGCCACGGCCGCGCGGCTGCGGGGCCAGGACAACGCGGGCTGTCTCGCCGAGGCGCAGCTCGCGCTGGCGGCGAGTCCGCAGAGTGCGGAGGCGCGTGCGCTGGCCGATGCCTGCAGCCGACCGACCGTGCGGACCAGCCGGCCGGCGGTGCAGGCGAGTGCCCCCATTCCCTCCCGCCCGGCGCGCGTCTCCGCTTTGCGCACCGCCGCGCAGGACGTTCCGCGGGCGTACGACGAAGCCGAGGCGCGCAGACTGCTCAACGAAGGAAACCAGAAGCTCGTGGAGCAGGATCTCTCGGGGGCGATCGTTCTTTACCAGAAAGCGTTGACTTTGAAGCCCGGGAAAACGATTCTGGGTGGACTGTACCGAAGCATGGGGATTGCATTCACCCGGCAAGGAAACATGGAGGAGGGCGCGCACTATTACCGGCTTTACCTTCCGCTCTGCACCAATCCTGCTGAAAAGGCGCAGCTCGAAAGAGTGCTAGAAGATTACGATGCCCGACGTCGCTGATGTGGGCGCGGCACCTACCGCGCTTCCCGTAGACGATTTCACTGCTCACCCTGTAGATTCCCACGCCCGAAAGGGGCGCCCGGTGGACATCCGTACTCTCGTCGTCGATGACGATCAGGATTCCTGCGACCTCATCGAACGGATCCTGAAGAAGGAGGGATACCGGGTCGGGACACTGACGGATCCGCGCAAGGTCGAGGACGAGCTGCGCAAGACCGACGTACACCTGGCCATCGTCGACCTGAAGATGCCGGACCTCTCCGGCCTCGACGTCGCCCAGATCATCAAGCGCCACGACTCCGACTGCTCCGTGATCCTCATGACCGGCTACGCGACGCTCGATTCGGCCGTCAGCGCGCTGCGCTATGGCGTGGTGGATTACTTGCGCAAGCCGGTCCGCGAGGACGAGCTGGTGGGCGCCGTGAATCGCGCGCTCGCCGCGAAGGGGCTGACGCTGCTGCCGGAGGAGGAGCTGCACCGGAACATCGGCACCTGCATCCGGGATCTGCGGAAGAAGCGGTCCCTGACGCTGAAGCAGCTGGCGAAGCGGACCGGGCTGTCGGTATCGCTCTTGTCGCAGATCGAGCGCGCGGAGAGCAGCGCGAGCGTGACGTCGTTGTACAAGATCGCGCACGCGCTCAAGATCCGGTTGCCGGAGCTGTTCGCGCGCGTCTGAACGCGCGATGATCCACCGTCTGCACGGGTCCGGCACCGCGCTACTTCAGCACCACCAGCACGTCCCCCTCGCTCACCGGCTGCGTCTCCCTGCACCGGATCTCCGCCACCCTGCCGTCCTCCGGCGCCTCGACCGGCATCTCCATCTTCATGCTTTCGAGGATCACCAGCACGTCCCCGGCCTTCACCTCGTCGCCGACCTTCTTCTCGATCTTCCACACGGTGCCGGTGATGTGGGCGGGAACGTCCGGCATGTCAGAGCCTCTCCAGGAAGTGGGTGTCGAGCTCGCCGCGGGCGAACGCCTCGCTGGCGAGCACCTTGAGGTGCGTGGGGATGTTCGTCTTCACGCCCTCGACGGCGAACCGCTCCAGCGCGTGGCGCATGCGGGCGATGGCGCCGGCGCGCGTCTCCGCGAATGAGATCACCTTGGCGAGCAGGGAATCGTAGTATGGAGTGACGGTGTCGCCGGCGCGGTACCCGGCGTCGATGCGGATGCCGTCGTGCAATGCGCCGTCCGCGGGGACCGGCGTGTCGAACCGCTTCACCGGACCCGGCGAGGGGAAGAATTTCACCGGGTCCTCCGCGTTGATGCGGCATTCGATGGCGTGTCCCTGGGGACGCAGATCGTCCTGGCCGAGCGGAAGCTTCTCGCCCGCCGCGATCCGGAGCTGCAGCTGGACCAGATCCAGGCCGGTGGTCGCCTCCGTCACGGGGTGCTCGACCTGTAGCCGGGCGTTCAGCTCGATGAAGTACACCTCGTCTCCTACGAGCAGGAACTCGCAGGTTCCGGCGTTGGCGTATCCCACGGCGCGCGCGGCACGCAGTCCGGCCTCGAGCAGCTTCTTCAGCACGCGAGGCCGCGGCTCGGGAAGCTCGAATGCCGGAGGTGGCGCCTCCTCGATCACCTTCTGGTGCCTCCGCTGGATCGAGCACTCGCGAGCCCCGACCGCCAGCGTCAGGTGTCCGTCGCCGAGGATCTGAACCTCGACATGCCGCGGCTTCTCGAAGTACCGCTCGAGGTAGACGGCGTCCTTTCCGAACGATGCGCGCGCTCGATCGGCGCATGCCCGCAGGGCCCTCAGCAGCTCGGGTTCGTCGCGGGCGACCTGCATGCCGATGCCGCCGCCGCCGGCGGCGGCCTTGACCAGGAGCGGGTACCCGATGGACGCCGCAGCCGCCTTCGCGCCGACTTCCTCGCCGACGTGCCCTTCCGATCCCGGCACCACCGGCACCCCCACCGCGCGCATCACCGACCGCGCCTGCGCCTTGTCCTTGATGGCGCGCATCGCCCCGGGGGGCGGTCCGACGAAGACGAGGTCGTTCTCGGCGCAAGCTTGCGCGAATTCCGCCTGCTCGGAGAGAAAGCCGTATCCGGGATGGATGGCGCGAGCCCCGGTCCGCTTCGCCGCCGCGATCACCTTCTCGCGGTCGAGATAGCTCTCGCGCGCCGGAGCGGGTCCCAGCCGCACGGCCTCGTCGGCCGCCCGCACGTGCAGAGCGTCGGCGTCCGCGTCCGAATACACGGCGACGGTCTTGACACCGAGCGCGCGTGCCGCCCGCGCTACGCGGCAGGCGATCTCGCCACGGTTCGCGATGAGGATCTTTTCGAACAATCCGTCAAGCCCTCCTTGAAGGGTCGCGCAGTCTACTCCAGAAGGAAGTGGCCCGGGCTGCGTTGACCGCGCTCTCGCAGCAGGCATAGTCTCTGGCGCGACGTGGGGGGGGGGGAACGATGCGCATGGCGAATGCGAGACACCAGCGCAGAAGGACGCGCTCGCCAGATAGCGAGCCCGCGCATCGCCATGACCCAGCCGTCGGAGAAGCTGCGCGAGGAGTCGCCGTTCTGGCGTTTCTCGTTGCGATTCTATTCACGTCCGGCCGTTGCCGCCGCCTGTCTTGCGCTGCAGGACGAAGCGGGCGCCGATGTCAATCTGATGCTGTTTCTCCCCTTCCTCGCCGAACGCAAACGTCAGGTACTGGCAGACGACATCCCGCGACTGGACAGCACGGTTCGGGCCTGGCGCGATTGCGTGGTGAAACCTCTGCGTGAAGTCAGACGCGCGCTCAAAGCGGGAATCGGGGAAATTCCGATCGCGGTGAGCGAAACCTTTCGCGGACAGATAAAACGCTTGGAGCTCGAATCGGAGCAGATCGAACAGCATTTGTTGGAAGGCTGCGAGCCGGCGACCTTAGGGGTTTCGGCTCCCTCTAGGGACCGAATCGCTGAGGCCAATCTCACCGCCTATGGCGAGTATCTCGGCGGCTTTCCTGCCCAAGCATTGGTTACAATTTTGGCAGCGTTTGGCGAATTCGGAAAGCACC
>Ga0137415_10003692_pt1 | contig 15222 bp, 14 predicted proteins | sample CZODoug3_1_1_16f_FD_183082 | JGI IMG/M metagenome (GOLD analysis project Ga0137415, IMG submission 183082) | Vadose zone soil fungal communities from Angelo Coast Range Reserve, California, USA - CZODoug3_1_1_16fungal (Hybrid Assembly) | ecosystem: Environmental > Terrestrial > Soil > Vadose... | reverse complement strand
AGCGACGGGCAGGCCGGCAGCACCCCCGAGGTCGAGACGAGGCCGCGGGTCGGCTTCATCCCGACGATGCCGTTGAACGCCGCGGGCACCCGTCCGCTGCCGGCCGTGTCGGTGCCCAGCGCGAGCGGCACGATGCCGGCGGCCACGGCGACGGCCGACCCGGACGAGCTGCCGCCGCTCACGTGCTGGTCGGAGGCGACGCTGTGGCAGGCGCCGTAGGGCGAGCGGGTGCCGACCAGGCCGGTGGCGAACTGGTCCAGGTTGGTCTTGCCGATTGGTACCGCGCCCGCGTCGACCAGCCGCTGCACGGCGAACGCGTGCGCCACCGCCGGCGTCGTAAACGCCGGGCACGCCGCGGTGGTCGGCAGGCCGGCGACGTCGATGTTGTCCTTGACCGCGATTGCCACGCCGGCGAGCGGGCCGCCAGCAGGTGGGGGCAGCGAGTCGACGAGGGAGATGAACGCGGGCTGGCCGAGCCCGCGGGCGGCGTCCAGCACGGACGGCGCAGTGATCGTCATCCGGCCGCCCACCTCTCGCGCTCCTCGTGGAACGCGGCCTGCCGGCGCGTACGGAACGCCCCGATCTCGGCCGCATGTGTCTGCTCCAGCGCGCGCACCTCGGCCAGTGCGAACGTCGCCGGTCGGGTGTGGAGGTTCTCGCGCCTGGCCATGATGGCGGCGCGGCGCTCGGCCAGCTCGTCGGCGCTCACCGGCACGAACCGCAGCCGGTCGAACGGTCGCAGCAGCCAGGGTTTCTCGTCCGAGTCGCCGGTGTAGCGCCACACCGGCACGGTGCGTCCGACCAGCTGGTAGCCGCCCGGCCCCTCCATGCCGTACACGCACAGGTACACGCCGCCGATGCCGACCGCGTTCTGCGGCGTCCAGGTCCGCGGCGGGTCGTACTTGGTCGTCACCAGACGATGCCGCGGATCGATCGGCACGGCGACGGGTGCACCGAGGTAGACGTCGCCCAGGCCGAGCACGAGGTAGGTCGCCGCGGTGACGATGTCGAAGACGTCCGCCCGGGCATCGAGGTCGTTGACCCGCCGGATGAACTCGACGTTGTCCGGGCACCACGGCGCGTCCGGGCGCACCGAGCGCTGATAGCGGGCCATCGCCTCGTGCGCGGCCGGGTGGTCGAGCGCGAGTGGCAGCGTCACCTCGCGGACGTCGAGGGTGACCCGCTCGGGGTCGGGCACGGCGCGGGCCAGGTCGAGCAGGGTCGCCGACAGCCGGGCCAGGGGCAGCCGGGTTTCGTCCACCTGCACGAGCAGGGAACGGACGCCTTCGACGGTCTCGGTGATGCCGGCCAGACGCGCCGCGCGCAGGTGGTCGGCGAGCAGGTGCACCCACACCCGCACGGCGAGATCGAGGACGGGCGGGCCGGCCTCGACCAGCAGGTGGTGATCGCCGGCGCGACGAATCACGAGCGCGGGCCGGTGGCCATCGGCGTCGAGCCGCGCGAGTACCGGATCGTCGATGCTGCCGCCGACCGCGGGAGCAGCCGTCGCGGCCACGAGCGCCAACGCCGGGTCGGCCAGCAGCCGAGTCCGCGTCGCGTTGAGGGCGTCCGCCGTGGCGGCGTCGACCGGGACGAGACGCACGATGTCGCCCGGGCGTAGCTGGGCCAGCATCCAGCGGTCGGCGCGGATCACGACGCCCGGCACGACGAATCCGCCGAGGCTGGGGCCGTCCGGGCCGACGATGACCGGGGTGTCGCCGGACAGCATGATCCCGCCGATCGGGTAGGCGCTGTCGTGGATGTTGGACGGGTGCAGCCCGGCCTCGCCGCCGTCGGAGCGGGCCCATTGCGGCGCCGGCCCGACGAGGCGCACGCCGGTGCGATCGGCCCGGTGGTCGACCTGCCAGGTGGCGGCGAAGAGCGCGGACGCGCCCTCAGCGGTGAGGTGCTCGGGCGCACCGTGCGGGCCGGGCAGCACGCGCAGCGTCCACGTGTCGCGCAACGGCGGCAACAGGTCGGCGACGTCGAGCGGGGCGCTGAGGTTCTCGGTGCGCCCGATCGGCAGCCGGTCACCGGCCTGCATCGCCCGTCCGTCGAGGCCGCCGAAGCCGCCGAGCAGAAACGTGGCGCGGCTGCCCAGCGCCGAGGTCACATCGATGCCCCCGGCAATCGCGAGGTAGCCGCGCAGGCCCGGCGCGCCGCACGGCCCGACGTCGAGCACCGCCCCGGCATCGGCCACGGTGACGACGCCTGGACGAACCGGCCGGCCGTCGAGCGTGGCCGCGCCGACCGCGCCGGTCAGGCAGAACGTCGCCCGCTCGGCGAATCGCAGCACCGGACCGGTGAGCACGGCCTCCAGCCCGGCGGCCGTCGGCGGGTTGCCGACCGCGGTGTTGGCGAGCGCGAACGACAGGTCGTCCCAGGCACCGGACGGTGGCACCCCGACGCCCCACAGGCCCGGCCGCCCGCCGAGGTCCTGCACCGTCGTCTGGGTGCCGGCCGCCAGCACCTCGGCCACGGTCACGCCGACCAGAGCGGTCACGCCGGCCACCAGCCGAGTAGCTGCAGCGGCGTCGGATCCCAGCCGTTGCAGGGGTTGTTCAGCTGCGGGCAGTTGCTGATCAGCACGATGACGTCGCGCGCGGCCACGAACTGCACGTACTTGCCCGGGGCCGAGACGCCGTCCTCGAAGGTCAGCGCCCCGGCCGCGGTGAGCGGAACGTTCATGAAGAAGTTGATGTTGTGGGTCAGGCCCCGGGCGTCGATGCCCACCTGCGCGCCGAAGCGCAGGAACGTCTCGCGGCAGGCGTGCTGGTGGCGGGTGTTCATGCCGTACCTGATGACGTTGGACTCCTGCGCGCAGGCGCCGCCCAGGGTGTCGTGCCGGCCGCAGGTGTCCTCGGTGATCGTGGCGAGCAGGTCGAGATTGCTCGACAGCAACCGCGAGCCGGTCGTCAGGTACACCGACCCCTGCTCGCGGACAGTGTCCATGGCGCTGTAGCGGTTGGTGACGTCGGCCGCGTCGAACAGCAACGTGTCGGCCGCCTGGTTGCCGGCGACGTCGACGATGCGGAACGCCCCGCCGGCCGGGACGACGCCGACGAATCCGTCGCCGGCCTCGACGGTGACATCGAGCGCGGCCTGCACCGCCGTGGCGGTCACGCGAACACCGCCTGCGCGGCGAGCAGGGCTCGGGCGCTCTCGTCCCGGAACGTCATCGACGGGTCGTCGGGACCGTAGGGCGTCGACGGGTGGACCTCGGCCCGGACCGGCGCCGGCGCCCATTCGGTGGCCAGCGGGTGCGGCGCGGTCGAGATGATCACCAGTAGGTCGATCTCGGCGCGCAGCTCGACCCAGTCTCCGCCGGACGCGTGGTCCGGCCCGAACGTCAGGGAGCCGTCGTCGTGCGTTGCGACCCGGCTGAAGAAGTTCACGCAACCGTGCAGGTCCGTCTCGCCGAGCCCGTGCTTGCGCAGCTCGGACAGGAACCCGGATCGGGCCGAGCGACGCCACTCGTTGCGGTCGCGGCCGTAGGACGACGGGCCGAACGCGGCCACGTGCCCGTCCAGCGAATGGCCGCAAACAGCGTCGTGCCAGTCGAGCGAGGAACCCGTGACCGAGCAGAGCCCGACGCCGCGGTCGGACATCAACACCATCGGCGGGCGGATCCGGGCGCTCATCTGGGCCTTGAGCGTGTCCGGGACGTTGAGGCGATCGACCCGGTCGTGCGCGGCGAAGATCAGCGTGGACGCGTTGGCGCCTACGTCGAGCGCGGTGAGGCGCAGCGCGCGCCCGGCCCGCAGCAGCACCGACCAGGCCGCCCCGCCCGGGATGTCGTGCGCGAGCAGCGCGCTCACGCCACACCTCCGGCGAGCTCGGCCTCGTAGAGCGTGACCTCGCGGCGGTTCTCGTGCCGCTGCCGGGCGTAGGCCGCCGCCCCGACGACGATCGCACCGAGCAGCATCAGCTCCGGGAAGTACTGCAGGTACCACTCGGTGCCGAACACCTTCGCTCGTGGCCAGCCGAGATTGATCGCCATGAGCAGCCCCCACACCACGGCGACGCCGTTCACGACGTACCCCCACCGGCCCAGGCTGAACCGGCCCTCTTCGGCGCGGATCGTGCCCCGCGCGCGAGCGATCAGCAGCGGGCCGGTCACCATCAGGTAGGCGATGTAGAGCAGCATGATGCAGACGCTCGACAGGGCCAGGAACACCTTGGCGTTGCCCACGTTCACCGCGAGCAGCCCGATGGCCAGCAGGCCGACGAGTACGGCTGGACGGATCGGCGTGCCCGTGCGCTGGTTGACCTTGGCCAGGGCGGACGAGAACGGCAGCACCCGGTCGCGGGCCATCGAGAACATCATCCGGGTGGTGGCGGTCTGGATGGCCAGCGTGCAGACCGAGACCGCGATCGCCACGTCCACGAGGAACACCCGGCCGAGGGTGTCGCCGAGCCGGCTCATCAGCACCGACGGCAGGCCCTGCGCCGGATCGCCGAGCGAACCGTCGGTGACGCTCGGTGCGGCCATCAGGGTGGCCAGCAACATGAGCGCGCCGCCGATGCCCGACACGATCACGGCCCGCAGGATGGTGCGCGGTGCCGTGCGCCGCGGGCGCCTCGTCTCCTCGGAGAGCTCACCGGCGCTGTCGAATCCGACGAGCACGTAGGCGGCCATCAGGCCCGAGATGACGAACGACCAGAGGTACGCGCCACCGGAACCCAGTCCGGGTCCGGTGTGCAGCACGATGCCCGGACCACGCTTGGCGTGAAGGAACAGCGCCGTCACCAGCAGGGCGACACCGATCAGCTCGCAGGTCACGCCGACACTGTTGATCAGCGACATGATCCGGACGCCGAGCGCGTTGATCGTCGTGGTGACGGCGAGCAGGATGCTGCCCAGGATCACCGCGTTCTGGGTCGGGTCGTCGACGAACGCGAATCCGGACCAGATGGCCGGCAACACGATCTGCAGCGCGATGGCTGCGGCAGCGAGGGTGGCGACCTGCGCGACCAGCATCAGCCAGCCGGCCATCCAACCCCACAGGCGTCCGCCCAGGCGCTGTGACCACTGGTAGATGCAGCCCGAGATCGGGTACCGCGCTGCCAGCTCGGCGAAGCAGAGGGCCACGAGGATCTGCCCGGCGAACACGATCGGCCAGGTCCAGAAGAAGGCCGGGCCACCGAATCCGAAGCCGAAGCTGAACAGCTGGAAGACAGTGGTCAGGATCGAGACGAACGAGAAGCCCGCCGCGAAGGAGCCGAAGCTGCCGACGCTGCGGTGCAGTTGTTGGCGATATCCGAACGATTCGAGGTCGTGCTCGTCGGCTGACTGGACGGTCGAACGATCTGCGATTGCGGTCACGCTGGGCCTCCGCTACAGACGCCCGAACCGCACACGACAGCCCGGGCCGCTTGGCCTCCCGGGCTTTTCCCCCGCCGTGGAACGACGCCCTGCCGCCGTGGACGGCGTCGCCTGCATCTCTCGGACCAGGCCCACCCGATCGGGTGGCGGAACCCTAGACGCGCCCCGCATGCTGCGGGTCGAGGTTCATTAGCGGGGCGCCCGGTTTCGGCCGCGGGTCGCCTCGGTAAAGGTCGCGTTGCGGTTACCTCACCCGGCGCTGCGCTGAGCCCGTACGCCCCATCCGCACTTTGCATCCGTATTCGACGCTGGGGGGAAGGCTGATCCAGCCGGATCACATCGATTCCAGGTGCAAAGTGGACGCTCGCATTCGGGCGACGGCGGACGGGCCCCGTCGGCGGGGCTGACTACTCTCGAATGCGTGCCCGACCCGTCCACGTACCGCCCCGCCGCGGGCTCGATTCCGCTCGAGCCCGGCGTCTACCGATTCCGGGACGAGCACCGTCGCGTCATCTACGTCGGCAAGGCGAAGAGCCTGCGCCAGCGGCTGAACTCCTACTTCTCCGACGTCGCGCTGCTGCACCCGCGCACCCGGCAGATGGTCACCACGGCGGCCAGCGTCGAGTGGACGGTCGTGCAGACCGAGGTCGAGGCGCTGCAGCTCGAATACAACTGGATCAAGGAGTTCGATCCGCGGTTCAACGTCCGGTACCGCGACGACAAGTCCTACCCGTCGCTGGCCGTGACGCTGTACGAGGAGTACCCGCGGCTGCAGGTGATGCGCGGCCCCAAGCGCAAGGGCGTGCGCTACTTCGGGCCGTACTCGCACGCCTGGGCGATCCGCGAGACCCTCGACCTGCTGCTGCGGGTATTCCCGGCCCGGACGTGCAGCGCCGGCGTGTTCAAGCGAGCCGGGCAGATCGGACGCCCTTGCCTGCTCGGCTACATCGGCAAGTGCAGTGCGCCCTGCGTCGGCCGGGTGTCGGCCGAGGAGCATCGCGCGATCGTCGAGGACTTCTGCGACTTCATGGCCGGCAAGACCGACCAGCTGCTCAAGCGGCTCGAACGCGAGATGGCCGCGGCCAGCGCCGAGCTGGAGTTCGAGCGGGCGGCCCGGATGCGCGACGACATCGAGGCGCTGCGCCGGGCGATGGAGAAGCAGGCGGTCGTCTTCGGCGACGGCACCGACGCCGATGTCGTCGCGTTCGCCTGCGATGACCTCGAAGCCGCCGTGCAGGTGTTCCACGTCCGGGGTGGACGGGTGCGCGGCCAGCGCGGCTGGGTGATCGACACTGCCGCGACCGTCGACGGGGTGATGGACACTCCAGCCCTAGTTGAACGGTTCGTCAGCCAGTTCTACGGACCGGACGAGGACCGCAGCTCGATCCCGCGCGAGATTCTCGTCCCCGAGCTGCCGGAGAACGCCCACGTGTTGGAACAGTGGCTCAGCCAGGCCCGCGGGACGAAGGTGCGGCTGCGCGTTCCGCAACGGGGCGACAAACGAGCGCTGATGGAGACGGTGGCCCGCAACGCCGCGCAGTCGTTCACCCAGCACAAGCTCAAGCGGGCGTCGGACCTCACGGCCCGCTCGCAGGCGCTGTCCGAGCTGCAGGAGGCGCTGGCTCTGGACATCGCGCCGTTGCGCATCGAGTGCTTCGACGTCAGCCACGTGCAGGGCACGAACGTCGTGGCCAGCATGGTGGTGTTCGAGGACGGGCTGGCCCGCAAGAGCGAGTACCGGCGCTTCACGATGCGCACGGGCGGCGGCGACACCGACTGGATCGCCGAGGTGGTGCGGCGGCGGTTCGCCCGCTACCTGGACGAGCGCGTGGCCAGCGGCGAGGCGGGGGTCGACGACGTCGAGGCCGACCCCGAGGACGTCGCCCGGCCCGGCATCGACCCGGCGACCGGGCGCCCGAAGAAGTTCGCCTACCCGCCGAACCTGCTCGTGGTCGACGGCGGCGCCCCGCAGGTGGCGGCGGCGAAGGCGGTACTCGACGACCTCGGCATCGACGACGTCGCGCTGGTCGGACTGGCGAAACGGCTGGAGGAGGTCTGGGTGCCCGGCGAGGCCTACCCGGTGATCTTGCCGCGCACGTCCGAGGGGCTGTATCTGCTGCAGCGGGTGCGCGACGAGGCGCACCGCTTCGCGATCACCTTCCACCGCCAGAAGCGGTCGCGGGCGATGACGACGTCCGCCCTGGACGGCATTCCCGGGCTCGGCGACACGCGGCGCAAGGCCCTGCTGGCCCATTTCGGCTCGATCAAGCGGCTGCGGGCGGCGAGCGTCGACGACGTCCTGGCCGTTTCGGGTATCGGTCACCGGACGGCCGAGGCTATCGTCGCGGCACTCGCCGAGACGGCCAAGGCGGCAGCACCCGCGGTGAACGTCACCACCGGGGAGATCATCGAGGCCGACGATCGTTAGAAGCTCCGTGGAAGGAACCGCGACCGTGACCACCGAGCCCGCCGCCGAACCGCGAACCAGCGAGCGGGGGGCGCTCGAGACCGTCGTGGTCAGCGGCCTGTCCGGCGCCGGGCGCAGCACCGCCGCGAAATGCCTCGAGGATCTCGGCTTCTTCGTCGTCGACAACCTGCCCCCCGAGCTGATCGCGACGATGGTCGAGCTGGGCAGCCGCACCCAGGGCGCGATCACCCGCATCGCTGTGGTCATGGACGTGCGCAGCCGAGCGTTCTCCTCCGACCTGACCGGCGTGATCCGCGACCTCGCCGAGCGGGGCCTGCGTCCGCGGGTCCTGTTCCTCGAGGCGCGCGACGACGTGCTGGTGCGGCGGTTCGAGAACGTACGCCGGGCCCATCCGTTGCAGGGCGAGGGCCGGCTGGCCGACGGCATCGCCGCCGAGCGAACCCTGCTGGCCGGCCTGCGCGGTGAGGCCGACCTCGTCATCGACACCAGCGACCGGTCCATCCACGAGCTGCGGCGCGAGATCGAGCGGGCGTTCACCAAGGGCGGCGACCTGGACGGCCGGCCACTGCTGCGGGCGACCGTGGTGTCCTTCGGGTACAAGTACGGGCTGCCCGTCGACGCCGACCTGGTGGCCGACGTGCGCTTCCTGCCGAACCCGTTCTGGATCCCCGAGCTGCGCGACCTCACCGGCGAGACGGACGAGGTACGCGACTACGTCCTCTCGCAGGAAGGCGCGGGCGAGTTCGTCGACCGCTACGCCGAGCTGCTGGAGATCATCGGCGCCGGCTATACCCGAGAGGGCAAGCACTACCTGACGCTGGCCGTCGGCTGTACCGGCGGCAAGCACCGCTCTGTGGTCATCGCTCGGGAGCTGGCCGACCGGCTGACCGGCATGGGGGTGCGCGCCACGGTGGTGAACCGGGACCTCGGCCGTGAGTGAGTCCTTGCGAGCGGTCGCTCTGGGCGGGGGCCACGGGTTGTATGCCTCGTTGTCGGCGTTGCGGCTGCTCACCACCGACCTGACGGCGGTCGTGACGGTCGCCGACGACGGGGGCTCGTCCGGACGGATCCGCCGCGAACTCGGCACCCTGCCACCCGGCGACCTGCGCATGGCTCTGAGCGCGCTGGCCGGCACGTCCGAGCTCGACGCGCGATGGGCCGAGCTGCTGCAGCATCGCTTCGGCGGCAGCGGCGCGCTCGCCGGGCACGCGGTCGGCAACCTGCTGCTGACCGGGTTCCTCGAGCGCTACGGCGACCCGGTGGCGGGGCTGGCCCACGTGGCATCACTCGTGGGCGCGGTGGGGCGGGTCCTGCCGATGAGCCCGGTGCCGCTCGACCTGATCGCCGAGGTCGACCGGTTCGACCCGGACGACCCGGTGCGGGTGCGGCGCATCCGCGGCCAGTCGTCGGTCGCCAGCACGCCGGGACGGGTCCGCAGCATCCGGCTGTTGCCGACGGGGGCGCCGGCGTGCGCGAGCGCGGTCGATGCCGTCCGCGAGGCCGACGTCGTGGTGCTGGGTCCGGGCTCGTGGTTCACCTCGGTCATACCGCACCTGTTGCTGCACGAGCTGGGCAAAGCGATCGCGTCGACGAACGCTACGGTGGTGGTGACGGTCAACCTCGTTCCCCAGGCGGGGGAGACCGACGACTTTTCCCCGGAGGAGCTGCTGCGTGTGCTCGGAGAGCACGCGGATCGGCACGGCGGGTTGTTCATCGACGCGATCGTCGCGGATGCCGATTCGGTGCTCGATCACCAATCGCTGCGCGCGTACGCGAGCGACATCGGCGCGCGTCTCGTACTGTCAAGGATCTCCGCGGACGACAGCGCGGAGCGCCACGACCCGGGTCGCCTCGCCGCCGCGTACCGGACAGCGCTCGACACAGCCGAGCAGTGAAGGAGGGCAGGCCGATGGCGATGACCGCCGCGGTCAAGGACGAGCTGAGCCGCGTGGACGTCTCCCGGGCCACGTCGCGCCGAGCGGAGGTGGCGACGATCCTGCGTTTCGCCGGCGCGTTGCACCTCATCGGCGGGCACATCGTCATCGAGGCAGAGCTCGACACCGGCTCGGTGGCGCGCCGCCTGCGCAAGGAGATCGCCGAGATCTTCGGGCACGGCTCCGAAGTGCAGATCGTCGCCGGGGGCGGCCTGCGCAAGGGCAGCCGCTACCTGGTTCGGGTCACCAAGGACGGCGAGGGGCTGGCCCGACAGGCCGGCCTGGTCGACCTGCGTGGACGTCCGGTGCGCGGTCTGCCGCACCACGTCGTGGCCGGAGGCATCGCCGATGCCGAGGCCGCCTGGCGTGGCGCCTTCCTCGCCCACGGCTCGCTCACCGAGCCGGGCCGGGCGTGCTCGCTCGAGATCACCTGCCCGTCGACCGAGGCCGCGTTGGCCCTGGTCGGGGTCGGCCGGCGCCTGGGCGTCCCGTCCAAGGCCCGCGAGGTCCGTGGATCGGACCGCGTCGTGGTTCGGGACGGCGACGCGATCGGCGCCTTGCTCACCCGTATCGGGGCGCACGCGAGCGTCCTGGCCTGGGAGGAGCGGCGGATGCGCCGCGAGGTGCGGGCCACCGCCAACCGCCTCGCCAACTTCGACGACGCCAACCTGCGCCGGTCCGCACGTGCCGCCGTCGCCGCCGGGGCGCGCGTCGAACGGGCGATGGAGATCCTCGCCGACGAGGCGCCCGATCACCTGCTGCAGGCCGGCCGGCTGCGCCTGGAGCACAAGCAGGCCTCGCTCGAGGAGCTCGGCGCGCTCTCGGACCCGCCGATGACCAAGGACGCCGTGGCCGGCCGGATCCGCCGGCTGCTCGCCATGGCCGACAAGCGCGCAGCCGATCTCGGCATCCCCGACACCGAGTCCGCGGTCACTCCGGAGATGCTGGCGCCTTAGCCGGCACGCTCGTCAGCTCTTCGGGCCCGCGGGCGGCGCGATGGCCGCGTCGTCCGCGCAGCTCGAGCTCGATCTGCTCGAGGCTGCGGCCCTTCGTCTCCGGCACCATCCACTTGGCCAGCACGAACAGCACGACGCTGACTCCGGCGAAGACGAACATCGACGGTCCGATGCCGAGCTTGCTCTTGTCCGACATGGTGGGGAACACCGCCGTGATGATGCCGGTGGCCGCCCACAGCACGACGGTCGCGACGCCCGTCCCCGCGGCCCGCACCCGCAGCGGGAACACCTCGGCCATCATGACCCAGACCACGGCGCCCCAGCCGAGCTCGTACCCGGCCAGGTACAGGATCAGGAAGATCAGGGTGAACGTGCCGAGCAACGTCTTGTCGTGGACGTGGATGATCGTCAACCCGGCCGCGACCAGCGAGAGCGCCATGATCACGTTGCCGGTGAGCAGCAATGGCTTGCGGCCCCAGCGGTCGACGGTGAACAGCTCACCGACCGTGAACACGAACTTGGTGACCCCGAGCAACACCGCGCTGAGCAGCGCCGTGCTGGTGGTGAAGCCGAGGGAGACGAGCATCGTCGGGAAGTAGGCGTTGATCGCGTTGACGCCGCTGAACTGCTGGCCGATGGCGAGCAGGAGCGCGACGAACAGCATCGGCCGGACCCAGGGCGCCCACAGGTCGCGGATCCGCCCGCGTTGCTCGGCGTCGATGCGGAGCACCTCGTGAATGTTGGTTATCTCGGCGTCGACGTCTTCTCGGCCGTGCGTGTTCGCCAGCACGACCCGCGCCTCGTCCTCGCGGCCGGCCTTGACCAGCCAGCGCGGTGTCTCGGGCAGCAGCGTCAGTCCTGCGAGCAGGATCACCGCCGGGACCAGCGCGCCGGAGAACATGCCCCGCCAGTTGTCCGTCGAGGCCAGCCAGTAGTCGACGAGAAAGGCGATCAGGATGCCACTCACGATGAAGAGCTGGTTCAGCGACGAGAGGGCGCCACGCAATCGGGCCGGGGCCAGCTCTCCCATATAGGTCGGCACCGTCGCCGACGAGCAGCCGACCCCGATGCCGATGATGCCGCGCGAGATCATCAAGGTCTGCCAGTTGCCGGAGGTCATGGCGAACACCGTGCCGATGATGACCACCACGGCGGCGAGCATGATCGTGCGCCGCCGTCCGATCCGGTCGGACAGCCGGCTGGCGACGGCCGCACCGAGCATCGCGCCGACCGAGAGGCTGGCGGTGATGACGCCCTTCTCGAGCGCAGACAGGTGCCAGTGCTTGACGATCACCACGAGGATGCCTGCGATGACGCCGAGGTCGTAGCCGAACAGGATGCCGCCCATTGCACCGAAGAAGTAGAGGGTGGCCTTGTTGATCGGCCTGCGGCTCGTCGCTGCTGCCTGCTGCGTCATGCTCGATCGCCTCGTTTCGCCGGTCGACGGTGGGTGGTCCGCTGCGCGGCGACAGCTGCGTCGGCGCGTTCACATCGGCAGAAATCGAGCTCGCTAACGATGCGGCGCTGCATCGTGGCGACCCGGGTGACTCACGACGAAACGGTCACACGGGCGAGCCTCACCGACAAGACAGCCGGCGATAACAATTCAGTAACATGACTGCAATTCACATACGTGAATCAGCGGCTAGCGGATACCGGCCCGTCGCAGCCGCTGGCTGAGGTCCACCGCGACCTCGTGCAACAGCTGTCCGACGCGGTGCAGTTCGGCGTCGGAGACCTTGTCCGCCGGCACCGAGCAGCTCATCGCATCGGTGGCGGGAATGCGATACGGGATGACGGCGGCCGCGCAGGCCACACCGGGCGAGCTTTCCCCGCGTTCGGTCGCGTAGCCGCGGTCCCGGGTGAGCGCCAGCTGGGCGCGGAGGTTCTCGCGGTCGGTGCTGGTGAGTTCGGTCAGCGAGGGCAGTGTCGAGGGGAGCAGGTGACTGAGCTCGTCCTCGGTCAGCTCGGCCAACAGGGCCTTGCCCAGCGCGGTGGCGTTGGCCGGCAGGGTCCGTCCGACCCGCGACACGAGGTGTCCGGAGTTGCGCGATTCCCGGGTCTCCAGGTAGACGATCTCGGCGCCGGCCAGGCGGGCGTAGTGCGCGGTGAAGCCGGCCTGATCGCGTAGCCGCTCGAGCGCGTCGGTGGCATAGGGCACGACCGGATCGCGGTCGAGATAGGCGGTGCCGCAGATCAGCGCCCGAACACCCAGTCGGAACCTCGTGCCGGCGTCGTCGCGTTCGATCCAGCCGACGTCGCGCAGCGTGCGCAGCAGGCCGTGCAGGCTCGAACGGGGGATCCCGGTCTGGGCGTGCAGGTCGGTCAGCGACAGCCAGGAGTGGTTCGTCCCGAACGCTTCGAGCAGTTCGACGGTGCGTCGCGCCGACTTCACCCCGGATGCGGAGTCGGTGTCCGCGCCCGGCGCCTCACCGGGGACCGCGCCGTCCGCACCCACTGTGCCGTCCGTGCCCACTGTGTCGTCCTTGCGAGCCGAGCTGGACCCAGCCACGGTGCTCCTTCCGTGCCGCGAACCGAGAAGCCGGCTCGACGCTACCCGTCGACGGCCCGGTGGCATCCGGGGCGAGCCGGCATGCACCATGATGTGGTGCGCGAAATGGTGTAGCATGTGGTGCATGCCGAAGCGATTGAGTGTCACGCTCGACGCCGACGATGTTCGCACCGTCGAAACGTTCGCCGACTCCTCGACCAAGGAGCACGCGGCTTTGGTGGATTGGGCCCGAGCTCGCGGCCTAGATGCCGCCGACGCGACCTCCGAGGCGGCGATGCTGCGCCTCCTGCTGCGGGTCGGCGCCGAATCGCTTCGGGGCAATGCGCTCGACGTCGCCTACGCGAACCTGGCCGTCCTCCTCGACGACGACGCCGACAAGGGCGCGGGCGACTCTCGCGCCGCTCGCGACCGCTACGTCCAACGCACCGAGAGCAAGCGCAACCGGTGACCGCACCACTGCGCGGGCAGGTCTTCACCGTCGATCTCGGGCACGGGCGCAAGCCGTGGTTGGTCGTGAGCAACAACTCCCGCAATCGCAACCTCGAGTCGGTGCTCGCGGCGCGGATCACCACGACCGGCAAGCACGCGGCGATTCCGACGGTGATCGCGCTGGGTGCCGCCGATCCGCTCGTCGGCTACGTGCTGTGCGACGACCTCGTGCAGCTCTATCGGGACGAGCTGACTCGGCCCGCGGGCGTGCTGAGCCCGGCGACGATCGCGGCGGTGTCCGGCGGTCTGCGCGTCGCGCTCGGCCTGGTGTCCACTACTGGCAGGTAGCTGGACGGAGCAGTCTGGCCTTTAGGGGCGACCCGCTAGTGTTTCTGCAGGAGCGGGTCGCCGCCGCCCCGCCGTCCCAGTGAGCACCGCCTTCGAGGAGTCAATGCAGTGACCGTTCGTGTGGGCATCAACGGCTTCGGCCGTATCGGCCGCAATTTCTTCCGCGCCGCCGTCGCATCCGGCGCCGACATCGAGGTCGTCGCCGTGAACGACCTCACCGACAACGCGACCCTCGCGCACCTGCTGCGCTACGACACGATCCTCGGCCGGTTCCCGGGCGAGGTCAGCTCGACCGCGGACACGATCAGCGCCGGGGGTCACACGTTCAAGGCGTTCGAGGAACGCGATCCGGCCCAGCTGCCGTGGAGCGAGGTCGGGGCCGACGTCGTGATCGAGTCGACCGGCTTCTTCACCGACGCCGCCAAGGCGCGCGTGCACGTCGACAACGGCGGCGCCAAGAAGGTGATCATCTCGGCGCCGGCCAAGAACGAGGACGTCACGATCGTGATGGGCGTCAACGACGGTGACTACGACCCGGCCAAGCACACGGTGATCTCGAACGCTTCGTGCACGACGAACTGTCTGGCCCCGCTGGCCAAGGTCCTCGACGATGCGGTGGGCATCGAGAGCGGTCTGATGACCACCATCCACGCCTACACCCAGGACCAGAACCTGCAGGACGCCCCGCACAAGGACCTGCGCCGGGCTCGCGCCGCCGCGCAGAACATCGTGCCGACGTCGAGCGGGGCCGCGAAGGCGATCGGACTGGTGCTGCCCAGCCTGAACGGCAAGCTCACCGGCTACGCGCTGCGCGTCCCGGTCGTCACCGGCTCGGCCACCGACCTCACCGTCACGACCAGCCGCGAGACGACCGTCGACGAGGTGAAGGCCGCCTTCAAGGCGGCCGCCGAGGGACCGCTCAAGGGCTTGCTCAGCTACACCGAGGACCCGATCGTCTCCTCGGACATCGTCACCGATCCCTCGTCGTGCATCTTCGATGCCGGGTTGACGCTGGTGATGAACGGCAACGCTGGCAGCATGGTGAAGGTCGTCGGCTGGTACGACAACGAGTGGGGCTACTCGAACCGGCTGGTCGACATCGCCGCGCTGGTCGGTTCGTCGCTCTAAGCCATGCGGACCGTCGATGAGCTGATCAAGCACGGTGTCGCGGGGCGGCGCATCCTGGTGCGATCCGACCTGAACGTGCCGCTGTCGAAAAAGGACGCCGGGCCGGCTGGCAGCTCAGTCACCGACGACGGGCGCATCCGGGCCTCGCTGCCCGTGCTGAC
>Ga0137415_10003690_pt1 | contig 15224 bp, 24 predicted proteins | sample CZODoug3_1_1_16f_FD_183082 | JGI IMG/M metagenome (GOLD analysis project Ga0137415, IMG submission 183082) | Vadose zone soil fungal communities from Angelo Coast Range Reserve, California, USA - CZODoug3_1_1_16fungal (Hybrid Assembly) | ecosystem: Environmental > Terrestrial > Soil > Vadose... | reverse complement strand
CATCAGCGAAACCTCCCTTTCCTGCTATGCTCTGCCACCATTTGGGAATGTAATGGCATAAATATAGTCTCTACATAGTATTACATAACCATTATAAAGTGCAGACAAATTCTGAGACCGGTTGCGAAGACATAAAGATATTTTATTAATTGGCAAATGGCTACAACATTGGCAGGGGTTAGTTAAAGACATGCAAATTTTTCTGGAACTTTTTAAGAGGTTTATCAACAAACCACAGATCTGCTCACAAGTTGCTAAACCCATATAAACCTTTCGTACTTTGCATTAGATTTCTGACCCACCGCCAGACCGAGAGCCTGAGGGCAGTGACTGGAGAACCCAGAGAATATGTATTTTAACAATTATTCCTAGAAATCTGCGAAGCCATCCTCCTCGCCATCGTAATCCACGTCTTCCCCGTCTTCGGGCCCAAGTTCATCTTCATCGTCATCTTCGGAATCAGTACCACCTTCCTCACCATCAGCCAGATCATCCTCGTCGTCGAGATCGTCTTCATAATCAATTACATCATCATCGCCCTCCTCGGCACCTCCGATGTTATCATCTTCGTGGCCATCGTTGGTAGCAGTACTCCCCTCTATCCCTTGCTTCGGGTTGACGAAACTGTGGCCTACACCTCCGCCAATATGGCGCATGAACATATCGCGATCTACAAAACTTAACAATCATGATATTATGAGTGGGATTACAAATTGGGAGGGCGGAAAATTTTTACATACATATTGACATAGAATGCTACCCAATCGTCAACCTCGTCTGGAGGGCGGGCAGCAGTGAGAGGCGCCGTCAGAAGGTCGGATGTCCGTCCATCATTGAATGCAGGTATCAGGTGGCACCCCCTTAGTACAAGCGACGGATCCAAAAAACCAAATGCTAACGGATCGCTCTCTGGAACGAATCCGATTTTGGGCAACCGAGCGGCTTTGTGGCCATAGCGATGGCCCGGATCAACGCCAAACCAGCGGACCCACAAAAACTCCATATGCTGAATGGACCGATTGGTTGCCAATGGACCCATATGAAGCACTCGGGCATGAAAAACGCCTAGGACATGAGCATACCAGTATGGATGTGCTCCGGGGCCAGTTTCCGGAGACAGGACCATCACGTCAGCGTTAGTTCGCGGATTCATGGAATCTTGATCACGTCGTATGTCATAAGTTGTGTAGTTTACCCGTAGGACTTTGGCCGAATAAATTCGATTGTCAACGATCCGAACAGTATTGCGGTCGGAATCTGAGAATTCCTCCTCATCTCCGTCAAAGGGTCTATGTAGCAGGCGGGCTAGCAGATGGTCTTTAAGTCGAGGGATGAAATCCTGCAAGGGGAGATAATCAATAAGAGTTTTTTGCATTCTTGAAAAGATACTCACCTTCGTAGCTGGGTCTGCAGGAAATTTCCTGCAGAACGAGAAGGCATCCTGGGAATGTCGTTTTGAATCAGAGATGTGATGGTGCATTGCAGGATCTGTATATGGCAATGGATCGTTGTCAGAGAATGCAACGTGGTGTGAATGCATCTTTGCTTCCGCCGCACGTCGTGCTCGTAACAGTTTAGTCTCGCGCCGCTCGTGTTTTGTCATCTGCTTTACAGCGCCGTTCTTATTTGTTCGTCCGTATAATCGCTTCACCCGCCGATGTTCGAGTTCACCCTTTCAACTTATAAGATCGTGTCCTTGTTTAATGATGTCTAGAAAGACTCACCGTTTGTGTCGAGTAGGAATCGGTCGTACCTAAGGCCCGAATAGTCCGCGCATAATCGCCAAGCGAGTGGAGTTTATAAGTCCACAGACTGAAATTCCTTTTTTTTTTTGCTTTGAACGAATCATGAGTTGCTAATCTTCTTTATCCATGAAAGCTTACCAGGTTTATCAGCTTGTGACATCGGCGTCTGCGCTGATGATGATTTAGCTGCGGAACTGCTACCATGTATGTCGGAGGCATTGTTTGCTGCTGCCTTTGCCTGATCCCGCCGTTTTTTTCGCTGACGAGCTGCTTTTTCCTTTGGAAGGTCCTTTGTCGAATATGCAGAGCAAACGATTTGACGAAATCTGCGAAGTTCCCGGCCAAGAATGGAAGTGATGGAGTCCAAGAGATCTAGAGTGGGGTCAGTGTGCATACGAAGCTTGGCAAGTGCGTGCCATTCAGCAAGGCGATATAACAACGTCATCACGATCTCGTTGTGGTAGGAAGGTAATAGGCCTTCAAATGCCGGTATTGCACACTGCCGCAGGTACGACTCAGAGTTAGATGGTACTGTCTCCAAACTTTCAATATTAGATATCCATACCTGCAATAAGTCTTCGAAGTTTCGGGCAGCCATTTTTTTCATCTCGGATGCGTTATTCGAAAATCGACGTATAGTGCCCCGACCAAAGGTAGGAACTAGTCTAAACCTGATAACAAATTCATCGACGTTTCATAATTGATAGAATAAAACACTGACGAACCTCCGATCCAACTCTGCGACAGCACGTCCAGAAGCCTCTGCTGCATAGAGGATGCGTATGAGGTGGGAGAACACTGACTTCCAAACACCCAGCTCAAACTCGTGCATGAGGTCAACAACGAGCATTTTAAATGGATTTAGGCCTAATGGGCCCAATTTTTGGGCAAATACATTCTAAACATGAAGTCAATATAGCAATAGGATAGTGGTTCCAATGATATCCTACCGTCGTGGGCACCCATGAATGCTCCAGGAGCAGACGCTCAACAGCAGCACCTGCGACATTGAGCCCTTTCCTATAGATAAAATCCCGCGCCAGCGTAATGAGATCACCAACGTAGGATCGTGCACGGGATAGACGGCTTTGCATGTCCCTGGCTTGTCCCATCTTCGAAATGTCCTCCTTTTTCACCAGACAGCGAGGGCAAGGACAGTAACCATTGTTTCTGACGCCTGTGAGGAGGACTCTGTTTTGCTAGATTCAGACGGCAGTATCAGTGAATATAAATGATCAACTCACTTTTCCGGATAATCAGCCGAATATGTGAATATACGTGGATAGAAACGCCGCCAGACCCCGTCCAAGCATTCCATTTTGAACCCGTGCTTGTAGCAAGCCATGAATTCGTCATCTAGAAGATGGTCCCAGACCCCATGCATCAGCTCCCGACGGCAGTGCGTGGTAATGGCTGCCCTTTGGCTACCATTCGCAATCGAGTCTTGAAGCGAGTCCGGAAGCTAGAAAATCAGGACAGTAAGGCAGGGAAACTTGGTCTAGACATAGAACATTACACACCGAGGGAATATATGCGACGTGATGGGAGGCTCCAGAAGACGGCTTACAGCGTATATACTTTGACAAATTGGCGAAATACAGATAGAGGGGCCAAACTTTGGCCGTTCCGAAGCTGGTTAAATGAGTGGAGTCAGACCAAAACATGAGACCAAGAATAACTTTCTCCAGTTTACATTCCGGTTCATTTGGCTGCTTCTGCAGATCGTCATGCGCCTCGATCCATTCATCGGATGTGTAGACCTCATCATAACAGCGCACCTCAGCACCTGATGGAGACTTCCAGAATCGTTTGAAGGGAGAGAAGTGAAAGCGTCGGCTAGTGATATCAGCCAAAGCCGACTTCATTACCTTGCACAGTGACCGCAGCTGAAGACCAGGTATAGTGAAAGGCCGACCAAGCCCTTCGCTATCCTTTTGCCCTGTTGGGACCGCAATGCGAACACTTTTCTCGGTCCAACCATCTCCCAGGAATGGACTACTGGGATCATGCTGCTCGGACGAGTCGAGTCGTTTGTTCTCCTTATGAGCACTGAAGTTGGCAATATCCTCCAGCCGGAAGTCCTTCGATCCTAGGACATCCTTTGCCAATCGATCCACTTCACCAATCGACTTCTGGTTTCCACCAGTAATCATCCATTCCATAAGGAGATAGATGGACATATTTTGAAAGGGCCAGGGTGGACGACGTGATTCCGCATGGGGAATGAGATTGATTTCGGCAGGTTGCACTGCGTGACGGTTTGACAGTTCGTCTTCTGGCATGGAGTGATCAGGGTCATGAGATGGACGGTGGTGGTATTCACGGAAGAGGTTGAATCGATTTAGACCTGTACGCATGAAATCGCGCACATGCAATATGACGCGAGGAAGAGCATATAATCCTGGGGCAATGGGTGGCAATGGTGGAGCAGGAGGTAAAGGGGCGGGTCCTTCGGGCTGAATGTCCTCGTAGCGGGCTGGAATGCGGCGCATACGCACGGGCCGCATGGCTTCATTGTGTGAAGGGATGGTACCAGCGGGCGTTGGTGGAGACAAAGGTGATTGTATGGCCAACAGGGGGTGAATGGATGAGGACGTCTCCTCCATGTTATGATCCTGTATGTCCGCGGAATCATCCAGGACATCGTCCATCGATACATCTTGAGAGCTTGAAGCTAAGGATGGGCCCAGGACGGATATCTGCAAACCATACTTAATCAATTGTGGATATGGGTTGAACTGGCCAAGCAGACCCACGGATTCAAAGTGCAGAGTGTTAGTTTGTCCTTTCCCCTTCTTATTCCGCTGTGCTTTCGTCGCCATTTTCTTCTGCTCCGCCAGTAGCTTCCTTTTTGCGAAGCCTGCAGCCTGATAGCGCTTGTAATGACTGCACGCCAGCCTATGCATGTGGAGTCCTCGCTCGGTGGTAAACGTATGTTCGCATTCCGAGCCGCTTCGACACCTATAGACCATTAGATGAGTATTCAAACAGCAGGCATGAACCTTGTGCCGTTCAGTTCAAAAGTTATGGCCCGGAGTCTGACTAGGAGAGATAAGTTATGTGGGGTTCTCAGCGTCAGACAAAGAGACTTAGCATTATTTGAAAGAAGAAGAAAACACATTATTGACAAGGAGTTCGAGCCCAGTTCGATCATCTTGCGTTGTGATCGACCATTACATGTCCAAATTTGGACACTTGAACTTACACCACACTAGGCTGCAATCTCACATCGGAGGTCTCGTGATTCAAGGGATCACACCAGGACTCAGACGATCGCAGCCAGAAGCAGCACCAACAGGTTTCTCAAAATGCCTGACTGTCTCCAAGGCAAATTTTCGCCGTGACCCAACTCAACCTGCTCAGATGAGGCGCCATCGTCAAAGGCACTTCGTCGTTTTGCCAGAAGATTTCGATCAATGGTTTACCACAAATCACTTCATCCCTGGTCCCATTTGTGGGATAGGAGATGTGCCAAGTGAAAAGGTAGTTTGCACGGTGCAGCTGAATAGAACAATGGTATGGCAACTTATTGCTGCCCAACTCCGTCTTTGATTTTTCTATTCCATAGATCGACCATACCGACTATATCTTCGCATACAAATTAATGCTGTATGTCGAAGTTCCGGAATCGTCGGGGCTAGATCTCGCCCATTTGTTCAGCCCTGTTGTGACCATCGCCTGCTATGAAGGAGACTCAGCTGACTCTGATGCTCCGCCATGGACTTGTATCCCATCACAAAAGATCTTCGACTTCCATCAGCCCCGTCGCGTTGTGGCGGAGCTGTTCGTCAAGTTAGCTTTATCAGCAGATAACTCGACGCCATCCGTGAGTACTAGTCTTCTCATTTTAAAACTTGCTCTTTAGTGACGTATCCCACTGCACAGGATGTTCTTAGATCAGACATGTTGAATTGGGCTTCAGCGGCTCGTGTAAGTGATGGTTTTATTGGTAACGCCGCCACTGACCCTCGGCAATAGCATGGCTATACGGAACCTCCCACTACCTCCAAGCCAACACGAAGTTATATCACGCCCTGCTACCTTGCTCCGCAGTCACTCAAGACTGCCCTCAGGAATGTACAGCGTCACAAACGTCCTGATGAAGTGATAATCATAGAGATATCTGACTCATCCGATGACTAAATGTTTGCTTGGGAGCATGGTTTCCACAACGATGTATTGGCATTAAAATGAAATTATTTGCATACGCTCTTGAGCTCGTCTAACGTGGAGAGTAGACCAAGTCCCGTGGTCCAGCGATGCTGCATAGCCTCTCCCTCTTCAATAACTCCCTCTTCTGATAAGCTAGCGTAATACTCAGCCTCCTTCTGAAAGCCGTGATCCACCCATCGGAATGGGCCACCTGCGGTGTATTGCGTGAATGAATACCGCTCTTCACCCTTTGAATGGTGGTGTTGGAGTGTCGAAGGAGTGCGGATGGGATCAGAATGGTTGCCCCAGGTGGGAATTCAATAATGAGTTGGAGGTCCCAAAAAACAAGATGACCACCTGCTTGGCGTCGAAGGGACCAAAGTTGCATCGAAGGCGGTCGCCGTACCGGTCGAAAAGGGAGGCGACGTGTTCCAGGTAGTAGGTAAAAAGTTTCGGCGCCCACGTTGCGAAGCAGTCTATTGAACTATTATAGGTGGGCGCATGTGTGTTCGAAAGGTCAAATACTTACTATTAGCAAATCTGGCGAGGCGAATGAAGGCGGTGGATTCAAGAATTTCATCCAGGATAGCGGTATTCTTCTTGGTGTTGACCAAATTACCAGGTAACTGCGGCATTAACTTAAAGTTAGTGGCAAACAGGATGTCTGAGGCAGGACACCAAACCTTCTGGCCTCCTCCAAAGGAAACCCCGGTGGCAAGGGCGGTGAAGTTCCCTCGTCTGTGCTTTGAGTCCCCCTTGGTGCGGCGTATGCGACGCTCTGCTCGCCGCATGGTGTTAGCTCCCTTGACATGAACTAATAAGACAAATATTTACCTTGCTCGCAAGCATCACAGCCCCAAGAAAAACTCGCTCGCATGCCCAAACTTCAAGGACAATGTGTAAATGTGGCTTTGCCCAACAAAGCCTTTTGTCCTTCCTCGCTAACTTTCCTCACTACCGGTCGTCATAGCACACGATCCTACTTTATTTAACTACAATCAAATGGTATCCTTCTGAATTAAATCCTCCTAAACCGTCTATCTGCGAATAAGTACAAAACAACCGCAAGTCCAGATAATTACTTACTTCAACATCAATGCAATGATGAACACAAGCGCCACTGAGGACGGCGTGATTGGGATATATATCCGTTGGTCAGCATAGTTGGTCTGGTCGCCGGCGACGGTATTAAACGTCGCGCCGGGGGCGTATATGATATAAACTAAAGTTGTTGGTTTGTTAGCATAATATTCGAACGATCTAACACTTACTTGGGGCCATGGTTGTATGAGTTATAACTATGAATTGCGGTTAACACACAGGTAATATACATGAAAACAAAAAAAAATACCTTTGAGTAAAAGTTTGAGGGTGAGTTGTAGTGGGCGAGTCTGAGACGACGGTCCCCATCAAATATTACCCAGTGTCTCTCTCCGCTCTCTCCGCGAACATCGTCCACAATATTCCGTGGAATATGGGTGAAGAGACCATCGTTCCACTCGCGCGTCGTCTGGTCAAGAGTGCCGTACAAGGCGTCCTTGTGCATAGCTTTGGGATCGATCACATAGGCCACTCCCTCGATACCGTCGAGTCTTTCCAGAGCGGCTAACAAAACCTGCCAAGCATTGGTTTTGCCCATGCCCGATGGCCCAACCATCATAAGACAATGCTGAATCTTCTGGATTTGGTACAGCTGGAGAATCTTCGCTATCCAGCGTTCTCCGGCAACGAGACGACGCTCTCCACAGACTTTAAGAATGAATTTGCTCCCGCAAAGTATTTAGATCGACAGGGATGTAGTCAACTCCAGGGAATACATCCGCGAAAAGACTACTGCAGGCATGGTGTTCGCGTTCCAAATACTCTCCGAGCGCTTTCTGGATCTTGTTGAGCAAGTCGGCCAGCGGGTGGTGATCGACTCTGTCACGAAGCGGCTTACAGCGCTTCCACAAAATAATGACACAAACATTGCAAGGAAATACCAAGAAATGGGCAGGATAAGAACGAAATGAAAGGAGTTTCCTATTTGGGTGGACGCGGAAAAAAAAAGTGCTTGTGTCATTATTTTTCATTATTTTGTGGAAGCGCTGTAATGACTGATAAGGAAATTTCGATTTTTCCGACACGCTGCTCTCGCAAAATATCTCTAAGTTCATCGTAGCTCCGAGTCAGAAATACGGATCAACAACCCTTGGCCCTGACACTCCTAGGAGAAAACTCATGAAGTTCACAAGAGACTTTAGGTAGATTCAACACCTATCTAAACTTGTAAATTTAGTCACAATAAGTACTAAGAGTCATCATGGTCGTATCGGTTGGTCATATCGGTCATGGTCGTATTGGTCATGAGTGGTCGTGCTGGTCGTGGTTGGTCGTGTTGGTCGTATCGATCGTGGTTGGTCGTATCGGGCGTGGTTGGTCGTATCGGTTGTGCAGTGGATCGTAAAATGTATGTGCGGCAGGTGCATGGGAATGCACAAGTTGAAGCTGCAGCGGGTAAATAGCATTGAGCTTGTAGTATCGAGCGATACCGCACACACTATATGAGCACGTAAAAGACAAAAATTGTGAAAAGAAACACGTACGTGCATCAGGCAGACACCTGCCCTGCATAGGTGTTGGATAGTTGCCGAAAATAAGTTTTGACGACCTTGCGGATAGTCTCCCGTTCACACCCAATGGTGGACCCGGCCTATTAGATGCCACAAATTGAGTTATAATATGCACAAGTGGCCAGTGCAACTCACGGGCACTTGTTGGACAGCGTCAATAACTGCATCAAAGAACTGTGCATTGATACCATTTGTCGCTGGCTGTCCCCACTGTGGGTTGTGCAGGAGCATACCATTGGCGTCACGGCGGGGTGTACTGTCCGGATCAGGGAGGATATACTTCCTCCTCCGGACTGGGTTCGAATTTTGGCGTGCAGAAAGCTCTCTGTATTCAATAGCCCCACAGAGCCGTTTACACTCAGCCCTAACAATCGACTGTGAAATTGAAATCAGAGTTTGAAGCAAAATAAGATGGATGTGAAAGCACAAACCCCAAGACTCCTTTTGTCTTTCAAACTTACGTCACGGCGGCCTGGCATAAGGGGGAAGTTGATAAAGTTTGCGTTACTGATACCCTGGGGCCTGGATGTGCTGGGGCCTGTAGACCCAGCGGTTGCAGGATGATCGGTAAAAGGCATGGGTGAAGGCAAGTGCAACTCGGACCCCGGAATGCCATTATTTTCGAGCACGTGCCAGTGCGTGGCGAACTCAAGGGGCAGACCCAGACTGAGTTGCTGACGTGTAGCTTGATCCACGGAGTCGGAGGGAAGCAGTGCCAGGAGAGATGATAATGTGGTGTCGACATCTGTAGGCACAGACAAGGCAGGGTTCTCCAACGGCACAGCAGGCGAAAAATTCGAAAGATCATAGTCCAAGCCCACACCCGTGTACCCATCAGCTATGGGTGTGAATACTGCTGCGGCATTGTTCTGAAGGGGTGTTGGAGTTTAATGATAAGCCGGTATGTTTGCAAGCTTACACTTGATGACTCGCTATAAGTCTCACTACCTGACTCCGTCGTATCAGCAAACCAAAAATCGGGAAAGTGTGGTTCTCAATAAAATAGTCAGCAACAGCATCAAGCATTGGTGGAATAGCTAGGTCACGTACGATGATTATTGGTGGATTGATGTCGAAGTTTGGTAGCGAGATGTTGCTCCTCCATCCAAAGCTGAATATCCGAGTCCGACATGAGGGGCCCGAAAGTACAAGCGAAAGTAATTGGGAGGACAAAATTTGCGTAACGAGATGAGAGGGTGCTGGGGATATCTGAGACCACAATCCCAAGAGGATTTATACCTCTGCAAATTTACGGGGACTCAACCTTGAAATAAGCTAGACAACAAGAGGAAGATCGTGATTGCCGAAGTATATTACCGTGATATGTTGCTATATGTGGGGTAGCAAATCTGCCGTAAAATGAAAGGAGACAGTTGCGCAGGCTGTGGTATGGGCCTGATTGGCGGAAGGCGGAGATGCCAGGTGACAGGGGCGACTACAAATCCTGAAAATGATGTGTCTTAGCACCGAAGGTACGGTGAGGTATCCTTCTTTTTGACATGTTCATTATTCTGATGGCGTACCTTCCCGGCCTGCCCTAGCATCCATTTCCACGGCGTTAACAACAGAGGATAAGGCGGGATGGATTGATGAGCGTTGTGTTTGGAGCACACTGAGGGAGTTCGATGAGTTTAGAGAATTAATTTTTATTTATCTAGTTACAAAAAATAAATGTTGCATGATTTGGATTGCCCTCGAAAGCTAGAGGAACGTGCCTGGTTTAAACATGGTATTAGTGACCTTGTTGAAAGTGAAGATTCTGTCCTCTTGGCTCTTACCCGCTGCTTATATTTCCAATTCGGACCATCTTACTGAAATGAAGACGGGGACTTTGAGGTCCGGGCACGTTTAGTAGGTGCCCGAGGTATGGAGACCATGACATCGGAGGCGGAGTTAGTGCCATCCGACAGACTCTGCCGGGCCAATCGTTTTTTCTGTGGCGTAGAAGGGGTATATCGTAAGGTCGCAACCATCACGGACATCTATATGGTGTTCACGGTCAATTAACACGCAGAAATATTTCAAGTATAAAGATTACTCACTGATATTGATTTGGCCCATCGAGCCATCTTGTAGGGAAGACCTGGCTATAAGGGATTAGTTAGCATCAATGATCATACAGTAAGTGACCTGAACAAACCTGATGCTTGTTTTCTTCCCAATCAGCCATCCGTATGAATAGCGAAGCAAAATCGAGTATTGGTTGCTGAAACTCCCAAGTCTTGCGCTCCCAAGACGTCCAGTTGGGAGCGTTGAGAGCTGTATTCGAGCCCGTGAATCGTTCCATAATTGCTCGAGGGCTCGTCCTCAAAAGAAGGTTAGTCTGCGATCGAGGTGAAGCGATGGCCTTGATATAGAGCGTATAGGTAGTCAACTGTTCTAGAAAATGATCCGTGTTCGGAAGCTAGGCAAAACATGAGAGCCATACCCCCGGAATAGCTGCAGTGCAGGTGCAAGTAAACGTACCGTCATGCTCTCAATCTCCGCAATGCAAGCAACATATTGGTTTTTAACATCCACAAGCATCAAATAGTCTTGCAAGAAGTCAATACGAGGAGATCGAATGTTGGTAAGTAGCCAGCGATCAACCGGGCCGGGAAGGTGAAGGACATCACGTCTGTATGCCTGTCGTTCTGCATAAGTCGCACTGGGTGAAAGGGGAGGACCGAAGACCGTCATTGTTTTGTTGGGCATGGTGGCGCTCTGATGGGTGGCAAACGGGTGGTCCTTTAGTAAATCAGAATGCATGCGTATTTATAGGAAAGTAAGTTTGAACTCATGATATCACGATGGTCGTAGGCCATTCGCAAATCGTAAAGTCAGTGTAATTACCGTGACTAAGACATTTAAGGCAGCATGCTCTTGTAATCCCATGGTTTGGAAATCATGGTCTACAATTACTCGAAGGAATCGCAGCAGAGTTTCCATACGGGAGCCACAAACACAGCGATTGTAGATTAAGCACACCATTCGGGATCAATTTAGACTCCAGAATCTGCTGCGCCGACTCGTTTGATTGCAGTGGCTGGTGCCACATTTGGCCTTGTGCATTTGCGATTGCAGCAAAGCACGTGCATCATGTTTATTTCAACCAATTTGGGATCATCGTCTCTCTAATCTCTCCCTCTCCCATCTAACAGACAGTCCACTCCTCTGTGCAATTGTCGTATCCTGATGCAGCATAAATAGTGCATCTCTTAGTGATAATCGGTATGCTTGACCTAGTCCTCTCTCGCCTTTCTTCCCTCATGTCTGCTCCAACCACACCCGTAGGCTCCCCTCAGCGCGACGCTGCTGCATCTTGGAAGCGGAAGTATGAGCTTCTGGAGATGAAGTTCACTTCATCCAAGGAACCTCAGGACGCTAAATTCAAAAGGCAAGTTGTCACGAGCGCTTTACAACACTAACTGAACTATGTCCACCAGTGTCACAGCTAGACAGATATCCATGGGTCGAGGCCTCCGTCGTACCGTGGACCTTTTTCACTCCGCCAGGGATCTTGTGGAGGAGAATGAGCGACGTGTTGATCTTGAAGAAGATGACGGGGAGGTGGACCTCAACGAAGAGTATGTCTTTATCTCTATTGTATCATACCGGAATAACTTCATTTGACCACAGCGAAAATGCCATGATGCGGTCTTATGAAGTACTTGTTCAGTGGGTCCCGATTCTCAAAGATCTTGGCGATCAAGGCGATGCTGAATCACTTGAAATTTTATATAAAAATGTAAGTTTTTATTTTGCGCTTATTTGGATGTTTCTGCTACCATATTTTCCAGTTACGCAAGGGAGCTGACATGGCGAGGGGAGACGACACAAGCCATCTCAAGACTGCTGTTGTCACCTGGGTCGTTGACATGTACGGCGCATCGGACCCACCTCTCCGAGCACGATCGAAGGATGAACGTGGCTTTGCCAATGAACATACTGGGCGACTGTTGTGCCCTAGCGAATTCTCTTGGGATGACCCAGAGTAAGTTGCGTGATGCCATTCTCCACTATTACTTAATGGTCCGCTCCTGGATAGGGTACGCGCTGGCATCCGCGACGGACACAATGACTACTGCGTGACAGCATCATCATGGCCTATATTTGTTTATGGAAATCTCAGCTGTGACCAAGCCGATCTTGAGAAGGGTTTGTTCAAGGGATCTCTATTGCTGAAGGTTAGTATATGTATTCAAATATCGGGATAGCTTGATGCTGATAGGGTGATGCCTTACAGGCCTACAAATCCATATTTACATCGCCGTCATCTGTTAGTGAAGAACCTGGCCGCGACGCCGATGGGCCCCCTCCACTGAAGCGCTCAAAGAATTCCACTGCAACTCGATCAAATGTTGCCTCACTCTTAGGGTTAAGCACCGTGACGCCCCGTAGTATCGCCTACGTGGCAGTCCAGGTAATTTATACTGCTCATTAAATACACCATCAGCGCTAATCGTTGATACAGTTGCGATTTGCGCTTTCAAGTGCAAATTCATGGCGCTCAGCCGATATTGATTTTGACTACGCCGAGTTTTATCAAGCAGTAGTTGATTACTTCGAAGTTACCCCGGGCCCAATTGCAAAGGCGCGTGTAGCCGATTTGCTTGCATGGTGGAACAAGTATGTGTTTTTCTAGAATTTTATCAATGTATTTACTAACCTACATTCTTCAGGGCTATTTTTGGCCGCACCGCTGGACACGAGTCTTCCAGGGCCACAGCTCGCCGTAAGGGCTCCTCCGTATCGAAGCTGGCTGCTCAGCGTCTTGCTCGCGAAGCGCAGTGACCGTGGGCCCCAACTAGTGCACAATGTAAAATACGCTAGCATTGTACGGCTTTTGTCTTCTTTACTACATTTCCTGGGATATAAAATATTTGGCAACACTGCTCTAGTTCACATGCATTGGGAATATCTCGAAAGTTTTTGGACATTAGAAGTTCTGTCAGATTACAAACTAGCAGGTATATTCTACATGTTGGTAGGGTCTATCATTTCTACAGGTATTGGGAATAGCTATCATTTCTACGGGTATTGGGAAGAACTGTCTTACCTCCAGACTGGCGGATGTTTTATGTATCTTGCAAAGCTCTATCTTCCTCATAGTTTTTGACAATGATCATCTGTCTGTCGGTAGATTACAAATTGGTATCAAAATCCTAAGCTTTGGTAAGTCCTGCATTTTTTACAGATTTTGGCAATGCGAGCTACCTTTACATTGATTTTCCTGCTTGGGAGAGGCTGGAAAAATTTGGGTATTTGGCAAATTGCCCCATACCTGCATGCGTTGGGAACATACAAAAATCTTATGCACTTTGGGAGAAAAATAGACCTTTCTATAGCCTTCTAAGGCTTTATAATCACGCTCACAAAATTTCCGGTATTTACTGATTTTACGACATATATAAAGGCTTTATAAAACTATATCAGGTGACCGAGGTTTCGCTGATGAGTATCTGGTGTCTGGTGTCCGGTATCTGGTGTCCGGTATCCGGTGTCCGGTGTCCGGTATCCGGTGTCCGGTATCCGGTGTCCGGTATCCAGTATCGGTATCCGGTATCTGGTGTCTGGTATCCAGTATCTGGTATCCGGTATCTGGTATCTGGTATCTGGTATCTGGTATCTGGTGTCTGGTATCCGGTGTCCGGTATCCAGTATCTGGTGTACGGTATCTGGTGTCCGGTTTGGGATATACGGTAATAATATTCTTTTTCAACATTGATGGCCAAACTCTAATATCGATCTATGGGTTCCTACATTCCATGCCGCACCCAGGGATGGAAGGAGCACTGGAACAACCCGATGGACACCATTGCTACAAACCCTAAGCATCACAGAGACCTGTAGTAAGGCAATGATACTGCGGAGTTATTGGCAATACAAATTTCACAAAATGGTGACATGCACACGAGATGAGAGCTACACACTGGAGACACAGCAAACAGCCGGTCCATGAAGTATTTTCAGCGAAGAAGAGCTTAGACAAAAGCGGAACAATTATCTGATTATCTTTAGCAACCAAAACAATAAACACAATCAGATTCCATAAATAATTATGTCATGAACAAAAGCTTTATTCAAATTTAGATTATCTCCTCAGCATTATGTTTTGAACTTTTGTTTCACAGAAATAAATAATTGCATATTCTAATTTCGTGTTTGGTTATCTCACGCAGCCAAAAGTTTAACCATTATTTATTCATCCTATGTCTCCAGCAACGGTGGAAAAGAAAGAAAGAAAAACACAAAAGACAGAAAAGAAAAAGACGAGGACAATGTGGCGTGGGAGGTATTTGTGTGTGTTTGTGGATGAGTGGTTAAATAGCGTGGCTGTACGGTTTTGATTCTTGATTAGCTATTGTTAGTTGTGACACTTTTCATCGCCCAGGAGGTCTTGAAGAGGTTTACATTACTTCAATTGCTTCATCAAGCTGCACAGAAGCATCTAGGATCAACATCTGGGTCGTCAGAGGCCTCAGATGGGTGTTGCAATGTTTCGTAACGCCGCACACCGATCTATAGAGAGCCTTCTATTACATGTGTGTGTTGTGCTAGGGATCAACATCTGGGTCGTCAGAGGCCTCGGATGGGTGTTGCAATGTTTCGTAACGCCGCACACCGATCTCTTGAGCTGCTATTACATGTATCTGTGGTGTGGGGGATCAACATCTGGGTCGTCAGAGGCTTCAGATGGGTGTTGCAATGTTTTGTAACGCCGCACACCGATCTC
>Ga0137415_10003688_pt1 | contig 15229 bp, 11 predicted proteins | sample CZODoug3_1_1_16f_FD_183082 | JGI IMG/M metagenome (GOLD analysis project Ga0137415, IMG submission 183082) | Vadose zone soil fungal communities from Angelo Coast Range Reserve, California, USA - CZODoug3_1_1_16fungal (Hybrid Assembly) | ecosystem: Environmental > Terrestrial > Soil > Vadose... | reverse complement strand
ATATTCCTGTTCTGCACGGCTGACGGGACGATTGCCGGGTGGAACCCAAACGTGGCCATAGCTCAAGGGACCGCACTCCCTTCAAGGCATGCGGTGACCGTGGTCAAAACCGGCGACGGATCAAGTTACACCGGCCTGACCAGCGCGTTCATTGATGGCAAGCCCTACCTCTACGCGGCGAACTTCACCATGGGCCGTGTGGATGTTTATGACAGTTCATTTCATCCCGTAAGACTGTCCGACGAGAATTCGAGCGCGGTTTGGTCTGATGACCACCCCTACTTTTCCGAAAGTTCTTTTGTTGAAAGTTCTTTTGTCGATGATCGCTTGCCACGCCCATACGCGCCTTTCAACGTCCAAGCTATTGGGAACGATATCGTCGTCACCTACGCGATTCAGCAGCAAGGCTCGCCCTTAGAGATCGATGGCCCGGGCTTGGGATTCGTGGACATTTATAACTCCAGGGGCCGCCTCCTGTTGCGTCTCGAGCACGGAGATTGGCTGAACGCTCCCTGGGGTGTAGCCCTGGCACCAGCGGATTTCGGCCGATTCAGCGACAATCTGCTCATTGGACAGTTCGCGGGCGGCGGAGATACTCAGTCGAGCGGATACATCGCCGCCTATGACTTGACTACCGGAAAATTCACCGGACTGCTGCAGGATGTAAGCGGGAAGCCGCTGGTCGTCAAAGGTATATGGGCGCTCAGCCCCGGGAATTTCAGCCCTAGCAATAGTGATTCTCCAGCCGCGCCTGGTGCACAAGTGTATTTCACCGCCGGACCAAACCACGGCTCCGGAGGGTTGTTTGGCTATTTGGCGGCCGTTTCGACGGAGGGCCGCGTTGAAGAGGCATCGCTATGGTCGCCGAGAACTGCGACCGACATACACGCACATATCAGCTCCGCTCCCACCGGTGCGGACATCCAGGTGGATGGAGCTTTCGTCGGGGCCACCCCTTCGGATATCGACCTGGCATGCTGCTGGCATGATGTGACCATCCTCAAGCCAGGGCGAAAGCCCTGGACGAAAAGGGTGCGCAGTACCGGCGGGCACGTGAACATCAATGCGCAATTACAGAAATGAGGGAAGGACTCTTGTGCAGTGGCCAACTCCCTGCGGAGAAAGGCTGCGGGAGCCGTCGATCGAAGGTGCGATCCGATGATCTCTGCCTATTCCCAGGTAACTTCCTATTTGCCGGTCATCCGGGAATGATTCGTCTAGACGAGTGCGCAATCATCCTATCTTATTCTTTTTGAACACCCGTTCAATCACATGCAAGCCTTCACGCCGGCTACGCCGAAGGAGAGAATCAGCTCCAAACTGCATGGAGGCCTGACTGATCAGATGGTTACAGGCCCCGTAACCCTCATCCGCGGCGTCTCACTCTGAAACAGCTACAGGAAACCCATCCCCTCCTCTACGTAGACGGCTATATTGCGCCTCCTGTACGCCGCCCTACAATTGTCACGACTTAGAAAATGTCTCCCGGCCAGGGGAAGACATTGGAGAATCTCTACCTTGAATCCAGACCCCGGCATGCGAGCGGTCCGGCTCGCAGCTGTTGCTCTAGCTGTGTTTTGCCTATTCGCGGCTTTCCTTGCCGGCGGCTGTGCTTCGGTGCCCTCAAACGCTAGCGCGCACTCCTCGTCCGCGCCAAGTAGCGACCCTCCACCCACCGTTACACCCCCGCCCCAACCCTCCATTTCCGTATCCGTCGCACCGGCGTCCATAACCGTCCAGCCAGGCCAGACCCAAAGCTTTACCGCCACCGTCGCCAACGACACACAGAATAAGGGCGTGTCTTGGTCCCTTTCGAATTGCGGTCCGGGCGCATGCGGCTTGCTTTCCGCCGCCGCCAGCGCTTCTGGCGCTGCCGTCACGTACACCGCGCCATTGCAAATGCCCGCGTCTCCTTCCGTCATTCTCACCGCAACCCCCATCGCTGATCCTGCCAAGCCCGCCTCGGCGGCCATCACCATCGCCGCGCCCGCTGCGGTCATCAGCGTAAGCGTTTCGCCGCAGGCCCAAACACTCACGGTTAACCAAGCACAGAATTTCACCGCCACAGTTCAGAATGATGCGCAGAACAAAGGCGTGAACTGGAGCCTTTCCGGAACGAACTGCACAATGAATGCATGCGGCACGCTTTCCAGCGCTACCGCCGCCTCCGGCGCGTTCGTGACCTACACCGCGCCTGCGCAGGTTCCGAATCCTCCCACGATTACGCTGGTCGCCACATCTGTCGCCAATTCTAATGTCTCCGCAAGCGCCGCCATCACCATCGCCGTTCCAGCCGGCAAGGTGGCTGTTGTCGTCTCTCCGCCAAGCCAAACCGTACAGGTCAATCATTCACAGGCTTTCACAGCCACAGTTCAAAACGATCCCCAGAATAAGGGCGTGACCTGGGCACTTAACGGAACCGGCTGTGCAGGCAGTGCCTGCGGCACCCTCTCGAACGCCTCCAGCGCGTCCGGCGCACCCATCACTTACACCGCACCGGCGAATGCTCCCAATCCTGCAACCGTCACGCTAACAGCTACTTCCGTCACCGATTCGAGTGTCTCCGCAAGCGCCGCCATCGCCATAGCCGTTCCAGCACCTCCGGTGAAAGTCGTTGTCTCTCCGCCGAGCCAAACCGTGCAGATCAGTCAGTCACAAGCTTTCACAGCCACAGTTCAAAACGATCCCCAGAATAAGGGCGTGACCTGGACACTTTCTGGTCCCGGCTGTGCAGGCCCTGCCTGCGGCACGCTCTCGAATGCCTCCAGCGCGTCCGGCGCACCCATCACTTACACCGCGCCGGCGAATGCTCCCAATCCTGCAACCGTCACGCTAACAGCTGCTTCCGTCGCCGATTCGAATGTCTCCGCAAGCGCCGCCATCGCCATAGCCGTTCCCGCACCTCCGGTGAAAGTCGTTGTCTCTCCGGCGAGCCAAACCGTGCAGGTCAGTCAGTCACAAGCTTTCACAGCCACAGTTCAAAACGATTCCCAGAATAGGGGCGTGACCTGGACACTTTCCGGTCCCGGCTGTGCAGGCCCTGCCTGCGGCACGCTCTCCAATGCCTCCAGCGCGTCCGGCGCGCCCATCACTTACACCGCGCCGGCAAATGCTCCTAATCCTGCAACCGTCACTCTTACAGCTATCTCTGTCGCCGATTCGGCTGTCTCCGCAAGTGCCGCCATCACCATCGCCGCTCCTACAGTCCAGGTACTAGTCGCTGTCTCTCCGCCGAGCCAAACCGTGCAGGTCAGTCAGTCACAAGCTTTCACAGCCACAGTACAAAACGATCCCCAGAATAAAGGCGTGACCTGGACACTTTCCGGTGCGGGCTGCGCAGGCCTTGTCTGCGGTACCCTCTCCAGTTCCTCCAGCGCGTCCGGCGCGCCCATCACTTACACCGCGCCCGCGAATGCTCCTAGTCCTGCAACCGTCACGTTAACCGCTACCTCCGTGGCCGACAGCAAATCCTCGGCTAACGTTGCGATCACCATTTTCGCCATCCCAACCAACCTCAGCGTTGTCATCTCTCCCAAGCGCGGCGGCATCACGCTTTCTCAAACGTTGAACTTCTCCGCCACCGTTCCGAACGATTCCACCAATCAAGGTGTCACTTGGACTGCCTCGAGCGGCACATTCACCAATGTCACGCCCACTGCCGCCACATACCATCCGCCAACCAATCCCGGCGTGTACACAGTCACCGCTACCAGCGCTCTCGACGTCACTAAGACCGCTGCTGCCTCCATCGGCGTGACGGACCTCCCCGGCGTGACCACCTATCACAACGATGCCACTCGCGCCGGCGTCAACTCGCAAGAATTTGCGCTGACCCCTTCGAACGTCAGTACGTCCACGTTCGCAAAACTTTTTTCCTGCGCGGTGGACGCCCCTGTTTATCCGCAGACTCTCTGGGTCGCCAATCTTTCCATCGCCGGTGGTACGCACAACGTGATTTTCACCGCCACTTCCCACAGCACCGTTTACGCTTTCGACGCCGACGCGAATCCCTGCGTGACGTATTGGTCCAAGCAACTGATTCCTTCCGGAGAAACCTGGCCCACCGCCACAGACATGGGAAGCCAGGACATTCAGCCCGATGTCGGCATCGTCGGAACTCCGGTGATCGACCCGCTCACAAAAATTCTGTACGTTGTCACAAAGACAAAAAATGTAGGCACGGACGCTAGATGGGGGAACTGTCACCAGCGCCTCCACGCACTGAATCTTGCCGATAGCAGCGAAACCGCGAACGGTCCGTTCGAATTGACCTCGGCAATCACGGTCCCCGGCAGTGGCGATGGCAGCAATGGCACGCTCCTTCCCTTTGATCCTTTCCATGAAAATCAGCGCACCGGCCTAGCTCTCGCGAACGGCACCGTGTACGTGGCCTGGGGATCGCACACCGACCAAACACCCTGGCACGGCTGGGTCATTGGCTTCAATAAATCCGACTTGCGCGCCACGCCAATGCTCTTCAACGCCAGTCCCAACGGCGAAGGCGGCGGAATCTGGATGTCCGGCGGCGCCCCGGCGGTGGATAGCAGCAACAACCTTTACGCGATGACCGGAAATGGCGACTACAACGGCGCCACGGAGTTTGGCGACTCATTCCTGAAACTGAATGCCAGCCTTGCGCTGCAAGATTGGTTCACTCCCTCGGACCAAGCCTCCCTCAGTACTTCGAACTATGATCTGGGCTCCGGCGCCGCCGCCGTGCTCGCCGACTTGCCCTCCGCTCCGGTAAAGCATCTGCTGATTGGCGGCGGAAAAGCGGGTACCGCAATTTATGTGCTGAACCGCGATGCGATGGGACACCTGGAAGGCACCGGTTCCCCTGTGGTCCAAAAAATACTGCTAAACCGCAGCATTTACTCGACACCGGCGTTTTGGAATAACACGATGTACATCGCCGGAGTCAACAGCGGGTTGCTGGCGTACGCGCTCGATCCTGCCACTGGCCTCTTCAACACCACACCCGTTTCGAGCTCCAGCTTAATTTTCCAAGAACGAGGAGCGACCGCATCGGTTTCCTCGAAGGGAAATTCGCAGGGCATCGCGTGGGTAGCCGACACGAGGCAGTGGGGCTCACTGAGCGATTACGGGACTGGCCCGGCGGTTTTGCATGCATACGATGCGACGAATCTCAGTCGCGAGCTTTGGAACAGCGCGCAAGCCGCGGCCAATCGCGATCTAGCCGGAAACGCCGTGAAGTTCACGGTACCGACGATTGCGAACGGCAAGGTTTACATTGGCAGCTTTTCGGAGATTGACGTTTACGGTCTGCTGCCGGATTGAAATTTTCCGCAGCTTGTATCTTGCGCTGGTCTTCTTCTTTTCGGGCTCTTTTCGGGCCTTCACATGCCTTCGTAGTTCGGGCCGCCGCCGCCTTCCGGGACTACCCAATCAATGATTTGGTAGGGATCGGCGATGTCGCAGGTTTTGCAGTGTACACAGTTGGCGGCGTTGATCTTCAGTTTGAATCCATCTTTTTCTCGCACTGGTTCGTAAACGGCGGCGGGGCAAAAATATTGGCAGGGATTGCCGTACTCGACGGTGCAGCGGTTGGCGCAAATGTCCAGGTCGTGGACGATCAGGTGGCACGGCTGATCTTCTTCGTGGCGCGTGCCGGAGTGATAGACGTCCGTCAGGCGATCGAACGTGAGCTTGCCGTCGCCTTTGAAGCGCTCGCGGGGCGGATGCCCATCCTTGTGATAGTGCTCGTGGCCGGGGCGCACGCGCATGGGGTCGATTAAACCGCGGCCGCCAGTAACGAACTGCAAGCCGGCGTGGAAGAGGCCGCCCAGGAGACCGTACTGAAAGGATTGGTGGAAATTGCGCACCAACCACAATTCTTTTTTGATGTAGCTATCTTCGACTTTCTTCTGAAACGCGCTCAGTTTGGCCGCGGAAGTGTCGCCGGCTTTCAACGCTTCAAAAATGGTTTCGGCGGCGAGCATTCCGCTTTTTATGGCCATGTGGATGCCCTTGAGCCGCTGCGAATCGAGAAAGCTGGCGGAATCTCCGATGATTAACCCGCCGTCCACATAGGGCCGCGGCATGGAATACCATCCGCCCGCGGGAATGGTTTTTGCGCCGTAGCGCACCAGCTTGCCGCCCTCGAGAAGTTTCTTCGGGAATGGATGCGTCTTCCAGATTTGAAACGCTTCGTGCGGATCGAACTGCGGATCGGAATATTCAAGGCCGATCACCAAGCCGATCGAAACGCGATTGTTCGCGAGGCCGTAGATCCATCCGCCGCCGTACATGTCGGTGGGCACGGGCCAGCCGAGCGTATGCGCGACGTAGCCGGGCTGGATGCGTCCGGGCTGCACATCCCACAATTCCTTGACGCCGATGCTGTAAATCTGCGGATTGATGTTGTCCAGTTTCTTTTTCTGAACAAGTTGCTTGGTGAGCGAGCCGCGCGGGCCTTCCGCGAGCACGGTGACCTTCGCGCGCAACTCGTATCCTGGCGTGTAGTTGTCTTTCGGTTTGCCGTATTTGTCGACGCCTTTGTCTTCGGTGATGACGCCGGCGATGCCTTCGCGTTCGTAAATCAGTTGTGCGCCGCCAAATTGCGTGAAGAGATTCACGCCGGACTTTTCGACCAGGCCGCCCAGCCACTTCACCAGGCGGTTGAGGGAGATAACGTAATTGCCTTTGTTCTTGAAGGGCGGCGGAGTGACAGGAAATCGGAACGAGGAACCTTTGGTGAAAAACAGAGCGGCATCCTCGGTCACCGGAGTGTCCAGCGGAGCGCTCTTCTCAAAATCGGGAACCAGCTCGGCCAGCGCCTTCGGATTCATGATCGCCCCGGAAAGCTGGTGCGCCCCGACCTCGCGTCCCTTCTCGAGGACATAGATATTTTCGGCGGAAAGCGCCGGGCCACCGGAAATGCCAGCGGAATCATTGTGCTTCTTGATAAGGTTGGCGAGATGCAGTGCGCACGCCAGACCGGCTGGTCCGGCGCCGACGATCAGGACATCGGCCTCAAGCTGTTCGCGTTGTGGGGTCATCGGTTCTTCAGTTTAGCAGAGCGAGCAAACGTTGCAGGGTTGCCGGACGATGGTTGAGCTCGCGGGCCAAGTTAACAATAATCCCCTCCCCCCTCCCGTTTTTGCATAAGTGGTGATTCTAAAGGAAGTTGAAGTCGTTTGTTTTGATACACTTTTGCAAGTGTTGATTCTAAAGGTAGATAGAGTAGCGCCCACAAATCGCCAAGAGAACATGTGCGTGAGCTCATTAAGCAGCGCCGTGACGCTAGAGCCGAAACGTTGTGAGGGATATGCCACCCCGGGTATCCCGTGAGCATCTCCGGCACCGGAAGTCTTCGTCGACTCCCGCCAAGAGTCCAAAGACCGGATCGGGATGCCCACCCCACCCCGGCATTTTCGCAAAAGAGTCGGCAAGCTATTGAAAACAAACGATGGGAGTGCGCAAATGAGCGCAAAGAGAGAAAAAGAGTCCGCAAGCAACTGAAAACAAAGGGCCACCTCGGCGGACAGGCGTTGCGAGAATCGGAAGGTTGCGGATACACACTGGGTTGCGGGGGAAAGGAGAGACGAAACGGGGACACTGTCAGCAAAACCTTGACCTGGAGATTACCGCATCCGTTACTATTTGTCAAGTGAGAAATTAAGCGCTGTGGATTGAAGGAGTTCCGGGGAGGCGTGCAGCGAATTCCCACAACGGGAACGAAACGGAGCTAATGCCACAGCCGCACCCTTGAAAGACACAAGGATGCGCCACTCGCCTATACTGGCCAGAAAAGCCAAGGAGTGTGACCATGAATCCTCCCGTCAATCCCGCTCTTGGAGCCGAGAATCGCATCGCTATCGTCCATCCCCGCGAACCGATGCCAGGTGCTCTGGCGGTAGCGGTACGTGAAGACCGACTCAATGAGATGGGCGCACTTGAACAAGCGAGAGCTAGACGGATATGGCGAGTGAGAGGAATTATCTCCGACACTATTCCTCTTGGTGGCGATATTCGTTCAGGACTTGAAAGAAGAAGAGAACATAACTTTTTCCTTAACGAAAGCCCACTCTCAATCTACCTTCACCGTGGCGGTCGCGATGCAACCTATTTTGATTTCGTCGCAGATGCGGAGCGACGACTGGACTACATCGAGGTCAGAGTAGATACCGACCTTCCGAGCAACGCCTTTCTCTACGCTAGACAACCACTGAACGAGATGCTTGATGTGCTCGTCCGCAATCCACCCCACCCTCCCCTTGTTATACAGAGGCTTGAGCTCGTCTCACCAAACGACGGAGGAATTCTTGCGTACGAGGTAACTTTGCCCTTCATGCGAGGCGTGGCTTTTGGTCCGCTCGGTGGATTTCTTCAGTGGCCCGTCTTCTCCCCGTACCACGCAATCTTTCGAGAGGCGATTGTCAATCCAAGCCCGTTTTATGGACTTCTTTGCGCATGGCGGGTCTATGAGGGGATTCAGGTTGTTCGCCGTTGGTTGCGAGAACAGTGTGAACGGTTCAATCTGAACGAGAGGCTACCGAGAAGTACCGAGGTCGATGTGGCCCACTTGGAGCGCATGGGGTTTGCACGCGAGTGGTGTGCGCGTGTCCGTCGCGTCGACGACCTTTTCAAGGAAATGGGAGACCTCAGGAACGGCATTGCACATTTCCTTTTTGATGGCGAGGCAGGTCACGCGCACGTCTACCTGTCTCGTGGCTCAGAACTCCAGATATATTCGATCTCTAGTGCGATACTGCTCGGGTACGTGGGCCGTGAGATTGACGCGCTCAGGCAGTTCTATTCTCAGCACATTGAAGGCAGAATTGTGCGTGGGATGCTCCTCCCAATGGTGGAGAATCGCGATCAGTTTGTTGTACGCGACCCTGGAATGCCCTAGCGGCCCCAAGTTTATCTGTGAGGGGCATTACGGGGCCGGGCGCCACATGCTTGTGCCTTTTAAGTGTGCGGGTTTTGACTTGCTCGCCTGTCCAAAAAGTGTCCGCAATTCATTCACTCGCTTCACCTTAGAAGTTTACTATTGATATACGTACAGATCTGTAGTATGATTGCGCGTGTTGTCTCGAAGAAACCTCTCTTACCCCTCCCGGCGCGGCAACCCTAACTCTCGATCAACGCTAACTACTTTTTAGTTCTCCCCTCTTACTCTGTGTCTCTGTGCGTCTGTGGCAAATCCAGTCGTCACGCATTTACTTGACAGGGCAACAGGAATATGACGGGGTGTTCACATTTACTGGACAACAGCAGTTACGGATAGCGCGAAGCTGTTGGCAGCAGGATGCGAAGTGCTTAGCAATGCGCTTCGCCTGCGGGGAGGAACACCTTGAAGACAAGAGAGATTGTTTGCGCGAACTGCGCCGCGAAGACCGGGTTGATAAGGCAGGTGGTGAGAATGGCGCTGGGAATTTGCTTGACGGCATTTCTGGCGAGCTCCGCTCTTGCGCAGTATGGGGGCGGAGGAGGAACGGGGATGGGCACGGGTACACCCGGCACGCCGGGGTACGTTGCACCGAAGAACGGATATGGTTCGGGCAAGGCAATCGGGATTGGAGTTGGCGCTGCGGCAGCAGGGGCTGGGGCGCTGTTTCTGGTATTGCATCACCATGGCGGGGTGACCGGCTGCGTTCGGCAGACGGACGATGGGTTGCGGCTGGTGGACGAGAAGAAGAACAAGTCGTACACGCTGGAGGCAGGGAGCGTGGCCGTGAAGCCTGGTGACCGCGTGGAGCTCAAGGGGAAGAAATCGAGCGGAGACGGCGGCGCGGAGATGTTTGAGCCGACGAAGGTGGTCAAGAGCCTGGGGAGCTGCAACGCGGAAGCAGCTCACTGAGGGATTCGGCCACTATTCGCTTGAACACAGGGTGCGGACTAAGAGTCCCACCCTTCCCTGAGCGATGGCACTTTCCAGAGGCGTTTTTCCGGATGAATGAGATAATCGGGAAACGTGCTGGAGGTTCGTCATGGCTACTGCGTCTGAAAGCGTGATTATTCAAGACCCGGAGATCCACAGCGGTGAACCCGTCTTCCGCGGCACGCGTGTCCCGTTCCAGACATTACTTGACTACCTGGAAGGCGGAGAAACGCTGGATGAATTCCTCGAGCAATACCCTGGAGTCACCCGAGCGCAAGCTATAGCTGCGCTGGAGGAAGCAAAGGCACTTGTTCTGGCACGCTTCGGGAAATGAAAGTTTTGATCGACGAGTGCCTGCCAGCCGCACTGAAAGGCAATCTCGCCGCTTTAGGCCACGACTGCCAAACGGTACGGCAAGCCGGTTTTGGGTCCAAGAAGAACGGCGAGCTCCTTACGCTTGCTGAAGGCCAATGGGATGTGCTTCTCACGAGCGACAGGAATATCAAGTACCAGCAGAACATGACTGGGCGGAATGTTTCGATCTTGATCCTATGCGCGAAATCGAATCGCATGAAGGATTTGTTGCCGCTCCTACCAGCCTGTGCCGAAGCTCTTCGATCTGTGAAACCCGGCGGAGTGGTCGAGGTCGGACCATTGTAGTCACATGGTTCGGGCGCTTCGCGGCGCCAATTTATTTTGCGTTTGCGGCGGGCGGAAATTTGGGAGGGATGTCCGCGTAGCCGGGAGCGGCGGCGAGGAGATTTTGCGATAGGTCGGCTTTGGCTTCGCCGAGCGACCAACGGATGCCGCCGGCGAGGAGATTGACGTGGAAGGGATTTTGCCAATTTTCCGGGCGATCGCCCAGCGCGGTGAAAAAGACGCGGCCTTTGCCGTTCATGCGCGCCCACACGACGGGATACGGGCTACGTTCATAGCACGCGTTCTTTAGCATTTTCGTGTTGACCGTGGCGATCACGTGCATATCCGTGGCGAAATCCTTCAGCGAATACCATTCCTCGTTGAAGGAGACAGGCGATTGGACGCCGGCGAGTCCGGGGAATGACGGATCGTGGATGATGATGTCGGCGGTCTGAAGGCGCGGGTCGCGGGCGTGAACGATGAATTCGCCGCCGAGCATGCGGAGGTACGGGTCGGATTGCGCGCCGTGAGCGACGTAGCGATTCGATAAGTCGGAGGGATCGGGCGGCGTGTGGAACGTGTCGCTGGCGGCGTGGCAGCCGACGAATCCGAGACCCTGCTCGATGGAGGTGAGCAGCGCTTGCTTGCCGGCCGGGGACATCGGCGGATTCTTGTCTGTGCCGGATTGGGTGAGATCGCCGGTGGTGAAAAAGAAGACGGCTTGATGGGCGTGAAAATCTTTTGAGTCGAAGATGCGGCCGTCTTTGGAGCAGTTCACGTCGAAGCCGTTCTTCTCGCCTAGATCCGTGATGACGGTTTCGGCGATGCTGAGCTTGCCGTCCTTGCGCTTTACCACCTCGTGCTCAAAGCCGGAGGATTTGGTGAAGACGAGGAGAGATTTCTTTTGCGCGGAGAACGATTGACGGGAAAGCGCGAGGCCAGCGGTTGTGGCGGTTAGCGCTGCGGTGGTCAGAGTGCGGAGAAACTCGCGGCGATCGGTATGGTGAGTCATGAGCCCTCTTTGTGAATGAGTCTTGCTTCGTGCAGCGACATCATACAACTGAATCGGCGGTGAGCAAGGCCGAGACTAGTCAGCGGTGTAAGTGATCTCCATGCGATGAATCAGGAAACAGGATAGAGCAAGAATCGCGATGGTGAGACAGAGCAGGCCGAGCACGGCAATAAACGGAGAGACGGGTTCGGACACGACTGTGAAAATGGCCAGTGGACCACGGATAGGCAGGGGAACTGGGCAGAGATGCTTCAGATAAAAAGTGATGCTGAGCCTCTGAGCCCAGGCAGGAAAGATTGGAGCAATCGCTTCCCATCCCATAATCACAACTCCGGGGATAATGGGATTTTTGAAGAGCAGGCTGAAAGCGAGAAACACGGCGCCATAGCCGAGACAAGCGAGAGCCGTCACCAGAAGGTAGGAGCCCAGTTGGGCGAGGCCCGGCCCATCAAACACATATGATTTGCCCGCGGTACCAAAGCGGCTATACATGAAATAGAAGCAAGCAAGGACGGCTGTCTCGAAGAGAGCGATGGCGATGAGGGCGCCGGCAAGAAACTTTCCGACCACCAGGACTTCCCTTCTTACCGGGACGAGAAACTGATAATGCAGAGTGCGTTCGACCATTTCGCCGCGGAAAAGCCACGTAAAGATCGCCATGCAGGCGAAGAAGATGCCCAGCCGGAAATAGTAGAGCTGGACGATTCCCGCGAGGACTTGGGTATCCTCCTCGATTTGGGCCGGGTTCACGTTACGTCTGTCGAAGATTACGTGAGCCAGAATCATCAGCACCGGAAGCAAAGCGAGCAGATAGATCCCAATCCGGCGACGGGTAAAGAGATTGCGGCGAACTTCGTTGCGCACAAGGACGGAGACCTGGCTTCCGTAGAGCCGCCAAGGTTGTACCTTCGTCCACTTTTGCGTGCGCACGACTAAGTCTTGAACACTCACGCTGGTCCGCCCTCTGATCCGATGAGATATTGATAGATGGAGTTGACGTCGTCGTCGGCCGGCGCCACTGCATCGACTTCGACGAGGCCGCTAGAAACGATCTTGTTCAGCAAAAGGTAGAACTGCTCCGCATCGCGCGTGCGCACCAGGACGCCGTGCCCGTCGCTCAGCATTTTGGCCTCGACAACATGGTCAAGTTCAAATGCTGCCGCCGCCAACCGCGACGGGTTGGAGCATTGGACGAGGATTTGCATAGGGTGATCGCGGACTTCGCGGCGAACGTCGTGAATCTGCCCCTCTGCAACGACGTAGCCGCTGCTCATCAACACGACGCGGTCGGAGATGCGATCGACTTCCTCCAAAATATGGCTGGAAATGATGACGTGCATGCCCTGCTTGGCAATCGATTCGAAGAGCGCGATGGATTCCGAGCGAGCCATGGGATCGAGACCGTTGAGCGGCTCATCGAGAACCAGCACGGACGGATGATGCGCAATAGCTTGAGCTAGGCGAATGCGCTGTCGCATCCCTTTGCTGTAGCCCGCGACTTTGCGTTGCGCCACTTGCGCCATGCCGGCGCGCTCGAGGGCTTCGTTGGTGAGTTTCTTCGCCTGGTCGCCTGCAAACCCGTGAAGACGCAGCGGCCAATAGATGAAGTCGTAGCCATTCGTGCCCGGAGGGAAGGAGTCAAACTGAGTGCAGTAACCGACTTGGCGAAAGAACTCGATTGGTTGCTGCGGGGTGAGGCCGAGGACGCTGATTGCGCCTTGCGAAGGTTTGATCAGACCGGTCAGCAAGTTCATTAGCGTGGTTTTGCCCGAGCCGTTGGGACCTACGAGGCTTGTAATACCAGGCTCAAGAGAGAAGCTCACTTTGTTCACGCCGAGAACTTCTCCGTAAAATTTGGAGACATTCTCGAAAACGATTTGGCGAGCGTCTGGAGTCATCCGCGCACGGCCTCACGTGCGCGCAAACGCGCATTAAGAATTACGAGCGATAGCAGGCAGAGCAAGATCAAGACGCCCCAAGCGGCTGGAACCGGAATTTCGTTCCACCCCATCGGGCCCAGAATCCCAGAGGCGGATTGCTCCCGAAATCCTTGTGCCAAGATAAGCCGGAACATGTCGGAAAAATTCAGGAGCCGCCCCCAATGGGTGCCCATTATGGAGTTGAACATCTCGCCGAGCCCGGTGGGGACAAAGAAAGTGACGAAGATTACGCCGGTGGCGACAATTCGTAATTTCACCCAGGCGGATACCGCTAGAGAGAGAAGAGACAGCATCAGGATCCAAATCCCGGAGCACAGCACGATAGGAACAATCATCCATAGGTGCGACCAAATCCAACCATTCCTCGCCAGCCCAGCTTGCAGGCTGAACAACAGCAGGCAGGGAACCCAGGTGACCGCAGACAAAAGCAAGACCAACACGGAGAGTTTTCCAAGAACATAATCGGATCTCTTGAAGGGCCGGCTCAGAAAGAGTGGAAGGGCACCGTTGGTCAGGTCTCCCGCGATCAAGACCGGACCAACCCAGCAGTTCAAAAGAAACGCTACCTGGGTCTGCACGATCACGATGACCGTGAAGTACCTGGCTTCCACGGAGAACAAATCAGCAGGGGCCAAGGGCAGCAGCGATTGCACGGTTCTGTTGTTAGCGATGAATATGTAGGCCGCGAAGACCAGGCACGGGACGAGGCTGAGAATTAAGAGCAGAACGAAGAAGCGGGATTTAAACAGTTCGGCGAACGCAAAGCGGGTCAAGACGAAGAATCGCGACCATTCCGGCGTTAGAGACCCGGTGTACGGAGCGTATCTGCGCTTATATACGGCCATCCGCCGCTCCCGTTTGTTCCATCGCGTTCAGGAAAATGTCTTCCAATGAATCGCGCCGGTGGTTCATCCGACGAATCTGCACGCCTTTGTCCGCCGCGACTTTGAACACTTCCCTGATTTCCACTTTGTCCGGCATGACCACCTTGATGCGACCGTCGGCGAAGACAGCGCACTCGCAACCGAGGGCTTCGAGCGTGGTCGTAAATGTTGCCTCGGCGCCAATTGTTTCCAACTCCAAGAACTTGCGATTGGCACGCCGCTCCTCCACGAGGTTGCAAATGGAGGCGATTTTCCCGTTCCGCAGGATCAGCACCTCGTCGCAGGTTTCTTCCACGTCGCGAAGAAGATGCGAGGAGAGCAGCAGGCAGATATCGCTGGCCTCCCGGATTTCGCGAATCAGTTCGATGAGGCGCTTGCGCGCGGGCGGGTCCATGCCATTTGTTGGTTCGTCGAGAATGAGGAGCTTGGGGCCATGCGCGATTGCCTGGGCCAGCTTGGCCAGTTGTTTCATGCCGAGAGAATATGTTCCCACCGGGCGATAACGCGCTTCGCCTAACCCCACATAAACGAAGGCTTCGTGCGCGCGCTCCATCGCTTGAGCGGAGGGTAGGCCGGAAATCTCCGCCATGTAGCGAACAAAGCGGACGCCCGACATTTTTGCGATAAAAGCATCGTTCTCAGGCATGTAACCGACAAGAGAGCGGAGCGCCTGAGCGTCGGCATGGGAGTCCAAGCCGAGCACGCGCACACTTCCTTTGGATGGGGCGTGAAAACCCAGAAGGGTGTTGATGAGGGTCGACTTTCCGGCGCCGTTGGGTCCGAGCAGCCCAATAGCGCGACTCCTCAAAATGCCGGTCAGACCATGAAGAATCGTTCGGCCGCCGAGTTGTACTTCGAGCCCATTGAGCTCGATGGTTGGGTTCATCATCTACCAATCATTACGGAT
>Ga0137415_10003687_pt1 | contig 15234 bp, 11 predicted proteins | sample CZODoug3_1_1_16f_FD_183082 | JGI IMG/M metagenome (GOLD analysis project Ga0137415, IMG submission 183082) | Vadose zone soil fungal communities from Angelo Coast Range Reserve, California, USA - CZODoug3_1_1_16fungal (Hybrid Assembly) | ecosystem: Environmental > Terrestrial > Soil > Vadose... | reverse complement strand
CCGTTGCCCTCGTCGAAGACAATGAAGAGAGCTGATCGCTGCGTGGTGAAGGCTTGACTGTTCAGGATGTTCGGCACTAGGCTCTTGAGATAGTTGTCGCCCATTGGAATGGACGTTGGGCAGATCCCTGTGAACCCGTGCATATTGTTGCAGTTGTTTGGTGTCAGCCACATGAGATTGGGTGCGGAAGCAGAGTTTAGATCATTGACTAGAGCACAGTCGGTCACCGTGCAGCCATTAGGGTTCGCAAGAACTACTTTGGAGCAACGAGCAGGATTGTTCAAGATGTCAGTGAAACCGACGAATGGATTGTGTTCAGGGGTGTAAGGCTCGTGATACGCAGTGTCGCAGCCGCTAGCGAGAGTCTGGTTCTCCAGATATCCTTTCCAAGTCAGACCCGCCGATTCGAGACGATCTACGAGGTTCGGGTTTGAAACTGGTGGGCAACCGCTGTTGCTGCAGCCGAAAGTGTCTCCACCTAGGAGAGCCCGGTAGTTTGCTTCGCTGAAGTGATTTATTCCGAGATATTGAGTTCCGATTGCATAGCTGTTTGCTAGGCTGGCCATGTAGGGCGCTCCGTTTGCACTCGCGCATGGTGGCGGGTTCTGGGCGCAGATATCTACGATTCCATGGTCCTCCATAACGACGATGACGGCATGGTCAAAGTAAGTGCCGGTCATTACTCCATTTTGAGTTGTGGCGGCGCTCACTAGCTTTGCAAGCTGTGGCGCACTGACGATCCCGATGGCAAGCATTAGGACGAGGAGGCCGAAAATCGCGGTTCGATAGACTGCGTTTCTACTTTGTTGCATCAATATTTTTCTATCTAAGTCTTCTCGGCCCGAATATTTGGGTCGCACGTCCACAATTGCATGAGGCGCCCCGTCAAATGCTCACAATGCTAGAGAAGCACACAACATGTGCCACTAGTGTACATGGTAATCAATCCACTTGTCAGTGTCAACAGGTGTAAACGTGGAAGTAATATTCTGATTTCCATAGGTACCATTACTGCCAATGACTCAAGAACAGAGCATGGGCGGAGGAGAATGTCCAGGCTGCCTTCAGCCTACTGAAGTAATCTGTAGTGGTTGCTCATTCTGCCTCCTGCGATGCTGCAGTTGCTCCATTGAGACGGACCCGCAAGACACCTTGGCGGGGTAAGATATCACACCAGAACTTCACCCTCAAAAGGCGCTAGAGGCAAATGATGCAGGTTTCTCTAGTCGTGTCGGCACGTGTACCCACTTGTGTTCTTCAGTACCTTACTCTCCAATTACCTGTGAAAATACTCTCGATTGTAGACGTCCCGGTTATATGAAAAGCCGCATGTAGTATTCTCATAATGAACAGACTCAACATCGCTGTCATAGGCGCAGGCTACTGGGGAAAGAAGGTGATAGCTCAGATTCTTGACCTAGCCCGGACAGGCGATGAAATGAACCTCTATTCTGTTGCCGACAGTTCACCGATTGCCCTCGAACAGTGCAGGAGGGAATACGGCCCGCTAGACTATCGCTTGGACTATCATGATCTACTCACAGATCCGAAAGTATCAGCGGTCCATCTATGTTCCCCGAACCAGACCCATTTTGAAATAGCCTCTGAATTTCTCAGACAGGGAAAACACGTCCTAGTTGAGAAACCACTGGCAATGAAATCGAGAGAGGCCTACGAACTCGTTAGACTCGCTGGAGAACATGGTAGTGTCCTCTGCACAGGCCACGTCCACAGATTCAACAACGGCGTAAGAGCACTTCGAAGGCTAATGGCTAGTGGAATACTTGGAGACATCTACTATCTACGTCTCAAATGGACTGGCTTCTTAGCCATCCAGAATAACAGAGAAGTAATCACAGATCTCGGACCGCACCCCTTCGACATATGCAACAATCTCCTCGAAACCTGGCCCAGGAAGATATCCTGCAAGGGCAGAGGCTACAGATCCAGCGCGGGCTATGAAATGGCCTCCATCTATGCTGAACACTCGGGTGGATATGACGCTGGAATCGAGCTAAGCTGGTTGGACATGGAGAAGCATCGAGATGTGACCGTAGTTGGGAGCGATGGAAGCGCGCAACTCGACTGCGTCGAACAGAGACTAGTACTCCATCGAAAGGGTGCTGTGGAACGCGTGATGGTCGTCCCGAATAACACTCTGAGAGAGGAGATTCTTCACTTCGCCCGATGCGTCGAGTACAATTCATCTACTGAGAGATATCCCAACCGGGCTGACGGAATACTCGGAGCCAATGTCGTCAGACTCCTCGAGTCGACGAAAAAGTCTCTCGAGGAGGAACGCACGATCCAAGTTGAAATTCCTCGCGCCGAAACTATTCCCGCTAGTGAACCCATCCCAGGAATTCACGCACCGCCGCCAAGTATGGGGAATATTTGAAGACGCCATCGGAAAGCGGCAAGAGCTGAGGAGCTCATGACAGGGGTTATGGCGTGCGTTAGAATCGCCCGATGAAAAACACGCGCACAATCTAGCCCGTTCAACAATTCAGATGTGCGAGAAATGCCACCGCTTCTTCGTAATTAGTTACGAGAAGAACGAGAAAGGAGAAGTTGTGGAAATTGGACATGAGCTCGACATTCGAATCAGATCATCAGGCGTCGTCCGAGTAGATGAAGGTGAAGAGCAGAGGGGTTTTGAAAGAACGCCTCTCGCGAGGAAATATCAGGAAGAGACTTGTTGGTAACCTCTGTGTTCGTCTTTGAAAGCGTCGGCCAGGGTCGTCGCCAACGTCTAGTGGACGAACTAGCGTCGCCTGCTTTGTAGAAAATACTGCTTCGCAGAAAAAAGCGCGAAGCCTTGTGGATCCGAATTGGACTAGCGCTGTGTGGCCAGAGGAGATACTGGTGCGGGCATCGTGATTCGGAACTCGTTGGGACCCACGATCTGTGCGAAGACTTGGTGCTCGCTCATTCCAATGTCGACTTGAGTGTTGACGAGATCTTTGAGTAGAGCTTTAACTGCTTCGCTGTAGAACACTGAGGCTTTTCGGCCGAATCCATGATTCAGTATCACGGTTGTTAGATGACCGTCGTTGGTGTATTCGAAGCGGAATGCTTTGCCGTATCTGGGACCTAGTAGCTCTAAGGCTCGGACTGATGTTTCAAGGTCAACCCTCTTGAAGAGGAAGGCTATCAAGTCCTTTGCCAAATTCTTCCCGAACCAGCTTCCAAGCTCCTTTGCTTGTTCGTCAGTTGTAAATCCTACCAGTTTCTCGAAAATGTCAGAGGGCAGAGTAACAAAGCCGAGCCGGTCTGCGAAGACGTCCCACTCGACGAATTTCCGTAGCGCCTGGTTTGCGAAATAGTTCACGCTAACGCGCTGCTCGTGCGCGAGCTTTTCCAGCTGGAAGTCGATGTCCTCATCGACTCTGATAGTTCTAGTGACACTCTTTGTCTTATTCTTGAACTGATAGCTTCTCAACATCGTTATGGAAACATTCCATGCCGTAGAATATATGCATACCTCTTCATTTGTGTTCGGATTGAAGGTGCATGTGCGCTGTTGTACTTGGATCGAAGACACCGCTTCGTCTGTGTTCTATTTGATATGTTTTCGAATCTGTTGTACATGTGAAGACTATTGTGTTGCGATATATCATGGTGTGATACAAGCGACCTCGGACCCAACCACGCAAGCGAGAGTTGAGACCCATGATGACCGCCATATCCCACCAGGCCCAAGTCGACCCGTATAGGATAGATTCACCCACTAGGGAAGATCAGGGACCAGAAATGCGCACGAAGATGCCTGGTTGAGTACAATAGCATCGGCTGGAGGTGATTCTAAGCCTGTGGACCAGCCCTCGGTGGGAGAGGCCGTTGAGGGAAGGGATCCACGATTAGCATCGACTAAGGCTTAACACTCCGGGACAACGCGGGCTCCCTGAGGCTACTCCGATCAGCGATTGAGCCTCCTTGCGCTATCAAAGAGTCTTGTAACTGTCAGGGAAACGATGACAAGCAGGGAGGCAGGATGAACGAGTTATCGTCTGAGCCTTGCCACAGGCGACACAAGCATTCTAGAATTGGTCGGGTCAGCCCCATAGACCGAGGATTGAATTGGATGGGAACGGGTCTCTATAGGAGGCTCCCCGTTCGCGTTCTGCTTTATCCAATCAGGCACGACGACCGCTCTGAGCAGCTGCTGCACGGTCACGTCCCTGTTCTTCGCCTCGTTTGATAGAATGTCGTAAGCGTTGTCCCCGATTGACATTATGAACTTAGCCATTGTCTGCATCAGTCTCCTAGCTGCTCGGGTCCTCGTCGACGAGGAGTTTGCTCCAATGCAAGAGTTTGAGAACGCTCTGTTTGACCCGCCTCGACCTGCACGACCATTGAGTAGTCAATGCCAATGAATTTGAGATAGTCGACTATGATTTTGAACTGCATCAGAATTTCCTGACTGGTGTCAACTGGTGTCTCACCGTTCATTCTGAGGAACGCCTTCCATCTACGAGTCTCCATGATTAGACGCTCCTGGATGCAGCCTCTTCGAGACTATTCTGGCCGTCCACCTTTCCTTCGACTTTGAAGTAGACTTCTCGGCCTTTCATCCACTCTCTTCGAGTGCCCGCGTTCTCTATGTCTGTGTAGACTCCGTCGAGCCAGACCCTCACATTCAGGCTTGCGGATGAGGATATCAGCTCTGAAAGGAGGTCCTTCAATTGATCTCCGGTCATAGTATCTTGCGGGATCGCCTGATTGGCAGTTTCGGGCGGATACCCCATTTTAGCTATTTCTTCCATACCGTTTCATACATACACACTCACCGATTTGATATAACTCCAACGTTTACACTAAATAGCATGAGCATGCTGGGGATAGCCAATCCTCAGAATTTACTCAAGTGTGTTCAACTCTAACACACTGTAGACGTTCGACATATTATCACCCATGCACTTTAGGATCGACAATACAAGGGGTTGACTCTTGCGTAGGTTCATGGTAGTGTTTGACGAGAAAGTGTTCATGCAGCTCGCAGCCACTAGAGAACTCCTAGTTCGAGGGAGAACAAACCCCGTTACGCCAATCAAGCACGTCCAATACCGGCTGCCAAACAACTCGTCCCCTTTAGGAGTAAGATTCCGGGACAAACACTTTCAAATGTCCTGAAGAAATCTCGGCTGAACAAGTCTAGCAGTAACCTCTGCTAAAGTGTTCATGAGTATTCGCTTCTGCTCCAAATGTGGACCTGCTTCTCAAATATTCAATGTATACAGTTGAGCCAGAGAGTTATGGTTCGAAGAGGCAGCGAGTTGTCGGATAGGCTTCTTTCTCTGACTCTTATTCTTCTCTCAATCAGCCTCAGTCTCACTGTAATCTCGGAATTAGCAAGACCAGTGACCGCTACCTCTAGCAGTGCCACAAAGATCACCACGACCCAAGATAAGACACTGTATGAGTCGTCCTTCCAGAACTTCGGATTCTATGCCCAAGGAAGATACTGGGTATTCTATGAAGATACAGCAGTCAACTGCGAAAACATGGGGGGATGCCTCTTCTACACGTCAAGCACAGACGGCACATCCTGGACCACTTCAGTCAATGTGGGCATTCATGTAACAGATAGCGACTGGTCGATCACGACGGATGGGAGCCATACTTTCTATGTTCGCTATGACGAGAACTGGTTCGATTCTTTTTGCAACAGAGCATTGCTGTTCGGGACTGGATCGCTCAGCAGCAATGGAACGATTGCGTGGCAACCGGAACAGATCGTTCGAAGCCCGGACCCGCTTCTGAGGCTTCCAAACGACATCATTAGAGTCGATAGCAATGGCCAGGCGTGGATTGGTTACCAAGAGGTTAATGCCTTTGGCTGTGGAGGAACTGGTATTCAGACACCGCATATCATTCATTCTAGTGGCACGAACTATTCGGTGTGGACTGGAGATTATGTGCTCTCAACAAAGTACAGTAACAATTGGGAAGTCGGCATTGCTACGCTGTCAGGAGGTTCAGTTTACACCGCTTACTGGATCAGCTCGCTCGAACTGCATGGAGCCAAGTTCAATGGAACCTCGTGGGGACCCGATGAACAAATCTCGTCGCCTTCTGAGTCAACGGATGTAAACTCGTTTGTTTTTGCTTCCGGAACCAATGTCTACGCGATATGGTATGATACCAACATCGGGATGCTTCGTTTCGGAACGAGACAGTCAACCGGTCAATGGTCCACCAGTAATATCGGAAATGGAGAAGCAAAATCTGCAAGTAGCCTTGGAAGGTATTCTCTTCCGATAACTTCCACCTTCGACCCATCAAGCTCACAATTCTACGTCTACTGGTATAATGCTACCAACAGATCCATAGATCAATGGTACGGAACCGCCAACACATGGACAAAGACGATAGCAACGTTCACGACCGCATCGGCAGTAGGCGAGTACACTATCAGCAGCTTCTACGAAGCCGCCCAAGTCGGGAACGGCAATTCACATGGAGTAATGTGGGTAGACCAACCATCTTCCCCATACGACCTGAACTTTGGACTAGTTACCGCGAGCGCTCCTCCATTTGGCGGAGGCCCACCTGGAAACTATTTTGATCATGTCGTCACTGTTATCATGGAGAACGAAGGAGTTCAGAACATCTGTGGAGGTAGTCCTCCACCCTGTCACGGTGCGAACTCCACATACTTGTCCGGTTTAGCAAACTCCTACACTATCGGCTCCCAGTACACATCAATCAATCCTGGAGGTAGTCAACCCAATTATATCGCGCTCATATCGGGATCAACATTCAACTGCACCGAAGCGAGTTGTCCAACAATATCCGCACCAAACTTGGTCGATCGTATAGAGTCGGCGGGACTGACGTGGAAGGCCTACATGGAGAACCAAGGTCTTCAAAGCGGGTGCGATACCAAGACCACTCTGCTCTACGAGTACCAGCATAATCCCTTCACGTCCTTCGCAGATATTCTCAACAATGCAACTCGCTGCTCTAACATAGTCCTCGCAAATCCTAACGGCTGTTCAGTCACCGACTGCACCCTGATCAATGACCTGAACTCGGGGTCAGCACCCAACTTCATGTGGTTAACACCCAACGACTGTAACAACATGCATGGAGCCGCAAACAGCAACACGTTCGTTTGTCCTGCGTCAATTTCCATAGGCGACAATTATCTCAGTACGCTGGTGCCGTCCGTCCTTAACAGCACAACTTTCACAAACCAACGGTCCGTTCTATTCATAGTCTTCGACGAGGGTACCAACTACTGTCCTCTAAATGGCGGACACGAGGATTGTGTATACGCCGCATGGGCGGGCCCCGAAGCAAAGAAATCGTTCGTATCAAGCAACCCGTATGATCACTATTCATTCCTTCGGACGATCGAAGCAAACTGGAATCTAGCGAGCTTGACATCCAACGATGCCTCTGCTACCCCCATGACAGAGTTCTTGACAAATGCGCCCCCAACCGCTCTAACAACTGGCTTCAACTACAACCCATCATCACCCTACTCAGGTCAACAGGTCAGTTTCACAGCCTTCGCGTCCGGAGGAGCATCCCCCTACTCCTCTGACTGGAATTTCAGTGATGGAACAACGAACACCGGATCCACTGCGACCCATTCCTATGCGACAACAGGAAATTTCACGGTAACTCTAACCACCAATGACAGCAGCTCGCCTCAACAATCCACAACCTCACAGCAGATCCTGACCGTAACTAATTCGCCTCCTCCACCACCCTTAGCCGCCAGCTTCAACTATACTCCCTCGCCACCAGAAGTAAACACCACTGTCACATTCGTTGGCAGAGCCAACGGGGGAACGGCCCCATATGCTTACAGCTGGAACTTCGGCGACGGCACAAATGCAAGGGTCAATCCTGCCTCACACGCATACGCGTCAACAGGCCCATTCACAGTCACCATCACTGTAAGCGATGCGAATAGTGCTACCGCCAATTACAGTCAGGTCGTAACGGTCGCCGCATCACCCACTGTAAGTTTCACCTACAGTCCCTCCTCCCCTGAAGCGAGTTCACCTATAACTTTCACTGCCAGCACAAGTGGAGGAGCGGGATCTTTGGGTTTCAGCTGGGCATTCGGAGATGGAGGCACCTCAAACGCGAACCCGGCGTCACATACCTACTCTACGTCCGGAAGCTTTACTGTGACGGCGACTGTAACGGATACGAATGGAGCGATGGCGAGCTCCAGTCAGACTATGATGGTTGCGCGCGCTCTTACAGTCAGTTTCACGGAGAACCCTGCCACGCCAGAAGAGGGACAGAGTGTTTCTTTCACAGCCACGTCGACTGGCGGCGTAGGCAGCGTGGCTTTCACATGGACGTTCGAAGACGGAAGCAGTGTAACAACAAATCCTGCCACGCATCCCTACACAAATTCGGGCTCGTTCACAGTATCAGTCACGGCCGTCGACTCTAGCGGAGTCTCGGTAACGTCCAGTCAGATCTTGACAGTGGTTCCCGCGGTAACTGCCAGCCTCACTTATGCCCCGTCTCAACCGGACGCTGGACAGAAAGTCTCCTTCACCGGCTCCACTAACGGAGGGGTCCAACCTTACAGTTATTCCTGGAACTTCGGCGACTCGAGAACCGGCTCGGGAAGTTCGGTGACTTACACGTACCAGTCGAGCGGCACATATACGGTAGTCTTGACTGTCACTGACGGCAACGGTCTAGTTGCAAAAGCATCTCGAATGGTAACAGTCAATCCGCCGCTCTCAGCCAGCTTCAGCTATTCGCCGTCGAATCCGCTTCCACTCCTACCTGTACAATTTACTGCGAGTGCGGCCGGTGGGAGCCAACCGTATAGTTACAGCTGGGACTTTGGCGACGGGTCAACTGGCACGGGAGCCTCTGCAAGCCACTCGTACCTGCTCCCGGGAACCTACATAGTAACCCTGACTGTGACGGACAATAGCGGTCAGACCGCAACAGCTTCGACGACAGTTAGTGTGAGTATTCCGTTGATAGGTCCACTGATCGGCATCTAGATCGCCCTCGAAATGTTGAATGCTCGATATTATCAGACTAACGCGGGCTAACGATTAACATGTCGGCCGTAAAATTCTTACAATCGATGGATCCAGACATCTACTTGGAACTGAGAGAGGTTGCGAAAGAGTTGGGAGTCAGCATACAAGAACCCCCTCCAGCCGGAATCATTCCGGATTGGATGTCCGATAATAGACTCCCCGGTAGCGCAATCTAAAGCAAACGAGACCATCTTGCGTGAAACACTCTCACAATACCCCCCGCGGATCCCACCATCAATTATCCAAGATTTCATTAGCCCGGACAAGAACGCAAGGATCATTCTAGTGACATTTTCCTGGGCTTCCGGATCTTTGGGTCAGGAACCGGGCTGTAGTTGAGTTTGGGAGCTAGCCGGATTGGACTCTTTTCCCGGGAGCCAGTAACGACTCAGTTCTCTAGGAACAGTCGGCGACCATTGAATACCCAAGAGGGTCGTAACACAGTCGGCCTTGACCTCGAAGCCGAAATATCCTGACTCAGCAGAATCGGGCGAAGCTTACGACGTAGAACAGAGCTCTCTTCCCAAGTGTGTTTCTGACGAAGCTCCTGATGAGTCAGTAATCAGAGATTGCCCTATTCCTGACGGACGTTTAGCGGTCTGGGGATACTAGTTGATGACCGGCAGAAATCTCGGTCTGATATGGAGGAGCTGAGTAGCTACCGTCAAACCAGCTTGAAGGAAGTTAGGCCGCACATGTCGGAATCATATTCGTCGAACTTTCAGATTCTATGAGTGATCCCAAACTTTTTCGACTAAATGGCGGTCAGATAGCGTCGGTTTGCGAGGGGAGTTCTTGAGGAAGACCATCCCGGCGGTCGTGCTCGCCGTTGTAGTGGTACTGGTTGCGGCCGGTGTAGCGGACTTACGTTTCTCATAATAGACCTCCGGGTTCGAATAACTCTCAATGCAGTGACCCGGACTCTATTTCGAGCCACGTCTACAATCCCTACAGACTCACCATCGTCAAGTCCTGCATGACGGCCTCGGGAGTCGCAGACAGTGTCATTCAAGAGGCAGATGGTGACTATCATGTGCGACTAGCCCTCGATTCACAATACAATAATCTCACGAATAGCGCGAACGACCAGTACCAGTACGGCGACTTAGTCGTCGAGATAATCTGCGCGCAACCCATAACCCAGTCCGACGCAGTATCAGCCTGCCAGAACTACACAAACAACATTACCCTTCCCAGCATCAGCGACCATATCACAGTCACCGGACCCTACGTCTTAGACACGAATCATTACAACTGGGCCGAGATCCACCCAGTCTACACACTTACAACATCGTGACCTTCAGAAATCACGCGAAAGAGATTGCTCAGGGCTCTACTGTTCTGCGTCTATTCGCCGCATTGACCTATATCCATATCCATAGATAGAGGACTTGCAGTCCAATCCCTAGCGCCGCGAAAATGCCCCCTACTGTGACACAGCCGTGAGTTTGTCAGCGTCAATCTCCTCTTGTTATCGCCAAATTGGACTCTATTTCTTAGAGCCAGTGACAACTACTGTTTGGTCGATGTTGCGAGTAAATGGTCTCTCCTCGCTCGAATCAGAAATCGGCTGGGATTCTGCAGCTCTTACCAGAAGTGGGATCACCTAACGAACTCAAAGCCGGCCGGGCGATGGAGGGCTCCAAACCTGGAGTAGAGTTTGTATGTGCAAACTCTTGTGTGTTCTCGCTCGTTTCTCTTGTGAATCGCTCGCGCGTCTCACTTCGTGGGACGTGCGCGAATTCCGACAAATTCCTATGCATAATGTGACCCTTCGCGAGCAATCACCCCATCGCACCCGGTCGGCATGGAGAGGGAACCTAAGGTCCGCAACCCCCCAAAACCCGACCGAAATATTCACAGACCTTTTCGCACAAGAATGAAAAACACAAAGACGTTACGGACACGGGACCCGCTCTGGGTTCTGTTAACTCTGTGTAGGACGGGAATCGATGTTAACTAGCGTCGGATGAATCCGAATAAACGGTTAGAATAGCTAGCCCGAAGCAGGAAGCGACATTGAATGAAGAATGAGACTTGGCGAATTACGCTACTTAGTGCTTATGGAATAGCCGTAATTTGCGTAATACTACTAGGACTCATCAAGACGCCGATTCTCTTTCCGTTGCTACCCATTCCATTCTTGATCGGCCAACTGCACAGGCTGATCACTAACCATCGCTACCGAATAATCTCATTGATCAGTGTATGCGTAATCTTGTCCGCGATACTAGGGTTTCTGTATCTAGTCCTGAAATATCTTACCTAGCCCCAAATGCACGATGGCTCGTCTAATTTGCTTCGAGGTGTTCTCATCAATTCTTTCAATCTGACCGGACGATTCCGCTATCGTCCTTCCTCGTTCTTCCCGTCCATTGGGCGATTTCGCGAAGAAGCTCTCCGAAGCAATCGCCACGCTAGACAGAATGTTATGCATAGGAATCAAGAAGAAAGGTCCAACCTTTCTCACGAAGGACCATAAACGATATTGGCTATCTCAGAATCCTAGTTGTGACAGGCCAATTGCAGAACGGAAATCCGATGGTAGTTACCACACGGATTCACCCAACGAAGACTTAACAGAACCCGCGCTCCGGTGTGTTCATAAGTCGCGACAACCTCTACTATAGTTGTCCCGGTATGAACGGTCTTACGGAACATCAAAAGAGTCTGATTGCTGACGCTCGGACCGTATTCTGGGATTGGGAGTGCCCGCGTTGTCGTCGCAAGACGCGCGGTCTCGTTGCTGTCAAATCGGACTTTCGGTGCGTGGATCACGTGGACGCAAAACTTGTGTTGCGGGACAATCTCGCGCTTATGGACCAAGAACTCATTACTCGGATTCTGTTCGGGTGAGGGTCCTCTCGCTTGTGGTCCGATGCGATGGACCCCGCAAAACCCCACGTTTTCGCGGCGAAAGAGGCCCGAAGGGTATCGCGACAATATCGCGGATTTCCTCGGATATAGTACGGAGTATTCTAACTCTATTTCAGCGAAATGGTCTGTATACCCTAATATCGTCGAGAACCCAGCATGTGACCACAATGGCGTGAAGGTTTGATAACGCTTGAATGCGGTCACTGTCACGGAAAGCTCGAATTCGCCAAAGTGCCGGGATTCTTCACTTGGCGATACTGCGGCTACTTCACCAAGGAATCGGAAGTCAGCGTTAATGTTACCGTCAACACCGAGCGAAGAACTCAGATTCAAACGATCACCGTGAGAGTCGAGGAGCTTGACGCTCTGATTCAGCGATGGAGTCTAAACGGTTGGAGAGTCAAGTCTGTAAATCACTTCACCCGGTTTGAAGGATACTTCGGCGCTCAACCAAACAACAACTATTCAACGGTTATCTTTGACCGTGAAGTTCAGTGATCCGTTGCAGCAGATTCCCCTTCCAGATTCGAATTGTGTTTCGGTCGAGTTTTCTTGAGTATGCCCGCCGGCCAGAAGCCTGAGTAACAGGTTCTTTGAGAATGAGACGATAAGGACTTGTTTCGGCTACCTTCCATGGCTACCTCGTCTGAACACAATCTTGCGGATACGGAACTTCAGAATACGGAGCTTGATGACATCCCTACACAGCCGTTTGAAGACGAACTACTCAGCCTCATATGGAAATTCCTAGAATCACCGGGTAACGTTCTACTGATTCAAGGGGCACCTGGAACCGGAAAAACCACTATGGCCCTTGAGCTTCTCAGGAGAGTGAAAGGGACTCGTATCGGGCCTCGTGAAATTTCCGCCAACAAGGTGTATGTGTCAAGCCGGGTCTCACCGATAAAGTTCCGGCGACAATTCCCTGGAGTTCATGAGGTCATTGATTCTATGTCGGGAAAGGGGCTTGCAGGCACATGGACCGAGAATGAGGATAACGCTCGTCTGTCGGGAGCTACCGCGAATATTGTACATAGAATTCTCGCTCTGAAACGGGCGAAGCAGAAAGGAATCGTTGTCATAGATAGCTGGGAAGGGGCCGTAAGGAACTTAGCTGAGGAAGAGCGTCGCTCTTTAGAGTCGGCAATCTTTTCCGAACTTGACGACAGCAAGCTCGGCGCAGTACTTGTGAGCGAAGGTGAACGTGCCCCCGGTCTAAGGAATCTTGTAGATGGAATCGCCACACTGTCAATGTCTCGGTTGGAAGGTAGGGTTGTCAGGAGCATGATGGTGGACAAGCTCCGAGGGTTTAGGCTTCGCAGGCAGGGAGCGCTCTTCACTCTTGACAGAGGCAGATTCACGCCCCTACCTAGAGTTGGATTTCATCTTGATGGTGACTTGTCGGAAACTCCGAAAGTTCCGGCGATTGTTCCTCACTCTGTAGCAGCATATTCGACAGGCAGCGAAGACCTTGACAAATTGCTCCAGGGTGGAGTCAAGAAGGGGTCCTCTGTTCTGATAGATCTCAACAGCACAGTATCTCCCCGCGTCGGTATCCTTCTTGTCGACATCATAACAGCCAATTTCATCAACCAGGGTGGCTCTGCTTTCATAGTTCCGTACAGCATATTCAGTTCACAGACTGTTGCTGACTCTATGAGGAGCTTCGTCGGAAACACGGCATTGAACGAGAGGGTCCGTATCGCAGAGTACAACCAGGGGCTTCCTGATGAAAAATGGCGGGTGAAGATGAAAGGCAAGATAGAGGAAGATATTCCAATCCTCAACAAGTACTGGAGCCAGCTTGGGACCATTTCAACATCAAGAATGATGAAATTTGACTTCGACAAACTAGCACAGGTCTACGGTGAAGATATCGGCGTTCCAAGTCTTGGCGAAATCGGGGCCGGCATACGGGAGTCGGCCGCTTTCATGATGGCAGTAGTCTCACGGCCAACGATGATGCGAGAGGAACTTCAGAGAAGCGTCGACTATTATTTGAAAACACAAACACTTGATGAATCCCTCCTCATCTACGGGGTCAAGCCATTTAGTAACGTTCACGGTGTGGAATTCAGCTTTGAACGAGGCTATCCACGCCTATCCCTGATGGAAATCGTCTGACCAGTCCACCCAAGGACCCGATCTGCCCGAGTATCCTTGCCCGTGGTAGACTAGAACTTCGACAGGCTGCTGCCGGGTAATGGCGTCCTTAAGTCTACGAAACGTGAAGCCAAAGTGCCGCTGATGTTCGAACAGCAGACGAGAGACTTTTGGAAGGCAAAGCGCCGCTCGTTGTCAGGTGATCAAACGGAGAGCTTGTCGGGGACTGATGAGGGACAGATAAGGGTCGAGGCCAAGAAGCTGCCGCAAGGACGACCTCCGTTTGCAACCTTCCGATCACAAGAGGACCGGAATCCCATGATCCAGATTCAAACTGAATCGCGGCAAACCGAAGCAGAAACCAATAGGCAGGTTGAGCTTACGAAACCACTCCGGAAGACAACACATCGAACAATACGTCTTGATGAGGAGGTGGCGAGCATCATAGCCGAGCAAGCCCGGCAGGAGCGCACTACTGACATTCAGGTGATCGAGCGGGCGGTGGACAGTTATGCTCACTGGCATCTTTGGGAGGAAAAATTCGGGTTCATCTCTGTCCCTTCCTCAATGGAGCACAAGCTCATGAGTCTTCTGACCGATGGTCAGGCCCGAGAACTGGGCAGGCACCTGGCCGAAACGTTCGCTCGGGATTTTGTGCGCTACGTGTTTAAGACTCCCAACCTCGCCAATGTATTGGCCGCCTTCCGTTACCTCGCTCGTCCCTACGCCAACTTCTTCTCATTACAAGAACACAGCCCAGAGGACCGCACACTATCGTTTTTCCACGACCGGGGGGTCAAGGTTTCCATTCTCTGGGAGGAAATAATCAGCTATGCCCTACGGGACATAGCCGGCGTGAAGGTGCAGATGGAACATACGGAGAATCAGATCACCGTCCATTACACAATTCCAAAGTGACCCCCATGGGATAGCAGAGCGCGCCTTGGTGTTGCGCGTGGCTATGCCGAGCTTGCATATGATCTATCCTGAATTCTCAGCCGCCTAGAACTACAGTATTCTGATACGTAGGTTACACCACTGCCTAATCCACCTAGTTGAGAAGTTTCAGCCCTCGATGGTGGTCGATGACACGCCGCCAGGTCCAGCTAAAATTCTTGCAAACCCTCAGTCCGACGGTCTACGGCTTTCTTAGAGAGGAAGCCCGACGCAGAGGGATAAGTGTCCAACAGCTAGTTCGAGCGATCATAATTCCCGAGTG
>Ga0137415_10003685_pt1 | contig 15240 bp, 13 predicted proteins | sample CZODoug3_1_1_16f_FD_183082 | JGI IMG/M metagenome (GOLD analysis project Ga0137415, IMG submission 183082) | Vadose zone soil fungal communities from Angelo Coast Range Reserve, California, USA - CZODoug3_1_1_16fungal (Hybrid Assembly) | ecosystem: Environmental > Terrestrial > Soil > Vadose... | reverse complement strand
GGTCGGGGTGACAGGATTTGAACCTGCGACACCTACGTCCCGAACGTAGTGCTCTACCAGGCTGAGCTACACCCCGACATGGACAACCCGGTGTCCTGCCGAGCCGGGGAGGCGGGGAGGATAACGGGGCGCGAAGTGTACTGAACGCCCCCATCCGCAGCAACGCAAATCTGGCGGCCCCCAAGCGCCGTCAAGGACTTGCGGCAGCCCGCCCGGCACGGGCTCAGCCGGTAAACGACGCCACACACGCCCGCTTCTCCGCCGGAACCTCCAACCGAAACCCCGCCGCATCGGCGTAAGCCCACTGAAAAGCCGGCCGGCTGGCAATACGCTCGTGGTACCGGCGGAAGACATCGTCAGTGCACATACCGTAGGCACGTGCCCAAATGACGTTTTGTCCCATGACGCAGTCGACCGCACTGAAGTCTTCCCCGCAAATATAAGGAGCCGCGCTCAACCGGTCCTTCAACTGCGGTTCGACCTCGTTGACGAACTTACGTCGGTACCGCTTGACGGTTCGGGGATCCCGGTCGCGCTCCGGTAGGAGGTGCTCATGGCAGCGTATCTGCCACAGCATCATGTCCATCGGGGAGGCAGCGAAGTGCAACATCTGCAGATAGTCGGCACGCCGAAATGACAGGTCACCGGCCGGTGGGGCGAGGCCCTTTTCGGGAAAGGCATCCGCGAGTAACGACACCATGGCGGCGCTTTCGACCATGTACATGACTTCGTCGGGGCGCGTAGTGATTTGCAACGTCGGGACGTTGTGGTTGGGGTTCTTCCGCAGGTAGTCCGGATGGAAGTGTTCGTTATCGTACAACGATACGAACTCTACTTCGAACTGGTCGCCCAGTAGCTCACGCAGCAACCATTTCACTCTCACGCTGCGCGTTGCCGGACAGTGAAAGAGCTTGAACTCGATGAACTGCATGACAACACCCCCGACGATCTGTTTTCAGAAGCGTCCAAGATGTCGTTGTCGGCACTAAACGACTGTTAAGTGGTGTTAGAAGCTCGCGGGTACCGCGTTCCCGGGCGCCGCCACGATGGCTCCCCGAGCAAACACTCAGGTCGTATGCGCCACCGCAAACCGCGCCAACGCCGCCAGCCCCGTCCTGTAGGGAGTGTCAGGCAACGCATCAAGCGCCTTCAGCGCGCGCTCCGACTCGCTTTGCGCGAGCCGCGCCGCATACTCGAGTCCCCCGGTGGACTCGATGGCAGCAACGATGGGTTCCAACTGGGCGAGTCCACCGTTCTCAATCGCAAGTCGAATGGCCGCCTTCTGCGACTCGTCGCCATGCCGCAAGGCATGGATCAGCGGCAATGTAGGTTTGCCCTCCGCGAGGTCATCCCCGAGGTTCTTCCCGCGCTCGGCCGGATTGGAGCGATAGTCGAGAACATCGTCCATGAGTTGGTACGCAGTCCCAAGATGTTTCCCATACGCAGCCAACGCCTGCACCACCGCATTCGTACCTCCCGCCAGCACCGCCGCCACTTCGGCACCCGCCTGAAACAACTTGGCGGTCTTCCGGTGGATCACTTCCAGGTAGCGCTGTTCGGTTGTATCGGGATCGTGCGCATTCATCAGCTGCAGCACTTCGCCCTCAGCGATCACGTTGGTCGCTTCGGCCATGATCTCCATCACGCGCTGATTCGTGAGGGCGGCCATCATCTGAAACGCACGCGAGTAAACAAAGTCGCCGACGAGAACACTCGCCTGATTGCCAAACACCTCGTTGGCTGTGTCGCGCCCACGACGCATGGACGAACCGTCGACGACGTCGTCATGCAGCAAAGTAGCGGTATGAATGAATTCAATGAACGCGGCCGCTTCGACGACGGCATGGCCTTCGTGTCCGCACGCTCGGCCGACCAGGACGACCAGCAGGGGGCGCAGTCGCTTGCCGCCGCCTGCGATGATGTGGTCCGCGATCTGGTCGACCAAGGGTACCGCACTTTTGAGGCGGGCCCGGATGACTCGGTTGACGGATTCGAGATCCGATTGGACGAGGCCCCTGATTTCTTCGAGGGTCATCGTCACTGGGAACAGAGTGTCGCGGGCGGCATTCATGATGAGCCCCACATCCTAGCCGACGCAGGGGCCGGCGAGAATGGTGAAGGCGGAACCTCACCCGAAGGGGGGATATGCGCTAAGTGCTGGTGTAAGCTGGAGAAACAGCCGTTTGACCCGCAGGGGGTCCGCCAGTAGAATGCGCGGCCTTCTTCGGCCCCCATTCCAGTCTCCAATCACTATGTACGCAGTCATCGCTACCGGCGGAAAGCAGTATCGGGTCTCTAAGGACGGTCTCCTCCGCGTCGAAAAGCTCAACGCCGAGCCGGGCGCCACCGTTGAATTCGGTGAAGTGCTGCTGGTGGGCGAGGGCGCCGATGTGACCCTGGGCAAGCCCCTCATCAAGGGCGGCAAGGTCGTGGCTACCGTGGTTCGCCACGGCAAGTCCGCCAAGGTCAGCATCGTCAAGTTCCGCCGCCGCAAGCACTATATGCGGCAGGGAACCCATCGACAGCAGTTTACTGAGGTCAAGGTCACGGACATCAGCGCAGGCTGAGCCGGGTCGCCCGTCGACGGGCGCTATTCAGGTTAGAATTTCGCAGGATTTGCACTCATGGCACATAAAAAAGCAGGCGGCAGTACCCGGAACGGTCGCGATTCCCATTCCAAGCGTCTGGGCGTCAAGCGCTTCGGTGGCGAATTTGTCCTGGCTGGCAATATTCTGATTCGCCAGCGTGGCACACCGGTGCGCGCGGGCGCGAACGTAGGCGTTGGCACGGACCACACCCTGTTCGCGAAGGTCTCGGGTAAGGTGAAGTTCCAGAAGCGCGGCGCCGAGCAGCGCATGTACGTACACGTCCTCCCGGAGGCCACGGCAGCTGAGGCCCACTAAGGTCTCGCGTTCGCCGTGAACGTCTCCAAACCCCGGCGCATGCCGGGGTTTTTGTTTTAGGCGGGGCCGCCTAGGCTGTTAATTATGAAATTTGTAGACGAGGCACGGCTCAGGGTCCAGGCCGGGAACGGTGGCCGGGGCAGCACCAGTTTTCGCCGGGAGAAATTTGTTCCCCTAGGGGGACCGGACGGCGGAGACGGGGGAGATGGCGGTAACGTCTACCTGCGCGCGGTGTCCGGCATCAATACCCTGGCTGACTTCCGTATTGAGAAGACGTACAGGGCTCAGCACGGCGAAAACGGGTCCAGCAACGATTGCTTCGGCAAGGGCGGGGACGACACGTATGTCCCTGTGCCGATCGGGACGATCGTAAGGGACTCCGAAACAAACGAAGAGCTGGGCGACCTGACCCGCCACGACGACACGCTGCTGGTCGCGCGGGGAGGCAAGGGCGGCTGGGGAAACCAGAAGTTCAAGTCGAGCACCAACCGTTCGCCCCGCCAGTTCGGACCTGGGCTTCCCGGCGAGAAGCGCACGTTAGAGCTGGAGATGAAGGTCATCGCGGACGTGGGCCTGCTGGGATTCCCGAACGCGGGCAAGTCCACGCTGATTCGCGCGGTTTCTGCGGCTCGTCCGAAGGTAGCCGACTATCCGTTTACGACTCTGTTCCCGAATCTGGGCGTTGTGGACGTCGGACAGCACCGAAGCTTCGTGATGGCCGATATCCCCGGGCTGATCGAAGGGGCGGCAGAAGGTGCGGGCCTGGGAATCCGCTTTCTAAAGCATCTTCAGCGAACCAAGGTCCTGTTGCACCTGGTGGACATAGCCCCACTGGATCCCGACGCTGATCCCGTGCGCGACGCCCGGGCGATCGTGGCCGAGCTGAAGAAATTCGATGAGGAACTGGCGGCGAAACCGCGCTGGCTGGTCCTCAACAAGCGCGACTTGATGCCCGACGAAGAGGCCGAAAAACGCGCACGCGCAATCGTCCGCAGCCTGCGTTTCCGCGGGCCGCACTTCCTCATCTCCGGCGCGACGGGCCGGGGGACGAGGGAGCTGGCGGATGCCGTTATGAGCTTTTTGGAGGAACGGGAGCGGGAGGCACGCGCTCACGAATCGTCTGCAGAACAAACTCACGACGCGCAGCCGGCTTCAACTTGAAGCCGCGAGGCGGCGTGGGTACTGCGGCGTTTGCGGCAATCCTGCCGTTTTTTACGATAGCGTTCATCACGGCCTCACTGCATTGCGCGAATTCGAGCACTCAGTCGGCTCTTGTGTCGCGCGGCTTTATTGCGGTGGATGATCTGCTTGTTCACCAACGTGTCGATGACGGGGACGGCTTCTTTATAGCTAGCCGTGGCCGTTTCCTTATTTCCGCCAGCAATGGCTGCCGTAACGCTACGGACGGCGGTACGCATGCGTGACCGCAATGCAACGTTACGGGTGCGATGCTTTTCAGCTTGTCGAGCAGCCTTCTCGGCGGACTTGGTATTAGCCACGAAATCTCCGTCTGGAACCATCCCCGGAATCGCGGGGGGCGGTAGTCTGCTGATACGACCTTCGCTTGTCAACGCGGTATACTTTGACGCTTTGCCGTCAATGACTTAAGCCACCATGGAGCTCATTCGCGGTCCTTCGAACCTGCGCGAACGCCATCGGGGGTGTGTCGTGACCATAGGTACGTTCGACGGGATCCACCTAGGTCACCAAGCCCTGCTGAAGCGCTTATGTGAACACGCGGCGCGTCAGTCCCGTCCGGCCATGGTGCTTACCTTCGAGCCCATGCCTCGCGAGTATCTGAAGCCTGGGAGCCCGCCGGCCCGGCTCACGTCCTGGCGAGAACGCTGGCATATTCTGGGCGGCTGCGGCATCGACTATATGTGTGTGCTGCGTTTCGACGAGCGGTTGCGTAACCTGTCAGGCAAGGATTTCGCGACGCTGTTGGCGCAGGATCTGCACGCCCATTTGATCGTTGTCGGCCACGACTTCCGGTTCGGACGTAATGGCGAGGCAACGGCTGAGAGTTTGACCACATCCGGGGTCGAATTGGGCTTCGAGGTGGATGTGGTGGAGCCCGTCCTGCTGGACGGCGCACGAGTCAGCAGTAGTGGCGTACGTGAGGCACTGGCGCGAGGCGATTTCGGGCTGGCGCGCGCGTGGCTGGGACGCCCCTATTCGATGACTGGACGAGTGGTCCAGGGCAATCAACTCGGCCGCAAATTGGGCTTTCCGACCGCGAACCTCCGGACGGGCCGGCGGCGTGTACCGGTGGCCGGGATTTTTGCCGTTCGTGTGCATGGCGTAACCGACAGACCGCTGCCGGGCGTTGCAAGCCTCGGAACGCGCCCCACCATTGATGGTGGTGGCGAGATGTTGCTGGAAGCACACCTGTTCGACTTCGCCGGCAACCTTTACGGCCGCGAGATCGAAGTGGAGTTCGTATCCAAGCTGCGTGACGAGGAGCATTTCGCAAACCTCGACGCGCTCGTAGTACAGATGAACGAGGATGCCGCCAAAGCGCGGCGGATTTTAAATGGCTGAAGACAAAGAGAACCGCTACAAATCGACGATCAACCTGCCCCAGACGGACTTCCCCATGAAGGCCAACCTGGCGCAGCGCGAGCCCGCACAGGTCAAAGCTTGGGACGATCAGAGCGTCTATGCACGACAGCGTGAAATCGCACGCGGCCGTCCGCGCTTCGTCCTGCACGACGGTCCGCCGTACGCCAACGGCGAAATTCACATCGGCCATGCAGTCAACAAGGTCCTGAAGGACATCATCGTCAAGTCGCGTTCTCTGGACGGCTTCGACTCCCCTTACATCCCCGGTTGGGATTGCCACGGCCTGCCGATTGAGCTGCAGGTCGAAAAGAAGTATGGCCGCCCGGGTCAGAAACTCGATGCGAGCGCCTTTCGCAGCGCCTGTCGTGCGTATGCCCAGGGGCAGATCGAGCTGCAACGCACCGACTTCAAGAGGCTCGGTGTCCTCGGCGACTGGGACAACCCCTACCTGACGATGGATCCCCATTACGAGGCCCAACAGTTGCGGGCCTTCGGCAAGATCATCGCCAACGGGCACTTGTACAAGGGCGTCAAGCCCGTGCACTGGTGTCTCAAGTGCCGTTCAGCGCTCGCCGAGGCGGAAGTGGAGTACGAGGAGCACACCTCGCAGGCCATCGATGTCTATTTCCAGGTTGTTGACAACCGCGAGCTGGAAAAGCGTGTTGATTTGAGCGCCGGCAAGTTGGGTAGCTCGCCGGCCGACGTGGTCATCTGGACCACGACCCCCTGGACGCTGCCGGCGAACCAGGCTGTCACCCTGGGGCCGGAAATCCGCTATGTGCTCGTCGAAGCGCACAAGGATGGCGAGCCGCATCGTTTGATCGTGGCGACTGAGCTGTTGGATGCTTGTTTGCATCGTTACAAGATGACGATGCAGGAGACGCTTGCGGAGTTTGCGGGTACTGCGTTGGAGGGCCTGAAGCTGCAACATCCTTTCCAGGATCGGCAGGTGCCCGTCATCGTCGGCGAACACGTAACCCTGGAGGCGGGCACGGGTGCTGTGCATACGGCGCCGGGCCACGGTCTCGATGACTTCATCATCGGTCGCAAGTACGGCCTGCCCGTCACGAATCCTGTTGGCAACGACGGTCGATTCCTGCCGGACACGCCGCTGGTCGCCGGCATCGAAGTTGAAGATGCCACGCCGATCATCATCGAAGTGCTCAAAGAGCGCGGTCGCCTGGCGCATCACGAATCCTATCGCCACAGCTATCCGCATTGCTGGCGCCACAAGACGCCGCTGATCTTCCGTGCGACCCCTCAGTGGTTCATCAGCATGGAACAGAATCAGTTGCGTGCGCATACGTTGCGCGACATCAAGAAAGTTCAGTGGACGCCCGCGTGGGGTGAGCAGCGCATCACTGGAATGATCGAGAATCGACCCGACTGGTGTATCTCGCGCCAGCGTACCTGGGGCGTGCCGATCCCCTTGTTTGTGCACAAGCTAACAGGCGCTCTGCACCCGCGTACCCAGGAGCTGATCGAAGCGGCAGCCGCTCGCGTGGACAAAGGCGGCATCGATGCCTGGTTCGCGCTCGACCCGGCGGAGTTGCTGCACGAGGAAGCCGACGACTACGACAAGGTCACTGACGTCATGGACGTGTGGGCCGACTCGGGGATGTCGTTCGAGTGTGTGGGTGCCCTGCGGCCGGAAGTGAAGGCGCCCGTTGACCTGTATCTCGAAGGCTCGGATCAGCATCGCGGCTGGTTCCACAGCTCCATCCTGATGTCGGAGGCTCTCTACGAGCGCGCTCCTTATAAAGCGGTGCTCACTCACGGTTTCACCGTGGATGAGAAAGGCCGCAAAATGTCGAAGTCATTGAAGAATGTCATTGCGCCCCAGAAGGTGATCGACAGTCTGGGCGCCGACGTGTTGCGCCTGTGGGTCGCGGCAACCGACTATGCCAACGAGATCACCGTCTCCGATGAGATCTTCAAGCGGATGGCCGAGTCTTATCGGCGCATGCGCAACACGGTGCGGTTTCTGCTCGGCAACCTGCAAGGCTTCGATCCGAAACGCGATGCAGTGGCACCAGCCGACATGGTGGCGCTGGACCGTTGGGCGCTCGCTCGGACGAAAGAGTTGCAGACCGACATCCTGGACGCCTACCGACAGTTTGCGTTCCACGTCATCTACCAGAAGGTCCACAATTTCTGCATCGTGGATCTCGGTGGCTTCTATCTCGACGTGTTGAAAGATCGAATGTACACCATGCCGAAAGACAGTGAGGCGCGCAGGTCGGCGCAAACCGCGGTGTATCACATCGCGGAAAGCATGGTGCGGTGGCTCGCTCCAATCCTGTCGTTCACCGCTGAGGAGATCTGGCGGTTTCTGCCTGGCGAGCGCCCGGACTCGGTGTTTCTCAGCACCTGGCACAACACACCGGAAACTCCGCGCGACAACATTGATTGGCCAGCGTTGATTCACCTGCGCGGCGATGTCACACGCGAGCTGGAAAAGATCCGCAACGAGGGAGCGATCGGCTCACCGTTGGATGCACAGGTGGATGTGTATTGCGAGCCGGGCGATTTTGCTCGCTTCAATGCACTCGGCCAGGAGCTTCGCTTTCTGTTGATCACCTCGGAAGCGCGTGTTCACCAGGTCGAGAAACTGCCTGAAGGGACGGTGCACACGACTCATGGGCTGCTGCACGGGGCACAGCCACCGCGCGTTTCCTTCGCGGTCGCGGCGACATCAGCTGTGAAATGCGTGCGTTGCTACCAGCGCCGGCTGGATGTGGGCTCAAATCCGGCACATCCGGAAATTTGTAGCCGGTGCGTGACCAACGTCGATGGTCCCGGCGAAATCCGGCGGTTCGCATGAGCACCGCCACCGGCGGCAGCGCCGCTACCAAAAGCGGCTGGATCTGGCTGCCGCTCACGGTGATCGTGATCGCCATCGATCAGCTCTCAAAGCTGTGGATCGTGCATCATTTCGCGGAGTATGAGCGTCTGCACCTGCTGCCCGTTCTGGATATCACGCTCTGGTACAACAAGGGCGCGGCATTCAGCTTCCTGGGCGAGGCCTCGGGCTGGCAGCGCTGGTTGTTCACAGGCCTGGCCTTCATCGTGGGCATCGGTCTGGTTGCCTGGATGAAGCGGTTGAACGGTCGCGTGCAGTGGTTGCTGTCCTGCGCACTGTCCCTGATCCTGGCCGGGGCCATTGGAAATGTGATCGACCGCCTGCGAATCGGTCATGTGGTCGATTTCATCCTGGCGCACTGGGATAATGCCTACTTCCCGGCATTCAATGTCGCGGATTCGGCCATCACCATCGGGGCCGCGTTTTTGTTGTTCGACGCCTGGCGGGAAAGCCGCGGCGCAAAGAGGGCGAGTGTATGAAAGTTCTTCTGGCCAACCCACGTGGATTTTGCGCGGGAGTCGATCGGGCGATCGACATCGTGGAGCGTGCAATTGAATTGTTCGGACGGCCGATTTACGTCCGCCACGAAGTTGTTCACAACACTCACGTGGTCGAGCGGCTGCGGGGTCTCGGGGCCGTATTTGTCGAAGAGTTGCAGGAAGTGCCTTCCGGCAACACGGTCATTTTCTCAGCGCATGGCGTGTCGAGCGCCGTGGAAGCAGAAGCGAAGACGCGCGGCCTCACTGTGTTCGATGCCACGTGCCCGCTGGTGACCAAGGTCCACATGGAAGTGCAGCGCTACGCCCGTGAGGGCCGCGATGTCATCCTCATCGGCCATGCCGGCCATCCTGAGATCGAAGGCACGATGGGCCGGTTTGACGCCTCCTACGGCGGCAACATCCATCTCATCCAGAGCGTCCAGGACGTCGAGAATTTCGACGCGCGTGATCCCGCCAATCTGGCGTTTGTCACCCAGACAACCTTGTCGATGGATGATACGACCGAGATTGTTGCCGCCCTGCGGCGCAAGTTCCCGTTGCTGTCCACGCCTCGCAAGGAAGACATCTGCTACGCCACCCAGAATCGCCAGGATGCCGTCAAGAAGCTCCTGGAGAAGTGCGATGTGGTCGTCGTGGTGGGGTCGCGCACCAGCTCCAACTCGAACCGGCTGCGTGAGCTTGCGGACCGTGCCGGTGTTTCCGGTTATCTCGTGGACGGGCCGGATGACATGCATCGCGAGTGGTTTGACGGCAAGCAGGCTGTTGGCGTGACAGCGGGTGCGTCAGCACCCGAGCTGTTGGTGCAACAGGTGGTGGAGCGACTTCGCAGCTGGGGTGCAGAAGTGCCCGAGGAAGTCGTGGGCCGCGAGGAGAAAGTGTTCTTCGCGCTGCCGCGGGAGTTGCGGTTCGCCGGCAAAGGCGCTCCGGAGAAGGCGGCTTCGTAGCCGCCCCACGATTTAACGGCGTGCGCTATCGCTCATTAACGGCGTGCGCCGTATACCGACTTCTTCAGCTTCCAGCGCTTGTGTGACCACGGCCAGTCGGATGGCGCCTCGCGAATCTGCTGCTCTACCCGGCGCGCATAGCGCTCGGTGAGCTCGCCTGGCGCCAGCTTCTCATCGGGTCCCTGAAGCGGCTCGAACGCCATCTCGTAATACCCGCGTGACACGCGGCGCATGACAATGAAGAACACGGGAAGCCTGGTTACGCGCGCGATCTCTTCCGGGCCCATGTAGAACGCCGTATCCCGGTTGAGAAACCGCGTCCAGTGTTTGTGCTCGCTGGTCGTCGGTTCCTGATCGGCCACCATCGCAATGGCCCGCGCGATGCCGCGCCGCTTGATGATGTCCGGCAGCAATTCCTTGGCCGGGATCAGGCGGCAGCCGAAGCGGCTGCGGACGGTCTTCATCTCGCGCTCGGCCCAAGGGTCCACCAGGGGCTTGTAGGCCGCATCCACCGGGTAGTCCAACTCGAGGGAAAAACCGAGGAGCATCCACTCCCAGTTGCACTGATGCGCCGCAACACACAGCACCGACTTACCCTGTGCCAGCAACTCGCGCGGTGCTTCGAGATTCACGATGCGCACCCGCCGCCGGACCTCATCAGGCGGCATGGTTGCCGACTTCACGATCTCGACGAACATATCCGCGAACCCCGCGTAATAACGGCGCTTGGTGCGGCTCAGCGCCTTCTCGTCCATCTCGGGAAACGCCAGCTTCAGGTTGTTGTGCACCAACTGCGCTCGATAGGGCACGACGCGGTAGGCGAGCCAGCCGATGGCTGAGGAAAAGGCGTACAGGACCGGGAGCGGCAGGGCCGCCAACATGCGGACCCACCACGCCGAGCGGGCCGGCGTGGCTGAATTGGAGGTAGACGGGACGAGCCCGCCGTCTGGCGTTGACACTGTCGACATGAGCCTCAGCCAGCTGGATGAGGTTCCGATGCCGGCCTTTCTGGGGTTGGAGTTGTGAGCACGCGGCCGAACTTGGGTCCGAGCCACCGCTCAATATCGTCGATCAGTGTAAAGGCTGCGGGCACGATCACCAACGTCAATCCTGTCGAGGTGATCAGCCCGCCAATGACTGCAATGGCCATGGGGCCGCGGAAGGCGTTGTCACCGCCGATTCCGATGGCAACGGGAAGCATTCCGGCGACCATCGCGACGGTCGTCATCACGATGGGTCGGGCACGCTTGTGACCCGCTTCGAGCAATGCAGTCCAGCGGTCCTTGCCGAGCCGCATTTCCTCAATGGCGAAGTCCACGAGCAGAATCGAGTTCTTGGCCACGATGCCCATGAGCATCAGGAAGCCGATCATGACGCCCAGAGACAGCGAGTGACGGGTGGCCATGAGGGCCAGCACCGCACCGCCAATCGACAGCGGCAGGGACGAGAGGATGGTGATCGGCTGCAGCACGCGGGCAAACAGCAGCACCAGCACCGCGAACACCATCAGGATGCCGGTCGTGATCGCAATCATGAAGTTGGTGAACAACTCCGCCATGATTTCCGCATCACCCACGTCAACGAGCCGTACCCCGTTCGGGAGATGCTTGATCGTGGGCAGGGCGTGAATCTTGTCCAATGCCGTCCCGAGTGCGGTCCCGTGGGTCAGGTCCGCCTCGAGGGAGATGCGGCGGCTCTGGTTGTAGCGGCGCACCTTCGTGGGTCCCTCGCCGAAACTGATATCGGCTACGGCCTTCAGCGGCACAGCGCCGCCTGACGCCGTGGGTACAGGCAGGTTCTCGAGTGTCCCCAGATCGCGCCGGGTTGATTCGAGCAGGCTCACCCGGATGGGGACCTGCCGATCCGACAGCGAGAACTTGGCGCTGTTCTGATCGAGGTCACCCAATGTGGCTATGCGGATCGTCTCGCTGATGCTGGAGACGGTCACACCCAACTGGGCGGCGAGATCGAAGCGCGGCTTGATGAGGATCTCCGGGCGCTGCATGTCACCGTTGATGCGCGCATCGCGCAGCTCCGGCATGGCGCGCATCTCGTCGACCACTTTTTCCGCGGTGCGCTGGGTGAGCTCCGGATCATCGCCGGTGATGTAAATGTTGACGTCCCGGCCGCCGCCACCGCCGCCATTCTTGTTGAAATGGATCTGCGAGTCAGGCAGCACCCGCAGCTCCTTGATGACACGGTCTTCCCATTCCTTCTGGGTCACATTGCGCTGGTTGCGCGGCACCAGGGAGATGAACAGCTGCGCAGAGCGGATCTCGCCGGAGTCATCCTCGCCGATGGACTCCACGATGCTGGTGACTTCGGGCTGGCGGGCCACGATCCGGTAAGCCGCCGCCGAGGCGGCAGCCGTATCTTCGAGCCGCACGCCGGTCGGCAACTCGATGGCGAGGTTGGGCGCGCCGAAGTCCGCATCGGGTACGAATGACTTCGGAATCAACATCAGGCCGTAGATGGAGAGCGCGAAGAAAGTCGTGCCGGCGGCGATTGTCTTCCAGCGATTGTGGATGCACCAGTTCAGTACCCGCATGTACATGGCCATGATCGGGCCATCGGTGGGATCTGCGACGCGCTCCGATTTCAACGTGTAGGCGGCGATGACGGGTGTGATGAGTCGCGCAACCAACAGTGAGAAAAACACCGCCGCCGCGACCGTCAGGCCGAACTGGATGAAATATTGTCCCGAGATGCCCGGCATGAAGCTGACAGGCAGGAATACCGCCATGATGGTGCAGGAGGTGGCGACGACCGCCAGTCCGATCTGGTCGGCGGCGTCCAGCGCGGCCTGGAAGCCGCTTTTGCCCATGCGCATGTGGCGCACGATGTTCTCGATTTCGACGATCGCATCATCCACCAGCACACCGGCTACCAGGGAGAGCGCCAGCAGGCTGATGCCGTTCAGGGTGAATCCCATCCACTGCATGAACGCAAAGGTCGGAATGGCGGACAACGGAATGGCCAGCGCGGAGATGGCCGTCGCACGCCCATCCCGCAGGAAAAACCAAACTACCAGCACCGCCAGTATCGAGCCTTCGATAAATGCGGCCAGGGCGGAGTGGTATTGCTCTTTCGTGTAATCCACGGTGTTGAAGACCTTGGCCATCTTCACCTGTGGGTTTTCTTTCTCGACCTTCGCCAACTCTTTCTCGACAGCGGCCATGACGGTGACGTCCGAGGCGCCCTTTGCCTTGGCTACTGAGAAGGTGGTCGCGTCGCGGCCGTTGAGCCGCGAGATGCTGCGGATTTCTCCAACACCATCGTGCACGGTCGCAATGTCGCTGAGACGCGCGAACCGGTTCCCGGCTCCCGGGAGTGAAATCTGCGTGTCGCCCAGCGCCAGGGCCGTGTGCGCGCCGCCCAGCACGCGAATCGACTGCTCGCCGCCACCGATCTGTGCCCGGCCGCCCGGCGAATCCATATTGAGAGTGCGCAGTTGCAGATTCACATCAACCGCGGTGATCCCCAGGGCCTGCATGCGGGCGGGATCGAGCTCGACGCGGATTTCGCGATTCACGCCGCCGCCGCGATTGACCTGCGCAACACCGGGGATCGACAACAGCCGCTTGGTGACCGTGTTGTCTACGAACCAGGAGAGCTGCGCTTCGGTCTGCTCTGTTGTAGACACCGCGTAGTAGGCAATCGGACCCCCATCCACGTCCACGCGCTGCACGATGGGTTCCTGGATTCCATTCGGCAGGTTGCTACGGACTTTCGCGACAGCATCGCGTACGTCCGCAACAGCGCGATCAATGGGCGTGCCGATCTGGAACTCGATCCACGTACTCGCCGTGCCCTCGAGGGCCAGTGAAGTGATGTTGTGGATGTTGCCGACGCCGGCAACGGAGCCCTCGATCTTCTGAATGACCTGAGTTTCGATTTCCTGAGGCGCAGCCCCTGGTTGAGACACATTGACGTGCACGAGCGGAAAGGCCACGTCCGGGTTGAGTGTGATCGGCAGGCGCACAAACGCGATCAGGCCCATGAACAACAGCACGACGAACAGCACCACCGGAGATACCGGATGGCGTATCGCCCATGCCGACATGTTTTTCATGATGCGTCGGCCACCGGCACGGTCGCAGGAGCGATGTTGACCTTCTCACCTTCGCGCAGGAACCCGGCCGCGGTCGTCACGATCCGCTCTGTGCCCGTCAGGCCGCCCGAAATGATGATGCCGGCGGAGATGGTGCCGCCCACCTGGACATTGTGTCGCTCGACGCGATTGTCATTTCCTACTACGAATACGTAGGCACCCTTGCTGTCAGACAGCACAGCGGTTTGAGGCAGGATCGGCCGTTCAGCTTTGCTGACCGACACCGAGCCGCGTGCAAAGGCACCGGGCCGCAGGGCAGGGTCGGGTTTGAGGGCAATCCGAATGTCGCCGAGTCGTGACTGCGGATCGATGATCGCGCCGAGGAGCCGCACCAGACCCGCAAACGGTTGGGACGAGCCCACGAGGTGCACGGCCGCCTGTTGGCCAACTGTCAGGACCGCCATGTCCTGTTCGGCCACCTGGCCCCGCATCTCGATCTCGCCGCCGCTCGCGAGCCGGAACAGCGCTTCGCCACCCGGGTTGGCGGTCTGGCCAACTTCGGCCTTTCGCGTGAGAACGGTGCCGTCTGCCGGTGCAACAACACGTGTCCGGGCCAGGCGCGCATGTGCCTCCGCCAGCATTGCCTCAGCGACTTTGACGTTTGCCGCGTCGGTCACTGACAGGGCACGGCGTTTTTCAATTTCCTCCGCCGACAAAGCGCCCGCGGCTTCAACGGCAGCGGCCCGGCGATATTCCGCCGCTGACAGGGCTGCCTGGGCCCGCGCCTGCTCGAGGGATGCGGCCAGGCGGTTGACCTGCGGCTGCCAGACGGATTCATCGATTTTTGCGAGTAATTGACCCCGTTTGACGTGATCGCCCGCCTCGACATACACCCCGATGATCCGGCCGGCATCGCCTTCAATGCCGATCGGCATGTCATAACGTGCCGAAATGGTGCCCGTGAAGGTGACAGTAGATGTCACTGATGTGACACCCGGCGAGGTGACACTGACCAATGGGATTGCCTGTTGGGTCGCGAGTGTGACCAACGCGGGGTCCGCGGTATGACCGCGCCACAGAATGAGCCCAACCACGGCGACGACTGCGGCCGCAACAGCGGCGCCAATCCATTTTCCACGGGCACTGCCACCGCCCTCGGAATCCGAGGTTTGCGGCGGGATGGGCGTTACGAGCGGCTCCAGCGGTACCGGCTCACGGCCAATCCAGCGTACCGGCTCCGAGTGGCCGGCCGGAGGGTGGATCTTGTGTTCGGCATTCGCGCCCACGGTGATTCCTTTATAGGGCAGAACCGCTACTGCGGAGGACTCTCGAGTTGGAAGCAGTTCGACGTACTAAAGTTTAACGTCCCGCAAACTTTTTAAGATCCACGACGCGCCGGGCAGACAGATTGAGGCGG
>Ga0137415_10003684_pt1 | contig 15243 bp, 14 predicted proteins | sample CZODoug3_1_1_16f_FD_183082 | JGI IMG/M metagenome (GOLD analysis project Ga0137415, IMG submission 183082) | Vadose zone soil fungal communities from Angelo Coast Range Reserve, California, USA - CZODoug3_1_1_16fungal (Hybrid Assembly) | ecosystem: Environmental > Terrestrial > Soil > Vadose... | reverse complement strand
AGCACGAGCCGCCGCCAAAGAATCTTCGCGGTGGTACAAATCGCTGCATCCTTCGTGCTGCTGACCGGCGCAAGTACGGTGATCACTACGCTGATCGCGCTGCAAACGGTGGAGACGGGTCTCGACACCCGCCACGTCCTCACGGTCAACGTTCCCGTTATGTCCTACGGAAAAACCTCTCAGCAAGTGGTCGATTTCTATAAGGAATCGATTCGTCGCATTGACGCGCTGCCCGGCGTGAGCAAGACCGCTTTCGGCATGGTTGTTCCCTGGCGCGATGGCGCTTTCGCCCTCCAATTCTCCGCCGACGGTCATGTTCATGCCCCCGGCGAAGAGGATCCTCGCGCGCAGTTGCGCGTCATCTCTCCCGGATTCTTTGCCTCGCTTGGCGTTCCCATCATCGCCGGCCGTGATTTCGACGGTCTCGACGGCCAAAAAGGGAAAGAGCCCGTCGCTATCGTCAGTGAGACTCTCGCGCGGCGCATGTTCCCCAATCAGGATGCCGTCAATCGCCACGTCTATTGGACCGATCCCGTGCTGAGATTCGCACCCGGGATTAACGGCGCGCCACATCGGATCATCGGCGTCACTGCCGATATCGACGACGAACACCTCATTCCTGGGCCCGTCGTCACTATCTATAGCCCCTTTGAAGAGGGTCCCATCTTTGGCGGCCGCCTTTTCATCCACACCGGTGCAAATCCTTATTCGCTGGTCACGCCGGTCACGCGCCTTATCCGCGACATGTCCGCCGATCAGCCCATTGAGCACGCTGCCACTCTCGAAGACGTCCGCGCAGAGGTGCTCACACCGGACCGTTTGAACTCGCTGGTGTTCGGCGTGTTTGCAGCGGTCGCGTTGACCATTGCGTTGGTTGGCGTCGCAGGCGTGCTGGCATTTTCGGTCAGCGCGCGAACACGCGAATTCGGTATCCGGCTGGCGCTGGGATCGCAGCCGCAGCGTCTCCTGAAAGGCGTCGTCACGGAAGGCGCAGTGATGGCTGTGGCCGGCGTTCTTGCCGGCGCGGCATTCGGGTACGTCGCGGCGCGTTTGGCGGGCAGCTATTTCTTCGAAGTGAAAATGCCGGGCGCCTTGCCCGTGATCCTCTCTGCGTTCGTGCTGCTCGCGGCCGCAGTCGTCGCGTCCTGGCTCCCGGCCGCGCGCGCCGCACGCATCGATGTCATAGAAGCGCTGCGCTCGGAGTGACCGCTGACAAGTGAGTCCGGCCTTGCGATGGCAGGGGCGGTGGGGATCGAAAATTGAAGCTACTTTCAAGACAGGACGCCTAATGTCCGGTTGTACGATCAATCCGGCAAACACGTGCGCGAGGCTGCGATTTGGTTCCCGGAGTCGCTGCGGGTGGTCATCTACTCTGCCACGGCAACCCCCGACGGTAGAATCATCGCGGCTGGCGATGCCGAGAAGTCCGACGGAACTGCCGCCCCTTTCATCGCTTTGACCGACCTAACGGGTAAAGTGACAGATGTTATCCAGACAATGGGCTTTGTTCCGGCAAACATATGTCAGGCCCCAGACGGAATAGTTTGGAGTTTTGGCGGGACTGGGTATGATGAGCGTTCGCACCCCAAATCGGGTGATACGCTACGTCACTTCGACTTTCAGAAGGGACAAATCGGCTCCTTTCTTGCTCGGTCAACTTTTCCTGAACCTCTACACCCCGGACCCGAAGTCCACGCCTCTATTCGCTGTTCGACCAGTGAGGTGGTTGCGTACAGCCACTCAGCACAGGCGTACATCGAAATGAAGTATGGTGATGGCGCACCACATGTTTATCACGCAGAAGCCCCAACCAATCTGCAACTGTCTGGTTTCACAGCGACGGGCTCCAAGAAAGTTTATGGTTTCTTTTCCCGTGGAGCCACTGGCGGACTTTACTATCTCTCTTTCGACGAGGCAAACAGCACGGCGACCTGGCTTCCAGTGAAAGGCGCCGTCGGTGCCTACACAAAGCCGGGGGTAGTAACAGGGTTATGGGGTTCGGACGGCGATAAATTGTTGGTGAGCCGAGCCGAGGACACCACGGGCGTCGCCGCGCTTCATTGGACGACTCCGGTTATCCAATAGCCTAAGCCCGTCCTCGAAAACTAAGAGGAGGTCTTCCACGTCCCTCTCTCTCAGTCATCGATGCGTTTCCTTGTTATAACGAGAACTGCGCTCCCCACCGAATGTTTATAGGGCCAACTTCTCACCCTCTCCCGGTTTGTATGGCATCGGGAGCCTCTCGTTGACAGACTGCCCGGGGGGCGACAAGCTGCTTACGTACCCACGTAGGACAAATGTGATTTTGGAACCTCTATGCAACCACGATGCGTCCCGCTTGGATAAACAGCCCACGCGCGCGGGCGGATGGGGAATTTCGATAAGCGTCCCACCTGAGCCGTGGGCTGCAAGTGTCCTACAGGCGGGTGGGTCACCCTCCACCTGCTGTCTCGACCGAGGGTGGCCTACCTTTTCGGGTTTGGTTCTGGAAAAGGTGGGCAATTCTTCGCCTCGTAGTTCGCTGGCATCTTTGTTTTATGGATTGACTCAATTCCCCCCTGCTGCAATTCTCAGCAACTAGACACTTCACAACTGAAAACTTTTCCCCTCTCCGCATTCCGTTGAGTCCTTGCGCAGATGCACAGTGAGCTCTACCCCTTTGTTTTCTTCTGCTTGCAAAATCTTTCGAACAAATCGCTCACCTTGCCAAGTGCGAGTACTATAATAGTATTTGACAAATAAAGTACTTTATGGTATCGTGAATCGTGAATTATCGACCGCATCCCCGCCGAGCCCGTAAGTCTCGTGCTATCCGGATTTTCCGCTTCTCTTCCTTCACTTCATTTATTTCCTGTACCTCTATTTGTCCCGAGGAAACCCGAGGGATTTTCCATTCCCCATCCCTTCTTCTTTTCCCAACTGACTACTGTCCACTGACCTGCCCCGATCATCCAGTCCCGATCTTATCGGGAAGATCCCGACCCTGTCGGGACCCTGTCGTCGCCACTGCCCACTATTGCTTTAAGTTCTTTAGCTGCAACACTTATGCATCTCCCCGCAAGTGTTGCAAACAAAAGACTTACGCCTTTGTTAAACCCTTTAGATGCAACACTTACAAAAAACACGGGGGGGAGGGTCCCAGTTATGGTTAACCAGGAGAGAAGAACACGCTTAGTGCGCGCTGGCGGTTTTGGCTTTTCCGTTTTTGGATTTGGCCGGTTCGGACCAACCACCCAGATTGAGGGCGGCGAACATGCAGGCGTCGCGGAGCTGGTCTGCCAGGGCGGGGTAAACGCCACCGGCGTATGGACTTATCCGCCAAACACCCTCAACCGCGTCATGCTGCACCCCAATCCTGTTATTCCTAAGGTCTTTCCCTGCCAAAAATGCAAGTGTTTGCTGTATTGCCTTCTGCACCCAACTCCTTATGCTGGCGGCGGTCATCGATCATGAGTCCCCGAGTGGAAGCCTCTGATTCCCTGTAGGTGTTGGTGAAAACCGAGCGGCAGTTGCGTAAGGTATTGATAATCGGCGAGGAATCCTCTGCGCGCGACACGATGCGCGTCCTGCTGGGGAGCATGGGGTGTCAGTGCGTCGTCGCATCGACCGTCCAGCAGGCCATTGCCGTTTTGGAGCAGGAAAAGCCCGATGCCGCCATAGTGGATCCCCAAAGCACAAGTGCTTCCGCCTCTTCCATAGCCTCAGGATTTGACAAAATTTATCCGAGTTTGCGCGGCCGTGCAATTGTCCTCAGCGGTAAAGAGAGCGAGCCGGAAGTCAAAGACTTGCTTGAGCAATACTCGCTTCCCCGCGTATCTCGCGACCGCCTCCTGCAAGAACTTTGGGGCAGCTTGGAATCATTGTTTCACCCCAATAAAATCCTTCGCCGCGTGGTAGATGCCGCGCACCTCGTCTTCGACAGCTTCCTTCAACCCATGCCCGCGGGCGTCCGTGGCGTCTCTCAGCTTCCTGCCCGGCAGTTGGTCTATCAATCTGGAAGTCTCATGGCGGATCTCTGGCTCGAGCCGCAAACCGATTCCTATAACCTCGCTCTCGCGGGCCAAATTGTAGATTCCAACAGGCCTGACTGTCAGTTCGATTCGATTCCCGTCGTACTCCATGGCCGCAAGGGCCCCATCGCCCTTGAAACGACCAACAAGTTCGGCGAATTTCACTTTAACTTCGGCTTCGAGCCCAGTGTCACTCTGGAAATAGAAGTGCGCGGCAATCACTGGGTCTCGGTCGCTTTGCCGTGCTTGGAATGGGCCCAGCGAGCAGCTTTTGCGGGTTCGTAATTCCTCGCGCCGGGAGCACATTCGATCATCGCGCACGCTCACCTCGGAAGCAAAAAGGAGGGTAGCGCATGAAAAATAAATATAAGATGTTGGGTATCTTTTTCCTCTTGTTCGCCACTTGGACGGCCCCAGCCGCAGCCGACACCAGATTCATCGTCCGTAATCCCTCCGGCCTCATTTCTCTTCAACAGCTCTGTTTCATGCTCGGTTGCAGTGTGTCAGGAGGCCTGGATGGCGGCCTCGGCAAGGTTTTTCTCGTCACCACGCCTGCTTTGGTCGATCCGAACACCTTTCTGCAAACGCTTCGTGCCCAACCGGGAATTACGCACGTCGAACTCGACGCCCTGCTGAAAGTCCTGCAGGCGACAGCCACAGCGCCTCCCAGCGGCCTTTCCGACACAACACCCGTGAACTATTTCGGGGTTTCTGTCACGCACGGCTATGTCGCCCAGCCTGCTAGTACGATTATCCGTTTGCCCGGCACGCAATCCGCTTTCAGCGTTTCCGGTGCGGGCATCGTCGCCATTATTGACACCGGCGTCGATCCTACCCATCCCGTGCTTCAGGGCGTCCTTGTCCCGGGTAACGATTTCACCCGCAATCCCTCCGGCTCGGGCTCCGAGCTTCCCGATGTCAACCAATCCTCCAACGGGCTCAATCCCTCGCCTGTGATGGTCAATCAATCCACTGCCGCCGTCCTCGACCCATGGTCTGGCGCCAACTTCTCGCAGCCGCAGTACGCCGCCTTCGGCCACGGCACGATGGTTGCCGGCATCGTCCATCTCGTCGCGCCCACGGCCCAAATCATGCCTCTGAAAGCATTTCGCGCCGATGGCAGCGGCTATTTGTCCGATGTCCTAAGCGCTATCTACTTCGCCACGCAAAATCGCGCCAACGTCATCAACATGAGTTTCAGTGTCGCAACCTACTCCCAGGAAATGGCCAAAGCGATCAAGTTCGCCTCCCACCGCAAAGTGATTTGCGTGGCTTCCGCCGGTAATGACGGCAAGGAAGTATCTGTCTACCCCGCCGCTCTCGACAATGTGATGGGCGTGGCCTCCACGACGAACAACGACACGCTCTCGTCGTTCTCCAATTACGGCGAGGACCTTGTTTGGGTGGCTGCTCCCGGCGAAGGTATCATCACCACATATCCTTTCGGCACCTACGCCGCCGGTTGGGGAACTTCCTTCAGCGCGCCCATGGTTTCAGGTGCGGCCGCTCTACTCCTCGGCGTCAACTCCCATTGCAACGAATCTTGCGCCGAGCAATCCCTCGCCCACGCCGTCCCCATTCCCGCCGACGTCGGCAACGGCCGCGTGGATCTCTACCAAGCCATCTCCGCCTGGCTCCAATCTCTCAATTCGCACTGAGCCGCCGAAGGTCGTCCCGTGACGACGCGATGTTCACACTCCTTCTCGCCGCTCCGTGTAGTTGCCCTTCGGAAGTACTCAGGGCAAGCCGACCCTACCTGGGGGTGCAGAGAAGAAACAATATCAGCGGACAAAGGGATAGATCTCGTCAGCGATCCAATAATTTGCCAGAAGAATGGCGATGAGCGTTCCAATCAACCATAGTCCCCAGCGCTGGCGTCTCAATGTGGTTCCAACTGACAGGCCCTGCATAGGAATGTCGACAAAGTATGCGGCGCAGTAGCAGGCATTGGCCAGCAGCGCAAGGATGCCGAGGAGCAGAAGAGAATGCAGCGTAAATACCGGGCGGAAATGGGGCCAACTCGCGACAATCCAAACCACAACGACCAGCGCGAGGATCAGGTTATAGACAAGGCGGCGCGGCTCCCAAAATCGGATGGCGTCAGCAAGGAAGCCGCGAAACGGGCCAGATGGCGATTTGCCAAGACCCTGCGATTGAGTGGGAAGTGCGGTCTCCATCGGAGAGAGGTCTCCCGCCGCCTAAGCAAGGCGGATGGCACTAAGATACACTAACGCTTCTCATTGTCAAGTACTTTGCAATATGAAGTGGAATCCCTTGCAGCTGCGAGGCGGCCATTGGAAAGCCCAGGCTTGCATAGGCTCCCGACCCGGTCGGGATAAACTCCGCCTGTGCTAGTGGGGATGCAGAGAAGAAAGATGCCGCCCTAAAGGGGCGGCGCTACGTGACCCCAACGAAAAACGTCGCGCAAGATTGTGACATTGCCTTTAGTGTGCCGAGGCCACTTTGGTTTTTCCGTTTTTGGATTTGGCTGGTTTGGCCCAGCCACCCAGATTGAGGGCGACGGACATGCAGGCGTCGCGGAGTTCGTTGGCGAGGGCGGGGTCGACGAGGGCGCGGGCCACGACCATGCCGCCGATACACAGGGAGGCGATGCCTTGCGCGGTGGCGCGGCCGCCGTTCTGGGTCAGGCTGCGTTCCAAGACGCTGACCATGGAGCGGAAGACGGTCTCGAAGGCGCTCCTGGCAGATTTGCCGCTGCGGGCGACGTCGGTGGGCAGGGCCACCATGGGGCAGGAGTCTTCCACGTTTTCAAAATGTTGGCGAGAGAGATAGGCTCGGACGACTTGCGGGCCGACGTCGCCGGAGGAGAGGTCCACTTTCACGCCCTCCCAGCAACTTTTCCAGTTCGGGTCGGTGAAGAAGCAGGTAAGGACTTCGGCATAGAGGTCGCTCTTGCTATGGAAATAGCTGTAGAAGCCGCCGTGTGTGAGGCCGGCGCCCGCCATGATCTGCTGGATGGAGACGCACTCAAAGCCGTGGCGATTAAACAGTTTGCGAGCGCTGTCGATGATGGCTTTCTTCACGGCCGGGCGATGAGCGGAGGGGTAAGGCATGTGGGCTCCTTGTTCGAGAGGCGCTGAAGTATGCCTCGAACGGGCGCCTGTTTCCAGGCAAAAGATTATCTTGAACATATTTTGGCGAGGTGGTCTGATGCGTGCGTCGCGCACAAAATACAGGAGAGAAACGATGGCCGAGAGAAAGAATTCAAACGCATTTACAAGCGCACCAACACGCCGGGAATTGATTAGGGGAATTACGGCGGCGCTTGGAGGCGCAGCACTGGGCCCCACGAAGTTGTGGGCGGAGACGCAGGAGGAGATTTCGCATGCCGCCGAAGCCATTCACCAGGAGCCCGTTTTCAAAGCCAGCCGGAAGCGCGTTTATGAGGTGCTGACGGACGCAAAACAGTTCGACAAGGTGATTCAACTGAGTGCGGCGGTGAAGACCGGCATGGCAAAGGCGCCGAACTTGCCGGAAATCAGCCGCGAAGCAGGAGGGGCGTTCGCGCTTTTTGGAGGATATATTTTTGGGCGGCAGCTTGAGCTTGTGGCGAACGAGAGGATCGTGCAGGCGTGGCGCGTGGGCAGTTGGGAGCCGGGCATCTATTCGATTGCGAGGTTTGAGCTGGTGGAACAGGGATCGGAAACCAAAATTGTGTTCGACCACACGGGATTTCCCAAGGGCGATGGTGAGCACCTAGCGGCGGGATGGAGGATGAATTATTGGGAGCCGATGGAGAAATTCCTGGCGTAGACGCTACGCATGACGCGGCCCAAGGCTGTGTGCAATGCGGATAGAACTACGGATGGAAATTGAACTCCAGTTGGGTGGTCGTTTCGGCGCTGGCCGGCGCGTACTTCCAGTTCTTCAGCGTATCTTCCACGGCGCTCACCAGCAACGGGTGACCGCCGATAACCTTAGTTTCCTTGATTTTACCGTCGGTGGCGATCACAACCTGCACCTTCACGACGCCCGCGAGATGCATCCGCCTCGCGATCTCTGGAAAAGGGGGTGTGGGATTCGAAAGCAGCTTACGGCCCTCTTGCGCCGGCAGGTTGACCGCGGCCAGAAAGAGGGTTATCGCCAGGGAAGCCCGCGTCGTGATTCTTGCCAGTTTCGCAATCATACTGCTTTCCTCAAAGTAATAATTCTCAGTACCAGGAACGCCGTGAAATGGACACGTCCGGCCGATCCTGCTTCCAAGACCAAAGTTATCGCAAGTCAGCGGTTCAGGCGGCATCTGGGGCGTACAGGTGTTTCTGGCAAAAAACTGGTCGTTGGTACAGGCGAGGAATTTTTACATTGAAGAAAGAGGGCACTGGCCTACGCGCCACGCTAAACGATGAGGCGAGGCAAAAGCGGATTGAGGTGCATAGTGAGATCGTAGGGAGAAACGGGCTACTTTTTGAAAAGGTTCTCGAAGGCTTGGCGGGCGTCGGTGTGACGCGGAGGCCCGTTGGGAGGCGCGGAACCAGGCGCGTTTGGCTGAGAGTAAGAGGTTGGCGCGGTATCTTTTTCGATGGTCATGCGAAATTCGTAGAAGGTGCAGGAGTTCTTGGCGTCCTTGGGAGAGATGCGCTCCTGGATGGGCTGGGTACACTCGAATTGCGCGCCGGAATCGAAAAAGCGGCACTGTTTGCAGCAGTGCAATTCGGCCTGGCACTTGGGACACGTCCCGTTGGGATCAAATCCCGGAGTGAGGACGGCTCCGCAATTGGAGCAGCGCGCGCGCGTAACCGTGCCGACCATGCGCGGCGTGCGCGGTCCGAATTGATCAGCCCCGCGTGGGCCGCCAGCGGGGGGCTTGCGGTCGTGTGACTTGTCCTTCTTATCTTGCTTCTCCGCGTCGCGGTAACCGCGGTGACCGTACTTTCGATCCACAAACGCCTCCGTCCGCCAGTCTCGACGGACTGCCACAACTACAATTCATGCTTTTGCGCTGTCGCGCTTGCCAACCTGGCTTGTATCCAATCGGATTGTTGCACTCGGGCGGACCGCGCACTCATTCAACGAGAGATTGCTTGCAGAATTGCGTATGTCCGACGAGCAGGAGATGGGACCTCTATGTTTGTAGCCCTCTGGGAGTACGAAGTCAAGCCGGGTTGTGAAAAAAGGTTCGAGAAGGCTTATGGCCCGGACGGTGACTGGGTACGGTTGTTCCGGAACGACTCCCGCTACTGTGAGACGCGGCTGGTGAAGGATACGTTACGCCGTGGTGTGTATTTAACGATGGATTTCTGGGAGTCGCGCGGGGTGTATAAGACTTTTCTGTCGGAGCGCCGCGCTGAATACGAGGCGATTGATAAAGCCAGCGCGTGCTTGACGACTAACGAGCGGAGGATCGGAGGGTTTGAGCTAGCTGCGGAGTAACAAAATCAACGCCACATCTCCGCATCAATCTTCTCGGAGTCTTCTTCAATAATACGGTTGACGCGCTCGGTTTCCTTGCGCAAATGCTTCAGCTTGCCCATATGCTTGACCCAGGGTTTTTCGGAGGTCTTGGCATCCGCGGCCAGCTTATCCTTGACTGCTTCGGTCACAAACTCACGGAGCGGAATTCCACGCTTGGCGGCGGTGGTCTTGGCCCGGCGAAAAATGAGATCGGGAATCTCCAAGGTCGTCTTCATCACGTGACGTTCCCATATTTACGGGACTTGGTCAAATAATGTTTCAGGGAATGCGTACGTCAGGCAAGCGTTGCGGAGTTAGGCTTTCCGAGCCACATGGCGATGAGACCGTCGGGCGGGAGATCGGGCTGGAGAAATTTTCTTGGCGTTCCTTCGGAGCGGAGCAGGGCTTCGGCAGCGAGATAGCCGCTGCGGACGGCGCCTTCCATGGTGGCGGGCCAGCCGGTGGCGGTCCAATCGCCAGCGAGGAAGAGGCGGGGGATGGCAGTTTGCTGCTTGGGACGCCAGCGATCAACGCCAGGTTCCGGTGAAAATGTCGCGGCGGCTTCCTTGATGACGGTGGCCTTGACCAATTCGGCGTTACGCGTGGCGGGCAGAGCGTGGCGGATTTCTTCCAAGCAGAGGTCGATGATCTCCTGGCGAGACTTCTGCAGCAAATCGTAAGAGGCGCTGATGACCAGTTGCAGATACTGTCCTGAGGCGGGGTTCTGCCCTGCGCGGTTCGAATCGGCGTAGAGGGCGGTTTTGTTAAAGACCCACTGCGTGGTGGTGTCGATGAGCGTGACGAACGTTTCGGTCATTACCTGGCGGTCGAACCAGAAGTGGACGCCGGTGATGGGCGCGACTTTGATTTTGTCCAGATCAGTGAGCGATGGATCGCTTTGCTTCACACTTTCCGGCAAAAGTTCCGCCAGCGCGGTGTGAGGCACGGCGAAGACGTAGGCATCGGCGCTTTCTTCACGGGCTTCGTCGAAGCGAATTCCGGCGAGTTCGCCGTTCTCGATTTTCAGGCCGCGCACCGGGGCGCGCAGAACTACTTCTCCTCCGCGGCGCTCGATTTCGGATTTGCATCCGTCGTAGAGATTGGCGAGCGGGACGGCGGGCACGCCCATGCGATAACCGGTGCTGTTCGAAAGGAAAGCCTTCCAGAAAACGTCGACGCCAAAGCGAGCGTCGGTGCGGTCGAGTTCCTCGTCCAGAGCACTGACAAGGACGACGCGCCAGAAGCGCTCGATGGCGCGTTTCGTCTGGCCGCGGCGGCGGAGCCATTCGAACATGGAGATGCCGCCGTTTTCGTCGAGATCACCAGGCTTCCCTTGGGTTTGCAAGATATCGAGCATGGCGCGCGCGATGGAAAGCTTGTCGAGCCCGTTCAGTGGGGCAAAGGCCGCGAACGATCCCGCCAGATGAAACGGCGCAGGCAACAACCCGGCCTTCATCGCGCCCCGGCGGCCTTGCGGATCGAGGAAGAGCAGACGGTCGAAGAATTTGATTTTGCCGGCGGCGCCGATGCGACGGTAGAAATCATCGAGATTGGTACAGCAGCCGAGGGTGACGTGCTGGCAATTGTCGACGTGCTCGCCGTCGGGCAAGACGTAGGAAGTTGCGCGGCCGCCGAGGAAAGGACGCTGTTCAAACAGACGTACGCGCCAGCCGGATTCAGCCAGCGCGACGCCGGCTGCCAGTCCCGCCAGCCCGCCGCCGATCACGATCACGCTTTTCAAGGATATTCTCTTCCGTGTGGCGGCCGAAGCGCGCCTTGGCAATGAACATCATTTTTTCGGCTTTGGAAAGGCGAATGCGCTCGCCGAAAACGGCGAAGTCTAGCAACTCGATACGGCCGACGAGGGCGCTGTAAGTATGCACCAGCAGCCAGAGTGCGCCGCGGCTGTCTGCATCTATGAGACTGAGCAAAGCTGAACCTTCCTCATAGAGTTGCCAGGCGCGTTCGGATTCGAAGCGGAGCAATTCGCGAACGCCGAGAGTGGGCTCGCTGCGTCCAAAATCTGCCGGGGAAACTCCGTAACGCTGAAGATCTTCCTCGGGGAGATAGACGCGGCCGAGTTTGTGGTCTTCGTGGACGTCGCGGATGATGTTGGTGAGCTGGAAGGCGAGGCCGAGTTTTTCCGCGAGGTCCAGGGCGCGTGCGTCACGGAAACCGAAGACGTGCGTACAGGTGAGGCCGACGGTGCCGGCGACTCGGTAGCAGTATTCGCGGAGACGGTCGAAGGTTGGATAGGTCTTGACGGTGAGGTCCATCTCGGCGCCGCTGATGAGGTCGTGAAGATAGCGCGCGGGCATTTTGTAACGCTGCATGGTGTCTACCAGCGCGGGAAGGATTTCCGCCGCACCATCCAGGGATGAAGCAGGCGTAGCCATAGCGGTGTTGCCATCGAAGAGTTGTTCTTGCCCGGTGATGGCTTGATCGAGTGCGGCGCGCCACTTTGCCAAGCCGCGCTGCTTGGCGGCCAGGTCCGCGCCTTCGTCGGCAACGTCGTCCACAAGGCGCATGAAAGCGTAGAGCGCAGCAAGGCCGTCGCGCTTGGGCTTCGGCAGAAGGAAAAAAGCGTAGTAGAAATTGCTGTGGGAGGCGCGGGCGATGCGGTGGCATTGTCCGTAAGACTCTGCCAAGTTCAATTGATCGTCGAGCGTGGCAAGCCGCGTCCCTACAACTGCAAGAGGCGGAGCGATCTCATTTGAACGCGCATTTCCGCCTGCCAGATACGCCACGAGAGTGCGGCCCAAAAGGACCGCTTGCTTCAGTTTGCTGACGGCGGGGCGGTGGTTGAGGGTGTCGTAGCCCATCGCCTCGATAGCATCGAGCACGGCAACGCCGCCCCGAGTGAACATCTCCAGGTCCACGCTGAGACGTCCATCTACCATGTTCGCCAGCGGTTGGCCTTCGGCGAAGAGGAGTCGAGTGCGCGCGATTAAATCCTTCATCAAGCGAACGTAGCGATCGTCGAAGCGGCGCTCGACGATATTACTCTCGGAGAGCCCTTGCGCTGCAGCGGCATCGAGCGGAATGTAAATGCGGCCGATGTCCAGGTCGCGCGAAACGTCCTGCCAGAAATTTGCGAGTTGCAGCGCGGTGCACGTGGCGTCGGAGAGGCGCTGGCGCTGCTCGTCGCGGTAGCCGCACAGATACAACACCAGGCGGCCGACGGGATTCGCCGAATTCACACAATAGCCGAGGACGGCGTCCCAATTCGCGTAGCGTTTAACCGTCTGGTCCTGACGAAAAGCCTTGAGGAGATCGGCGAAGGGCTGCTTGGGAATGTCTTTCGCGACGACGGTCTCGCGCAAGGCCACGAAGACCGGATGCGAAGGCTTGCCTTCATAGCAAGCGTCCAATTCATGTTCCCACCAGGCGAGCAATTCCAGGGCGCGCGCCGCGTTGGGAACTTCGTCGCCGAGATCATCGGCCCAGCGGCAGTAAGCATAGAGGTTGTAGAAATGCTGGTGCAGCGCCTTAGGGAGAAGCCATGATACGACATTGAAGTTTTCGTAGTGATGCGTCGCCAGCCAGCGCGTATATTTCTGCGCCTCGTCCAGCGAGCAGCCGGGCTCAGGCGCGCGCCGCGTGATGTCGATTTCGCCGGGGCGCAACATTAGGACGAAGGCTCTCCCTGCGCCGGCATGAGTGAGAGGCTTCTCATCAGCGATCCGCCTCGGAAGGCGGACCCTACAAAACCAAGCGCAAACATTGAATGATTGGCGGGTATGGTAAGCACTGGAGAACTACGGCCGAACGGCCAGCTTGATTTCGCCGCTGCGCGACTTCATGCGCGCAAAGGCCTGCGGCAGGTCCGCCAGCCGGATTTCCTCGGTGACGAAATCGCGCGCCGAAATGTCGCCACGGCGGATGGCTTCCAGCGCTTCACGGAAAAACCTCGGCGTATGATGAAAGGGCGAAATCAGCTTAATCTCCGAATAGTGGATGGCCGCCGGGTCGATTTCCACCCGTGTTCCCGAGGGCAAGCCGCTAAAGAAATTCACGACGCCGCCGCGCCGGACCATCGCCAGGGCCTGCTGCCAGGTAGCCGGATTGCCCGCAGCTTCGACCACAGAATCGGGGCCCAGCCCGTCTTCGGTAAGCGCCTTCACGGCGGTCACGACGTCGGGCGTTTTCGTGACGTTGATGGCGGCAACCGCACCCAAGTGTTTGGCGACATCCAGCGGCGCTGAACGCCGCGCCAGGGCGATGACGCGCACTCCGCGGCGCGAAAGCATGCGGACAAATTTCAACCCGATGGGGCCGCAGCCGATTACCGCCGCGGTATCGCCGGTCCGCACTTCCATCTCGTGGATTCCGCGAAGCACGCAGGCAAGGGGCTCGGCGAGCGCGGCGCTCTGATCGTCGACAGAGTGCGGGACTTCCAGCATATTTTCGACGACGATGCGGCCGGGGATGCGCATGTAGTCGGCGTAGGCTCCGTTGTTGAACAAGAGGTCGTCGCAAAGATTTTCCTGGCCGCGGCGGCAATGATAGCAGCGCAGACAAGGCGCAGAGTTCGCGGCAATCACGCGCATGCCGATGCGCCAGCGCGGATCAACACGTTTGCCCACGGCGACGATTTCGCCGACCAGTTCATGGCCAAAGACGGCCGGAGGTTGAATCATTTTGGCGTGATAGCCGCGCTTCCAGACTTTGAGGTCCGTGCCATCGGTGAGCGCAAGGCGAACGCGCACCAGGACTTCGTCGGCGGCCAGCGCAGGGACATCGATTTTTTCAATGCGAAGATCCTCGCTGCCATAGAGCACAGCCGCGGTCATCTTTGAAGGCACCGTGGCGTGGGTTACGGCTGCTTTCACTTCTTCGGCTACTCCCATCTTCTTTGGCGTCGTCGTGCTCATGCGTGGGTAATCAAAATCTTAAGAGATTCCTCCGTCGGTTTTGCCGCCAGGTCCAATCCTTCTTGGATTCTAGCCAACGGAAAACGGTGCGTGACAATTTCCATGACCGGCAGTTTCTTCTTCAGCACCAGATCCGCCCCTGCTTCTTGGATGTCTACGGCCGCACTATAGCTGCCCAGGATTTCTTTTTCGTCGATTCCCACGGCCGCAGCGGGAAATTCGATCTTCGTTACCGGATCGTTCGCGGCGAACAATAACACGCGTCCCCCCGGCCTCGCCGCCGCCAGCGCATCCACCACAACGGACGGGTGAGCGACCGCTACCAATACTGCATCGGCGCCTCGACCCTCCGTCCGGGCCTTGATCTGTTCCACAAGCTTACCATCACTGGGGTCAAAGGACTCCAATGCTCCTAAAGTTAGGCTCTTAGCCCGGCGGACGGCCATGGGGTCGCTGGTATAGAGCTTGGCGCCTTGCAAATTGGCGACCATCAATAATTGCAGGCCGATAGGGCCGCAGCCAACGATCAGCACCGTTTCTCCCGCAACCACGCGAGCTTTCTGGATGGCTTTCAGAATCGTGTTGATCGGCTCGATAAACGTGGCTTCTTCAAAGCTGACGTTATCGGGCAGCGCGATGATTCCGCGTTCGGCCACCCAGGGCATGGCTTTGACATATTCGGCAAAGCCACCTCCGTTTGGGGTGAAACCACCCGTAAGGCCTGTCGTTTTGTACTGGCTGCATTGCGAAAAGAGCCGGCGCTCGCAATAGAAGCACTGGCCACAGGGAATGTGGTGGAAACTCATAACGCGGTCACCCGGCATCCACTTCGTTACGCCGCGGCCGGTTGCTACGACCGTGCCAGCTACTTCATGGCCCAGAATCTGCGGCGGCGGAACGTAGGCGTGATAAATCTTTTTGATGTCGGTGCCGCAGATGCCGCAGGC
>Ga0137415_10003683_pt1 | contig 15245 bp, 14 predicted proteins | sample CZODoug3_1_1_16f_FD_183082 | JGI IMG/M metagenome (GOLD analysis project Ga0137415, IMG submission 183082) | Vadose zone soil fungal communities from Angelo Coast Range Reserve, California, USA - CZODoug3_1_1_16fungal (Hybrid Assembly) | ecosystem: Environmental > Terrestrial > Soil > Vadose... | reverse complement strand
AGGCAGTCACGCGGTTTACGTGTCGAAGCCAGAAGCGGTGGCCGCACTTATAGAAAAGGCCGCGAAGGGTGTGAAATCGGCAGCGAATTAATCTGGCGAAGGGGCGCCGTCGGCAAACTTCTGAGTGAGGCCATGCCGGCGGCGTCAGAGCATTGAGTTCAAATTTGAATTCAAGGCACAGCCGCGACGAAGGCAGACTGCAAGTAACTTTGCCCTTCCATGCTTCCATGCGCGAACAGGGAGCGACCGGTAACAGGTAACGCTGGAGCGACTCCTTTGCGACAGGTCGGGCGGCTGCTGCACCTACACCGTGATCCCGATGCTGACAGGTGACCGGTCGGATCGTTAACGCTAATCACGCCTAGGTAATCTGAAAAGCTATCAGGAAAGGAGAAATCTCATGGCACACATTCTTGCCAGGCGCTGTACTCCCCGGCCCACCGTGCTTTGAGCTTGCCGATCACCGGCGCCGACAGATTCGCGGCCTCTTTGCCCACCAGCGCTTCCAGCGCCGTGCCAACCTCGGCTTGCGCAATGCCGCGCAGATACAGCCAGGGCAGCAGCGCATCGACCGATTTGGCGCGCCGAACATACGCAGGCACCAGCTTGGATTCAAACCGAATCCCCTGACCGCTGTGGTCGCGCACCCGCGGCACTTTCACCAGCACCGGCCCAATGCCCGTCAGAATCGCTCGCTCGAGCAGATAGCCGTTACGAACGACCCCCTGGCGGCCAGCCTCATCGCGCCGCCCGGCAAATCGGCTCAGAAACTCCGAATACTCGGCATTCACGGCCACTTCCAGGAGCTCCACAGCCTTCTCGCGCAGCAATTCAGTCAGCGGATCGCTGATCCGGCTTTGACTTGCAATCGAAACAATCCTATCTTCACCCATGGTGGCGGACTCCTTTCTACTGAAACGTCGGTCTTCGCAAACCTCATTTCAGCAGCGTCCGCCGCCGCCTTCAACTTGCAGTCATACACAAGATTCGTTTATAGCTCGTTCTGTTGCTGACTATATGTCAACTTGCGCTGGGAATAGACTCACTTATATAGCCTGCACGAATAACGCGACCTACTGCGGATATGCGTGCCGCTTGTGGGCAGAACGCTTACATGGCAAGGAGGAACGATGAACAAACAGGAGCTAGTCAGGGCATTCGCAATTGCAACCATCGGGTTGCTGGGTCCGTTGCTCAGCACTTCTATCGCATTAGCCGACGGTACCGGCGTCGGGGATCAACGTGCGAATGCTGATCCTGTCCCATTTACGGGACCGGTGCCCAAAGCCCATTGTGGTCCTGGGGATCGGACCGAAAGCGGACTGCAGGGTCAGACCACACCGGACGAGCGTTTTAGCGGCGATTCCGAAGGCGGCTACAACTGCAATCTGGAACTCGTGGGACAGTTCCAAGGTGAGGGAGCGAAACCGCAGGGGGGACCGGCGTACTTGGATCACTGCGCCTACTACGATACGATTAATAATCCTCTGCAGCAGCACCGCGGTGTCGTGGTGATAGATGCCTCGGACCCCGCGCATCCACGGGCGACCGCGTACCTGAACGACCCCGTCATGTTGGACCCGCACGAGACGCTGAAGTCGAACGTGCCGCGCAAGCTCCTCGCGGGCGGCCAAAACAACGGGCCGGGGTTTGTCGTTTATGACCTGTCCGCCGACTGCGCCCACCCGGTCCTGAAAGGCAGCACCGAGCTGCCAGGCAGCTCGGGCCACATGGGCAACTTCGCCCCGGACGGCCTGACGTACTACCTCGGCCAGAGCTTTGAAGGCATCGGCGGCTTCATGCAGATCGTGGACCTGTCCGACCCGTCCAATCCGAAGCAGCTCCCCCCCTGGCAATTCCTGGGTGATGGCAGGCCCCACGGCGTGTGGCTCAACGCGGCCGGGACGCGGTTGTACGCGGGGCAAGCCGGCCGGTTCGGCAACGTGGGCAACACTGCGTTCGGCACAGGTCCAGACGGGCTGGTGATCCTGGACGTCAGCGACTATCAGTTCCGTCGCCCCAATCCGCAGGTCCGGATTATCAGCAAGCTCTTCTGGGACGACCAGGGGACGGCGGAGGACATGCACCCCTTCAGCAGCAACGGGCGCCAGTACGTCGTCAGCTCGGACGAGTCCGGCGGCAATGGGGGTGTTGGGGGTGCCCCGGCCGCATGTGCCCGGGGGGCGTCCCCGCATGGTTATCCGAATATCATCGACATCACCCACGAGACGAACCCTAAAATCGTCGCCAAACTCAAGCTCGAAGTGAGCGACAACGCCAATTGTGAGCTGCTCCTCAATGATCCGCCAGAAGCCGGCGGCGGCCCAATTCCTGGCTACAACGAGGAAAGATGCGTTACAGACCGTGCCAACAATCCGACAATGCTCGCTTGCGCGTTTCAAATGGCAGGCTTGCGAGTTTTCGACATTCGCGATGTATACCGCCCTAAAGAGATCGCGTACTACAAGCCACCGGCCCTGCGGACGGCTTTCCTTCCTGGATCAGGTCTCTGGGCACCGGGCCGCGATCGAACCATGGATCGGTTACCTGGTTACCCGCGCTTTGTCAAGGTTCCTGCCAACGAGGAGCACGGGCGTGAATTGCATATTTGGATCGTCAGTGCTGACAACGGTTTTCAGATCGTGCGTTTTACAGACACTTTCAAAGCGCTCCACAGGGACCTTTTCGAGGACTCGGGCGACGAGGACTCGGGCGAGTAAATAAATCGTCAGGCATCGTCGGCAACGCGAGAAACAAGTAACCGCTAGGCGCGCATCCGTCTCTTAGACGGTTCGCTGTACACCTGGCTCGGCGCGAAAGCGCTGAGCCAGTTTTCATTATTAATAATGGGCGCGGGAATCAGCGAGGGTTGTGTCAACGATCTTTCGCACATTTGTCGGCGGTAGGCTGATCGGGTCTCAAGCAGCTGCCTCCTCGGGAAGCGGATGGAGCAACGTTTCCATTGCGAGATAACGCCGCTTGCCCCCCATGAGCGCGATCACCCCATCGTCCTCACCGCCAACCCGGACGTGATCTACGGTCTGGCCTTCGTTGACCTCAAAGACGGCCCGGTCGTTCTCGAGGCTGCGGCGGAAATGCAGGGGCCCCACGCAGGCGTTCTTCGACAAGCAATGGAAGCCCGATGACATCGTGAAAGTGAAATGACCCATGGCTTCCCGCGCCGTTGTCCGCTTTGGGGCATCGAGGTCGAGGAATCGAGTGTCCGCAACGGGGTCGGGTGGGACGAAACCCGGCCGGTATCGGTGAGGCAAGACTCACGACCGCAGGGCGTCTCGTCCGCCGCGACCATGATTGACCACGATCACTGAACCGGGCGCCTACTCAACATGCAAAGCACGGAGGGGACGGTAGATGACAACTTCGCATTGGTTTCCGAGGTTTGGCTCGCAGCGCGGCCTGGCGCGGTGAGGGCGAGTACCGCGTCAAGCCGCTGGTGGGGCTGAATCTGCCGCGCCGGCCTCGGCGCGGTCGCTGTGGCGCGGACATGGGGATGCTCGGGCGGTACACTCCAATCACGTCTGGACGTACGACTTTGTTCACGACCGTCTGGCAGCACGATCCGCATGCTGTGCATACTCGACGAGCGCACCCGGGAGTGGCTGGCCATCGAAGCGCGACTTCATTGACATCTCGTGGACTCCATGAAGTGCTGCTCGCCAGCGCGCTGCTAATTGAGCAGCGGCTGAATAAAACGCCACTCGCCGGCGCTTCCGCTGGCAGGAAAGACCGGCGGCATGCACATGCAGGACAAGCACAATCTGCAGATCGCGTCTTCGTGCGGTCCAATTGCCTCATATTTCGCGGGGGAAAATTTGAGCCACCCTCGCGTGCCGGGCCATGTCGAAATCTCAATCGCAACGCTTCATTGCGATTACATAGATCTTTGCGGGCCGATCGCTTTCGTTACGAATATCGTGCGGCGTAAGTCCCGGTAACGAAAACGCTTTACCTGCCCGAAGAGCCTCCCGCCCATTAGGACTCGAGAGAATCACTTCGCCTTCGGCAACTACGCCGACTTCGGTCGGAATTATCGAGTGTTGACCGGTTCCTTCGCCCGGAACGAGCGTCAAGACTTCGACATAGACTGCGGGCGTATTGAGAACCGCGGTGGGGCCCAACGCTGGAGCAGCAATGAGCGGAGAACACAAACCAACGGCGATCCCGACTATGAAAAACGGTACCTGTTTCATGCGCTGCATCTCCGTAAGCCTTTCATACGCGGAACGGCGTCGCACGACTCGCGGTCGAGGCATCGGAAGGGGCCGCGTTGCTGCAACGGCTAGCCTCGTCAGAGCAGCAACTCCACGCAAAGATTCATTCGACAATGGGCTGGGCAACAATCCAGAGGCTCATCATCGTATACCCGACCATCAGCAGAAGCATCGGAAATTGACTACGCACTGCTGCACGGGGATCGTCAAGGTTGTGGAGCGCGATGATGTGCGCCAGAGATATTGCAACCACATGCCCAACAACAATAGCGAACAACGATGTATACCATACGAAGCGCGCGCCAACGATTCCAATGTCTGGTCGAAAGTGTGCACTGCCGAAGATGTTCCATCCGAATCCGAATGGGTCGGAAACCAGCCGGATCAGTAGCTGCCCTTGAATGAACAAGTAACTCAAGTAATGCGCGACGAGATACGCGATAGCGATCGGCACAAGGGCCAACACAAACGCCTGGCTTGCGGCCTCCACTGTCATGAACTTTGGGGAAGCTTTTGCGACCAACGTCGTAACCACGCGGTAAATCGCGAGAAAAATCGCACAGGACGACAGCAGTCCAAAAGTGTTGATAACTGTAAGCCGAAAATCACCGAGCACGGGTAGCGCCTCGTACAAAGCGTTCTCTATACGCTGCCACAATGGCGTTGCCATTAAGCCGTCGAACGTTACCGTAGACAGCATGACGATGACGAACACGACGAGGGAAGGGGTAACATTCTTTGTGTGAAGCAATCCAGCTCCCGGCGGCCGTAGGATCCACCTCCGCGAGGATTCGGGCGCTCGATAGTAGCGGTCGCAGTCCACGGGTTGTCCTGGGTCGACAATACTCACGCCACCCCCGCGCGCGTTAGAAGCACGTGTTTCGATGCGCATTTCGGTAGGCGCGAACCCTGCGAGGACGCTGAACGCCAAGGCGAATGGGTCCGCATGGCGTAGCCATATATTCCGTCCGAACAAACGCATTCCGGCCCAACTGATTACAGAGAAGCCGATAGCCAACCACGCGAGGTTCGATGGGATCGACCGCCCGTCCCAAACCAGCTCGATCCAAGCGAAGGCGATAAAGAATCCTGTAGCCGGCCAAACACCCAGAGTTCTTGGCCAAGCGATTCTGGCTGTTCGCGACGCCGACTGGATTGGGAAGGACTTCTCGTACCATTCGAACAACGCCGCCCACGGATTGATGACGCACCATACGTCACCGATGAAGGCTGACAGGTAGGAAACCCCGACCCACCACCCAATCCAGATCGCGGTTGGAGCGAGATTTCGAGTGGGTGTCTGGTCGCCAATCATCCCTGCGACGATGATCACGATCAGCGCTCCAACGGCAAAGAGCCGCGCAATGAAGCGAGACGGCTGACCGCCAACAACTCTCGCCGTCTTCCACCGAAGGAGGTTCACTTCTGCAGGCGCTTCGGTGCGCGGATTCCATCGGACGAAGATTGCAACGAAGAGAAATGACAATATGACGATCGAAGCGGCCCCGATGATCCAAAGGAACAAGGGAAGCGGAAGGTCATAACGCAGACCGAAGCCGTGCGCAGACGCGGGAGAGCAGGCGACCACCCCTATCCACGCCCACTCCACGCCGGATCGCCGCCGCGCGCATAGGACATCTGATCTTTCCATCCGAGATTTGGAATCCACTTATCGTGGTCGAACTTCGATATATGCGAGCGGTTGTCGTTTCCGGTCTTGTTTGTAATGAACCTCGATCGGAAAACGCCCGGTCGCAGTCGCGGTAAACCGTAAAGAGGTGACAATGTTCGGAAGGATGTCGCTTTCGATGTCGTACCCGTGGAGGTGAATATGCAACGGCCTATCAGAGGTGATGCGCAGCACCACTTCGTCGTTCTGCGAAACCGAGAGAACACTAGCCTTCGGCGACGCTTCTCCCGCGCGAATTGCAAGCTCGACGATGCGACCTTCCCCTAAGGCGTGCCGGCTGAGCGTGCCTAGGAATGCTGCGATCAGCAACGTGCGTGTGGAGCACCCAAATCGCATGACAGGAGCCGGCAGCTTAAGGCGTGAGGGCCGCGATTAATCACCGACCGCGGATAGCCCGAATCTTTGCGTTCACTTGCTTCACGGTGCGCTCAAGCGTTGAAATATCGTCCGAAGGAAGAAATATTGTCGGCAACTCCCAGACCTGCTTGAGAGGGAACCTCGGAAAGTCGGTTGGCGCAACCTGCACATAAGCGAGGATCTGAGTGGCGGTGCGAACCTTGCCCATTCGAACCGAATCGACATGGAATTCGATGTCGACGAACTGCATTGAGGGATCGTTGGTCTCCGACTCGGTCCATTTGCTCATTTGCGACAACGCTGCCTCCAAGACAGGCACCTCGTCTTCATCGAGCAAGCCCGCGCCGAGGGGATAAAGCTGACCTTCCGCACCTCCTACGACGGAGAGAACGACGCGCATTGCCATGTGCTCACGGCTTCTCAATCCTACCGGATAGGCGCGAAGCAACTCGAAGCGGAGTTCACCGGCGCGGGTGCTGGCGCGGGTGCCTAGCGTGGTGACCCCAGGAAAGGTCGGGGCGTTGATTGGGGAAACGGGAACCGTGGCAATGTAATAAAACTCTCGCACGCATGGAAGACAGTTCGTCAGGATGAAAGATTCGAAGTGTGTCAGAACATCGGACGACGGAGGAGGAGTGGGGCTTCCGTCCGCATTAGCGACGCCGCTTCCCGTCCATATGAGACCAACGAACACCATGCGCACGGCGATCCGCGCACGGCGAAGGTTCAAGGTTCCGGAGTCGTTGAAGGTCACCGACCTACCGAGCTCCAATTGGGCAGTCTGCGATCCTAGGTCTTTCAAGCTACCGATACCTGTTGTCATAAGCAATAGGAACGGAGGTGTTCAGAATGGTGGGAGGTCGGAACGGCGGTTCATTTGCAGCCTACGCGACCTTGGCTTCTTGAACAACGCCATACAGAGCGGGGCCCAGAGGGGCAGCCAAGACCGACACACCCAGCGGAAGCCCTGGAACGTCCTTCGCAGGCGCAGGGTGGCCCCATGCGCATCTGCCAGCAAAGCGCGGGGTCGCATCATCGATGCACCGGAAGGCGACTTCAGAAAAAGAGGAGAGGCGGGAGTGAGTCCCGCCTCTCCTCCTCAACGCACCCGGAACGACCTGCCGCCTAGCACTCGCGACGGCTTTTAATCGCCGTTATCATCGTCATCACTCTCGTCGCCCTGATCCTTCAACAAGTCCTTCTCGATGTCTTTGAAGTGGTCGCTGAACTTCACGATCTGAAAGCCGTTGTCCTCGCTGGTGAACCAGAGCTGGAGTTCGCCCTTGTACTTGCGGAAACGGACGTCGGTCGGCGTCTGGTCAGTGGTTCGGTTGGCACCGTTAGCGTACTGCGGGCCCCAAAACACTGATCCCGGACGAACCTCGGTCCCTCTCGCCCGCGGCTTGTAGTACGCGATCTCCCTCGGGTGGTACACATCACTGATGTCGAAGACTCGGAGGCCTGCTTCACGAAAAGTGCAGGCCAATATCTTCGGATTATTGCGATGGTCGACGTTGCAGTAGTGGCTGGAAAAACTGATGACGCTTGGCGGGTCGTTGAGAATCACCGGACAGTTTGCCGGGTCATCGATCTCAAGCATGATTTTCGAGATGGTCTTTGGATGCGTCTCGTCGCTGATATCGATGATCCGCGGGAAGCCATTCGGGGGCAACCCCAGGGAACATGCGCGCTGCCTCCCCGCGTTGCTATTCGTCGAGGAGCCGCCCGCACCATGCTCGTCCGCGAAGATCAGGTAGGGGCGCTCGTCGATGGTCACCGGTAGGGGGACCTGCGCGGTAGCGCCATCGTTCCAGAAGAGTGTGCTGATGGTTCTAATCTGCGGATTTGGAACACGGGACTGAATGTCACTGACATCCACAATCACGAGTCCGTTGGCAGTCGGGGCGGTGGGTGAATTGGGGGAACCGAGCTGAGCAAGGTATCCCCTCGTCCCATCTTTGTTGAAGGCAAGGCCATGGACCACGTAATCGTTCGTGTGGAGAAGTTCTTTCGGATTGGCGGGGTCAGAGACATCCATCGCAGTCACGCCAGCCCCAACGCTGCGGGTGCCATAGTATGTCAGGCCGTCGTCGGTGAAGCGGCCCTCGTGCCCGATGTGGTTAGCCACGTCGGCGACGGAAAGCCGGACTGGATGGGCGCAGTTGGAGATATCGTAAAAAGCGAAAAAGTGATCGGCGACCGGGTCTAAGCCGAGACCTCTGGTGCCGCCCAGGAGTTTGCGCTTCGCGTTGACCCTCAGGGATTCCCAGGGCTCAAGCAAAGCGGCGTCGTCCAGGTACGCGGTCGCCTCGGGATGTTGCGGGTCGGAAGCATCCAGCACGACGACGCCCAGATGCTTCTGCAGAGGTGAAGGTGCGCCCTTGCCCCCTCCGGTGCCGTAGTAGGCGCAGTCTTTGAACCAAGTGAACCCGAAGCTTGCACCCTCGCCCTCGAACGTGCCGACAAGCTCCAGGTTGCAGTTGAAGCCGTCGTAGACGGCCCCGCTTGTTCGCTCCTGCAACGTGGTCTCGCCTTGCAGACCGGTCTCCGGCCGATCGCCAGGGCCGCATACGGCTCGAGGCACGGGGCCGGTCCAAGGCTGCGGAGTCGGAGACTTCGCCATGCCTTCGCCCAATGCGAGCAGCAACAGCATTGCGGCGAGAGGTACCGTGAAAGCAGCGATTTTGCGGCATTGACCAGTCGTGGTTCTTATTAAGTTCTGCTGAACACCACACATGGGTCCTCCTTCGTCATTGACTTAGTGAATGTTGCGACCCCTCGCAGGGTCCCTCTCACGCATCTATGACGCGTTTACGAGCCGATCCGACAGTCCTCGCGGTCACCGTAGCCAGCGTCGCGCAGGCCTCGATGCCCGGGTGCTCTCAATCTCTCGCGCAACAACTCGACGTTTCGGGCAATTCTTCGCTCGCGCAAGCACCTCCCGACAACTTCTCTGCGCTCCCTCGCAAATCCTGTCTTATTGTATAACTGACGCTTCAGTCAAGCACTTTTGACGCCGCTTGTCTATTAGACCTAAGTCGATTTCGACACCCGGTTCCTGTTCCCGAACGACCACGGTGGCGTTCTGGGAGTCAACTGCCCGCGACTTTGACCGCGCAAGCACGCCAAGGACAAGCAACAGAGGGGCGGGGCCGTGTCTCGACTTCTCAACTGACGTGCGATCAATATGGTACTTGTACATAGATCCTCCCCCTGGTGATTCAGGCGGCGGGAAGCGCCCAAGCGTAGAGCTAGTACTCGAGAATTCCCCTCTGAAACCGCTGCCGTCAGCGGAAAATTCTGTTCACGGCATTATTGGAGTCCCTCCCAGAAGTCGCACTTGTGTTCGGCCGCGAACGTGGTGATCGTGAGCGGGTTCGGCAGATTCAGCGACTGGTAGTTATCGAGCCCGACCTTGTATTGCGGCCAGAACGGTGTATCGCCCGAGTTCGGGTTGCCCTTCTCCGCGAACTCAGTCCAGTAGCTCACCATCTGGTCCGACAGCCGCTCCTGGGCCTCATTCAAGGGGTGTGGGGTGCCAAGGCCGCCGTGGTAGAGCGGAAAGAGATACATGATCTCGAACGTGTGGGCGGCGCCGTATGGAAACGAAGCCAGCGGCGCGTAGGACGGCGCGGTGCGGTCAGCGAACTCGTAGGCGAAGACAGGCACGAACTTCGACAACACTCGATTGAGGCGCCGTGCCGCGCACGCAGTAAGTGGGTCTCCGATTGCCGCCGCCAGCGCCTCACTCGGCGAGTTGAAGTCGCTGAGCGGGTACTGGGCTAGGACCGCGTCTGCGTTGGCGCCAAAGCTCGCCCGGACGCGCGCCTCATACGTCCCCGGTGCCACTTCGCCGCCCCCGATATCCAGGAGGGGAATGAAGAAGGTGAACTCATCGCGATTGGACCCATTGATGATGGGTACACGTTGGAACTCCCCGGCGGCGAACGCCGTCCCTATCGGTTGCGGGATAATCGTTCCATCAGCGATTATGCCTTTGCGGAAGGCGTCGCTTTTGGCGAGAATCGCGTGGACCGACAGCGCCCGGAGGCACTCGGCGGTCTGATCCGCGCAGCCCGCCGCAGTGGCGAACGCCTGTCCGGTTGCCTCGGCGTTGGCCAACGTCTCGGTCCCCGTGAATGCGCCGCTCTCGATGATCCCCCGCTGGAACAGGTCCGCGGAGGCCGGTGATACCAGGAGCGCGATGACATCCACCCCCCCGGCCGATTCGCCGAAGATGGTCAAGTTATCCGGGTTGCCGCCAAACGCGTTGATGTTGCGCCGCACCCACTGGAGAGCGAACTGCTGGTCCATGATCCCGTAGTTGGCGGCGGGATGGCCCTCTGCGTCCAGTGCGGGATGGGCGAAGAAGCCGAAGATGTTTAGGCGGTAGTTGATCGTGACCACCACCGTGCCGCCGTCACGCGCCAGTTTGCTGCCATCAAAGTCGTTGCTCTCGCCGTCGAAATTTCCGCCGCCGTGGATCCAGACCATGACCGGAAGCGCCGCCCGGCGCTCCTGTCCCTTCTTCGCCTCCGGCACGAAAACGTTGAGGTACAGGCAGTCCTCGCTGTCGCTTGGCGCGGCGAACACCCCGAGTGTATTGATCTGCGCGCACGTGGGGCCGTAGGCCAGCGCCCGCAGCGTCTGCTTCCGCTCCGCAGGCGCTTGGGGCGGCTGCCAGCGAAGCGCGCCCGTCGGGGGGGTGGCGTAGGGAATGCCGAGGAACCGGCTAACTCCGTCCTCCACGAAGCCACGTACCGGGCCCTCGGCAGTCTTAACGACCGGTCCATCTTCGCGCTCATCCTGGGCCATCGCGGACGTCGAAAGCACGCTTGCTGCAAGCCATGAGCCGAGCAGAAGCGCTCGGGTTATGGCTCTTCGAGACGCGCGTGAAACAAAGACGTTATTGCATTGTCGTGCCATGGTGTCACTCCATAAGCTGTAATCAAGTTGCCACGCGCCGGATTCGTGATCCAGCATCCAACGTCAATCGCGGCACACGCTTTTGGATTGCGTGTCCCGCAGATTTGCTTTTATTCGAGCGCTTTCAGTATTGGGGTTCCGCCAGCTCGAGTCTAGGAAAATAGTCCGAAATCTAGTGCGATGTTCCGCTGTGACTGCGGCCTCGGGGGCTAGACTTGCCAACTTTCACGTGGACGAGGTTGCCCATGGAACTGATTTCGCAATCCGTCTCCCGATTGCAATCGAGGAAAGAAGCGATCGAACAGGAGCTCGCCGACATCGATTCACGATTTCGAGCGATCGCGCAGGCCTTGAAAGTCGACGGTGCTAGCGATATTTCGGAGCCCAAGCCGGCCGCGTCTGATGGAGGAAAGGCAGACGGCGCCACCAAGAAGGGTCGCAAATCCAATCGATGGTTCGCTCCAGGGGAGGCGGCGAGTCTGATGAAGCGGTACGTCCGGACGCCGATGACCACACCGGAAATCGTGAAGGTTCTAGCCAACGCCAAAGGATTCGACAACCGGCTGACCGGCGTACAGGCCAAGCGCTTTCAGGCGACCGCTTACATGGCCGTGGCGAACGCGGTCAAGGGTGGGGCGGCGACGAGGCTGAAGGACGGGCGCATCCGCTTCGGATAAGGGCAGTAATGTCAAGCTCGCAGGAGGGCGGCCAAAAGGCGTTCCCTGCCATAGGGTCGATTTTTACGTGGAGGATGATGTCGAGTGTCAGTTGGGGATTCCAGTGTTGCCGGGCTCGCATCGCCCTGATCGAACGTCGCCTCACCTCTTCCTCGATTCACCTGGACGGAGGGCCTACCGGCGCACCTTGCAGTCGCAGGCCAGCGCCAAGGTAGGCTCGAAGCCCGTATAAGCACAGTGCAGCCATTCCAGCCAGTGCGCGAAGTCCCCACGGCTTCCCCGCAGCGTGGCGTCGAAGGGCTTAAGGATGACGGTCCCAACACTTGATTCAGACGAATGCAAGGTCGACGTTCTCCCAGAGCAATCCACGCACGGTCGCGTCACGCAGCCCAGTGGACAGCGGAAACCGGACCATAGGTAGCAGACGGCTCGGTACCTCGCTGGCAGCCTTGCGGCCCGGTCCGGCACCAGGACGGTAAACTTCTTGGCTCCGCCTCGCTGGTTGCGCTTCAACAGCTGCTCGTTAGCTGAGCATCTCTTCCAGCCTCTCGATTATGAGGTCCGCGATCTCCAAGTTATTCTTTTCAATCACCATAACGTGAGAGTTACCGACGATGCCGGCCTCGGGAAGTGCCAATACGTCGGCCTTACCACCCGCTCCTCGCAGCGTGCTCGCCGCCGCCTTCGCACTATCAACCCCCGCCTGGTTGTGATCTGCTATCACCCACAGGATGGGAATCGTGGCGAGCACTTCGAGGTTGCCAGCGGTGGACAAGTCGGGCAGCCCGGGTTCCAGCCCAACGATTGCCTTGACCAGCTGAGGCCGCTGGAGGGCCGTCCTCCAGCCGAACAGCCCCGATTGAGACCATGTGACCAATACGGCGAGCCCAACTTGGTCAAACAGCGCAACGAAGGAAGCGACGTTTCGGTCGGTCTCGATCGGGTTGCGCCAGGCTGGGACAAGTTGTGCCGAATATTGATCGAATGCTTCCACTGGAAACCGGCTACCCGGATATGAGACGAGAAACGTCGGTCCGATACGGAAGGCGGTCCAGGCTCGTTCCTGTGAGTACTTGTTAATACGTGGAATGGCGGTCACCGGTTCTAGGCCGAGTGCAACCGAGTCGATGTCTTGGATGTCATAACCGGAGCGTCCCCGATTGACGTCGTCGACGATATAAACGGCGAATCCCTTCCGCGCGAAATGCGTGTACCACCCGTCCCGTCCATCGGGCGTTGCTTCATAAAACGCACCGTGATGCCCACCGCCATGCGTCAAGAAGATGGGATATTTGAATTTGAGGTTCGCCGGAATTTGGAACTGCACGTACGCCTGATTAAGAATTATGTGGCCGGGACCAAAACCGCCTAGAGCTGGGTTTGGAGGTACGATGCCATCGTTCACGTTCGCAAAAATCTTCTGACCGCCTACAAAGAAGCTGCCTTGCTTCCGAATCACGAGGCCATCTTCTTCGACCCGCTGTGCCGACGCGTAATTGAGTGGCAGCAAGGACGCCGCCATGCTGCCCGCAAGGAATCGGCGCCGAGTAATCTTTGCGCGCCGCCCGTCTAGCACGTTACCCGACGCCGCGCCGTCGATGTTCCTGCATTTCGTATCGCGGATGACGTCGTTACGCGGCGAATTGGCCGCGTTCTCGGTCGCCGCGATTGTCTGCTCTTCGTTCAGCGCTTCCTGTTCTGGACAGGTTTCAGTCGATCCGGTTTCCTCGCTCATGTCCGCTCCTTCTTAGATTGGTAGACAAGCCTTTTCCGAGAGTAGCTTTTCCGGGATGTCGTAGGGCTTCTCGCGGTCTCGGCTAAATCCGCTACGATCTCCGGGCTATCTCTAGCGCCGATCGAGCTGCTTCGCACTGAGAAACTTCGACAGCTCATCCGCGACAGCAACATTGTTCAAATCTGAGAACGGGAAATGCGTGTTGCCGCGGATTCCAACGTCCGGAAGGTGTAGCACTTGAGCATCGCCACCATGTCGGTTAATCGCCTCCACGAAGTTATTAGCCATGTTGGTCGCACCGTACCAAAGGTCGAGGCCTGGGTACGGGCTCGGCGCGGTACGCGGTATGTTGTCGCCGTAGACGATTTGGATTGGCTTCTTCGTGAGTTCCATAAACGTCGTGAGCGACACCGGAACACCGGCGTTGGTGCCCCGCGGCGAGACGATAGGAGCTGGCACCTCTCCTTCGGGAAAGTAGAACTGCACCGGCTCGTAAGAGATGACAGCCTTGACGTTGTCGCTCGCCATCGCCGTCAACCACCCCGGCCCGCCGCTCGCCGAATGAGTGAGCAAAATCCCGGAACCAATCTTGTTGAATAGCGCCACGACGGCGGCGACGGTTACATCGCTGCCAGTAGGCGCCGTATCTGGCGTCACCTGGCGCCAATACTGATCGAGGGCAGCAGGATCTCGCGAGAATTGCACACCGGGGAAAAAGTTCGGCCAAATGCCAAGCCGGAAAATGATGAACAATGACTGCTCAATAGCCGCCGCTGTAATCGTTCCACCGACCGTGCGTTTTCCCGCTCTGCCACGTGCCGGCTGATCAATGATGTAAGTTGAGAAGCCGCGCCGGATGAAAATACTCTGATAGCCATCGCGCCCATCGGGCGTGGATTCCCAGGTTTTCGAAAACTGCCCCCCGCCGTGCCACATGACCAAAGGAAGCTCTCGCGCATCGGGCGGAATCTGATATTGCACGTATGCATGGTCGCCGTGCAGGGTTTGGCCGGCGGGCGGTGAGATCAGACCCGCGAAGGGGTCGAATGTGCCGGGCGTCGTGACTACAGTGCCTCCGACCGCGAAGCTCCCTTGCGTCTTAAGCGTGATTGCGCCCTGTTCGCTTTGTTCCGCGGCGCCGGCGGCCGTACCCACGAACGGCGCTATGGATACCGATGCGGCGAGCCCTCCCATGCCCACCAAGATCTTTCGTCGCTCAACGCCCACGCTCGAGGCAGCACCTTGATTCGACTCAGCCGTGCCTTTAGTTTTAGACCTCCGGTCATTCATGGTATCTCCCCTTTCATTCGGTTAAGGACAGGTTTTCGACGCAGCGCGCTCCCAGCGCTTCATCAAAACGACGCGCTTCTACGACTCCCTAGCATCTAAACTGGCGCTCCGGTGTACCGACTCAGGCAAGAGTCATTTGCGCTGAAGCGGCCTGGGCCGCTCGCGCTCGTCACTCCACGTGCTCGGCAATCCACGAGAGAATCATGTCCCCGACCTGGACATTGTTCTTGTCCTGAAACAGCATGTGGCTGTTGCCGAAGACTCCGGCCGCGGGCAGGTGAAGCATAGTCGCATCTCCACCGGCCTGATTGATCTCAGCCACGTATTGCTCGCAATCG
>Ga0137415_10003682_pt1 | contig 15245 bp, 15 predicted proteins | sample CZODoug3_1_1_16f_FD_183082 | JGI IMG/M metagenome (GOLD analysis project Ga0137415, IMG submission 183082) | Vadose zone soil fungal communities from Angelo Coast Range Reserve, California, USA - CZODoug3_1_1_16fungal (Hybrid Assembly) | ecosystem: Environmental > Terrestrial > Soil > Vadose... | reverse complement strand
GGCCCGATGCTGCCGGGGTCGTCGGTCACCCGGACCTTGGGGAGGTGGATCGGCTCCGGCCCGCCTTCGACCGCCAGGCCGTGCTCGCGCATGGCAGCGAGGTGCGCCCCGCGTGCGACGAAATGCACATCGGCGCCGCCCTTCGCCAGCCGGGCGCCGAAATAGCCGCCGACGCCGCCGGAGCCCATGATCGCGATTTTCAAGGCCGCCTCCCCTGACCGAAGCCCAAAGGTCAGCATCCATACTTTGCCCGCGGGCAGGGCTCAATCGCCGGAGGTCGCGATCGCCGATCGCGTGCCAGGATCGCGTCGCGTATCGGGACCAGCGCCCTCCGGCCCGGGGTCTGCGAGCGTTCTTGAACGCTTAACCGGCAGTGCCCATATTGGAGCGGACTGCCCGGCGGGCGAAGTACGACCGCCGGACGGCCGCGGGGGTGCCGCAAGGGCCCCGTCAAAGTCGCTTACGAGGGCTTTGAGACCATGTCCCGTGTTCCGTCGCTGTCCAGCCCCTTCCTGCTCGGATTTGACGAGATCGAGCGTGCGCTCGATCGCGTCGCCAAGGCTGCCGACGGCTATCCGCCCTACAACATCGAGCGGATCGCCCGCGAGAACGGCCAACCCGAGCGGCTGCGGATCACGTTGGCGGTCGCCGGGTTTACCCGCGACCAGCTCGACGTGACGGTCGAGGAAAACCAGCTCGTCATCCGCGGTCGGCAACAGGACGACAAGACCCGCCAATACCTCCATCGCGGCATCGCCGCGCGCCAATTCCAGCGCACGTTCGTGCTGGCGGAAGGCATGGAGGTTCTGGGTGCGGACTTGAAGAATGGGCTGCTCTCCATAGATCTTGCCCGGCCTGAGCCGGAACGGATCGTGAAGACGATCAGCATCAGTGACTGTGATTGAACTCGAGCAGGGCTCGACGCGTCGAATCGAATCGAAAGGAGTCGAGCGCCATGACCAACAACGACATGACTGGCAACGATATGACGAACAGCGAAATCACCTCCGGCGAGCCGATGATCTCTCCTGAAGCGCTCGCGCTGCTCGGGGGCGGCAAGATCGCCTACGTGAAGACGATCCGCGCCGAAGACGTGCAGCGACAATTCCCGCAGGCACCGCAGCTTGCGCCGGGCACGCTGCTCTATGCCCTGCACGCTGCCGACGGCACCCCGATCATGTTGACCGACAGCCGCGAGGCGGCGGTCGCCAATGCCTGGAGCCAGGAGCTCGAGACCGTCAGCGTGCACTAGTACGAACGGATTGCGGAGCGTGGCAGGAGCACCGATCCGTCCTCCGCCGCTCGTATTCGCTCATCTGTGTCATGAAGGACACAGCACAAAAAAGGCCCGGTCTGACGGCCCTGAAGGGCTCCCGAAGCCACGTTCCAGGCCTTCCCGCGCACCCGCCGGCACCCTTTTGCGCGATTGTGTGATCGCGGTCACAGCCAAATCATCGGGATTGAACGATACTCCTCGCCTCATCGTGATGCGCAGGAGCATGGTGTCATGTTCGATCGGTCTGCAGCCAGCCGCGTGTCGTCGGAGATGTTGGCGACCATGGGAGAGAACCGTATCGGCTATGTCACGACCATGCGGTCGGAGCAGGTCGGGTTTCTTTCCCCCGAGGCGCCGCTCCTTCCGGCCGGCCACCGCGTGTTCGTCCTGCATGCCGCGGACGGCACCCCGATCGTGCTTGCCGCCAGCCGCGAAGCTGTGATGGCGGATGCCGCGCAGCGCGAAATCCAGACCGTCAGCCTCCACTGATCGTTGAATGCCAGATTGTCCGCGTGGACTGATCGTGGCGCGGCCGCACGCATGCGCGCGCCCGTCCGAAAAATTCCGTTCTCTGCTTTCAGTTCGTCAGGCTGCGCTCGCCGACGGCATCGCCAGCACGGCGTAGAGTGCTTCGGCGTCGCGCGAGTCGCGCAATTTGCGCACGACATCGGTATCGCGCAGCAATCGCGCCACGCGCGCCAGCGCCTTGAGGTGATCGGCGCCAGCGGTTTCGGGAGCGAGCAAGAGGAACACGAGATCGACGGGCTCGCCGTCGAGCGCCTCGAAGTCGACCGGTCGATCGAGCCTTGCGAACAACCCGAACAGCTTGGCGAGCTTGGGGAGCTTGCCGTGCGGGATGGCCACGCCCCCGCCCACGCCGGTCGAGCCCAGCTTCTCGCGCTGCTGCAAAATCTCCAGGACCGTGCGCTCGCCCTGGCCGGAAAGCTCAGCAGCCTTGGCGGCGAGTTCCTGCAGGATCTGCTTCTTGCTGTTGACCTTCAGCGCCGGAATAACGGCATTGGGCGCGACGAGATCGGTGAGCAGCATGGACCTTTTCCAGAACTCTGGGAGTTAGCGGGGCCAAGAACTCAGCGGGCAAGTGGTCCGATTCCGAAGCTCGTCAGCACTCGCTGCACGTCCGGATACGAACTTCGGAATCTAAAGACCATCAGAAAACTCTATGATTCCAGACGATTCTAGTGCCCCTTTTGAACTCGAAGTTCGCGATCGCGTTTGCCGCGTGGTGTGCGCCAACTTCGGGTTCGGGGCACGAGGCGTCGCAAAGGCGGCGGACCATAGGTACACGCTGGTGGCCCGTCAATGGGCGTCCTTGTCGATGATGGGAGGATCGATCCAACCGATGTGACCATCCGCGCGGCGGTAGACCAGATTGACGCGCCCGTGTCCAGCGTGGCGAAACACGATCACCGGTACGCCCGTCATGTCGAGTTCCGTCACCGCTTCGCTGACGGAGAACCGGCGCATGGTGGTCGTCGTCTCCGCAATGATGACGGGATTCCATTCCGCTACCTCTTCGTCGTGGGTCGGCGCGGCAATCACATAGCTCGCGGCCTCGATCGAGCTGTGATCCGGCGCCAAGTGCCCAGGCGCCAAGTGCTCAGGAACCAAGTCCCCAGGCGCCAAGCGATCGAGCGTCGTGCGATCCTGTGCCGGTCCAGCGAGCGCTTGCTGCGCGATCGATTGACCGTTGCCACGCGCCGGTTGGTGCTCCTTGAGCCGGCGCTTATAGCGGCGCAATCGTTTTTCGATGCGCACAGCAGCGTGATCGGCGCTGGCATAGGCGTCAGCGGCGTGGGCGTCGGCCTCGAGCACGATGCCGGAATCGAGATGGATGACGCATTCCGTGCGGAATCCGTAGCCCTCCTTGCCGATGGTGACATGGCCGGAGAAACCGCCATCGAAATATTTCGCGGTGGCTTCCGTGAGGCGCCCGTTGATGCGCGCGCGCAGCGCGTCGCCGACATCGATATTCTTGCCCGAGACACGAAGTGGCATGATCGACCTCCGATCACGGCCCTCATCCCGTACGCTTGGCAGGAGCTTACGCCCTTTGTGCGCGGCGGCAACTGGCCCACGGGCCCTGGAAGATATTTAGATCCGAAGCGCGATTTCGCCCTGCGTCAGGTGGCCACGCCCAGCGACGACTGCTTCTCCCGTCGCCGCTGCACCGATGACGGAATTCGCATGGCCTCGCGGTATTTTGCGACAGTTCGCCGCGCGATGTCGATGCCCGCCACGCGCAGCCGTTCCACGATCGTGTCGTCCGAGAGCACGCGCTGGGCATCCTCTGCGTCGATCAGCTGGCGGATGCGGTGGCGCACCGCTTCGGCCGAATGCGCCTCGCCGCCGTCGGCCGCCGCGATCGCCGAGGTGAAGAAATATTTCAGCTCGAAGATTCCGCGATTGGTCGCCATGTACTTGTTGGCGGTCACGCGCGACACCGTCGATTCGTGCATGTCGATGGCGTCGGCGATGGTCTTGAGATTGAGCGGACGCAGGTGCTGGACGCCATTGGCAAAAAAAGCATCCTGCTGGCGCACGATCTCGGTCGCCACTTTCAAGATGGTCTTCGCGCGTTGATCAAGGGCACGTATGAGCCAGGTCGCGGTCTGCAGGCAATCGGCGAGATAGGTCTTGTCCTTGTCGTTCTTCGTGGTCTTGGCGACCTCCGCGTGATAGGTCTGGTTGACCAGCACCTTCGGCAGCGTGTCGGAATTGAGCTCGACGATGAAGCCACCGTCGGGACCGGGGCGCACGAACACGTCCGGCACGATCGGCTGCACCAAGGTCGACCCGAAAGCGAGCCCGGGCTTCGGATTGAGCTGGCGAATCTCGGCGATCATGTCGGTCAGATCTTCCTCGCCGACGCCGCACAGCCGACGCAAGGCCGGGAGATCACGCTTGGCAAGCAGATCGAGATGGGCGACGAGCGTCTGCATCGCCGGGTCGAAGCGGTCGCGCTCCTTGAGCTGAATGGCGAGGCACTCGTCGAGGCTGCGCGCGCACACGCCGGGCGGATCGAAGCCCTGCAGGATCGTGAGCACCGCGTCGACCTCGGCTTGCGGCGCGTCGAGCTTCTCGCCGACCTGCCCAAGATCGCCATTGAGATAACCGGCCTCGTCGACGAGATCGACGAGATATTGTCCGATCATGCGCCGCGCCGGATCGGAAATCGCGAGCGCGAGCTGCTCGGCGAGATGATCGGTGAGCGTGGTCTCGGCCGAGACGAAGGCTTCGAGATTGTACTCGCCGCCGTCGCGGCCGCCGGAGCCGGTACCGGCCCACTCGGAGTAGCCGGGCGCCGCCTCGCCGTTCGAGCGCGAGCTCGCCGCATCGGCGTCGGCAGGAGGAACATCGTCGAGATCGGTGACCGGGCGCTCGCGAACGGTCGCGCCGTCGCTTCGCTCGGCGGCACCGTCGGTCCAATCGCGGGTGCCGTCCTGGCGTGCGGGTGCCGGCGCAGGCTCCGCCACGCGGCGCTCCGGTTCCGCCGCATCGCCACCCTCGGCTTGCCCCTCCACGCGTTCCAACAGCGGATTACGCTCGAGCTCCCCTTCCACGTAGGCGGCAAGATCGAGGTTCGAGAGCTGCAGCAGCTTGATGGCCTGCATCAGCTGCGGCGTCATGACGAGCGCGTGGCTCTGCCGGATTTCGAGTCGCTGAGAAAGCGCCATAACTTGTGATCAACTCGCCTGCTAATTGGTCCGATTCTTGCTTATCCGGTTATTGCTCCCGTGTATACAGGTTCCGTAGGGCGGTCGCCAATTAGGTGGCGTGAAGCAGTCCCGGGCCGCGAACAGCGGGGAGAAAGACCACTTCAGGTTGGAGCAGCGTACCGCATGGTGGGCACGCAGCCCGCGAAAGTCCCGCCCATGGGGCCCGAGATAGCGGCGGCCCAAGCGGTCGACCCGCCGGGATGCTCTAGATGCGAAAATCCTCGCCGAGATAGAGCTGGCGGACCTGGGGATCGTTCACGATGTCGTCCTTGCGCCCCTCCATCAGCACCTCGCCGGAATAGATGATGTATGAACGGTCGGTGAGGTCGAGGGTTTCACGCACATTGTGATCGGTGATGAGCACGCCGATGCCCCGATTGGTCAGGCGGCGCACCAGGCGCTGGATTTCCACCACGGCCTTGGGATCGATGCCCGCGAACGGCTCGTCGAGCAGCATGTAGTTCGGCCGGCTCGCCAGCGCGCGGGCGATCTCGACGCGGCGGCGCTCGCCGCCGGAGAGCGCAATCGAGGGCGTCTTGCGGCGGGCGGTGATCTCGAATTCGGCAAGCAGCGCTTCGAGGTCGGCGTCGCGCCGGCGCCGGTCCGGCTCCACCACCTCGAGCACCGCGCGGATATTGTCCTCGACATTGAGGCCGCGGAAAATCGAGGCTTCCTGCGGCAGATAACCGATGCCGAGCCGTGCCCGCTGGTACATGGGAAGGTGGGTGACGTCATGGCCGTCGAGCTCGATCTGCCCGCGTTCGGGCTTGATCAGGCCGGTTATGGTGTAGAACGCGGTGGTCTTGCCGGCGCCATTGGGCCCGAGCAGCCCGACCGCCTCCCCGCGCCGCACATAGATGCTGACGCCGTTGACGACCCGGCGCCCGCCGTAGCTCTTCTCAAGCCCGTGTGCGGCCAGATAGCCGTCGGCAACGTCCCGTCGGACGATCGGCTCTTCGCGATGAGCCCGCGGCTTGGCAGCGGAGGAACTGGTCGTGGAGGAACTGGTCGTGGAGGACTTGGTCGTGGAGGACTTGGTCGTGGAGGATTTGGACTTCCGGGTCTCGGTTCGGGTCGACGGCATCGCGCCCCCGCTCAAAGAGTCCAGGTCCATCTGCTGCCAGCCGCCATTGGCCGCTTTCCGTTTGCGCCGGGGCGGTCGGCCATGCCGGAACAACGCGAGGATGTTGAGCACGCAGTTGCCTCGAAGCCCCCAAGTTGAATTCGCGTACGCTGAATTCGCGTAAGTTCAATCCGTGTTCAAGCCGTGCTCGGCCCGTCCAATGCCGCGCCCGAGGCATTGGCATGGAACGGACCGCCTCGACCGTCAAGTCAAGTCGCAGGATCGAGGATTCGGCCTTGGCTATCAATGATTTGCCGGGCCGCCGATGGTCGCACCTCGCGCCGACCGCCGCGCCGGATCACTTCTTTTCGGCCGGCTTGCGCGTGTCGATGAAGGCATCGACGCGCCCGCCGTCCATCCGCGACACCCCGCTGGTCAGGTCGACGGTCAGCCGCTGGCCCTTGAGGACATCCTGGCCCTTGGTCACGACGACACCGCCGGTGAGCACCACGGTGTTCTCGCGCATGTTGAAGATCGCGGCGTCTCCCGTCGCGACCTGGTCCTTCTGGTTGACCACGACGCCGCCCTTGGCCTCGATGCGCTTGATCTGCCGTTCGCCCCCGGGCCCCGGATCGGCCGCCTTCATGTTGCGCGTGCTGGCATCGCTGCGTGCACCGGAATCCGAATCGTAGAAGACGAGCAGCGTCTTGCAGTGCAGCTCGGTGTCGCCATTCACGACGTGCACGTCACCGGCGAACGTCGCCATCTTGTCCTTCTCCCGCACTTCCAGCGACGACGCCTGGATCTTCACCGGCTGATCGCGGTTCTGCGAGAAACCCTGCAAGGCGTTGGGAGGCCCCTGGTTCTTTTGCGCGGTCGCATCGGGCCCGCACAGCGCCAACGCGACGCTGATCGCCGCAATCTTGGCCGCCGCCGCGACAAGCCTGCGCATGGTGAACCGTTCCATCATCGTTTGCGCGCGTCGGCCTCGGGTTTCGGGTTTGCCTGCGGCGTCAAGACCACCGTCACGCCGCGGTCGAACCGCATGAAATCACCGGACTCGGCGACCTCCATGCTGTTGGCGTCGATGGCCCACGCGTCCGTCGTCACCCGCACCGGCTTCTCGGATTTGATCTTGCCGCCTTTGATGTCGATCACTGCCTCGTTCAGCCAAGCGTGATAGCCGCTCGTCGAGGTCACCACGATGTCCTTGTTGAGCGTCAGCAGATCGGTCTTGCTGTCGTAGAGCCCATCCCGCGCGGTCGTCTCGAACTGGTCGTTGTCCTTCATTTCCATCTTGGCATGGATGCCGTGCAGCTCGACCAGGTCGGGCTTGGTGATGTCCTGACCGGCGGCCTCGGCGGTCATCTCGTAGCGCCTGTTGTCGCGGGTGAACCCCGCCATGCGGGGCTGCTGCATCATGATCTTGGTGCCCGACACCACCAGCGAGCTCATGTCGATGGGGAGCTTCGCCAGCATGCTGAGCGGTTTGGCGAGGGCCCAGAACGCCATCCCGCCGAGCACGGCGAGCACCACCGATCCGGGGACTGCCAGCCGCAGGAACCGCACGTGCCGGCTATGGCGCGCCGCGGAACGGAACACGCGATCGCCGTCGTCGCGGCCGAAGGCGGAAAAGACGCGCCGCCCTTGCGAATTGACGTCGGACACTGCCGCCAAAGAGGTCATCCCCGAACCCTCCGCCTGCAGGAGAATCAGGCGGTCCCCGACCAATATTAGCCGATCCTAGTCCCTCAAGGTCCCATCGTCGCTGCCAAATATGGCCTCGACGCGGCACGCCCGTGAACCCGCGCCGTTAACCGATGAAACCAATGCAGAACGGATTTTCCCGCCTTGGGCCGCTATCTCAGCCTAACGCTATGAATGAGCGAAGATATCCTCGGCCGCCCAGCCTGCGAGATCAAGCCGCACCCGGTCGGGAAGAAAGCGGAAACAGGCCGCCGCCAGGTCGGTGCGCCCTTCGCGCGTGAGCATGACGTCGAGCCGCTCCTTGAGCGCGTGCAGATGCAGCACGTCGGACGCCGCATAGGCGACCTGCGCATCGGTGAGCGCGTCGGCGCCCCAGTCCGACGATTGCTGCTGCTTCGACAAGTCGACGCCCAGCACCTCGCGCACGAGATCCTTCAGACCGTGCTTGTCGGTATAGGTGCGGGCGATGCGCGAGGCGATCTTGGTGCAATAGATCGGCGCCGGCATCACACCGAGATAGGCCTGCAGCACGCCGAGATCGAAGCGGGCGAAATGAAAGATCTTGAGCACGGCGCCGTCGGCGAGAAGCTTCGTCAGGTTCGGCGCGCTACTTTCACCGGGCAGGATTTGCACTACGTCGGCGGTGCCGTCGCCCGGCGACAGCTGCACCACGCAGAGCCGGTCGCGATGCGGATCGAGACCCATGGTCTCGGTATCGACCGCGACAGCGCCGGTGCGATAGTGCGAGAGGTCGGGCAGATCGCCGCGGTGCAGGCGGATGGTCATGCAAGCTCCCCGACCGGCAGTGATACGGATGCAGTGATACGGATACAGGCCCTCATCGTTTGGTGCCGGCCTATTCGGCGACCGGACCCTTGGTGTCCGGATCGCTGGTGCCCAGGAGAAGAATCTCACTGGACGCACTAAACCGTTGGCACATATACGAAAACTCGAATGCGGTAAAGGGGCCGTACCCGCAGCTCTACCCACATTCATTTGAGCAGTTATGAGGCACCATGATGTCCGATACGCGCATCTTAGGTGAGCCGAGCGAGCAGTACCGGGTGGGCGCAGAGGAATGAGGGTCGGATCATTCAACACCGCGATGGACGCACTTGAATCCTATTTTCCGGGAGGCGGCGGTACTGATCGCCAAGGTGCTGCGCGGCGCCAGCCCGCCACGCTGCCAGATCCTGCTCTCGCGGCGCCGACGAAGTGATCGAGTGAGTCTCTGCCGGGAGCCACGGCCTGCGTCCGCTTTCAAGGAGCTGCGGTAATGCACCTGGGGTGCCGACTTGGCCAAACCGTTCAAAATGACCCACAGCAGACTTGGCTCTTTAGGACTAGGTTTGCGCCGCTGCGATGCAGTCCTCAGGGAGTTGGGTGCCGGTATATATGGATAGCACGCTGCCGTGCGGTCGCCGCTGCCAGCGCGGCGAAAGCGTAGAGGGTCGCGGCGATCAGCGAGTATGGTGACGCCGCTAAGCGCCCTTCAAACACTTGCAAGAAGAAGATGAGGACCGGGCCGACGGCAAGAACAACGCGCACTGTGAGCGGCGATGCTAGCGAGATGGCAACCTGATTGACGAAACTTGCGAGGACGATCAGGAGCGCGGCGATCACAAGCACCGCTTCGAGCCACGCGGCTCCGGTCGGCAAGCCTGAAGGTAAAAGCGCCAGCACCACAAACGCACTTGCCGCCGTGGCGGGAAAGCGGAGCGCAAGCAATGCGCTCGGTGTGACGCCCGTGTCATTCAGGCGGCGGCACAGCGTTGTGGCGACGGAGATCGCGATCCCGCCACCCGCAGCGAAAATCACCCCAAGAGCGGCATCGCCAACCGAGTCACTGGGTGCTCCCGAGAGCCCGGCCAAGACGACGACAGCCGAGAACATCAAGGCCGCGAAAAGACCTAAGAAAGCGATGCGCTCCGAACGTGAAAGCCGCACCCCACCGTCAGTCGAGAAATAGCGTTCGATCCATATAACGGACAGCGGCCCAATGCCGGAGTAGAGAATTTGCACAATTGTCGGTTCGATGAGCTTCAGCGCATATAGAAATCCGAGCCAGGCGCAGGCGGTCGTGATGTTGACCCAGAGCAGGTCGCCAGGCCGCCGCCGCAACGCCACGAGGCTTCGGCGGGAGCCAAGAAGCACTGGCAAGAACAGGACCGTGCAGAGGCTGAACGCCGCAATCGCAATGAGGGGTGGGGTGATCCGCTGAAAAAGACCTCCGAGGTAGACATCGCGCACCGCGGCAAGCAGAACGAAGCCTGCCGCCACAATGAAGCCTGCGGTTTCTCGCCGCCGGTCATTCGCTTGAGGACCAATATTCATGGCGGATTCGTAGGCGGTTGAGCAGATTTGCGTCAAATGCATACCGAGCATAGGCTCTTGATAACCAGTGAGTATGGATTGGATTCATGGAGCTCAGACACCTTCGGTATTTCGTTGCGGTCGTAGATGCTGGCGGCGTTTCCCGCGCTGCCGCGCGGCTGAACATCAGCCAGCCGGCCTTGTCGCGGCAAATCCGCGATCTTGAAACCGAACTTGGCGTCTCGCTGTTCGAGCGCCGTGCGGGTCGGCTTGTTCTTACGGGCGAAGGCGAAGACCTCGCGGGTCGAAGTCGCGAACTGTTGAGCGGGGCCGAGTCACTACGTGAGCGGGCTCACGCGCTGCGCGGTGGGGATGTGGGCATCATACGAGTCGGCGTAGCGCCTCTCACCCTGCAGAGTCTGCTCCCTTCGTTCCTCGCGCACCATCAGCGGCGACATCCGAGGATCGATGTGCGTCTGTTCGAGGATAGCCCCAGCAACCTATGGGCTCGATTGGAGCGCGGAGAACTCAGCCTCGCCATCTCGTTTCCGGGGCACGAGGGTTTGGGCAGCCGGTTGCTTTTTCCGGTATGTGCGCTTGCGCTGATGTCACCGGACCATCATCTGGCGCGGCGAAAAACCTTGGAGGTGGACGAGCTCGCGGACGAACGGCTGCTCTTGCCAGGTCACCAATTTCTCACACGGCAATGGTTCGACACCGCGTGTCGGCGCGGGCATCTACGGCCGAACGTGGCGCTTGAGAGCGCGACGCCGCATGTCCTTGTCGCATTGGCGCGCGTGAACTACGGAATCGCGATCGTGCCGTCCCATACGCCATTCGACCGCCGAGATTTCCGGGCTGTTCGTTTAGTGCAGCGCGGAACAGTGCTCGGCGCTTGGGCCGCAGTCGCCTGGGACCAACATCGCTTCCAACCCCCGTTCGTAGAGCGGTTCGTGGAAGAGCTCGTTCAACACGCGCGCCGTGCCTATCCAGGCAAAGATGTCGCAGGCAGGGATGCTTTCAAGTCAATGCCGACACGATGAACCGATGTCGGCTTTTGGCACGAAGCGGTCAATCGCTGCGTTGCGCAAAACTCGGTCGCTATCGGGGGTGAAGGGGACATAAGGCTATTAGGCCGAGAAACGAGCCGAGCGCGAGCATGTTTTCTTTGCCCGGGAAGCGGTAGCGGAAATGCCAAAGTTTGCTCGCGCTTGTGACGAGCAGGTGCAGGCCATCGCTATCGGAGAACTTGGTCCGGCGTCTCCGATTTTACTGCAACGTGACAGCTTCCTCGCCGCTATGGCCTGCGGCTCTTCTTCTGCCGTGAGCCTGCGGTCCTCGCCGGAGGTGGCATCCCATCTTTGAGCGGTCGCATGAAAGCGCGCAACACGATGAGTGTGGGTACCGCACTCTCACGTCGAAAAATCGTACCCTCATTCGTACCCTCAAAACATGTTCACTGCGGACTCGTTTTGTGTGAAATATCAATGAGGCGCGCACCAATTCGGTTCCCCGATCAGTTGGTTGGACTTCTCATAAGTTACTGATTTTCAAATGTTTTTTGTCCTGGTGCCCAGGAGAGGACTCGAACCTCCACGCCTCGCGGCGCTAGTACCTGAAACTAGTGCGTCTACCAATTCCGCCACCTGGGCTTCGCGGCGATAGGTACGGAGCGCCCCAAAACTTGTCAAATGGGGCTTGGCAAATGCGCTTTTCGGCCTTGTCAAACGGGCGTCGGCAGTCCCCTGTACAGCACCTGAGCGATCCTGTATTCGGCGCTCGATTGGACGCAGGGTTGTCGCGTTTGACGCGTTTTTCTAGCGCGCTTTCGGGCTAAGTGGCTCCCCGTTAGCCGCCCGGAAAACGTGCCACTTAAGAAAACGTGCCACTTAAGAAGTGGAGCGCATTCGGACGCAAAACCGGCATCCACTTTTGCTGAATGCGCTCATGAACCGGAAGTCCACTTCGCCGGAAAACGCTATGGATATTGGATGACCGCCATCCCCCTTGAAACGCTCGTCACCGTCTTCGGCGGGTCGGGTTTCCTCGGCCGCCACGTGGTGCGCGCCCTGGCCAAGCGCGGTTACCGCGTCCGCGTTGCGGTCCGCCGCCCCGACCTTGCCGGCTTCCTGCAGCCGCTTGGAAGCGTCGGCCAGATCCACGCCGTCCAGGCCAATGTACGATATCCCGCCTCGATCGAGGCTGCCGCCCGCGAAGCCGACGTGGTGGTCAACCTCGTCGGCATCCTTTTCGAGCGTGGACGGCAAAGATTCGATGCGGTGCAGGCGTACGGCGCCGAATCCGTCGCGCTCGCTGCCACCGCCTTTGGCGCGCGTCTGGTCCACGTCTCCGCCATCGGCGCCGACGAGCATGCGACGTCGCATTATGCGCGCTCCAAGGCCATGGGCGAAAAGCTCGTCCGCGCCGCGGTGCCCACCGCCGTCGTTCTGCGGCCCTCGGTGCTGTTCGGCCAGGAAGACGATTTCTTCAACAAGTTCGCGGCCATTGCCCGCCTTTCGCCGGCGCTGCCGCTCGTCGGCGGCGGCCACACGCTGTTCCAGCCGGTCTTCGCCGGCGATGTCGCGACCGCCGTCGTCGCGGCGATCGAGGACCGCGCTCAAGATGGAAAGTTCGAGGGAACGACCGATGGCAAAATCTACGAGCTCGGCGGTCCGGAAGTGAAGAGCTTCAGGGAGCTGATGCAATTCGTGCTGACGACCATCGAGCGCCGGCGCCTCCTGGTGCCGATCCCGTTCGCGCTCGCCAAGGTGCAGGCGGCGGTGCTGCAACTGATGCCGAAGCCGCTGTTGACGCCCGACCAGGTCGAGCTCCTGCACATCGACAGTGTCGTATCGGATGAGGCCAAGCGTGAAGGGCGCACGTTGGCCGAGCTCGGGGTCGATCCGATCGCCATGACCGCCGTTGTTCCGTCCTATCTCGCACGCTATCGCAAGTCCGGCCAGTTTGCCGACCGGTTGGCGTGATCCCCGTTTTCTTCAACGCGCGAGCCTTCAACGTCCCAGCGCCAGCGCGATAAGCCCCAGCGATCCGACGATGACGCGCCACCAGGCGAACAGCGCGAAGCCGTGACGCTGCACGTAGCCCAGGAACGTCTTCACCACGATCCAGGCGCACACGAACGAAACCACGAAGCCGAAAGCCACGACGATCATGTTGCCCGAGGTCATTTGCGCGTGGCTCTTGTAGAGATCGTAGGCGAAAGCGCCTGCCATGGTCGGCATCGCCAGCCAGAACGAGAACTCCGCCGCGGAACGGCGGTCGGCGCCGAGCAGCATGGCGGACACGATGGTGGCGCCGGCGCGCGAGACCCCGGGTATCATGGACACGCACTGCGCCAGGCCGATGATGAAATACATCGGCAGCGAGAACTTGGTGGCGTCGTGGTAGCGCGTATTCAGCGCCATGCGGTCGACCCACAGCAGGATCGCGCCGCCGACAATGAGGGTGAAGCAGACGATCCAGACATTGAACAGCACGCTCTTGATGAAATCATGCCCGATCGCGCCGACCACCGCGGCCGGCAGGAACGCAATCAGGATGCCGATGACGAAGCGCCGGGCCGCGGGATCGTTGAACATGCCGAGTGCAATGTGCCAAAGGCGGAAGAAATAGATCGACAGCAGGGCGAGGATCGCGCCGAACTGGATCAGCACCGCGAACGTCTTGCCGAAATCTTCATCCTCGAAGCCGAAGAAATGTTGCACCAGCAGGAGATGGCCCGTGGAGGATACCGGAAGAAATTCCGTCAGGCCCTCGACCACGCCGAGGAAGAACGCCTTGAGAAGGTCGAATGACATGACGAACTCCGTGGGAACGGATCAGGGGAGGGACGCAAGGCTTATCGTCAAGCGCCTTATCGTCAAGCGCCTTATCGTCAAGCGGCTTATCGATAAGCGTCGAGGCAAGAACAAGGCCGAGAACCAGGCGGGAGAACAGGGTCGATAAATCCGCTTTTCCCGCATCATTAACCCCGGGGCAACGGGCACCGGCGAACATTGCACAGATTGCTCGCGCCTTCGCCCTATGCTTAGGGTTCCCCGCAATCTAACGTTGCCGGTACGGCGATCGCCGAAATTCTCAAGGCCATATGCTGACGCTATTCCACCATCCGTTCTGTCCCCATTCGCGGTTCATTCGCCTTGCGCTCGGCGAGTACGGTATTTCCGTCCGGCTGGTGGAGGAGCGCGTGTGGGAGCGCCGCCCGGAATTCCTCGCCATCAATCCGGCCTGCACCACGCCCGTGCTGGTCGAGGAGGGACATCCCGCGGTTCCCGGCGCCGCGATCATCGCCGAGTACCTCGATGAGACCCGCGGCGCGGAACTCGGCGAGCAGCGGCTGCTGCCACGCGAAACCAGCGCGCGCCTGGAAGTGCGCCGCCTCACGAGCTGGTTCAACGACAAGTTCTTCGCCGAGGTGAGCGGCCCGCTCACGACGGAACGACTATATAAGCGCCAGATGCCGTCGAACGTGGGCGGCGGGTCGCCGGAAACCGAGGTGATCCGTGTCGCCCGCCACAACATACGGTATCATCTGGCCTATATCGGCTGGCTGGTGCGCACCCGCGACTGGCTTGCCGGTCCTCGCATGAGCTATGCCGATCTTGCGGCCGCTGCACATCTGGCGGCGGTCGACTATCTGGGCGACGTGCCATGGAACGACGACGAGGCCGCGAAGATCTGGTACGCGCAGGTAAAGTCGCGCCCATCGTTCCGGCCGATTCTGGCGGAGACGCTGGCCGGCATTCCGCCATCGGAGACCTACGCCGACCTCGACTTTTAGAGCATGATCCCGAAAAGTTGCGCGACTTTTCGGATAAGATCATGCGCCACTTGAAGAACCCTTCCAATACCGGCTGACGCGCGCAGCCCGCTGCGGCACTTGAACTTTCCGTCATCCGGTCGCATTTGAACGGACGGGCCCGGTCAATCCGGCCGCGGCCGGCCAGGGGCATGATCCGATGAGTGCCGATCCCAAACGCTGGATGTGGGCTGAAGCCTGCGCGATGATCGAGCGGGCCGAGCAACTGCAACGCCAGTTCTTCCAGCCCGGTGCCGCAGCCACGCCGCAGGCGAGCTGGGAACCCCCGGTCGACGTGTTTGCAGGCGAGCGCGAGCTCCTGATCGTGGT
>Ga0137415_10003681_pt1 | contig 15245 bp, 16 predicted proteins | sample CZODoug3_1_1_16f_FD_183082 | JGI IMG/M metagenome (GOLD analysis project Ga0137415, IMG submission 183082) | Vadose zone soil fungal communities from Angelo Coast Range Reserve, California, USA - CZODoug3_1_1_16fungal (Hybrid Assembly) | ecosystem: Environmental > Terrestrial > Soil > Vadose... | reverse complement strand
CCCGCCGCAGGGCCGGTCGCCTTACCCACGGCGACCGCGCGGTTCAGCTCCACGACGGGAGAGGGTGAAACCTGCGCGAGGTCCCGGTAGAGCGCGGCGATGCGCGTCCAGTCCGTCTCCTCCGGCGTGCGCGCACGCGCGTGACAGGCGGCGATGGCCGCTTGCAGCGCGTACGGCCCACGCGCGCCGTCGAGCTCCTCGACCCGCTCGAGGGCGGCAAGGCCGCGGCCGATGAGGACGCGATCCCACAGGGCGCGGTTCTGATCGAGGAGCAGGACCGGTTCTCCCGCCGCACCGGTCCTCGCCCGCAGGCGCGATGCCTGGATCTCCATGAGCGCGACGAGCCCATGGACCTCGGGCTCCCCGGGGGCGAGCCCGGCGACGATGCGGCCCAGACGAAGCGCGTCCTCGCAGAGCGCGGGTCGGACCCAGTCGTCCCCCGCGGTCGCCGAGTAGCCCTCGTTGAAGACGAGGTAGATGACCTGCAGCACCGACGACAAGCGCGCGGCGAGCTCGGCGCCCCGCGGGACCTCGAAAGGGACGCGCGCGTCGGCGAGGGTCCGCTTGGCGCGCACGATCCGCTGGGCGATGGTCGGCTCGGGGACGAGGAATGCGCGGGCGATCTCGCCGGTCGTCAGTCCTCCGAGCAGGCGCAGCGTGAGCGCGACGCGCGCCTCCATGGAAAGGACGGGATGACAGGCCGTGAACACCAGGCGCAGGAGGTCGTCGCCGACGTCATCGTCCAGTGCGGCATCGAGATCAGGCGACATCTCCCGATCGACCTCCCGGCCGAGCTCCTCGTGCTTCCGCTCGAGAAGCTTTCCTCGCCGCAACAGATCGACTGCGCGGTGCTTGGCGGTGGCCATCAGCCAGGCGCCCGGGTTGTCCGGGACACCCGACTGCGGCCACCGCTCCAGCGCGGCCACCAGCGCATCCTGCGCCAGCTCCTCGGCGAGTCCCACGTCACGGACCATCCGGGCGAGACCCGCAATGAGCCGCGGCGATTCGATCCGGTAGACCGCCTTGATGGCGCGATGTGCATCGGTCGCCGTCACGGCGACCGATCACAGCATCTTCACCAGCCGGCGCAAGCCGAATCGGGCTTTACCGTCTCTGCGACTCGACCTTCTTCCGGAGCTCCTCCTCCTTCTTCCGGATCTCGCCGCTGGGATCGCTGGGGGCGAAGTCCGCCGTCTCGAAGACCTGGCGGATCTCCACCTCGGTATCCTCGAAGGGGGCGCGCTTGAGCCACTCGATCGCCTCCTGCTTCGACTTCACCTGCCAGAGCCAGAAGCCGGCGACCAGCTCCTTCGTCTCCGCGAAAGGCCCGTCGATCACGGTCCGCTTGCCTCCGGAGAAACGGACGCGAGCGCCCTTCGAGCTCGACTGCAGGCCCTCGCCGGCGAGCATCACCCCCGCCTTCACCAGCTCTTCGTTGAACTTCCCCATGGCGTTGAGGATCTTCTCGTCCGGAAGAACGCCCGCCTCCGAGTCCTTGTTGGCCTTCACGATCACCATGAAACGCATCGTCGTGTCTCCTTCTGGTTGGAGGTCGGGTGGACCGACCATCCGGACCGGGTATGAACGCTGCCTCTACTCTCACGTCGAGCGACGGTCCGCGAGATCGACACGTGGGACCCGCTTTTTTTCGGGCCGCGCTACCAAGTGCTCGTTCCCTGGGACGAACAGCGGACCTACGGATGGAGGTCCCGCAACCACCCGTACCAGGCAGCCAGCCCCTCGCCGTCTTCGGCGGAGACCTGCAGCACGGGCACGCGGCGGTTCACTTCCCTGGCGCAGGCGAGAAAGCGCGCCGGATCGAAGCGCACGTGCGCAAGCAGGTCGACTTTGTTGAGCAGCACCAGCCGCGCGGCGCGGAACATGTGCGGGTACTTGAGCGGCTTGTCGTCGCCCTCCGTCGTCGAGGCGACCAGCACCTTGGCTTGCTCGCCGAGATCGAAGAGTGCCGGGCAGACCAGGTTTCCGACGTTCTCGATGAACACCACCGAGCCCGGCTCCGGATCGAGCTCCTCGAGCGCGCGCGCCACCATCTCCGCATCGAGGTGGCAACCGGTCCCGGTGTTGACCTGCACCGCGCGCACGCCGGCGGCGCGGATCCGCTCGGCGTCGCGCTCGGTCGCCTGATCGCCCTCGATCACGGCGGCGGGTAGCCCGGACTCGCGAACCGTGCGCTCGAGCAGCGACGTCTTTCCGGCGCCTGGCGAGCTGACCAGGTTCAGCGCCAGGACGCGGCGGGCGGCCAGCCAGCCCCGGTTGCGCTCGGCGATCCGGGAGTTCTTCGCCAGCACGTCTTCTTCCACGCGCACGACGCGGTGGTGATGGTGGTGGTGATCGTGATCGCGATGCTGGTGATGCTCGCCATGATCGTGCTCGTGCTTCTGCAGCTCGCCGCCGCACCCGCAGGTCGCGCACATGTCAGGTGACCTCCAGCTCTTTGATGCGCAGTTCTTCCCCCGAGACCCATTCCAGATCGTCGCCTCCGCACGCGCAGCGCCCGTAGGGTCGCTCGAGCTCGACCCGCCCGCCGCACTGGCGACAGCGGGCGACGCCGGGAACCTCGATGATCTGCAACTCCGCACCGGCCGCGGGCGTGCCCTCGCTGGCGGCGTCGAAACAGAAGCGCAGCGCGTCCGGCAGCACCGCCGAGAGGCGGCCCACTTCCAGGACGATGCGCGAGATGCGCGCGCCGTCGCTGCGCTCGGCGGCGAGCTCGATCACCTGCTGTGCGATCCCCAGCTCGTGCATCAGGAGAACTCCTTCGCCAGCTGCTCTACCAGGGCGCAGGCAGGATCCACGGCTGCCGCCACCACGGGCGAGAGGCCTACCTGCATCTCTTCCGCCACGCCGGGCTCGCATCCGACCACGCGCAGGATGGGCGGCGTCGTGCCCAGCTCCCGGGCCACGGCCAGCACGCGGGCAGGGTGCATCGCATGCGGGTCGAGCACCGGTGGGGCCGCGCCGGCTTCCGGATCGAGCACGTACAGGGTGCCCGGATCGCCGCCGCGAGGCAGCGCATCCACGAGGATCGCCGCGTCCCACCCCTCGAGGAGCGCGTAGGTGAGATCGAGGCCCCGGATTCCGAAGTCCCTCACCTTCACCCCGTCCGGCAACGCCCGCTGCGAAAGCCGCCGGGACACCTCGACGCCGAACCCGTCGTCGCCGAAGAAGATGTTGCCGACTCCGGCGACGAGGACGCGCTTCATGGCAAGGGCTCCAGCTCGTCGGCGTGGAAGAAGAAGCGGTGGCCGAAGACGCCCAGGTCCTGGCCGGGATCGTCGTCGACCGTGAGTGCGAACAGCAGGCGGCCGTCCAGGTCCTGCTCGACGCGGGCGATGGTCGCAATCCTTCCCACGAGCGCGACGTCGAACACGTCCGCCCGCGCCTGCGGCCGCAGCCGGACCCGATCGCCCGGTTGCAGCGGCTGTGCGACCGGGCGCAGCTCGCGGATGGCGCCGTGCAGCCGCGATATCTGCTCCGGCGAGAGCCGCTCGGTCCGCTCGATGAGCCCGCGCGCGCGCGGGTCGCGCATGGCCTCCCGCTTCTCCTCCTCGGTCAGCGTGAGGATGCGCAGCGAGAGGATCTCGTCGATCTCCGCGGCATCGAAGAGGTCCCCTGGGCTCTCCGGGGCGATCTGCGGATGGTCGTACAGGATGATCGGCGACGAGAGCACGGTGTCGGTCCCGCTCACCAGCACCGGCCACCAACCCTGGTTGTCGCAGGCCCGCGCTGCCTCGAGCGCGTCGGCGGGCGGATCGAGCAGCGAGACGAACTCGCCGCCGGTGACACCGAGCAGGACGTGCGTCGAGATCATCGCCTCCTCGAGCGCGGCCTCGCGAGGCGCGTCGGCCGGCAGGATCGCCTCGTTTTGCGCCTCGACGCGCAGGCGCGCGAGCCCCTCCCTTTCCTGCACCCGCTGCGGCCGTGCGTCGCGCTCCCGTTCCACCGCCTCGGCGCCCCGCACTTCCAACCAACGCACCGTAGCCTCGACGCGCGCATTCGCGCCGCGCACCAGCACCTCGGTGCGCATCGAGGACCGCTCTGCGTTGGCCTCGGCCCAGCCGCGGGGATAGAGCGCGCCGAAGGGCCAGCGCTGGCGGTTCTTCAGCGCGGAGCGGCGGTACGGATACAGGAGATAACCTTCGTACAGGACCGCCGCGGCGACGCGCTCTGCCGCCGCGCGGTTCACGGCGTGCGCTCCAGCAGCGCCTCGATCGCGCGCTCCCACGTCGGCAGGCCGCTCCTCACCTTGTAGCGGTAGAGGCGGTCGAGAACGTCCCGCTGCAGGGTGAGGAACCCCGCATTCGGGAAGCAGGCGTCGATCGCCTCGCGCACGGCCGCCAGCGGCAAGGAGAAGCGCGCTTCGCTGCTCCAGGGGATGGGCGCTGCCTGCAGCGCTCCGTCCGGGGCCGCGTGAAAGACCGTGCCGCTGAAGAGCAGCAGGAGCGGCACGGCGCCCGAGGCGAGCGAATGGAAGTACTTTCCCGCGGCGACGTTGAGGTCCATGGTGCAAGGGACCTGGAGCTCGAACCGCGTCTCGCCATCGAAGCCCGGCACCGTCACCCCGAGCTGGGTCCAGAGGAGCGGCTTCAGCGTCGTGGCCCAGCGTGCAGGAGCACCGAACAGATCGGCGAGCCCTTCCTGCTCGCTCTCCTGGTAGGCGCGGCGGGGCGTTTCGATCTGGATCTGGCACCGCAGCAGGACGGCGTGGATCGGGTCGGCGGCCGCATTCGAGATGTGCAGCCGCAACGACAACAGCGGCGAGGCGGCGTGCGCCACGGGATGCGCGCCCTCGACGCGGAAGTGGAGGTCAGGCACGCGCGCCCCCTCTCAACTCCGAGAAGAATTGCCCGATGCGCTCCCAGACCTCCTCGCCGCCGGAGAACCCGCGCCAGCTGCGGCGGAGGATGCCGACCAGGCCATAGCACTGGTCGACGGAAACTAGATAGTGCTCGCGGGCGGCGCCGACCCGGTTCACCAGGAGCGCCTCTACGTCCCGTTGCAACTCCAGGGCATTGAGGCGCGCGATCTCCTCCCAGGCGTCGAGCGGGACGAGCGACTCGGTGGCGCCCGCCGGCCCGGGGTAGAACGCCGTCACTCGGGAAGCGGTGCGCAAGAAGAACGCGAGCCCGATGGGGAGTCGCAGCGCATCCCACTGCGTGTCGCTGAGTTGGAAGTCCGCGAGCAGCTCGGCACGCGGCCGGACGCGGAGGAGGCGCGTTCCATCGGGAAACAGCAGCGCGCATGCCGTGCACGCGCACTTGAGCTCGCGGCGTGCCGGATCGACCAGGTGCTCGTGCCGCGGCGACAGCGGCGCGCTGCACAGCTCGCAGCGCTCCACGGCAGGAGGCTTCTCGCGCACGAACCGCCGGAGCGCCGAGATGACGTTCATGCGCCGACCCGCAGCTGCACCACCGGCCCGACGGCCTCGATCTCGACCGCCGCCGCGTCGGGCGCAGCCGCCCACAATGCCTCGCCCAGCATTCTCCGGGCATCCTCCGCACGCCCTCCCTGCACGCGCGCCCGCACGACGCCGTCCTCCACGGACAACAGCTCCGCAAGGACGCCCGCGGCGCCCAATTCGGCCCGCGCGCTCTCGACCGCGGCACGGGCGCGCTCTTCGAGGCCGAGGGGGTGCAGGTCGTGGAGCGCCAGAAGAGCGGATACCAGGCCGTCGCGCACGGCAGCCTCCCGCAGCGGTGCGCCGCCCAGCTCCAGCATGCGCCCCAGGCCCTCGCGATGCAGCGCGAGTGTCGCCTCGACCAGCGCCCGCGCTTTCTCCCGCGCCGCGTCCGGCAGCTGCTCCAGCTCCGCCACCAACGTCTCGATGTCGTTCATTTGACCTGCGCTCCGAAGGCAGGCGAGTGCCGGACCACCAGCTCCTTCCCCTCCCCCAGATACATGTGCACGCCGCACGGCAGGCACGGATCGAAGCTGCGCACCGCGCGCATGATGTCGATGCCCTTGAACTTGCCCGGGCCGTTCTCCTCGAAGATCGGCGTGTTCTTGACCGCGTCCTCGTACGGCCCGAGGGTACCGAAGTTGTCGCGCGGGCTCGCGTTCCAAGGCGTGGGCGGGTACGGATGATAGTTGGCGATGCGGCCGTTCCTGATCACCACGTGGTGCGAGAGCACGCCGCGCACCGCCTCGTGGAAGCCGCAGCCGATGGCATCCTGCGGCACCTTGAAGTCCGTCCAGGTCGCGGTGTTGCCCTTGTGCAGCTCTGCCATCGCGCGCTCGCAGAAGTAGATCGCGCACGCCGCCGCGTACGCCTGGAAATACGTGCGGGCGCGGTCGCGCTCGATGGCGTTGGACCACTTGGGGATCTTCCACTCCAGCTCTACCTCCGGCAGGAGCGCGGTCTTCGGCAGCACCATCTTCACGCTGGTGCCGGTCGCCTTGACGTACCCGATGTCGACGAGCCCCGCGAGCGCGGTGGCCCAGAAGCGCGCGAGCGGACCGCCACCGGTGTCGAGGGCAAGGTGCTTGCCGCTCTGCTTGTCGTACCAGCGCGGCGACATCACCCAGGTGTACTTGCCCGTGAAGTCCCGCTTCTGTGGATGCGGGAGCGGGGTCTGGTTCCACGGGTGCCGGGCGTCCACCGGATTTCCCAGCGGATCCTTCTCCACGAAGAGATGGCCGTTCTGCCAATCGTCGTAGTAGGAGCTGCCGAGGAGGATGCGGATCCCCAGGTTGATGTCGACGAGGTCGTTGGTCACCGTCTTGCCGTCGACGACGAGCAGCGTCTCCATGAAGTTGTCCGGCTGCACCGGGCAGCCCGGCACGTTCACGATGGGAAGTCCCGCCTTCGTCTTGAAGGCCCAGCCCAGGTAGTCGGCGAGGCCCATGGCTCCGGTGGGATTGCCGCTCATCGCGTGGATGCCGCCATAGGTGGCGCAGGTCCCCGCCGCCACGACCGCCGTCGCTTTCGGCGCCAGGCGATCGATCCACTCGCAAGTGGTGATCGGCTGGCCGGTGTCCGGGTCGGAGCCGTAGGCCGCCCAATAACCTTCGCTCTTGATCTTCTCGTTCGGGATCGAGCCTTCGACCACGAGGACGAACGGATTGGCGAGCCTGCCTTCGTACGCGTCCCAGAAGGGTTTCATGAAGTCGTCGCCCACCGCGACGGCAAGCACGGGATTGTGCAGATTGACCTTCGGCAGGCCTGGGATGGCGCCGAGCAGCACGTCCTCGATGCTGGGAAGCCTGGCGTTCGTGACGGAGACCGAATCGCCGTCGCAGCTCAACCCGGCCGTGATCCAGAGGATGTCCACCTCCTTCACCGCCGGAGGTCGACGCGCCTGCAACTCCTTGCCCATCGCGCGTGCCATGCCTCTGCCCTCCTTTGCGCCCCGTAAATGCTTCGCGTCTCGTCCGATCAACACGCGTGAGCGGGAGCCGTCCGCTTTACGGCATCGCGCGCCTGGGACCTTCGCCGGGAGCGCTCAACAAATCCGCGGCAACTGTTCTCCGGCGAGCATTGCCAGCACGCGCTCGCCGCCGACCACGGAGCGGACGGTGACGTAGCCCGGGTGGTCGGCGACGACGCGGCCGATGATCGCGGCCTCGCGCCCCAGCGGATGCGACCGCAGCGCGGCGAGCGCGTGGTCCGCCTGCTCCGCAGGCACCGCGGCCATCACCCTGCCCTCGCAGGCGACGTAGAGCGGATCGAGGCCCAACATCTCGCAGGCGCCGCGCACTTCCGGCTTGAGCGGCACCGCGCCTTCGTCGATCTCCACGCCGACGCGCGACGCCTCGCACATCTCGTTCAAGGCGCTGGAGAGCCCGCCGCGCGTCGGGTCGCGCATGCAGCGCACGCCCGGCGCTGCGGCGAGCAGCGCCTGCGCCAGGCCGGTGAGCGGCGCGCAATCGCTGAGCAGTGGCGTATCGAGCTCGATTCCCTCGCGCACCGAGAGGATGGCGATCCCGTGATCGCCGACCGTGCCCGAGACGAGAACGCGATCGCCGGGCCGCGCCGCGGCGATCGAGAGCGAGACGCCCTCCGGCACCTCGCCGACCGCGGTGGTGGAGATGAAGACCTGGTCGCCCTTGCCGCGATCGACCACCTTGGTATCGCCGGTGACGAGCTGCACCTCGCATTCCGCGCAGGCCGCGCGCATCGAGGCCACGATCCGGCGCAGGTCCTCGAGCGGAAGCCCTTCCTCGAGGATGAAAGCGGCGGCGATGAAGCGGGGCCGCGCGCCGCCCACCGCGAGATCGTTGACGCTGCCGGTGATCGCGAGCTTCCCGATGTCGCCTCCCGGAAAGAAGATCGGCTTGACCACGAACGAGTCGGTGGTGACCGCGAGCCGGCCCGCCGCGAAGGGCAGCGTCGCCTGGTCCTCCAGGGGCCCCGGCGGGGCGAAGACGTCCTTGATCAGCTCGTGCGTCAGGCGCCCGCCGCTGCCGTGCCCGAGCACGATCTGACGGTACTGCAAGAGTGGCGTGGGGCAGGCGCCGAAGATGGTCCCGGTCATCAGATCACGTCCTCCTCGCCGCGCAGGATGTGGATGGCGTCCCAGAGCACGTGGAGCAGCGTCTCCTGCGTTTCCTGGATGCGGTGGATGCTGAAGCTGGGCACGACGAAGCAGTGATCGCACAATCCCGGCATGCGCCCGCCGTCGCGGCCGGTGAAACCGACGGTGAGCATGCCGAGCTCGCGCGCCGACGCGAGCGCGCGGTTGACGTTGGCGCTCTTGCCGCTGGTGGAGATGCCCAGCGCCATGTCGCCCCTTCCCGCCAGCACCTGGAGCTGTTCGACGAAGGTCATGGAGAAGTCGCGGTCGTTCCCCTTCGCGGTGATGAGCGCGGTGTCGCAGGGCAGCGACATGGCGGGCAGCGGCGCCCGCTTCTCGAAGATGGGGTGCATGAACTCCACCGAGACATGCTGCGCGTCGCAGGCGCTGCCGCCGTTGCCGAAGACGAACAGCCTGCCGCCGCGCGCGAACGCCTCCTTCATCGCGGAGGCGCATGCCTCGATGCGCGCGGCGTTCTCGCTGAAGAACGCTTCCTTGAGGTGGCAGCTCTCGCGCGCCTTGCGCAAGATGGCGGCCTGCAGCGCGTTCATCGGCGCACCCTCAAGTACCGCCCGTAGGCGTAGTACGCGGCGCAGGCGCCTTCCGCCGAAACCATGGTGGCCCCGAGCGGCGTATCCGGCGTGCACTGTTTGCCGAAGGCGGGGCAGTCGCGCGGCTTCTTGATGCCCCGCAGCACCTGGCCGCTGATGCAGATCGGAGACTCGCGCGTCTCGATGTCCTCGACTTCGAAGCGGCGCTCGGCGTCGTAGTCGCGGTACTCCCAGCGCAGCTTGTAGCCGCTCTTGGGGATGGACCCGACGCCGCGCCACTTGCGATCGCAGACCTCGAACACTTCGTCGATCAGCTTGCGCGAGGCCTCGTTTCCCTGCGGGCGCACCGCGCGCGCGTAGGCGATCTCCACCTCCGCACAGCCGTCCTCGAGCTGGCGCACGGCGCGGAAGATCGCGTCGAGGAGGTCCAGCGGTTCGAATCCCGAGATGATGACCGGAACCCGGTAGTGGCGCGCGATGGGCTCGTATTCGGCCGTACCCATCACGGTGCACACGTGCCCCGGCCCGAGAAACGCCTGTACGCGGTTGCCGGGACACTGGAGGATGGCCGTGATCGCCGGTGGTGTCAGCACGTGCGACACCAGCAGCGAGAAGTTCGGCAGGCCGCGCTTCTTCGCCAACGACGCCGCCATCGCGTTCGCGGGCGCGGTGGTCTCGAACCCGATGGCGAAGAAGACCACGGCGCGCTTGGGGTTGCCGGCCGCGAGCTTCACCGCGTCGAGCGGGGAGTAGACGATGCGCACGTCGGCTCCCTGCGATTTCAGCGCGAGCAGGTCGCCGCGTGAGCCCGGCACGCGCAGCATGTCGCCGAACGAGCAGAAGATCACGTCGCGGCGAGCGGCGATGGCGTGCGCGCGATCGATCATCTCCAGCGAAGTGACGCACACCGGACATCCCGGCCCGTGGACGAGCTCGATCCCCGCAGGGAGGAGCTCGTCGATCCCGTACTTGACGATGCTGTGGGTCTGGCCGCCGCACACCTCCATCAGGACCCACGGCCGCCGAGCCTTGCGCGAGATCGCGGCGAGCAACCTGCGCGCCGCGGCCGCGTCGCGGTACTCGTCCAGGTATTTCATGATGGCGGCGCCTCCAGCTCGCCCAGCTGATCCATCTCTTCGAGGAACTCGAAGACGCGCTTCGCCTCCGCTTCGTCGATGCGCGAGAGCGCGAAGCCCACGTGGACCAGCAGGTACTCGCCGGGCCGCGCGTCGGGCACGTGCTCGAGACAAACCCGCCGCGCGGTGCCGCCGAAGTCCACCTTGCCCATGAGGAGATCGGACTCGCGCTCGATTGAGACCAGCTTCCCGGGAATGGCGAGGCACATACCAGTCACTCCATGCCGGCGGCGGCGAGCTGTCCGAGCGCCAGGCCTCCGTCGTTGGGGGGAACGAGGAGATGGCGCAAGACGCGGAAGCCGAGGGCGGAGAGCCGCTGCGAGGCCTCTTCCAGCAGGATCGCATTCATGAAGACGCCCCCGCTCAGGGCGACGCTGTCCGGCGCGCCGCGGTCGCGCAGCCAGACGCAGGTGCGCGCGATCAGCTCGACGACGCCGGAGTGGAACCTGCGCGCGATGCGCGCCGCCGCAAGCCCTTCGCGCGCGTCGCGGGCCAGCGCGCGGATCAGCGGGCGCGTGTCGACGATGCCCCCGTCCAGCTCGACGGGGTAAGGCGGCTCGCCGTCGGCGCCGGTGGCGAGCCATTCCAGCTCGACGGCGCGCTGCCCCTCGTAGCTGACGCGCCCGCGCAGCCCGGAGATCGCCGCGGCCGCGTCGAAGAGCCGGCCCATGCTCGACGTGAGCGGAGAGTTCAGGCCTCGCTCCAGCATGCGCAAAAGGACGCCGTCCGCCTCGACCTCCTCGCCGGCCGCGCGCAGGTAGGAGACCGCCATCCTCCAGGGCTCGCGGATCGCCTGCTCTCCTCCGGGCATGGGAACCGCCAGAAGATGCGCGGCGCGCTCGACGCGCCGCAGGTCGCCCACCAGGAACTCCCCACCCCAGATGGTACCGTCGAGGCCGTAGCCGGTGCCGTCGAAGCAGACGCCGATGGCGGGGCCGTTCACGCCGTTCTCGGCCAGGCAGCTGGCGAAATGCGCGTGGTGGTGCTGGACGGCGATCCGGGGCAAGGCTTGCTCTTCAGCCCAGCGGGTCGACGCGTAGTCCGGGTGCAGGTCGTGGACGAGATGCCGCGGCTCGATGCGGCACAGTTCGCGGTACCGCGCGATCGACTGCTCCCATGCGCGCAGCGCGGCCGGATGATCCAGGTCGCCCAGGTGATGGCTGAGGAACGCGCGGCGCCCCTCGCCGAGCGCGAACACCGATTTGAGCTGACCGCCGAGCGCGAGCGCCGGCTCGCGCAGCGGCGCGGGCAAGGGCGAAGGCATCGGCGCGTAGCCGCGCGACCGCCTCGTCGGCAGCGGCCGCCCGCCGACGAGGCGGACCACGGTGTCGTCGCAGCGCGTGTGGATGGGCCTGTCGTGCACGAGGAAGAAGTCGGCGATCCCCTGGAGCCGATCGAACGCGTCGCGGTCCTCGTGCGCGATGGGCTCGTCGCTGCGGTTGCCGCTCGTCATCACCAGCGGCGCCCGGGTCTCGCGCAGCAGCAGATGGTGGAGCGGCGTGTACGGCAGCATGATGCCGAGCAGCGGAGCGCCCGGCGCCACCGACGGAGCGACGCGCGCTCCGGCGAGGCGCCGCAGCAGCACGATGGGGCGCGCGGGCGAGAGCAGCAGCTCGCGCTCCGCCCCCGAGACGTGCGCGAGCGCTTCGGCCGCGGCCAGATCGGCCACCATCATCGCGAAGGGCTTCTCCTCGCGCGACTTGCGCGTCCGGAGCGCGAGCACGGCGCTCTCGCGGCGGGCGTCGCAGGCGAGGTGATATCCGCCGAGCCCCTTGATCGCGCCGATGCGGCCCGCGAGCAGCGCGCGCGTGGCGTAAGCGACCGGATCGGGCGCATCGAGCGGCAGGGCGCGCGCATCGAGCACTCGCAGCGAGGGCCCGCAGCGCGGGCAACAGGTGGGCTGCGCATGGAAGCGCCGGTCGCGCGGGTCGTCGTATTCGCGGCGGCATTGGGCGCACATGGCGAAGGCCGCCATGGTGGTGCGCTCGCGATCGTACGGCGCGCCGGTCACGATGGTGAGGCGCGGCCCGCAGTTGGTGCAGTTGAGGAACGGGTAGCGATGACGGCGATCGCCCGGATCGTCCAGCTCGCGCAAGCAATCGGGGCAGGTGGCGACATCGGGCGAGATGAACACGGTCCCACCAGGGCGGGACTCGCTCGCGTCGATGCGGAATCCGGCTTCGCCGCGCGGCTGCTTGTCTTCGCAGCACAGGTCCTCGATGCGCGCGAGCGGCGGCGGGCGCCCGCGCAGCTCGATGACGAATCGATCGAGAGCGTCCGCGGCGCCCTCCACCTCGATGATCACACCCCCCGCGCGATTTCGTACGAAACCCGCGAGTCCGAGGCGCGAAGCCAGCGAATGCACGAAGGGGCGAAAGCCCACACCCTGCACGACGCCAGTGACGGCGATGCTCCGGCGCGCCGGTGAGAGCATGCGCCCATCCTTAGCGCCGCACTGTCGGCGCGGGGCAAGCAGGTGCCCCGGAAGCGTTCAGTTGCAAATCGTCGAGTCAGTACCCGCCGATCTCTGCCATTCCTTCCGGCCTGCTCGCCGGCGGAAACAGTTGCGCATCCTGCAATACACCGATCTCGCGGCGCACATTGCGGCCGGTGGTGGGAACCGCCAGGAACGGCGAGATCAGGAGCACGTCGAAGACACCTCCGATCAAAGGCAGCAGTCCCAGCGCGGCCACGAGCGGCTTGCGCGCCGCCGCTCCGCCCGCGATGAAGCCGATGCCGACGCCGATGCGGGCCCAGCGGCCGGCCGGAGACGTCAACCACTTCGCGATTTCGTCCGTCATGGCGCAATGGTGCGCACGCCAGCTGGCGAAGGCACCCAGGACGGCGCTAGCCCGCCAGGCTGCTCAGGAGAGCGTCACGCGCTCTTCGTGGCCGCTCGCCTTGCCACGCTCGAGCAGGGACTTGAGCCGCAACAAGTCGTCGTCGAGCTGCCTCTTGGGATCGCCGCCGAGCAGGGCCGCGACCACGTTTCCCAGTGCGCCGAACGGCGGATTGTACGTGAGCCTCACGTCGACGCGGGTGCCGTCCCCGTCGGGCACGAACCGCACGGTCCCGGAGGACTCCACCGCAGAGTTGTCGACCGTCTTCCACGAGATCAGCCGCCCGGGTTCCGTCCGGGTGACTTCGGCGTCCCACTCCACCTCGATGCCCGAAGGTCCCTCGACGCGCCAATGCCAGCGGGCCTCCCCCGTTACCCGCACCTCCCGCACGTGCTGCATGAAGCGTGGGAAGTTCTCCGCCGCCATGAAGAACCGGTACAGCTCTTCCGGCGGCGCGGCGATGTGGATGCTCTTGCGCACGTCGATGCCCTTCTGGCCCGCGCCCACGCCGAGGAGCCGCCGCACCGGCAAGTTGGTGATGCTGCGCCCGAGCAAGAGTGCGCCAAGGCCAGCGACCCCCAGTCCGGGAAGATCGCGCCGCGCAGCGCCCCAGCCGAACAATCCCGCGCCGGCGGCCCCGACCAGGAGCCGCGTGGCCGGCGCCCAGTTTTCCTGGAGCAACTCCGGCTTCGGTACCGACCGGCCAGCGCCTCCTTGCAGCGCCGGAACGTCGTCGGGTCGTTCGTGGACCTCGAGGCGGTCCTCCACTGCAGATACGCCGGGCACGCGTTCGACTTCCCGCACGACCTGGTCATGCTCGGACGCCAGCACGGGCCCACGGAGCTCGACACGGCGGTCGCAGGCGAAGTCCGGTCATTCCCATCGTCAGCGTTTTCACAGGATCCTCCGCGTGGGCGTGAATGTGGACATCTGCGCTTTTTCCCGGCGGTCCGGCCGCAGGGGGCACGGGCGACCCACCGCGCGGCCAGTCGCGGCCGCCGAAGGCGGCTTGGCGACTGTGTCTATAGACCTTACAGGCTCAATAGAGGATGCGCGTCTTGATGCTCGTCGGTAGCGCCGCCATCGCTTTCTTCACGTCGCTGGATACGTCTTGATCCATATCCATCACCAGGTAGCCGATGTTCGGATCGGTGGCGAGGACCTGCGCCTGGATGTTCGCGCCCTTCTCGCTCACGATGCGGTTGATGTCGCGCAGGACGCCGGGGACGTTGCGGTGCGCGTTGAGGATGCGGTGCGCGCCTTTCGCCTGGGGCAGCTCGACCTGGGGAAAATTGACCGCGCCGGTGGTCGCGCCCGCGTTGACGAACTTGATCAGGCTGGTAGCGACCTCGCGGCCGATGGCGGCCTGCGCCTCGGTGGTCGAGCCTGCGACGTGAGGAGTCAAGAGGACGTTGGGCAGACCGCGCAGCGGCGTGGCGAATCCATCGCTGTTCGACTCGGGCTCGTCGGGATAGACGTCTACCGACGCGCCTGCCAGATGGCCGCTGCGCAGCGCCTCCGCGAGCGCCGGAAGATCGACCACGCTTCCCCGGCTGGCGTTGAGCAGGTAGCTGCCCGCGCGCATCGCGGCCAGTTCGGGTGCGCCGATCATTTTTTCCGTCTGCGGCGTGGCGGGCACGTGCAGCGTGACGAAGTCGGCCGCCGCCAGAAGCTCCGCGAGGGAAGCGCAGGCGCGGTTGTTGCCCATGGGCAGCTTGCTCGTGTGGTCGTAGAAGATCACGCGCAGTCCCAGCGCCTCCGCGAGCACGCCGACCTGCGAGCCGATGTGGCCATAGCCGATCACGCCCAGCGTCTTGCCGCGGACCTCGAAGGAGCCAGCGGCGGCCTTGCGCCAGCGGCCCTCGTTTACCTCGCGCGAGCGGTCCCCGAGCTGCCTCGCCAGCGCGATCACCTCGCAGATGATCAATTCGGCGACGCTGCGGGTGTTCGAGAAGGGCGCATTGAAGACGGGCACGCCGCGCTCGTTGGCCGCGGCCAGGTCCACCTGGTTGGTGCCGATGCAGAAGCACCCGACCGAAAGAAGCCGCCGCGCCTCCCCCAGAGCCCGCGCGGTCACCTGCGTCTTGCTCCGGATGCCGAGCACGTGCACGTCGTGCAGCTTCTGCGCCAGCTCGTCTTCCTTCAGCGAGCGCGGCACCGTTTCGAGGGCAAAGCCCTCCCCGC
>Ga0137415_10003680_pt1 | contig 15248 bp, 16 predicted proteins | sample CZODoug3_1_1_16f_FD_183082 | JGI IMG/M metagenome (GOLD analysis project Ga0137415, IMG submission 183082) | Vadose zone soil fungal communities from Angelo Coast Range Reserve, California, USA - CZODoug3_1_1_16fungal (Hybrid Assembly) | ecosystem: Environmental > Terrestrial > Soil > Vadose... | reverse complement strand
ATTTTGTCACCGAAGCGACGATGACCTTTCCAATTCCCAACTGGGACAAGCCAGGCGAAGAACTGGGAGTCGACGCCATACGGGAACGCACAGAATACGCCCTACGACGCCGATTCGCACGCATCACCACAATCAACCAACTTACAAAAGAACTGAAAGGAATCCACCAAAGAACCCCGACGCTATAAGTCGGTGATTCAACAAATACAAGCTGGCCCAGCTGGCTCTGAAGGGCCCTGGCCTCACACACTTGCTTCCCAGAATGAGATAGTAAGATCAACCGTAGAGTGAAAGCAAGATAGATGCTCCAAGAAACACCACTCCCACCATCAAGAGAAGAACGGGCTGCGGCTGAGCCTTCTCCGTGAAGATCCACCTGCCTTCGACCTTCCAGAGATGTGTCCGGTCTCGCCAATATTTCTTGAAATGCGAGTTTGTATAATAGCTCACCTTTGTATACGGAAGAATCACATCCCAATTGTTATCGGGCTAGGAACGGTATTTTTCTCTGAATTCGGTGAAATCTTGAAGACTACCGTACAGTATTGCTTTTGACAGATTGCCGTATATGATAAGTCTCAGTCCCGTGTAGGCAATGCCTATGAGAAGGATAGCTACGATCAAAGAAAAACCCACGATACCAAGGACGCTCGTTGGTTTGATCGTGAAGAGGGCAAAAACACCGATTGACAACGACACTATAGTTGCTGCATGTGATTGTAGCTGGGTCCCGTAAAGGCTGAGAACCTTATCAAGAGCGTTCTCGAACTCAGGGTCTCTCAATCATGGTCGCCAATGCAATTCAATCCTCAAACATATCAATAGCTTATACGATTCTGTAAGCACTCTTCGAGCCCTACCGAATGATGATCAACGTGCAGAGTAGAGAATAATCTTACCAGCTACTCGATGCTTCGAGTGCAGGTATTCACGCAGTATTGGGTGTAGCTGCCAGATGTTCCCAGGGGAACGTTTTGTGCCTCTTGTAGTATTCTACAAGCCCTCCTTCCCGCATTAGGCCTCGAAGGAATTCGGGAACCTTTACGGCATGAAACACCTTCCCTCCTTTGGTTGTGACCGACCAGTCTTGGAGGTTGACCGATATTTCGTCGAACTGTTTGACCTGCTTGGTTATTCCTGGGACTTCTAGGGCTGGTAGGCCGATGGCGAAGCTGTTGCGGTAGAATATTCTTGCAAAGCTTTCTGCGACTACTGCGGCTACGCCTGAGTATTTGATGGCGACTGGTGCTTGTTCGCGGCTGGACCCTCCTCCGAAGTTTCGGCCTGCAACGAAGAGGTCGCCGGGTTTGACTTTCTTGTAGAATTCAGGGTCAAACCCGTACATGGCATATTTCGCCATCTCGACGGGATCGTTGGTGCGGGCCTTGAATCGGAAGGGGATGATGATGTCCGTGTTGACATCGTCAGGCCAGACCCATGTTCTGCCCCTGATGATCGTGGACGGTGCCGGGAGGCTCATAAGTATCTCCTAGGATCGGCGATATGCCCTTCCAAGGCTGAGGCAGCGGCTGTCGCAGGAGAAGATAGATAGACCTTTGCGGTTGACGCGCCCATTCGACCCACATAGTTTCGTGGAGATGTGGACAGACATGTTTCGTTCTCGCCCAGAACACCGAGATGCGTACCAACGCATGCGCCGCATGTTGCGTTGGTGAACACTGCTCCTGATTCGAGAAACGTTTCTGCTAGACCGTCCTTGATTGCTCTTTCGAAGACGTTTCTGGAGGCGGGCGTGATTATGCAGCGGGTCCCGGCCTTTATTTTGTGTCCTTTGAGTATCTTGCCCACGACCTGGAGGTCCTCGTATCGTCCATTCGTAGATGAGCCTATGAAAACCTCGTCCAAGTGATCGTCCCCGAATTCGCCGGCACTACGCACTTTGCTCTCGTTCCCCGGACCCCAGACCTGGGGCTCAAGAGCTCCGAGATCGATGTCGTATTCTTCTTTGTAGTGGGCTTTTGATCCCGCGTGAATCTCGAACATCGATTTCCGGTTTGCAGTTTTGAAATATTCCTGGGTTGCGGGGTCGACTTCGAAGATGGAGAGCTTGCAGCCACACTCCATCGAGTTGTTGCTTATGCAAGCCCGTGATGAGATGGAGAGGTTCTTGACCGCGGGACCCTTCCACTCTAAAGACTTGTAGTTCCCACCATCCTCGCCGACCATTCCGATGAAATGAGTGATAATATCCCGTGCATAGACACCTTTCTTGAACTGGCCGGTAAGGTTGATCTTGATGGATTCTGGAACTCGGACCCAGAGCTTGCCGCTCGCCCAGACAGCAGCCATCTCCGAACTACCAATACCCGTGGCAAATGCGCCTATCGCCCCCGCCTGACAAGTGTGAGAATCAGCACCGAAGAGAACCATACCAGGCACGACGTGGTTTTCGAGAAGATGCTGGTGGGAAATACTCCCCTCGACAAGCCGGACGCCCTGCTGCTTGACGAATTCTCGAATCAGAATGTGGAGGTTGGCCACCTTCTCGTCGGGAGCAGGATAGCTATGGTCAATGACTAAGTGGATTCGTTTCGGGTCCCAGACCTTCTGAATACCCATCTCGCGGAAAACCTTGATCGCCAACGGTCCAGTACTGTCCTGGGCCATGGCCATATCGGCTGGCAGAACAGCAATCTCGCCAGCATGATGGCTTTTTCTGCCTCCGTCAACCTTGACGCTGATGATCTTTTCGGCAAAGGTAAGGGAGTCATCGTTAAGAATCATCTGAGACAATTTGGCCGAGACGGCGGACGAAAACCGTCGTTATTAAAGATGAACCTCCTGAGCCGTCAGAAGCATGCAGATTTCGCGTTGCTGAAGAACTCATCCATCTCGACTCGAGAAAAGCTTCGAGTCCGTATTCTGGTTGAAGTGTGCGGTGGCATTACACGGGATAATCTTGCCAGCTACGTCAAGACTGGCGTGGACGTGATTTCCGTCGGATCGATAACTCATTCTTCCAAGGCAATCGACATGAGTCTTGAACTCCACCTAGGGCTGGGTCGGTAGTAGCTGTGGACCCGCCGACCGCATCGTAGGGAGAATGAAGGTCTACTAATTGGACAATGGTTCCGCTGGAAGTCTCATGATTTGGCGTTGATGTTCATTCTCGCGCTTCAACCTGAATGCTCCCTTTATCTTGCGACTTGAGTTGATATTCGGAAATGAGAAGCGAATTGTGCTTTCAGTTGACACGAGCTTCGTTTTGACTCCCAGGATCTCCTTGATGACGGCTGGGATGTAGTATTTTGCCCACCTGGTGAAACCGATACCGTAGGGAGAGCTCAGAGTCACACTCCAGGTGTCATCTCTTAGATGTGATTCCCACGTTCCATACCCACAGTCTTCGAGCAGATGTTTGCAAAGATAACCCAATACTCCTTCAGAGTTGGCCTCCAATCCTCTCTGTGCTAGAAACTCTCTTGGCCGGTCATGAGCGGCCCCGGCCGCCAACCCTGCAACTTGGTCTTCGTTGAAAGCGGCAAAGATCTTTGTCATTGCTGCCCCGGGAAGGCTGATAAAGCCATACCGTTCAGCGAACCGTCCAAAATCAGCGTATTTTCTCAGAAGACGGGAAACCAGAGCGTTCAATGTAAGGCTCTTCTTATCAGCCTCAACTTCAAGCACTTCGAGCAAGTCTCCGTCTAGTCGAAAACTACGGGAAACGCTCGCTTTCTTCAATCCATTACGTCGCAACTTAGATGACACTGGGCAGTTCTTTTACTTTTCACTCTAGGGCCAAATACAAGGTCTTAGATCGTTAACTAGGCCTGCCTGTATTCATGTGCAGTCAATTGCGTCGCGATGTGTTACGGAGTACTGGGGGGATAGTGTGTGTGTTACAACGCCCTCATAGTCTACGAGTCAATGTGGGTAACTCTGACATCACTTGTGGAAAGAACGTCTATCGGCTCTTAAGCCAAGGGACCCGAGAAAACTCACCGTGCTTCTCGCAGTAGCAATACTGGCCATCACGTCTTACGCAGCAACAGTAACCGTTTCAACCACAACCTACCAATCACAGTACGGTGTTGACTACAACATTACTAGTGCCTTCACGGCTACTGACAAGGGGTTCGCTACTGTGGGAATCGCTGCAGCCGCCTCAGCTCAACCCTGCACTTGGGCGAGCGCGGGAGTATGCAGGACGGCTCTCGTAGCTGGACACTATAGATACCAACTCACGTTGACCCTCAACACCGTACCAGGCGCAACTACAACCTACACAGTTACGGTTCTCTGGGACCAGGGCGGGGGCCAAGTCACCATGGGTACGCTGACGGTATCTGTGCCCAACACCGCAGTGGCCGCGCAGGTTATGACATTCAACATCGACACAGGGGGCGCCTCCTTCACGACTCCTCTGGCAGTCGATGTAACTGTCGCCTAGAATTAGCTCGCGGGCAATCGCCCGCATCGTCTTTTTTCTCGCTCTCACATTCTCAGTGACAATGCTGCCGCCTACTCTTCTCTCAACCAAGGCCTACCCGCTAGTCATCGTTGAAGGAAACAGCATGATTCCCACCCTCGCAAACGGACACCTAATCGTCTACCACGGCATCGCCCAACAGAAGATTCAGAACGGCACCATCATAGTCTACCTCTCCAGCACGACCGGATTTCCAGCCCTAGACTCCATGATCAAGCCAGTGATCATACACAGGGTTGTGGGAGAGGTTGTTCAATCAGACGGGACTATCTACTACCGGATGAAGGGAGACAACAACCAGTTCTCAGACCCGGCTCTCGTTAGGTATGACCAGGTCCTAGGGACGCCGACTGAGGAGATTCCGATGGTGGGAGCAGTTGTCCTCTTCATCAAGTCACCACAGGGGCTGGTCTTCATCGTAGCAGCTCTCACACTTCTCTACTTCAATAGGTTCGACAGAGCGATGAGCCGAGACAAAAGAAGAAAAGAAGTATTGTCAAAGTTCGCAAAAAGCGTTCTCGATGGGGGGCTTAGCATGGAGGAGTTCGAGAAGGCTCGGTTGGCCCTAGACTTCGCCGAAAATCTCCCCAAAGGATCGCCGTCCGGACACACTCTCTCTTCGCTCACGGAGTGGCTCGTGAAAGGCAGTCGATTAACTGAAAGAAAGGAGGCGCACAGCTGGGGAATCCACCGGGAAGCAAGACGCTATCGACCTAGAGAGAATAGGCTCCTTCACACCACCCTTCGAATAACCAGGGCTCTCCAACATCGTCAGCCCAGGGCCACTGTCGGTCGCGAGTCAAAGAAGGAACGAAACATTGTCAGAGCAGCTCTCTCCGTCATCAAACGTCACGGCGGAGCTGTCCTCGAAGAGGAGATGCTTAGAGAGACTTACATGGAACTTCTCCAACGAAAGACAGAGTTCGAATCGATGAGAGAAATAGAACAAACCCTCCTTCAACACACCAACCAAGAACTACAGGTCACCAACCAAGAAGGCGACAGCATCTTTAACAGCCAAAAATGGTGGTCCGCAACTAAGAAGGGGAAACTTACAAGCTCACAGCAACCGTCCTAAAAGAACTGAGGCGTCAGAGGATTGCTCAGAGGAGAATCCGAGAAATAGCAAGCTCGAAGAGAATTATCCTAGGATAGTGTACTGGATCGAACGCTAAACAGCTGATCGAGAAAGCACAGAAGATCCGGGATCGAGAACACCGGCTCAAGCCATCTCTCCGACTGAAGAGCCGAGAAGAGATCTACAAGTTCATCCTTGATAGGGGTCTCGTTTCGGCCTTGGGAGGAAACGAGCTTCCAAGCTTCATCAGCGCAATACTAGGCAGACACTGGAAACCGTCGGCGAAAGGCTTCACAGGATGGAATGATTGGTGGTCGATCAAGATATCCGGCCAATCAGTACCTCGCATTTCGCGGGAGATCGAAGGAAGAAAGGATACTCTGGTTACTAGAATATTCAGAGGAACCAAGACCTTCGTATCTGGTGAGCTATGGCCAATCATCGATCCTATTGTGAAACATCATCAAGAGCCAGCTGTGAAACGAAAGATCTTCTCTGATCTGGAACAGAAGTTGTTGGAAACCATCGAGGCGGAGGGTTCAATCCGCACGGACCGATTAAGAAAGAAGCTAGGGCTTGAGGGTAAGGAGAACAATTCCAAGTTTCACCGCTCGCTAAGCAACTTGGAAAGCTACGCGCTGATAGTGGGTATTGAAGATCCTCATCCAGATAGACATCTGCACGCCAACATATGGCAGACATGGGACACAAGAACCAGTAAGGGAATGCGGCGCATCGGCCTTTCATACACCGAGGCGCTATCGAAACTTCTCGAGAAAACGATCGATACTTGCGTCCTTGCACGCGAGGATCAAGTCGGAAAATGGTTCCAATGGAGCGCGGACATGACAGAAGTCAAGGAAGGATTGGTCACAGAAGGACTCGTTGTCAGAGCAGGCTCCTTCCTAGTGACACCCCGTGTTACTCACCGGCAGCTAGCGTGAGTCGTCAGGGCTTCTCGCCGTCACGGCCGCGCTTCTTCTCCTCTTCCAGCAACGCGTCCAGACGCTCGAAACTCTCGTCCCAGTACTGCTGGAACTCGGTCGCCCAGAGGGCCACGTCACGCAAGGGTTTGGCTTGTAACCGGCACCAATTCCGTTGTGCCTCGCGTCGACGCTCGATAAGCCCAGCCTTCTCGAGGACTTTGAGGTGTTTCGAAACGGCGGGTTGGCTTATCGGGAGGGGCCTCGCCAGCTCTTGGACTGTAGCCTCGCCCTGAGCAAGGCGTGCGAGGATGCTTCGGCGTGTTGGGTCAGCTATGGCCTGGAAGGTCGCGGAGAGACTGCCATCGTTCAACGGAGGGTCCGCAAGACTTCGTCGAGGCGGTCGTAGCCTTCGTTCAAGCCGCTTTCCATGTTGCTGGCCAGCATGCCGTCTCGATGTTCCTTGCGTTCGAACTTGACGATGGATTTGACCGTGGTTCGGCCATTATGTTCTTCGAAGAGAGCTGTCTGAAGGGATTCGCCTGGCATGCCTTCGAAGTTCCAGGTCTGCACGATGCGCTCGGGGGGCACGATCTCACGGAATTCGCCGTGGAACCCATATTTGGTCCCGTCCGTGTCGATGTGGGTGAAATGCCATCGGCCGCCGGGGCGGACGTCCATTTGCTCGATGGTCATTTTGTACTTTCTTGGGCCCATCCACTGGGATACGAGTTTGGGGTCGGTGTATGCGCGGAATACAAGGTTACGGGGCGCATCGAACATTCTCTCTATCCGGATTTCTGTGTCGGTAGGGGTTGTGATCACGGCAGGTTTCGATACTGATTGTGAAGCTTTCATAGCCCATTACATAACCATATAGCTATATAACTATTCTGTTAACAATCTCACTATCTCGTCATCCAAGACTCTCGCCTAATCGTCGCCCAGGCAAAGAGGCCCGGAAAGGGAGAGACGAACAAGTTGCACGTGTTCTGGAAAAGCATTCGATAAGGTCATGTTCCCCTCGGCTCGCGCACCGCATAGTAGAGAGCCCACAGAAATGCTACGTCCAGCAGTCCGATAACGTAGACGCTTGGAGAGAGGAATTTTCCTCGATCAATGGATCAATTTTCTCTTCTGAGCATAGACGACGATCATCAGAAAAGGCAGGCGTTCCTGACAGGGTTCTCAACAACGGAGAACAAGGATTCCCCGCTGAGCAACTACGCTGAAATAGAGGTTTCAAGGAAAATGTATACGTCACGCAGGGTGGTCGTCATCTCGGGCGAGAAATTTTCTTTCAAAACTATGCTCATCGCTATTGAGCTGGTGGCGATCATCTTCATGTCAGGCTGGCTCTTCACTCAATACAACACAAGCATAACTGCGAGGCAGGCCGTTGATCAGCTACTCCACCGAGCGTATCTAGACCAGATAGCTCTACAACTATCCATATTCGGCCGTTCCCTGAACTTCCTTATACTTCCGCTGCGATTCCTAACGTTGTCCCTTCTCACCCTTGTTAGCACAATACTAATCCTTCTTCTTCTGTTCATGTTCACAACCTTTCTCATCAGCACGATCACAGGCCGCGGCCGACCTGGGAGGAAATAAGGGATCGAGAAAGCTATCCCCAGCTAGTAGCGGAAGGATAGTTCAATCTCCCGCTAGCGCAAGAATATATCTTTTTATCGCCGGAAACAGTCCTTGCAATTCTAAGGGTGTACTAGGCTGCGCGTAGCCGTCATTGCGGCCGGGGTAGTTGGAAAGGCAACAGGTGCCGGGTTAGCTGCGAAAGGGCATGATGTAGTCTTCTACGACCTTGATAAAACCAAGCTGGCCCAGATCACCCTTGAAGGATACCAGACGGCTTCTTCGATCAGAGAGGCTATAGATCAGAGCAGCATAACAATGATCTGCGCACCTACTCCAACTGTCAACGGCACCGTCGACCTGCAGCCCCTCCGTTCTATATGCGCCGAGGTGGGAAATTCGCTGCGCGAAAAGAACCGATACCATCTTGTAGTGGTGAGGAGCACAATCCCACCAGGGTCCACCAGAGGACAGGTCATACCTCAGATCGAGCTAACGGCTCACTCACAAATAGGCCGCAGGATCGGAGTTTGCCACAATCCTGAATTTCTACGGGAAAAATTTGCTCTCGATGATTTTCTCCAACCAAGAGCTGTGGTGATCGGAGAGGCAGACAAGACTGCTGGAGAGAAACTGGAATCTCTCTACTCCTCCTTCAGGGCTCCCATCGCCCGCTGTAGCCTAGAGACCTCCGAGATGATCAAGTACGCATCGAACCTTTTCAACGCCACGAAAGTCAGCTTCTTCAACGAGATAGACCAAGCGTGTAAGACGGTTGGAGTCAAATCGGAAGATGTGAGCAGACTAATGCCTCTCCTAGCTCTCGGACTACGCGAGGACTTGAGAGAGTGGGGAATCTATGGAGGTCGCCCGTTTGAAGGAATGTGCCTGCCTAAGGACCTAGAAGCATTCATCTCTTTCATGCGTTCCAAGGGAACAGATCTCCCACTACTTTCCGCAGTCAAACAGATCAACGAAAGAGTTGGGAACGAACAGAAGGCTTCAACGGTTGTCGTCAATGCCTGAAATTCTCCCATTCATACCACTTGGCATCATCGGAATAATCACCTGGAGCCTCTGGGGAATCCGGAGACTCTACGGGGCGAACTACAAACCCTTTCAGGGAAGCTACAACGCGACAACCAGCGTAGTCGTGCCCGTTTACATGGAGGACCCTGACATACTGATTCGAGCGATCAAGTCCTACCTCGCAAACAATGTAGGCGAGGTGGTCCTTGTCGTCGACAGCAAAGACACTGCAAGCATTGAAAACATTCGAAAAAATTTTCCCTCACAAACTTTTCCGAAGGTTAGGCTGATAATCACTGACGAGCCTGGGAAACGACCCGCGCTCGCATGGGGGATAACAGAGGCGACTGGCGAGATCATCGTCCTTTCTGACAGCGATACCGCTTGGGCCCCGAACTTGCTCGAGGAAATCCTGAAACCGTTCACCGATCCCAATGTCGGCGGAGTCGGTGCGAAACAGAGCGTTGAAGATTACCAGAAATCGATAGTATGGAGGATCGAGAACTGGCTTCTCGACCTCAGATACATAGACTTCGTCCCCGGAATGTCCGTTGACGGAGTCGTCAGCTGCCTGTCGGGTAGAACCGCGGCGTATCGCAGATCACTACTCCTACCCATACTCCCGGAACTCACTGGTGAGACCTTTCTTGGCAAGGCATGCATAGGCGGAGACGATCTGCGGCTTACCCATCTGCTACTCTCAAGAGGTTACAAGACGGTTTACCAGAGCACCGCCCAAGCCCGAACCGTCTACTCTGGAAGACTCAGCAACTTTGTCCGAAGAAAGATCCGATGGAGCAGGAACAGCTACAGGGGCAACCTACGCGCCTTCTGGCAAGGATGGGTCTGGCGAAAGAGCTGGATACTACCTGTCAGCATGTTCCACGCGACAATAACACCATACACCCTCGCCATCGGTGGTCTGGCAACACTGTACCTCGCCCTGACTAGCCCTGGGGCTGAAACGACTCTGTTCGGCTTCGCGTTCAATCTTCCTCTCTTGTGGCTTGTCGCATCCATCGGCGGCCGCTCGTTCAAGGGCTTCAGCCACCTAAGGCAAGTTCCTAGGGACTTGTCTCTTGCCGTAATCATGACATTTCTGATGCTCTTCGTGATGGTGCCTGTGAAGGTCTTCTCTTTGGCGACAATGAACAGGCAGGGCTGGGTGGGAACGAGAAAATCCCCTGGGCCCGATTCTCTGGGCGCCTCCATAGCGTAGCATCGACGATGAAGTGTTCAGAAGCTGAAAGAAACGTACTTGATAGTGTAGGGCTTGGGCGAGTTTCCCTCGATCCAGATCATCTGGACAGTTGAGGGCTTCATCGGGTTTGCTGGAAAACTGACGAAACGGTTCGTCGCGAAATTCGTTACCTGCCGGGCTGACCAGGCTGTTCCGTTGAACTTCGCGAGCCAGATCTGGGATCCGTCAAACATGCCTGGCGGGTCACCCGACCAGTCATAGGGGCCTCCTGTGTGCCAGCCAATGTACACGCTTCCTTGCTCGTCGACCTGAATCGTCGGAGACAACTGATTTTGGTCATCGGAATGGACAACGACCGGTGAGGACCACGTCCCTCCCGAAAGAACGGAATATAATGTCTGGTTTTGTGACAACACCAGGTTCTTCTCTTTCCATACGAGGTGGACTTTTCCCTGAGAGTCGGCAGCCATGCTAGGGAACCGCTGGTCGGATCCGTAGTTCATGGGGATCGGAGCCGTCTCCGAGGACCAAGTCATCCCACCGTCCGCAGATGTTACATACCGAATGAGGCTTTGCGCGCCCTGTCCGGGATCATTCCCATACCATGTTACGTGTAGAATTTTGTTTGAATCCTCAACGATGCCGGGTCTAGAATGTGATTCTGCATTGGGCTGGGCCAACTTGTAGTACGTGCCGTTGGTTCCTCCGGGAACTGATGCCCAAGTATCTCCCATGTCAGTGGACATTGTGAACATTGGCGTGTCACAGTTGGTAGATCCGCAATTGCCTATGGCGAGATTGGACAAGTCTGTTCCCTCCCAGACCACGTATACCCGGCTCGGGTCGAATCGGTCGACGATAATATCGGGGTGTTCTTGCCAGTGTGTCGGGTCTGAGGCCTGCTGGAAGCCGTCTATGTGCTGGGGTATGATCTTCGGTGTTAACCATGCGTTTCCAAGCCATCGTGAGTACCATATTTGACGGTCTACTCTTCCAACCGATGCGCTTAGCTCGCCGTACCAGGCAACCTGCAGAACGTCATTGGTTCCGATGGCTAGAGCTGGGACTCTTTGTATCTGTGTCCCAAGGAGGATAGGCCCGCCTCCTAGGTGTGACCACGTAACTCCCTGGTCCTTCGAGAAGTCGACGTAGGCCTTGTATCCCTGTCCTCCCCTTTCTTGCGATCTGTAGCCTAGGTAGAGTGTTCCGTTGCTGCTCTCGGCTATTTTCTGGGTCTCTCCCCAAGCGAGCCCCTGCCAGTCCGTGGTCGACCCGGCCACGTTTCCGATATCCTTCCCTTGTGCCACCGGTGCCGTAGGAGCTTGTGTGGCAACTTGAAAGATGACGATGAATAGAAGGAGCATGGTCACGGTGGTAGTAGCTAGGGTGAGATTCTTCCATCTCGATCCCTGTGGTCTCTGACCTTCGGAGGTCAATTTGGCCTCCAGCTTTCTAGATAGTTTAGGATATTCTCAGAGAAGTCTGGCCAAAGCAAACCGTGTATGGTGCCCCTTGCCCGCTAAGCCAGCCTATACGGACGATTCCGCCAGATGAATCTTCCGGCATTACCGGCCACTTGTTGTTCGTCGAGAAGGCGGTACCGAGCGGAGTCTTGGACTGGCTTAGCCCGAGCTCCATGATTACAACCCATGCGCTGGTCGAGGAGACAGCATCGTTGCCGGACCATTCCTGCCAGGCGACAAGAACTATTCCCGCGGGTCCGATGGAGATTGTCGGGTCTGTCTGGTTGAGTTGCGTTCCCGGGTTGATATTTGTCCAGGCTGACCATACGGGTGATGAGAGGTTCAGGTTGAGGCTTGAGTATTTCAGGAGAAAGTTTGAGTCATTATTGTCTTGGCCATCCCAGACGAGCCTCAGGGTATTTGACTTGTCGATGACAAGGCTTACGTGTTTTTGGTTGAATCCTTCTATGCCGGCGACAATCTGTGCTTGACCCCAAGTCTTCGAGCCCGCATCCCATCGAGCGTATTTGATGCGCGTTCCGGTCTGGCCTAAGACTCCGCCGTACCATGCGGCGTATAGATTTCCGTTCTTGTCAACGATGGCGTCGGGCCGGCTCTGCCCGGACGGGTCCAGGGGGAAAATGTTCTCCCAGCTGGTCCAGGTTATTCCTCCGTTGGTTGACATGGAGTGTTTTATCTGCTGGATGCCTGCGCTTCCGGAGTCGGATCCTTCCCAGAGGACCTGGAGCACATCGTTCCTGTCGATGACTATTACAGGATGCTCTTGCCAATATTGAGTTGCCGAATATCCCAGTACGGGGGAAATGTTGACCCAGGGTGACCAAGCGGCTCCGTTCCATCTGGCATATTTTATCTGTCTCTCGTTGGTGCCATTGTAGACTTGGTCGCGTCCGTACCATACGACATGTACTTGGTCTTTCGAGTCGATGGCGATCGATGGAACCCGCTGGTCTGTTCCCGTTCCTCCGCCTTGCGTGGTGCCGGACATTACGGGTGGTGCGTTGACGATGGCGACTGGTCCTCCTCCGAGGTCAATCCAGGTCTTTCCGCTGTCCCGGGAGGTCGCGACATAAATCTCGTCTTCGCTGAAGCCTTGGGGTGCTTTTCTGTAAGCGACGTATGTGCTTCCGGTGCTATCGACGGCCATCTTTCTCTGTCCGCTATACCCGAGACCTTTCGGATCCGAGATCTGGTCAATCTGGGACAGGCTTGTTGATAGACCAGCGAGACTTCCGCTGCCTGATCCGCCTTGCCCTCCGCTACCGTTTCCTGGGCCGTGTCCGTTGCCGGGGTTGGATGTGGTTGGGGGTACGAGGAATACTGACATCCCGCTGATAGCTAGCACTATCATGGCTACTGCCAAGAGTGCAGTTAGGGAGCGTACGTGGGATTTATGGCGATAATCTAGACCCTTCGGTTTCCGGTAGTGCTCACGGGTTTGTTGGGTATCGCTTCGTTTTGGGGCACGCGTTTCAGAGAATAGGCCGATTGCCACGAAGAGTCCAAGGGCGAATCCGATGAGAAGTAGCCAGAAGAGAGGAATCGCGTACAGGGGTCCGAGCCATGTGAAGGGAAGGGCTAGGTTCGAGGCCTTCATCAGAACGCTATTTCCGACGGTATGAATTCGAAAGATGGACGACGGGCTTAGGAGCAACAGTGCTCCAAGAATTATCGTAACTACGGAGGCTGCCCAGCCGAGACCTGAGAGGCCAGATTTTCCGGTCATGCCTGAGCGACTCCATAGGATTGGCTGGGCTCAAGCTTGTTGAGGAACACGGGTCTGGTGCGGAAGGTTGGGGTCTTACTTGACGATTCCATTTCTATCCTCAATCCGACTTCTCGTGCCGAGATACGTTCGGGAACTGCGACTCGGGGAATCTCACAGTCGCGAAGAACCAGACTCTGTTGTGTGAGCGAGTTCCTCGGCACCCTTCCAATACGGGTCCACACTCGTATAGGCTGCGCCCTACTCGGCGTTCTGCATGGCCGTTCTGGTACCCACAACCAATGTGACTCTGGTGTGGATTGCAAGGCTCCGCTGGAAGGCAAGAGGATTTGAGGGAGTCAGCGGAGTTGTGCGTCCGCTGATCTTTAGGATCAGCCAACCCGGCCACACCAGGGCCAGGCGATGATGCTACTGGTTGCTGTCTAGATTGGGAGACGATAGTAAAAAGGCTGGTTGAGAATCCAGCCTGGTCGCTTCCAGGAAGGATCCGGTTTCATAGTTGTCCACATTGGCCGTCGAGGCTGATTCCCTCTCGGCGCTGAGGAGGATCATCAGGAAAAAAATGTCTTCCTCGCCATGAGAGGAGTCTCGAAGACCCGTGGAATCGGAAATGCTTGCCGAGACCATCGTTCCAAGGCGGTTTTGGCCGTGAATGGTTATAACTTTTCTGGCGCTCCGACTATACGTCCTGGCGCTTGAGTCTTATGCCCTAGCGATTGCGTGGAAACCATGTTTCCTAGAACAGACGCGCTGAGAGATCTGTCTCAGTTTTTCCCTTCCTTTCCTTTAACATGCGCGGAAGACGATCGCTAGGCGACCGCGTTACTGGGCGTAGACCACGGAATGTTCGATATGAACGAAACGGGTGAAATACCGCGACAGGTATCTGATTCATTCTGATTATGTCCTGAAACCCACTCCCAGAGATTAGAAAGTCGCTAAGTCAGAGTGTTCGATTGGTGGATTGCGGAAGGACTAAAGTAGCGTTAGTGACCCTCCACCATTTACAGGGCTTTAGGAATGTGTAGGAATATCAGAATCCTGTTCAACTTCGAACCGCCGGCCACAGACGCAGAGATTCGGGATGCTTCGTTACAATTTGTAAGAAAGATCAGCGGCTTTCGTCAGCCGTCGAAGGCAAACGAACGATCATTCCGTGCTGCGGTTGATGAAATAGCTCAAGCCTCGACCAGTCTCCTTCGTTCTCTTGAAACGAACGCGCAACCGAGAACCCGGGAGCAGGAGATTGCAAAGGCGAAGGCTCGGTTTGCTGAGAGATTTCGTGTTGGTTTATCGGCCTAGTCGGCCTTAACGTTCTCAAGAAAAGTTGCCGATGGGACGAAGAATAGGTTCCCTGTGACCGCCCTGCTAAAATCCAACAGCCGATCATAATTGCCCGGCGGCTTGCCTACGAACATGTTCTGGAGCATCTTCTCGATCGTGAGCGGCGAACGACTGTAGCCGATAAAATATGTCCCGAACTCTTTCTGACCGGCGTTACCGAAAGGCATGTTGTCCCGAAGAATCTTGACCTCCTTCCCACCTTCCACAATCTTGGTGAGCTCATTGTGAGCGTAGGTGGGCTTGACCTTATCGTCCAGCTCCACATCATTCAGCTTCGTGCGACCGACGATCTTCTCCTGCTTCTCCGTCGGTAGAACATTCCAGCCGGCCAGGTCATGAAGATACTTCTGAATGATCACATAGCTTCCAGCGGCGAATCTTGGGTCCTCGTCGGTAATGAGCGTGGCGCCAGTTGCGTCT
>Ga0137415_10003678_pt1 | contig 15252 bp, 11 predicted proteins | sample CZODoug3_1_1_16f_FD_183082 | JGI IMG/M metagenome (GOLD analysis project Ga0137415, IMG submission 183082) | Vadose zone soil fungal communities from Angelo Coast Range Reserve, California, USA - CZODoug3_1_1_16fungal (Hybrid Assembly) | ecosystem: Environmental > Terrestrial > Soil > Vadose... | reverse complement strand
GATGCACCGGCTACCACTTCATCGTGGAGGCCATCGCCGAGGCCGCGCGCAACATGGCTGCTCGCAAGGCTTGACGCCTCATCTGCCGTGGGGCAGAGTGCTTACACCGCGGGCAGAGCCGGCTACCTTCGCCACCGATCCCGTCATGCTGCTCACGTGAGTCTTCGAGAGGAACGGAGGACCGGACGATGCGGAGCTGGCTCAACCGACTGATGCTCGGCGCGGGCGCGGTGGCGGCGCTCCTCGCCCTGGCCACGAGTGGGCCGACGGCGCAGCCCAAGGAAGTCGTGATCGGCGTGCTCTATCCCACCACGGGCCCCACGGCCCAGGCGGGCATCGACTCCAAGGTCGCCGCCGAGCTGGCCGTCGAGATCGTCAACGGCAAGCACGATCTCGACCTGCCCCTGGCGCGGACGGAGGGGTTGCCGAATCTCGGCGGCGCCAAGGTCCGGCTCATCGTGGTGGATCACCAGGGCAAGCCCGAGCTCGGCCAGTCCGAGGCCGAGCGCCTCATCACGCAGGAGAAGGTCGTCGCGCTGTACGGCGCCTACCACAGCTCCGTCTCCGCCACGGCCAGCCAGGTCGCCGAGCGCTCCGGCATTCCATACCTGTCGGGCGAGTCGTCCTCGCCCACGCTCCACCGGCGAGGCTTCAAGTGGTTCTTCCGCACGAGCCCGCACGACGAGCACTTCTCCATCGCCATGTTCGAGTTCCTGAAGGAGTTCCAGGCCAAGAAGGGCGTCAAGTTCCCCACCGTGGCCACCTTCTACGAGGACACGCTTTTCGGCTCCGATTCCTCCCGCGTGCAGGAGAAGCTCGCGGGCGAGCTGGGCTACAAGGTGGTGGAGAAGATCGCCTATCGCTCGCGGAGCACGTCGTTGACCTCGGAAGTCCAGCGCCTCAAGGCGGCCGGACCATCGGTGCTGCTTCCCACCGGCTACACCAACGACGCCATCCTCTTCGTCCGCACGGCCCGCGAGCTCGACTACAACGCCCCCATGATCCTGACCCAGGACTCCGGCTACATCGAATCGGACTTCGTGGCGGCCGTGGGCAAGGACGCCGACGGCATCATGTCGCGCTCGGTGTTCTCGCTCGACCTGGCCGCGAAGAAGCCGATGGTGGCCAAGGTAAACGCGATGTTCAGAGCCAAGCAGGGCAAGGACCTGAACGACAACACCTCGCGCTCGTTCACGGGCATGGTCGTGCTCCTCGACGCCATCAACCGCGCGGGCTCGACGGATCCGGAGGCGATCCGCAAGGCGCTGCTCGCCACGGACCTCAAGCCGAGCCAGCTCATCATGCCGTGGAAGGGCGTGAAGTTCGATCCCGCCACGGGGCAGAACGAGTCGGGCACGCCCCTCATCACCCAGTGGCGGGGCGGCCAGCTCAAGATCGTCTGGCCCTTCGACCTCGCGTCGACGGACGTGCTCTACCCGCTCCCGAAGTGGTCCGAGCGGAAGTAGGCGCGCGAGGTAAGAGAGGCGAGGGAATGGCCGAGGGCGTTCGCATCGGCGTGGACGTGGGCGGCACCTTCACCGATCTCGTAGCCTGGGATCCCGCGGGACGGATGGAGTCGTGCAAGGTGCCGACCACGCCCGCCAATCCCGCCGAGGGCGTGCTCCACGGCATCGCCACCCTCGCGCCCAGGACCGGGGCCTGGGCCTCCCTCGCCCACGGGACGACCATGGTCACCAATGCCATCGTGGAGCGCCGGGGCGCGCCCGTGGGCTACATCACCACGCGCGGCTTCCGCGACGTCCTGGAGATCGGCCGCATGAGCCGGCTCCACCTCTACCGGCTCGACCTGCCCGCCAAGCCCGAGCCGCTCGTGCCGCGCCGCCTGCGCCGCGAGATCACCGAGCGCGTGGGCCCGGACGGCACCGTGCTCACGCGGCTTCACCTTGAAGAGCTCCCCGCCATCGTGGAGGACTTCAAGCGCGAGGGCATCGAGAGCGTGGCGGTGTGCCTGCTCCATTCCTATGCCTCGCCCGCCCACGAGCAGGCGCTGCGCATGGCCCTCGAGGCGCACTTCCCCTACGTGTCGATCTCCAGCGAGATCAACGCGGAGTTCCGGGAGTACGAGCGCGGCTGCACGACCGTGCTCAATGCCTCGGTCATGCCCCTGGCCGCCCGCTATCTCGACGACCTCGTCCAGCGCGCGGCGGGCAAGCCGCTTCATCTCCTCCACTCGGCGGGCGGCATGATGTCGGTGGAAGCGGCCAAGGAGCGGCCGCTCAGCATGGCCATGTCGGGCCCGGCGGGCGGCGTGGCCGCCGCCGCGCACACGTCGCGGGCCCTCGGTCTCGCGCGCGCTCTCGCCTTCGACATGGGCGGCACCACCACGGACGTCTGCCTCATCGCGGACGGCGTGCCCGAGACGGCGGGGCAGCGCAAGCTCGGCGACTATCCGGCGCGGCTGCCCATGATCGCCGTCGAGTCCATCGGCGCGGGCGGCGGCTCCATCGCGCGGGTGGAGCCGACGGGCGCCCTCAAGGTCGGGCCGCGCAGCGCCGGCGCCATGCCGGGACCCGCGTGCTACGGGCAGGGAGGCGCCGAGCCGACGGTGAGCGACGCGAACTTGCTCCTGGGCTACCTCAACGCGGAGCGGATCTACGGCGGGTCCATTCGCCTCGATCCCGCCCGGGCGGAATCCGTCATCGGACCGCTCGCGGCGCGCTTCGGGTTCTCGCTCATCGAGGCGGCGCACGGCGTGGTCGAGGTCGCCAATGCCAACATGCTCCGCGCCCTCCGCCTGGTCTCCGTCCAGCGCGGCTACGATCTCCGGGAGTTCGCCCTCATCGCCTACGGCGGGGCGGGTCCGCTCCACGCGGGCGCCCTCGCGCGTCAGGCCGGCATCTCGAGCGTCATCGTGCCCGCCCACTCCGGCGCCTTCTCGGCCCTGGGCTGCCTCGTCTCCCCGCTTCGCTACGACACCGTGCAGACGCATCGCGCGCGGCTCGAGACGTGGGACGCCAAGGTGGTGGAGGAGCGCTTCAGCGCCCTCGAGGCCCAGTGCCTGCGCCCGCTCCTGGACGAAGGGCATGCCATGGACCGGATCGTGCTGCTGCGGAGCCTCGACTTCCGCTATGTCGGACAGAACTACGAGCTCGAGGTCGGCTTCGTCCCCGGGGGACCGGGGGCGCTCAAGGCGGCCTTCGAGAAGCGCCACCGTCAGCTCTATGGCTACGCCACCGGGGAAAACGTGGAGTGCGTCAACCTGCGCGTGACCGCGCGGGCCGCCGAGGAGCCGCCCCCGCTGCCCGCGCCGCCTTCGGGCACATCGGTCGCGGCCACCGGCTCGCACCGCGCCTACTTCCCGGAGACGGGCGCCGTGGAGATGCTGCGCTATGACCGGACCAGCTTGCCCCCCGGCCACCTCGTGGCGGGGCCAGCCATGGTCGAGGACGAGTGGTCGACCACGATCGTGTACCCGGGCATGCGCTGCGTCGCCGACCGCCTGGGCAATCTCGTGATCGAGGTGGGAGCCCCGGCATGAGCGCCCCCGCGTTGAGCCCGATCACACTGGAAGTCGTGCGCAACGGCCTCTATGCCATCGCCGAGGAGATGAGCGTCATCGTCATGCGCTCGGCCCGCTCGCCCTTGTTGAAGGAAGCGGGTGATCTTTCCTCCGCGCTGACCGACGCGCAGGGCCGGTTGATCGCCCAGGGGCGCGACATTCCCATCCACATGGGCGTCATGGGCTTCACGGTCAAGGAATTCCTCAAGAGGATTTCCGCGGACACGCTGCGTGAAGGCGACGTCTGGTTCCTCAACCTTCCGGAAGTCGGAGGCAATCACCTGCCCGACGTCAAAGCGGTGCGGCCCGTCTTCTTCGGGGGCCGGCTCGTCGCCTTCGCCATCAACCTCGCCCACTGGGCGGATATCGGCGGCGCCGTCCCCGGCAGCTATGTCCCCTGGGCCACCGAGTGCTACCAGGAAGGCCTCCGGATCGCCCCCATCCGACTCTTCTCGTCCGCGGGGCCCGAGCGGCCCGCCCTCGATTTGGTGCTCGCCAACCTGCGCGGGCGCGACGAGCGGGAAGGGGACATCTTCGCCCAGTTCGCCGCGAACGACGTGGCGGCCCGGCGCCTCCACGAGATCTTCTCGCGCTACGGCGCGGAGACGGTCCTCGCCTGCTTCGATCGGCTGCACGACGAGTCCGAGGAGCAGATGCGCGCGGCGCTGCGCGCGCTGCCCGATGGTTCGTGGGAAGGCGAGGACTTTCTCGACGATGACGGTGTCGAGGACCGGCGCATCCGGATCAAGGTGCGCGTGACCAAGCGAGGTGACGAGGCGACCTTCGACTTCTCGGGGAGCGATGGCCAGGCCATGGGGCCCGTCAACACGACCTACTACATCGCCTGCTCGGGCGTGTACTACACCATGAAGGCGCTGGTGGCGCCGGACGCGCCGCCCAACGAGGGCTGCTACCGGCCGCTTCGCGTCATCGTCCCGAAGGGAAGCGTGCTCAACGCCGATGCTGACCGGCCCGTGGTCGGGGGCAACCACGAAACGTCTCAGCGTGTGGTGGATGCCATCATGCGGGCCATGGCCCAGGTCATCCCCGACCGTGTCCAGGCGGGTGGACCGACGACGGCGGGGCTTCTCATTCTGGGCGCGCGCCTGCCCGACGGCCGCTGGGCGGTCTACTACGAGGTCCACGGCGGCGGCGAGGGGGCCACCGCGGGCAAGGACGGCGCCTCGGCAACCCGCGTGCACATGTCGAACGTGATGAACACGCCGGTGGAGATCGTCGAGAGCGAGTACCCGCTGATGATCGAGGAGCTGGCCCTTCGCCCGGGCTCGGGCGGCGACGGCCGCCAGCGCGGGGGCCTGGGCTTCCGGCGCGCGTATCGCGTGCTGGGATCCGACGTGACGCTGACGACCATGATCGAGCGCCGGCTCGTGGCGCCGTACGGCCTCTTCGGCGGCAGGGAGGCGGCGCCCTTCAGGATCACCCTCAATCCGGGCACTCCACGCGAGCGGGACGTGAAGGGCAAGGAGACGCTCAAGCTCGCCCAGGGGGATCTGGTTCTGCTCGAGACGTGCGGCGGCGGCGGCTACGGGAATCCCGCCGATCGCCCGAGCGCTGCGCGAGAGGCCGACCGCCGGGAGGGCTACGTCGCGTGAGGCTCGAGAATCGCATCGCCCTCGTCACCGGCGCCGCCAAGGGCATGGGCCGGGACATCTGTCTGACCCTGGCGCGCGAAGGAGCCCACCTGGCGCTGGCCGCGCGCGATGTCCCGCCTCTCGAGAAGCTCAAAGGTGAGATCGAGGCGCAGGGCCGCCGCGCGCTCGTCGCTCCCACCGACGTGACGGACGAGGCGGCCGTCGAGCGCATGGTTGCCCAAACGCTGGAAGCCTTCGGCCACATCGACATCCTCGTCAACGCCGCCGGCGTCACCGGCCCCATCGAGACGCCCGTGCAGGAGATCAAGACCGAGGATTTCCGCTTCGTCCTCGAGGCCAATGTCCTCGGCACGTTCCTGCCCACCAAGCACGTCCTCCCGGGAATGATCGCGCGGAAGTACGGCAAGGTGGTCAACATCAGCGGTACTTCCGGGTTGCGCGGCTACAAGTACCGCGCGGCGTACTCCTCCTCCAAGTGGGCTCTGCGAGGCTTCACGCGCACGGTCGCCCTGGAAGTCGGGCCGCACAATATCAACGTCAACGCCCTCCATCCGGGCATCGTCGCAGGCGATCGCATGGACAAGCTCTGCCGGGAGAAGGGGAAGAAGCGCGGCTGGACACCCGAGCAGGTGCACCAGGAATACGTCAACGAGATGGCGCTCCGCCGCGTCACCACCTCGCAGGACATCGCCAACGCGGTGCTCTATCTCGCCTCGGACGACTCGAAGAACATGACCGGCCAGTCGGTGACGGTGGACGGCGGCTGGGACGTCTGATGTCTGAGCTTCTCACCTGCGGAGGGGAAGAGAGCAGCCGAGACGCTGCCATGGGCGGCGAGGTGAGGCCCGAGTAGGTGAGGGAGCCAGTTCTCTCTCCTGCGAGATATCGAATGGCGTGGCGCGGCGAACTGCACACCCCTCACCCTGGCCCTCTCCCCTCGAGGGGCGAGGGAACTTAGATGGCCTATCGCGTGATCGGGGGGTCCCAGCCCAGGGCGGACGCCTGGGAGAAAGTGCGGGGCCGTCCCATCTATGCCGGGGACCTCGCGGTGGCGGGCATGCTCCACGCCAGGATCGTCCGCAGCCCGTATGCCTCGGCGCGCATCGTCAGGATCGACACGAGCGAGGCGCGCGCGCTCCCCGGAGTGGTCGCCGTGCTCACCCACCCCGACGTGCCGCAGAACGCGCTCCGGATGGAATTGCCCGGGCGCATGGCGGAGGCGACGGCGGGCGCCGTGCTGGCGACCCAGCCCGTGCTCGCCGAGGATCGGGTGCGCTTCCAGGGCGAGCCCGTGGCGGCCATCGCGGCGGAGACTCCGGAGATCGCCGCCGAGGCTGCGGAGCGCGTGCGCGTCGAGTACGAGCCGCTGCCGGGCGTCTATGATCCGGCGGAGGCGCTCAGGCCCGGGGCGCCCCATGTGCACGAGGGCGGCAACCTCCTCCGGGCCTGGCATATCCGCAAGGGCGATGCCACGGAGGCCTTCGCGCGCGCGGATGTCATCGTGGAGAAGACCTACCGGACCCCGTTCGTGGATCACGTGTACCTCGAGACGGAGACGGGCATCGGCTGGATCGACGCCGAGGGCACCCTGGTCCTTCGCGTCAGCACCCAGGTGCTGGAGCATTTCCGCGACGTGGCCGAGGTGCTGCGGCTGCCCCATGGGCGTGTACGGCTCGAGGGCGCCTATCTGGGCGGCGGCTTCGGCGGCAAGGAGGACGTGACCGTCGAGTGCCTCCTCGGCCTTCTCGTGTGGAAGACGCGCCGGCCCGTGCAGCTCGTGTTCTCGAGGGAAGAGAGCTTCATCGGTCACGGCAAGCGTCATCCCTACGCCCTGCGCTACCGGTCCGGCGCCACCCGGACGGGCGAGCTGGTCGCCATGGAGGTCGAGCTCGTCTCGGACTCGGGAGCGTATGCCGCGCTCTCGCCCTGGGTCCTCCTGTACAGCCTCGTGACGGCGACGGGGCCATATCGCGTCCCGCACGTCACCGTGGACGCGTTCACCGTCTACACGAACAATCCCGTGGCGAGCGCCTACCGCACCTTCGGCTCCATCCAGACGTGCATCGGCTACGAGGGACAGATGGACGCCCTGGCCGCCGCGCTCTCCATGGATCCGCTCGAGCTCCGCGAGAGGAACTTCCTGAGGAAGGGCGACAGCATCGCGACGGGGCAGGTGCTCGAGAGCGAGCCCATGCTGGGAGAGACCATGCGTCGCGCCTGGCAGGCCCTGGGCCCGGTCCGCCCCGGCGGCGGGCCGGTGCGCGTGGCGCGAGGTCTCGCCGCCTCCTTCACGCCGTATGGGCGCATGTGCTGGACGCGAGACTCCGCCTCCGCCTGGGTGGGCATGGAGCTCGATGGCACCGCGGTCGTTCGCTGCGCCGCTCCCGACGTGGGCGGGGGACAGACCTCCTCCCTCTGCTCGATCACCGCGGAAGTCCTCGGCCTGCCCGTGGAACAGGTGACCGCGGTGGGGCGCGACAGCCACTTCACGCCGCGCGCCGGCACCACCACGGCCACGCGCCAGCTCTTCATGTCGGGAAACGCGGTGCTCAAGGCGGCGCGCGAGGTGCGCCGGCATCTGGTCGATCAGGCCGCGGAGATGCTCGAGGCCGCCCCCGAGGACCTCGAGCTCGTGGAGGGGCGGGCCCTCGTCCGGGGCGCGCCGGATCGCGCCATCGATTTCTCCGCCCTCGTGAAGGCGGCCACGGCGGCCGGGCGACCCGTCCAGGCCCTCGACAAGTACGATGCGCCCTCGGCGCCGACCATCGATCCCGCCACGGGGCAGGGCAAGCCCTTCAACGATTACACCTTCGGCACGCAGGCCGTCGAGGTCGAGGTGGACGAGGAGACGGGGCAGACCCGCGTGACAAAGCTCGCGGCCTGCTATGACGTGGGCCAGGCCATCAATCGCCAGAGCGCCGAGGGCCAGATCGAGGGCGGGGCCGTGCAGGGCCTGGGCCACGCGCTCCTCGAGGAAGTGGTGCTCGAGGACGGCGTGTCCAAGAACCCGCACCTTCTCGACTACAAGATCCCGACCACGCTCGACGCGCCCGAGATCATCACGATCCTGCTCGAATCGGGCAAGGGCCTGGGGCCCTTCGGGGCCAAGGGCATCGGCGAGCCCGCCATGACCCCGACGCCGGCCGCCGTGATGAACGCCGTTTCGCGCGCCGTCCGCGCCCCGCTCACCCAGTTCCCGATCACCGCCGAGCGCGTCCTCACCGCTCTCAAGGGGACCACTTCACACCCATGCGCCTCGACTTCACGCTGAACAACCGCCCGTACCGCCTGGAGGCTCCCGACCACTGGACGGTTCTCGACCTCCTCCGCGACGGCCTCGCGCTCACCGCGACGAAGTATGGCTGCGGCGAGGGCGTCTGCGGCACGTGCACCGTCCTCCTCGACGATGAGCCGGTCCGCGCTTGTCTCGTGCTCGCGGCCCGACTCCGCGGGCGGACTCTTCTCACCGCGGAAGGCCTGGAGTCGAACGGCGCGCCCGATCGTCTCCAGAGCGCCTTCGCCCGCGCGGGCGCGGCCCAGTGCGGCTTCTGCACGCCGGGGATGCTGCTCTCGGCTCGCGCGCTCCTCGCCGCGAATCCGTCGCCCACCGAGCACGACGTGCGCGAGGCGCTGGCGGGCAATCTCTGCCGCTGCACGGGCTACACGAAGATCGTCGAAGCGGTGCTGGCCGCGGCGGGCCCCCGCTGATGCGCCTGCGTCCCTTCGCGCTCGTCGAGCCCGAGACCATTCCCGAGGCCGTCGAGATCCTGGCCCGCCTGGACGGAGAGGCCCGGGTCATCGCGGGCGGCACCGCCCTCGTTCCCACCATGCGCCTCGGTCTCGTCACCCCCGATCGACTCGTCTCCCTGCATCGGATCGCCGGGCTCTCGGAGGTCCGCGTCGACAAGGGCATGCTCGAGATCGGCGCCATGACGAGCTTGTCGGCGCTCATGCGCTACGGTATCGTCCGCGACGGCTGGCCCCTGCTCGCTCACGCGGCTGCCCGCGTGGCCACGCCCTCCATCCGCAGCAGCGCCACCCTCGGGGGCAATCTCTGCTATGCCGAGGCGGCCTCCGATCCCGCGCCGGCGCTTCTCTGTCTCGAGGCCCAGGTGCGCGTGGCGGATTCGGTCGGGGAGCGTGTGGTGCCGATCGGCGAGTTCTTCACCGGCTTCTACGAGACGGCCGTCGCCGCGGGGGAGATCCTGACGGCGGTTCGCGTGCCGCCCATGCCGGAAGGAGCCCGCGCGGGCTACGTCAAGTTCTGCCCGCGCTCGGCCGAGGACAAGCCGCTCGTCGGCGTGGCCGCCCTCGTGACGCTCGACGGCGCCGGGCGAGTGAGCGACATCCGGCTCGCCCTCGCCGGCGCCGCGCCGACGCCGATCCGCGCTCGGCGCGCCGAAGCGGCGCTCCGGGGTGAGACGCTGACCGACGCCGCGGTCCGCGCCGCCGCGGACGCCGCCGCCATCGAGGCTGATCCGCTCTCCGACCTCATGGGCTCGGCCGACTACCGCCGCGAGATGATCCGCGTGTGGGTCCGCCGCCTGCTTCTCTCGCTCCGCTAGTTGGTTCCGCGTTCTCGACTTCGGTATACTCCGGCGCGTGCTTCCCGCCCCTCCGCTTCCCGCGCCATTCGAGGCCCTCTTCGCAGAGCTGGAGGAGATAGATTCCTCAGGGGCCAGCCGCACCTTCCATCAGTGCTTCGGGTGCGGCCCTCATCATGATATCGGGCTCCGCGTTCGCAACTTCAAGTCAGACGGCGGTGTGCTCTCGCCCATCGTGATCCCGAAGCGCTTCGAAGGGCCGCCGAATGGCGCGCACGGCGGAATTGTCGCCGCGTATCTCGATGAGGTCCTCGCGGGAGCCGCCGTGAGTCACACGGGGCGGATCCATGTGACGGGAGAGCTCAGCATTCGGTACGTCAAGCTCACGCCCATCGAGCGTCCGCTCCTGGGTCGAGGCCGTGTCGTGAAGCGAGCGGAGAAGTATGTGGACCTCGAAGGCACGCTCGAGGATCTGGAGACCGGCGAGGTCGTGGCGAGGGCCACCGGGCGCTTCTTCGCGCTTCCGGATGCCCAATAGTCGCCGCGGACGACTCCTGAAGCCGGCCCCGCTTGACGGGTGGCCCGCTTCTGGGACAATAGCCGCTACTCAAAGGGGTGACGATGCCATGCTCGTCCACCTTTCTCGATGGCCGGTGATCAGCCCCGCGGTGCGCTCGCCATGAGGGCGGGCGCTCGTCCCGTCGCGCAGGGGGCCCATCTGGTGGGCAGCGTACCCCTCGCGAGCGCGGAGGTCGTCTTTCAGACGGTGGGCGCCGAGATCGGGGATCGCCTGCGCCGCATCCCCGACGGCGAGACCGGCCCGCGCTCGGACTGGATCGTCTGGCAGCTCCCCGTCTTTACCTCCCAGCCGCAGCTCGAGGTGGTCCCTCCAGGCCCGGACAGCTGGCGGCCGCTGCCGCGAGTCCGTCTCGGCGAGGGCGTCCGGCCCGACAGTGTGGTGTTCGAGGCCCTGGGGTACGCGGAGGCAGCGATCGCGTCGTATCGCGTCTTCGCGCGGCTGAAGCGTGACGGGCTCGTGCCGGTGGCCTGCCGCTTCCAGGTCTGCCTGCCCACTCCGCTGGCTCCGATCAGCGCCTTCGTGGTTCCCGAGCATCAGGGTGTCCTTGAGCGCAGCTACGAGGAGCGGCTGCTCGCCGAACTGCAGGTGATCCTCCGCGAGGTACCCCACGACCAGGTCTCCGTACAGTGGGACACCAACTTCGAGTTCGGCATGCTCGAGGGCGTCTTTCCCGTCTGGTTCGTGGACGTCAAGGGCGGCATTCTCGAGCGCCTGCTGAGGCTCTCCCGGCAGGTGCCGTCGGACGTCGAGCTCGGATATCACTTCTGCTACGGCGACGTCCAGCACCGGCACTTCAAGGAGCCCGCCGACGCCGGCAAGCTGGTGGAGGTCGCCAATGCGCTGGCCGCGAGCCTCGGGCGGCCGCTGAGCTGGATCCACATGCCGGTGCCTCGTGACCGGACCGACGAGGCGTACTACGCGCCGCTGAAGGAGCTTCGTCTGCAGCCCGAGACCGAGCTGCACCTCGGCCTCGTCCACCACACGGACGGGGCCGAGGGAACGGCGCGCCGTATGGAGGTGGCCGCGCGCTTCGCCTCCCGCTTCGGTATCGCCACGGAGTGCGGCTGGGGTCGGCGCGCGCCGGCGAGCATTCCGGATCTGCTCCGTATCCATCGCGAGCTGAGCGCGCCCGTGCAGCAGTCGGGCCGGCCGCGCGGGCGCTTCGCGTGGCCGGCCGGGTTCGCGCGCATTCCCGACGAGGACTGGACGCGGCAGCCGGTGGATGTCTTTGGCCTTCGGTACGACACGGTCGAGAACCACGGCTGGTACCGGAACCTCGACCCGACCGTGGAGGACCTCGCCCGGCATCTGGAGGAAGGCCAGCTCCTCATCGACTACTCGGGGGGAACCGGAATTCTCCTCGACCGATTGCAGCTGCGGATCTTCGACCGCCGCGTGGGCATGCTCATCGTGGATAGCTCGCCCAAGTTTCTGCGGGTGGCGCTGGACAAGTTCAGCGGAGACGAGCGGGTGGGCCTGCGGCTCCTGCGCTGGCGCAAGGAAGAGAAGCGGCTGGACTTCCTCGACGAGGCGATCGGGCCCGAGCTCACGGCGCGCGGAGCCGACGCCATCACCTCGACCAACGCCATCCATCTCTACATGGACTTGCCCGAGACGATCGCCTCGTGGGCTCGAGTGATTCGGCCGGGCGGGCGCGTCTTCGTGCAGTCGGGCAATATCCGCAATCCCCAGGCCCGACCGAGCGAGTGGATCCTGGACGAGACGGTCTGGGCCATCCACGAGGTGGCCATGGGTCTCGTCCGTAACGATCCTCGCTATGCCGCCTACCGGCCCCTCCTCGACGACGAGGCCCGGATGCAGGCACACGTCGCGTATCGGGACCGCGTCTTCCTGCCTGTGCGCCCCCTCGACTACTACGTGGGCTGCCTCGAGGGCGCCGGGTTCACAGTGGAGGCAGTGACCGCTCGCACCATCGAGACCAGCGTGGAGGATTGGTTCGAGTTCTTGACGGCCTATCACGAGGCGGTGCTGGGCTGGCTCGGGGGCTCTGCGAAGGTGGATGGCACGCCGCCGACCACGGAAGCCGAGCGTGATCGCTTGGCCCTGATCCGGCACTCTATGGAGACGCTCCTGGGCGGCCGCAAGTCCTTCCGATGCTGCTGGACCTACATCAACTGCTTGAGGCCGTGATTCTCGGCTCTGCCCGCTGAAGCTCGGCGGGGGAGCTATCGCGCGATGGGAAGAACGCCCCGCGAGTGGCAGGCTCTCCTCGACCGCGTGGCCGCCGGGGTCGACGACGACGGCAAAGCGTACGGCGAGGAAATGAAGCGTCGCTGGTCGTCAGCCCCCCCTAGAGACCGAGGAAGCAGGCGAAGAGCACCTCGGTGATCTTGCTTGCCTTCGAGCAATGGTGCTGGGCGGCCCAGCCGAAGGTCCCGGCCATGGCGAGCACGATCGATAAGGGCATCCACGTGCTCCGGAGAACGCTTCCCGTCCAGCCGAAACCGATGACGCGCTTGGCCGCCCTCCGGAGCGACGTGGCGAGGGCAACCTGGAACGCGGCCTCGCCCAGGATGTGCGGAGCCTGATAGATGAGATAGACCCCCGTTCCCGTGACGGCGATCAGGAGCAGAGCGAAGGCGACAAGTACGAGCCAGCCGTCATCGAGATCCAGACCCCAGCCGCTACCCGAGCCCCAGGACCCTCCGCTCGAGCCTCCGCCTGCACTGCCGCCCGGCGCATCGAAGCTGGCGCTGGCTCCGCCTCCGCCGAAGCTGCCGCCGCCCGGGGTGAATCCCGGCCCGCTCGAGGGTGACCAGTCGGGAAAGCCGCCCCCGAGATTCCCCAGGTCACCGAATCCAGGGCCGGCCACGGACCGGCCGCCCCCCGCGATGGACACGTACAGGAGCCACAGTCTGATGAGCGCGAAGAAGACCAGGTAGGAGCCCGTCACCGCCAGGAGGTAGCGCCAGGGCATGGATCGCAGCCCGAGGTGGAGGAGGAGCGCGCTGCACACCACGCCCGAGAGCATCACGCAGACGAGGATGGCCGCCATGTGCCAGCGCACGAAGAAGCGCTGGGTGATCCGGTGGGTGATGGTCTGGCGGAGGTCGCCGGGCTCGAGGCGCTGGGCCTTCGCCCACCCGGTGAAGGCGGCGAGGTCGACCGGTTCGTGCCCGCGCTGACGTCGGCGCTGACCGGTGTAGGGGCGGGTCTGTAGACCTGCCCCTGCACGGACATGTTCAGGGGTGTGTTCGTTACAGGTACCGATACCAACGTTGGAAAGACCGTGGTCTCCGCCGCGCTCATGGTTCGCTATCGCGCCGAGGCGCCGCTCAAGTACTGGAAGCCTGTGCAGACGGGCATCGAGCACGACGACGACGCGCGTGAGGTGGCGCGGCTGGCGGGGATGCCGGCGATCCACGATCGCGGCGTGCGGCTCCCGCACCCGGTGTCGCCGCACCTCGCGGCGCGCCTGGCGGGCACGCGCATCACCGTGCGGTCGCTCCTCGAGCACCTCGACGGCGATGCCGACGCCGACGCGCGCTGGGTCGTCGAGGGAGCGGGGGGCGTGCTCGTCCCCATCAACGAGCGCGAGACGATGGCGGACCTGATCTGCGCGCTCGACCTGCCGGTGCTGATCGCGGCGCGCTCGACGCTCGGCACCATCAACCACACGCTGATGACCATCGAGGTGCTGCGGCGCCGCATGCTGCGTGTCGCCGGCATCGTCATGGTCGGCGAGCCGAACGACGAGAACCGGCTGGCCATCGAGAAGTACGGCGCCGCGGAGGTGATCGCGGAGATGCCGCGCTTCGATCCGCTGACGCCGGAGGCGCTCGAGCGGTGGGCGAGCACGGCCTTCGACCGCAGCGGCGTCCTGTTCGTCGGGGCGCTGCGATGACCAGGGTAGGGCGGACCCTTTCGGGTCCGCCGACGCTCGCCGACCGCGATCGCGCGCTCGTGTGGCATCCCTACACGCAGATGCGGACGGCGCCGCCGCCGCTGCCGATCGTCGGCGGCAAGGGCGTCTACCTCTACACGGAAGACGGCCGCAGGATCCTCGACGGCATCTCGTCGTGGTGGGTGAACATCCACGGCCACTCGCACCCGGCGCTGAACGCCGCGCTCGCGCAGCAGGCCGCGCGGCTCGAGCACGTGATGTTCGCGGGCTGCACGCATCCGCCGGCCGTCGATCTCGCGGAGCGTCTGCTGGCGGTGCTGCCGCCCGGGCTGACCCGCGTGTTCTATTCGGACAACGGTTCCACGGCGGTCGAGGTCGCGCTGAAGCTTGCCTCGCAGTACTGGGGAAATCGCGGCGAGCCGTCGCGGCGATCGTTTGTCGCGCTCCACCACGCGTATCACGGCGACACGGTCGGCGCGATGTCGGTCAGCGAGGATTCGATCTTCACGCGCGCGTTCGCGCCGCTCCTCTTCCCGGCCACCCGCGCGCACGCGCCGTACTGCTACCGCTGCCCGCTGGGACTGGAGCGCGCGACCTGCCGCGTGGACTGTCTCGGCGATCTCGAAGAGAAGCTGTCCGCGCTTGACGGCACCGCCGCCGCCGTCATCGTCGAGCCGATGCTGCAGGGCGCGGGCGGCATGATCGTGTGGCCGGCGGAATTCCTGTCGGGCGTCCGCCGCCTGTGCGATCGGTTCGGCGTCCTGATGATCGCGGACGAAGTGCTGACCGGGTTCGGCCGCACGGGGCGCATGTTCGCGTGCGAGCACGCGGCCGTTACGCCCGACATCATCTGCCTCTCGAAGGCGCTGACCGCCGGGTATCTCCCGCTCGGCGCCACCTGCACGACCGAGGCGGTCTACGAGGCGTTCCTCAGCGACGACCGCGGCCGCACCTTCTTCCACGGCCACTCGTTCACCGCCAACCCGCTGGCCTGCGCGGTCGCGCTCGCGAGCCTCGATCTGTTCGAACGCGAGGGGACGCTCGGTCGCGTGAGGCGCCTCGAGGTGCAGCTCCGCGCGGGGCTCGCGCCGCTCGCCGCGCGTCCGCTCGTCGGCGACGTGCGCGTGATT
>Ga0137415_10003677_pt1 | contig 15252 bp, 13 predicted proteins | sample CZODoug3_1_1_16f_FD_183082 | JGI IMG/M metagenome (GOLD analysis project Ga0137415, IMG submission 183082) | Vadose zone soil fungal communities from Angelo Coast Range Reserve, California, USA - CZODoug3_1_1_16fungal (Hybrid Assembly) | ecosystem: Environmental > Terrestrial > Soil > Vadose... | reverse complement strand
ACAACCACCACACAAGAGCGCCGGTGACGAAAAGGCCTTTAGAGACTGTGTCGCAACCTCTCTTTCGCTCCTCCGGGGCTTCTTCGTATCGCATTTGTGACCTAGGTCTTGCGCTCTGGGTCATTGTACTTGACGTAAAATCGCTATTTCACTCATTGAGGGGTTCGAAGTGTAATGGCTGTTTACAGCACTTGGCTCCGCCACATGCAATGGTCTGTTTTCGAACAGTCTACGTTTGGAACCTCGAACGAGCGTGGCTTGAGTGCGTCGAGCTAACAAAAGTTTCGTCTACGCTATAAGATTCATCTTGACGATTCAGGAGGTGCCATGAGCAAGGATATCTCTCGCAGACAGTTTCTTGAGAATATCGGATTTGGAACGGCGGCCGGTACAAGTCTTTTGCTGCTGAGGGATGTTGCCAGCGCGCGCCCCACGACCGATCTTATTCCCTCGCGGACTCTGGGGCGGACCGGCGCAAAGGTCTCGATTCTTGCGTTCGGCTGCGGCAGTCGCTTCCTTATGTACAAGGAGGAAGAGAGTGCCCTCGCGATCCTCAATCGCGCGCTTGATCTGGGCATCACTTATCTGGACACGGCGTACGCTTACGGAGATGGCGAGAGCGAAACTCGCGTCGGCAAAGTGATGGCCTCGCGCCGCAAGGAAGTCTGGCTGGCAACGAAGATTCCCGATCGCACCCGGGACGAATTCTTGCGCCGCCTGGAGGCAAGCCTGAAACGGCTCAAGACGGATCATGTGGATCTGGTCCATATCCACAGCCTGGGCCAAGCTGACGATCTGGCGAAAATCGAGGCCGCAGATGGAGCTCTCAAGGGTCTGATGGAAGCGCGTGAGCAGAAAATGGCGCGCTTTGTCGGCATGACTAGCCATACGAACGGTGAGGTGATGGCCACGGCGATCGAGCGACACGACCTTGACTGCGTGCAGATGGCTCTCAACGCCTCCCGTAATGGGCGCTTTGAAGAGCTCGCACTCCCCGCTGCCAACTCCAAGAAACTTGGCGTGATCGCCATGAAGGTGACCGGTCAGGAGTTTCTTGTGGGCGAGGGACTGGGAAAGGCAGACATGAGCTCTCTGCTCCGCTATTCCATGAGCTTGCCTGTAACGACCGCGGTTGTGGGCATGCCACGCCCCGAAATGCTCGCACGCAACGTCGAGACTGCACGGAACTTCTCACCCCTCAACGATCAGGAGAAGGAGCGCCTGAGGCAGCAACTCAAGCCGTCTCGTGAGGGAATGGAGAAGCGCCTAGTCGGGCATCTGGATGGACCGACAGCGAGCCCAGAAATATTCTCAGCATAGCGTCCCAAAGTTTGTGGGCAGCATTTCACGTCTCCAATGCCTGCATGCTTCCTAAGGTGTCTTTTGCAAAACCGTCGTCGCGCTGCACCTTTGAGGAGCGCTAAGTCTTTCGACTCACTGCGCAGCCCGGGCAGTCTGGATAATACGAATTGCCTTTGTAGTCGAGCTCTTTAAGGCCTTCCGCAGAAGTGTAGTAGCCGCGAATTGCTTCGCTGCGCATTACCTCGAAAAACTTCCGCAGCGGGCTGTCCGGCTTGGCTGTGCCGGTCGAACCGACCAGTTCCACTTGCAGCGGTTCGGTAAGTTCCAAGAATCCCCGGCCATATCCTTCAACTGAGAGCTCGTGCAGTGCTGCGATTCCTGCACGTGCGACTACCTGGGGATTCGCTGTTTCCAGGTCACGCACGGACGCTTCCCCATAGTAGGCAATAGCGAGCGCGCGATGCAGCGGGTCGAGACGCTGGGCAGCCTCAAGTACGCCTGCTGCGGAATGAAGCCACAAATCGAGCCACCGCGTGGTTTGCAACAATGCGCCGGGATCCAGTTTGCCTAGAACAATGTGCACAAATCGCGTAACGATCCGGAACTCTTCTTGCGAGAAGAACTGGGGCTGGAATGGGAGGGAGGTCGGCGGGACGTAGTCGGTTTCGCTACCGGGAGGGGCCGCATAAGGTTTGCCGGCGCTTCTGAGGGCATGTACCAGATGCTCTGCCGAGGGGTTATACAATCCAGGGGGTAAACCGGCAACGTGTTGTCGTTCGGATTCAAGCAGACCCGCGACGGCTTCTGGCACGAGTCCACTAACGCCGGCGAGAACGACCATTTCACCCAACCGCAGTAGCCATTGGCGTCGTGTAAGGTCGTCGCTCGATTCCGGTGGATAGGGGTCGCTCACAGTTCGCCTCTACGAAAAGCTTGCCCAATGTGCTCTCCGGCGCGAGCTGAAATTGCCATGATGGTGAGCGTTGGCTCATAACAGCCCTGTGTCACAAAGACCGCACCATCGGTCACAAATACATTGCGAGTGTCGTGCACTTTGCAGTTGCGGTCCACAACGCTTTTTTCTGGGTTGTCGCCCATCCTAGCCGTTCCACACTCGTGGATATTCTTTCCGAATACGCTCAGTTCGGTCCTGGGTAAACTCATGTCGGTGAGCTTCAGCTCATCCAAAATGGCAGCGATATTGTCGCGCATGGCACGGGCCATGGCTTTTTCATTCTCTCCGTAACTCGCATCGACGTGGAGCACGGGGATGCCCCAAGCGTCTCTCTTGGTGGGATCTAACCTGACGTAGTTGTCGGATCGAGGCAGGCATTCGCCTTGTGCTTCGATCGCAAAATAGTAAGGTATCTCCTCACGCACCCGGTTACGCCAGGCGTCGCCAAGTCCAGGCATGAGAAAAGCGTGGCCGTATAATTCCTGGCTGCCATCGCCATCAAACCGGTAGCCACGCAGAAAGTTGGAGTTGCGGTTGTGGCTGTTATCGGCATTGACGTACTTGGGGATCAGGAACCCACAGGGCCGCCCGACCGCCTCTCGTTTGGACGAACGCAAACTGGGGATAAAGCCCCCGGCGCCCTCTACGGTGAAATGGTCCATTAAGTAGCGGCCGAGCACACCCGCCGAGTTACCTACTCCTTGTGGATGAGACGATGATTGGGAATTGAGCAGAATGCGCGTGGATTCCAGCGCTCCGGCGGCCACCACTGTAACCCGCGCATAGGCCTCCCGATGCTCGCGCGTGACGCGATCAATGTAGTGGACGCCTTCGGCGCGCCCACTCCGATCCATGAGCAGATCACTGACAATAGCATCGCTCACTAGGGTAAATTTTCCCGTGCGGGCTGCGGCGGGAAGCGTTACCGACGGGCTGTTGAAGTAAGAAGCGGTAAAACAGCCACGCTGACACTGGTCGCAATAATGGCATGCCGGACGGCCGCGGTGGGGCACTGTCAAGTTGGCGACTCGGTCGGGCATTACTCGCCAGCCAAATTTGCGCTCGATCACCAGTTTGGCTAACATCCCGCCACAAGAGAGGTTCATTGGCGGCAGGAATCGCCCGTCGGGCAATTGAGGCAGGCCCTCGCGCGAACCGCTGACGCCGATAAAGCTTTCGACGCGGTCGTAATAGGGTTCTAACTCCTTATAGCTGATCGGCCAATCTTCTCCGTAACCGTCGCGGCTGGCCGCTTTGAACTCGTTGTCACTATACCGGTAGCTTTGGCGGGCCCAGCAGAAGGTCTTTCCTCCAACCTGGCGGCCGCGAATCCACAGGAATGGTTTATCTGCCGGGAATGTATACGGGTGCTCCAGGTCGTTGACAAAGAACTGATGACTGTACTCATCGCAGGCGTAACATAAGCGCTGGACGGGCTGGGTCCGTAATAACTGCTGTTGGTCGCCAAAGCCGCGGAATTTCAGTTGGTAGGGCCAAACGTGCTCGGTGAAGTCACGGGTTGGAACGCGTGGCGGTCCTGCCTCAAGCATGGCGACAGAAAGACCACGCTCAGTCAGTTCTTTGGCCACCCAGCCGCCACTGGCGCCCGACCCAATCACCAAAACGTCGTAAACTTTTCTCCTCGGAAGGAGCATGAGCCAGTCAGTTTAGCAAAGAGCCAGCTCATCTACTGCTTTCCACGTCGGACGAGTTAGGAATGAGGTGAGCTGCGGTCTCCGACTAAGGGGTTTTGGTTCCCGTCCAGCTCCGGACCACGGTCTTTCACCGGCAGCGATTGCCCCGATGGATCCACGAGCGGCACACAACTTCCGGGTGGCCGGGAGCGCAATCCCAGATCTAGGCTGCTCCGAGGGAGGCCTTCCGGAAATAGGCGGTCAAGAAGCTCGGGGAGTTATCAGGCAGCACTGTATGTCGTTCCATCGTCCGAAGAGCACTTCGGCACTGTGCCCTGAACAGAAACCGAGTATTCCGAAGGCGGCCGCAGCAAAGCCTGAAAAGAGCTTTAACAAGAAGCCAAAGAATTCCGATGTCAGACAGATAGCAGGCGTCAAACAAATGACGCGGCTAGACGACGCTTCATCAAGGGCTAATTGTTGTAATTAATCAGGCCTTTGCACTTGCGACTCGGGTTGCCGATGTTGGGCTGGAGAGGCCGATGCACGCCCACCCCTTTTTCGCTTCGTTCTCCACCATCCCCCAACCTGGAGCACGGCCGTCGCGGCGATGGTACCCCATAGCAGAGCGTCGTATGCTGCCTGCCGTTTCTCGATGAACTGGTACGCGACTGCGTGCATCAGCGTTAGCGCCATAGCCACGTAGGTCCAGCGCTGTAGCGACTTCCATCTTCTCGTGCCTAGGCGACGCAGCGAGAGGTCGTTAGAGATGGCCAGCAGCAACAGGAACAAGAGTGCCGCCAGCAGGCCGGAGTCGTTGCCGATCCCAAACAAGTCGTATCGCACATGGTGGTCCTCATCGACGAAGTAAAGCCATGGCCGCCCGCGCAAGTGAACGTTGAGGCCTATACCTGTGTGTAGAAGCGCCATGATGCCAGCCCATATGCCCAGATCGCGCCTGAGATCAAAGCTCACCGGGTTCGTTCGAGCGCGCAGAACGTTCCAAGGCCCGACAGACATCGCGGCTGCGGTGAGAAAGAGTGCTGCATACGCAGTGGCAATGCTAAGCCGTGAAATCACATCGCGGCGGACGGAAAACAGCTCCCAAAATAGCGCTAGGCATGCAATGTTGGCTAGTGCAATGAGGGCGTGCCGGGCGATTCTCTGGTACCAATACCAAAACCGAGGTCCTCGCTGAATTGTTGTGGCAGGCGGCTCCGACACGGAATCAATCCTATTTGGCATCATAATCCCAGTTGGATGGCGCAATCGCATTATAAAAGGGCGCTCCTCTAGGAGTAGGTTGTGATCGTTCGCACCATCACCTACAGAAGGGAGCACCCTCGTGAACGATGAAAAGTATGTTGGGGCTCGACGTTCATCAAGCAATCGTTGTGGTGGTGGTGATGGATTCGACCGGCCAGTGAGTCATGGACTCGAACGCCCCCCTGGTGGCCGCGGACCTCGCAGCAACCCGACATCGTATCGTCGCCGTAGCCCGTCTCAGCAACGCCAGTCTGCCCCGGAGTTGGCCCCGAGAGTTGCTCTTCCAATTGTTCCACGTCGTGGATGTTTGTCATTAGCCAAGTTCAAAACCTGCAATGGCGTAAATCGTTTCTTCCGTGCCGCGCAAGTCTTTTCCGCGGACCATGCGCTGGAGATACCTCGTCGGTGTGAATGCGAGATCCTGCGCGATGGCGACAGCGCTGGTGTTTGCGGGGAGCAGATCCCATGACCAGTCCCGGGCACCTGCGGTGTGGAGGGCACGTTCCACCAGGGCGCGAGCGGTTCCGGGCACGTCGCAGACAGAGGGGCCCAGGTATTGCGTCTGCCGGCCGGGCCGCGTCAACAAGTATGAGCCTGCGCTAAAGAGAGAAGGTTGACTGCGACGCACGAGCTTCTCCAAGAGTTCCGAGCGATCCGCTCCAAATGCGCGATCGTCTGCAACTCGCCAATGCTCTGAGGGAGGCATATCAGCGGTAAGCCGGCAGCTTGATGCATCCCCAAACCCTGGCCGTGACCAGCGTTCCACGGCTTGTTCGCAACGGAAGCCCATTTTTTCGTAGAGAGGTCGGCCTTGATCGGTAGCGTCGAGTTTCACGGTTTCAATCTTCATCTGATCAGCTTGCGACAGCGCCTGCATCAGCAAACGCCGCGCAAAGCCCAGCCCGCGATAGGACAGCTTGGTCAAAACCATGCCGATCCATGCCAGACGCCGTCCGTAGCACAGGAGAGTCGTCGTCGCTGCCAGTTCGCCGTCAATTTCGATTGCCAGGCAGCCTTCCGGAGCCAGGTCAATCATCATGCGCCAGTCCTCGCGCGTCTGATTCCAGCCGGCTTGCTCCGACAAACCCACGGCTGCCGGAATATCGCTTGTACTCAGCCTGCGCAAGATTGCGTCGGCGCAATCGCTCATAGCTCGCAATTCTCCCGGAACCAGCGCGTAAAGTGCGGCAGCGCAATATTGGCGTCGGCGATGTCAGGATGCATTTCTTCTCCCACCCGAACGACACGAAGCGATCGTAACCCACCTGGCGCTTCCGCGCTTGTAGATCCGAGACAGGTATCGATTCCAGTTGATGAAGTACGGCAAGCTTGCGAAATGTTCGCACGACACGGCGTTGCGTGACATCGCCGCTCTTGTTGAACGCGGTATCCTAAGTACGAAATCCGGAAGGTGGACGCAGCACAAGCTACTCGCTTGCCGAGGTCACTTGAGAGTCTTGCCACACGCGGTGTAGTTTCACGCTCCCTCCTGTTGTTTTGCCAACCGCAATTCTCGCACTCCAAAATGTTAGTCGTACCCATGTAAATGATTCGTGCTCGACCATTGTTGTACTTGAGATATTTGTTTGCCGCCAGAATGCAAACCATCTTGTCTGTCCATTGCTAGCTTCGTGTCAATATCAGCAACGACTTCTTTATCTTGATCCGCATGAGTTCACAGCCCATGGTTCGGCAACAAGGCTGTCTACCGTACACGCATGGCACTGGCCAACGGTGCGCAGCTGCTCATCCTTCCGCTCACACCCATCAAAACAAGGATCACGCATTGCGTCCTGTAGAGTTTCGTACCGTGCCTGCTCGCCCCAGAAAGACCGGACCGATGTGGCGGTCGTACAAGTTTTCCGTCACGTTCTTCGCAATCACAGCTTCATTGAGTTCGAGCAGGTCCAAATAGCGGCGCCCCATCCTGGCTGCGACTTTGAAGCCGACATGCAACAGTTGGCGAAAACTGCTGTTGTAGGCCGCTGTTCCGGAAACGTGGCGCAGGGCAGAAGTGTATTGCTCGGAAGACCAGCCGCGAACCTCGTCCGGGGGAGGAAGCTTCGCCGGTTCAACATCGATCACGGTGGCGTATGGCCGACAAAGCTCGTCGCGACCCGCGAATGCTTCGGAGTAAATCTCCTTCGCCCGAGCCAAACCGTCGCCGCCGGCTTCTGCCAGCCCGATGAGCTCTTCGAGCCATGTGGTTCCTGCGGTTTTGAGGTGTACGCCTGCATTGAACCGTTTTATCGTCGCATGAATCGCGGGGTAGATCGAAAACTTGTCGCTGCCGGAGTGGACACTCAGCTTGAGATTCTCAGGCAGGCCATATTGCCGGACCGCATATGTAATGGCCGCGACGTCGAGCGCCAGCTCTGGCTCGAACTGTGCCACATCGCCCACGTAATCCACACCTTTATTGAAACGGCCACTGAACTTCGGAGCGATGGTCTGGACAGGGATACCTTCATCGGCGATCGCTGCCAGGATAATCAGTAACTCCATCGTGCTTTGTGTGCGGTCGGTCTCATCCATGGAGATCTCGGGTATGAAGTTGCCGGCACCTTTGGCGTTCTCGATCTTGCGGTAGACTTCACCCGCCTTCTTTACGGCAACGAGAAATTTCTCCGCAGTCCGTGTCAGATGCTCCCGCGTGACCTCGAAATGTTCGTCTACCCCTTCCAGTTGCACACGTCCGAGTAACTCCGGGTGGCGCCGAACGAAGCTTTCCATGTCGGCTGCCGTCGCCGGTGTGCCGATTGAGTCGGCCACGTCGATGGTGTAGAAATCGCACGAATCCAGGAAGCGGTCGACGGTCTGCAGCGTGATGTGGTCGGCATCGCAAAAATACGGCTCCTCCCAATGCAGCGCCTGCACCGCTGCATCAGCGGCTCGTCGTACGGACAAGGGCTCGGAGCCGATGATCGTGTGCTCGCGGTTCGACTTGTTCCACACCGGAATCACTTGGACGCCGTTCTGCAAAGCCTGCACACAGGCCTGCAACTGCGCTTTGGCTTGGTGCGCGAACCGGTCTCCTATACCGATGGAATACTTGGCGAGCTTCAGATGCTTATTTTCCACGTTCACCCTCGGCGCATGATTTGTCGCGGCAGACCCAAAGCCCCCACCCTGGATTTGCGATAAGGAAGATTTCTTCGCCGTCAATCGGGTTGTGGCCGTGGCGGAGTTTCCGCAGGTCATAGCACACAAGCATAGTTTTCAGGTCGCCATCGCCAAAGCGAACACCTTCAACCTCTTCTTTGCTGGGTTGACCGGGGCACCACCTAATCGTGAAATGCTGTTCAGAAGATCCGTGAATGAGGTGCGCAGCCGCGCTTAGAATCGCCGGCGAGATCCGCATTGGCACTCACCGCTTCGATCGTTGCGGGAGCGAACAAGCTCTGTCCTCTGGCCGCGTCCAATCGTGAACACCGTGCCCTCGCGGCTCTCTCGAATATTCCATGCTTTGCCGCAGGATTGTCTATGCGCGGGGCGCGTGGTCCAGGATCGTTTCCGTTTTCGCATCCCAATAAATCTTGTTCCCCGACCAATACGCTTGCGTCGCCATCATGCATGCGACAGAGTGCGCGAACCCGTGCTTCACCGTCGCGTTCGGTTGCTTGCGGCTCCGCAAACAATCAAACCAGTTGATCATGTGCGAGGGGTCCTCGTCGCCAATGAAAGTCGGCGGCAGCGAGTTCTCGCCGCTCAACTGCACGTTCTTCGCCGCGCGCCGGCTGTCCACTGTGGGATCATCTTCGTGATTTCCCTTTTCTTCCACGATTTGCCACCGGGGGCTGCCCTCTCCTCCCTGATTCATCAATGTGGCGTTCTTTCCCATGATCCGCGTGAAGCTGGGAGCGTCATTGCCGAAACTCGTTGCGTAGCTCACCAGCAAGCCTCGCGAATACGTGTACAGCGCCTGAAACGTGTCCGCATTCTCCCGCCCATCGTGCCACGCGAAAACACCGCCATTCGCCACCACCGATTCCGGATAAGTTTCGTCCAGAAAATAGTGAACCAGATCCATGCCATGGCTCATCCACTGGTCGGGGATGCCGCTGGAAAATTCCTTATACAGCCGAAACTCAAAATAAAGCTGCGGGTCGAACGGCCGCGACTTCTTGGTCATCAACCACGCCCCCCAGTCGGTATCCTGTTCGCGGATCATCTTCACTTCGGGACGCCCGCGCCAACGCGGCCCGTGATAGTTCCAAACAATCTCGTATTTGGTCACGTCGCCCAGAACTTTGGAACGAATCAGGTCGCGAGTAGCCATCTGATACGGTTCACTGCGATGCTGTGTCCCCACCTGAACGATGAGATTTCGCGCCAGGACCGCGTCGCGTGCCGCCTTGGCCTCTTCGAGAACATTGCCCATCGGCTTTTCAACGTAACCGTCTTTCTCGGCCTCGGCCGTTAGCTTCAACAGCGGAGAATGCGAGTGCTCGGGCGTGGATATCACGACTGCGTCCACATCCTTCAACGCCAGCAGCTCCTGCGGATTGCGGAATGCGCGCGGCGCTTTGCCATAATATTTTTGGTTGGCGGCCACAGCCCGCTCCACATTGTGCGTCCACAAATCACAAATCGCCGTCATCTCCACGTTCTTTTGATCCTTGAGAGGGGCCACGATGCCGTCGAGCTCACTCCCGCGAGCACCTACGCCGATGTGCCCCAGCGAGATGCGATCGTTCGCCCCGGCTATGCGTGAGTAGGACAGCGCCGTGCTGCTCAACGCCGCGCTCCCGGCTGCCACCACCGCGCCTTTCTGCAGAAATTCTCTTCGGTTGATCTTGCTGTCTGAGCTTTCCATTGGCTTTTCCCCCATCCTAGATTGGTGTGACCAACTCGCCCATCTGCGCACGGCACAGAGCGGTATTTTGGTATGGCCGTTAATCAGGCAGCCCCAGCATCTTGACCAGTGTCCCGCCCATGATCATGTTGCGCGTGCGCTCCGGAATGTCACACGCTTCGAACATCGCTTGGTATTGATTCACCACCGACTCGATTTCGTTCAAGTCCGTGTCGGACCTAAAAACAATCATGATAAACGCACTTGGATCGTTATTAGGGGTTTTTACCGTCCATTCCGCGCTATGCCATTCGGTGGCCGACCACCAGAAAATCTTCTGAAATTACGCGAGCCGTGCATGCATCTTCGTCAACGTCGACCCGCTCAGATCGAAGAAAACGTCGGGGTTCCAGCGTGAGATTTCCGCCGCCCATTCGTATTCAGGATTACCACAATGCGCCCCGAGCACGGTCATCTTCGGAAAACGCCGCGCAATCTCCTCCAAATAGATCGGGCGCATTCGTCCGGAAGCGACATCCTCCGGCTCGTCGAATTTTTGCCGCAGCACAACGCCGGTGTGAAACAGCACAATCCAGCCGTAGCGATTCGCGAGCTCATACACCGGAAAATACGACGGATCGCTGTACGGCTTCTTCACAAATTCCAGTTCGCCAAGCCCCCGGTGGCCCATCGCGTGCAGTTCCTCCACCTGCTTGACTACGTCCGTAGCGTCCAGGTTAACGAAGCCGAATGGGACAATCTGCCGCAGATGTTGTTTTGCCGCGTCGGCAACAACTTTGCGGTTGGCAAAGGGAGTGAGCAAGCACGCCGTCAAATTCAAACGGTCCGACAGCTTCAGGAGGTCGGGGATGAAATTCGCTCTCTTGTCGTCGAAGTGCACATGCATGTCGACAATGCGAGTTTTGGAAGAAGCCTGCGCCGGCTGGTCGGATGCAGCACTGGGCGAACGCGTTACCGCCGAAGCCCGAATTCTAGATAGAACTGCAGCAGCACCAGCACTGCCCAGAAACTCTCGTCGTGATAAGCGCTGAGTCATCGTAACATCTTCTTACCTGAGAGGACGGGGGTGCGCAATTTCGCAATCCCCGAAAGCCACCTGCAAGCGTCACCAGATCAGCTTGAGCGCGAACTGCAGCTGCCGGTTGCTCGCTGCCGTGCTGTTGATCGTGTTGAACGATCCGAAGGTCGTGCCCCGTTGGTCAATAAACGGGTTGGGCATGGAGAAGATCGGGTGATTCAAGAGGTTGAAGGCCTCGAAGCGGAACTGAAGTTTCATGTGCTCGGTGATTGTCGTGGTCTTCATGGAGCTGAAGTCAAAGCTGACGTACTTTGGGCCGCGCAACACGCTGCGTCCACCATTGCCAAAAACTTCCTGGGAAGTGGGGAAACTAACAGCCGCGGTGTTCCACCAGTTCAGGAGTTGTTTGGGGCCGTCGTTTGGATTTCCGCTGACGTCACAATTGTCCTGCTCGAAAAGTATGTTGTTCACGGCGGCGTCGCTGGTATTGAGGCAGGAGACGGGCAAGCCTGTGCGGACAACGCTGATGCCGCCGATCTGCCAGCCGCCCAATACTTTTTCTTGGGGACCAGACCAGTTCGATCCCCAGCGCTTGCCTCTACCAAAAGGAAGCTCGTAAAGGGCGCTGTTCACCCAATTGATTCTTGCATCGAAAACTGAAGGCCCGTAATCCAGCCTGAGGTCGTAGAGATGCGGAGTGGAGGTGCCATAATTGCCACCGTCACGGGACGCTGAAGCCGTGTCCAGCGACTTAGACCAGGTAAACGAGCTCAAGAACGAAAGCCCTTGTGAGAAGCGCTTTTCCACTTTCGCTTGCAGGGAGTTGTAATTGGCGGAAGTGGCTCCATCGAACACGTTAAAGAACGAACCGAGAGAGGCGTATTTCGGTGGCAGAGGCGTCGGATTGATGACCTTGTCTCCCTGCATCAGTGGAAAAGGCTGATTCTGGTCGGTCAAGTGCGGTAGATGCGTTGAAGCCGAACCCACGAAGGCCAGTTCCACGACGAGATCGGGTACCAGTTCCTGCTGGATGCCCAGGCTCCATTGCTGAACGCGCGGCGTTTTCAAATGTGGATCGACAATGAACATGGAGGGCTGAATGATGACCAGCGCAGTGTTGGCGAAGATTTGGTCGACGATGGAGTAGGGAGTTCTCCGGATGAACTTGGCCGCGCGTGGGGCGTTGCGTGCAAAATCAAACCAGGAGTCCGCGTTCACGGGCGAGTAAAAGATTCCTGCGCCGCCGCGGATTACGGTTTTGTTGTGTCCGAACGCGGGAGTCCAAGCAAAGCCAAAACGCGGGGAAAAGTTGGTCTTGTCGGTGAAAACGAGATTGTGCCCTAGGCGATTGTCCCTGACATAAGGCAGGTAGGTAGGTGAAGTCGGATCCGTATCGAAAGTCACGGCGGGGAAGCCCTGGTAGGGGTCGCCGGAGCCTGGTCGCACCACCACTGGTGTTGCTCCGCTGAGATCCACATTGACCATGGCATCGTTCAGATCATGCCAATATGGCGCTACCTCGTACCGTAATCCGAAATTTAGCGTCAGGTTTTGCAAAACCTTAAAGTCATCCTGAGCGTAGTAGGCCTGGGTCCAGCGGAACAGATGCACATGCGAATCTCCTGTGGCTACCTCGGAATCGTTGCTGATACCGAGCAGCATGGAAGCGAGCGAGAGTCCGCCTGTCGTATTGCCCTGTGCGTCTGGCACCGTGGCCGTCGCGACAGCAGGATCAGTGAAAGACGCCCGCGCAATGTTGTGAGAAAGCAGATTTAGATTCTCATGGCGGAAATCCACGCCCGCCTTTATGACATGACGTCCTTTGATCACTGACCAATCGTCACCGTACTCGTACGTGGCTTGAACCTTCCGAAGCGGATGGCCGAAAGCGTCTTCTCCAAGGCTTTCAAAGTTATCCCCGGAGCCGTTAAAGAATGGCGTCCCAAAATCGATGGGTTCGCCGGAAGCACCTCCGATGCCGAGTTGCTGCGAGACATTGATCTTGCCGGCGAGCGGGCCCACGCGACTGCCCTGCGCACGCACATAGTTGACTTTGGCCTCATTGACCATGCTGGGACCTATGGTCCAGGTGTGGTGCAGCGTGACGGTCGTGGTTTTCACCGACTCGGTGAGGTCCCGGACGGGCATCACGTTGTTGTTGTCTAAATCTTCTCGCCCCCAGGAATACCTTCCCCACAGGCTCATGTGCGAATTCAAAACGTAATCGAGGCGTCCCGCTACCTGATCACTACTCGCGGGAGTGCTGACCACCGCTGAGTAATTGTTTGTCAGCCCGGGCCGGTTCGGCGCGGGGACGTAAGTGGAAGCCAAGAATGCCGTCGTCGCCGCATTCCAACACTGCTTCGGAATGGCCATATTCGGCCAGGGCACGTCGCTGTTGGGATTGGAATTGAAGCAGCCAGCCGGAAGCGTGTTGCCTGGTCGAAACGCTGGGGAACCGTCAGGATTGGTCGTATGCGGCATATAGATGGGAGTGCCGTAATCCGAAAAATCGCCGTTCTTTACCTTGGGCATGGGCACGTTTGTCGTATCAGTGGCGTTGGTGCGATCCCGCAAGCCTTCGTAGGCGCCGAAGAAAAACAGCTTGTTCTTGATGATTCGTCCACCCGTGGTCGCGCCGAACTGATTGCGCTTAAACGGAGGCTTGGGACCGTTGGGGATTCCGGAGTTGATGTCCGTGAAAAAGTCTTTTGCGTCGAAGGCATCGTTTCGCAGGAAGTCGTAAGCAGTGCCGTGGAGCTTGTTGGTGCCGCCCTTGGTAACCGCGTTGATTTGCGCGGCGCCGCGGCCGTACTCCGCTGTGTAGGAGTTGGCCTGGACCTTGAACTCCTGAATTTCGTCAACCGAAGGAATGGCAGCGACCGTATTGAAGTCCGGCGAGGTGTCCGTGGCCCCATCGAGAAGAAAATTTGTGTCTTGCGGACGTGCGCCGCCGACGGAGTATTGGTCGGTGACGCGCCGCCCTACATCCCGAACTTCTTGAAACGATGTATTCGAGTCTTTTGTAAACGTCACGCCTGGGCCTAGCGTGGCCAGATCCAAAAAGCTGCGCCCGTTCAACGGGAGGTCCACCACTCTTTTGTTATCGATCACTTGGCCGACCGTACTCGATTCGGTGGACAGCACCGGCGCCTCTCCCGTAGTCGTCACCGTTTCTGTAACCTCACCCACTTTCAGTGTGACGTCCACGCGCGCCTTCTGGTCCACCTGCAATGCAAACGGGGCAACCGTGGATGTGCGGAAGCTCGCGTGCTTCACCGTCACAGAGTAATGACCCGGCTCCAATGCCGTGACCGTGTAATCCCCCGTGCTCGTCGTCCGGGTCACATGCTGCGTGTTCCGATCCACGTTGGTTACCGTGACCTCCGTATCCGGAAGCACCGCGCCACTCGCGTCAAAAACGATTCCCGTTATGGAACCGCTTCCAATTTGCGCGAACGCACCTCTGACGCTAAGCACGACTATGAGGAGGCAGAAAACAGAATAGAAAACGAGCCTAATGTTTGAAATTTTCTTGTTTCGGGACATGTTGACACCACCCCGTCGAGAGCAGATTTTCACCCCCTAAGACGCAATGGCCACGCGCTCGTGAAAGGCCAGCTATCTTCGGGCTCGGCCTCAATCGGAAGTTCCACGAACCGGCCCAGGCTCTGCACTTGTTCTTCGGTTGCCGGTCGCAAATCGTAGGCAGAGGCGACCGCCCCAAGGCGGTGCGCAGTGGCAACGGCTTGCAGCCCAGCGACTCCAGCGCCAATCAATCACTTCCAGAGTGAAATCGATTGAAATCCCATAGCGCCCGCCGCGAACCAATCGGCTTCCTTCAAACGACCCTATCGAAACTGCCCCGACCACACGGACCTGTGCATCCCCTCATTTCTGCTTCGGGGCAGTGTACCAATTCTGAGTGGCGTGCGCATGCGCGTGCAACTTTCAAGAAGGAGTCATCTCCCTGATGCTCTTTTGCCATCTCAAATTCGGCGCACCAGACCTTGGTCTGTTGCCGAGGTGTTGCGGACTAGGAGCAGTACCAGAATCATCCCGATGAAGGGGATGACGCCTGCTGTAACCACAATTGGATCGAAGGCATGAGTGGCCAACGCCACCCGCGCATCAGAAAAATGACCGATCAGCATGAATGCGACGATTGTCCCGATGCCTGCACCGGTTCCGCTCAAGCCGCTCACCGACGCGACTGACTCACTCGTAAAGAGGTCAGAAGGCAACACGTTCGCTATCGTCG
>Ga0137415_10003676_pt1 | contig 15252 bp, 16 predicted proteins | sample CZODoug3_1_1_16f_FD_183082 | JGI IMG/M metagenome (GOLD analysis project Ga0137415, IMG submission 183082) | Vadose zone soil fungal communities from Angelo Coast Range Reserve, California, USA - CZODoug3_1_1_16fungal (Hybrid Assembly) | ecosystem: Environmental > Terrestrial > Soil > Vadose... | reverse complement strand
GCCGGCCACCGCCTGGCTGTTGCCGCACGAGATGTTCGAGCAGTAGGTGACGATGGCGGCCGCCTGGTCCGGCAGCAGCTCGGCGGCCCGGGCCGGGACCTCCTCCTCAACCAGGTTGATCGCGCCCGGCAGGTGCGCCTGCGCGTAGTACTGCTCCGGCAGCGCGTCGACAACGGTCACCGAGCCCTCGGCGATGGCCGCGCGCAGCTCCTCACGGGTGATCAGTGCGGTCATGACTGGCTCCTCCAACGGTTTCGGACTACGGTCCGGTTATGCCCTTTCAAGGTAGCGGACCGCGGTCCGTTTCGTCAACCGGTGCTGCTCGGAACCGGAGCTCGCCCGTGGAGGGCGCCGCGCCGTCGCCGGTGGAGCTCACCCTCGGTCGGGCCCAGCCGCCGAAGGAGCGGGCCGACGCGGCGCGCAACCGGCGGCGCATCCTGGACGCGGCGCAGCGGCTGTTCGCCCAGCTCGGGGTGGACGCGGTGAGCCTGGATGCGGTCGCGGCCGAGGCCGGCGTCGGCAAGGGCACCGTGTTCCGCCGCTTCGGGGACAAGTCGGGGCTGGCCGCCGCGCTGCTGGACGAACGAGAACTGTCGTTGCAGCGGGCCATGCTGTCCGGGCCACCACCGCTCGGCCCCGGAGCGCCCCCGGGGCAGCGGGCGGCCGCGTTCACCAGGGCCTACCTGGAGTACGTGCTGTCCGCGCCAGAGCTGGTGCGGATGTCCGAGACGGCCAGCGCCGGCGCCCGCTTCCGGATCGGGGCATTCGGGTTCTGGCATGCCCACCTGCGGGTGCTGCTCGCGGCGGCGGGGCAGCCCCGGGTGCGCGCCGGCGTGCTGGCCCATGCCCTGCTCGCCCCACTGGCCGCCGAGCACCTGCTCGCCCAGCTTGCCGAGGGGACCAGCCGGGCGGACCTGGTGGACGGCCTGGTGCGGCACGCCGAGCTGGTCACCGCGGGCTGATCCGTCACCGGCGGCCGAGCCCGGGGATCACACGGTGAACAGGTGGCGCACCGTGGGCGGCGAGTTCGACAACGCCCGCACCCGGTCCAGGTTCTGTTGGTCGGCGCCGGTGAGCCGGCCGCTGTGCTGACGCAGGTGCTCCTCCCAGGACGGGACGGTGAACTGCTCGAGCACTCGGTCCGGCTGCTCGGCGTCCCGGTACGAGCGCCAGCTCACCGCCCCGGTGCGCAGCCGGATACGGCGTACCGCGGCCAGCCCGGCGAGCAGCTCGTCCAACTGGTCGTCAGGCACCGTGTACTCCACGGTGACCAGCACCGGGCCCGGGTTGTCCCCCGGATCGAGCACCAGCTGCGGGTCGACCCATCCAGGCGCCTCCGACCGGTCCGACCCGCGCACATCCAGCAGCGGCAGCAGCCGCCCGGAGAGCCCGCCGAGGAGCAGCAGCGCCGCGCTGACCACGAAGGTCACCGGCAGGCCCAGTGGCCCGGCGACCAGCCCCCACAGCGCCGAGCCGCCGGCGGTGGCGCCGAACAGCACCACCTGGTAGATCGACAGCCCCCGAGCACGCACCCAGCGCGGCAGGAAGCTCTGCACCGTGGCGTTCAGGCTGGACAGCACCATGATCCAGGTCACCCCGGTGGGTACCAGCACCAGCACGACCAGCCACGGCACCCGCACCAGGCCGACCACCAGCAACGCCGCCGCGTAGCCCAGGCTGGCCAGGGTGAGCAGCATGGTCGGACTCCACCGGCGGCGCAGCCGGGGCAGCACCACGGCGCCCAGCAGCGAGCCCACCCCGACCGCGCCCAGCAGCAGCCCGTAACCGCCGGAGCCGATGCCCAGCCGCTGGTCCGCGATCAGCGGCAGCAGTGCCCAGAGCACCGAGGCGGGCACGATGAACAACACCAGCCGCAGCATCAGGCGGCGCACCACCGGGGCGTGCCGCACATACCGTCCGCCGGCGCGCAGCGCGGACAGGAACGCCTCAGGGAGCGGGCGGTCCACCGGCTCGGGCCGCCACCAGACGAGGACCGCGGTGAACACCAGGAACGTCACCGCGTTGATCGCGAATACCGCCGCCACGCCGATCCAGGAGATCACCAGCCCGGCGATCGCGGGACCGACCGCCCTGGCCAGGTTGATGCTGATCGACCCAAGCGCGGCCGCGCTGGGCAGTTGCGCGCGCGGCACCAGCTCCGGGATCACCGCCTGGTAGGCCGGCAGCTGTACCGCCGCGCCCGCGCCGAGCAGGAAGGTCAGCACCAGCAGCGGCGTAGGCCCCAGTGCGCCGGCCGCCGCGAGCACCGTGAGAACCGCGCCGACCACTGTCTGGAAAAGCTGGGTGGCCAACAGCAGCCGGCGTTTGTCCAGGAACTCCGCGAGCACCCCGGACGGCAGGGCGAACAGCAGTACCGGGAGGCTGCTCGCCGTTTGCACCAGGGCGACCAGCACCGACGCGCGCGGGCCGGACACCAGCAGCCACTGCGCGCCGACGGTCTGCATCCAGGTACCGATGTTGCTGAGCAGCACGGCGATCCACAGCGCCCGGAACACCGCCGAGCGCAGCGGCGCCCAGGGCTCTTCGGCGGCGATCTTCGCCACGGGAGTGTCGGCGGTCCCGCCAGCGGCCATCAGCCTGCCTCCCCGGTTGTCCCGACGCTCCTCGCCGGCGCTGAGCGTAATCGCGGCGCGGCTGGGGCCGACCACGCTGGTCAAACGCATCAGGCCGGTGGTGCAACATCATGTTCACTGTCAGCTTCTTGCTGCCTCGGCGGCGGCAGGCAACGATCAACGGTGAGTTCGACCATCACCGGGAGCGTGACATGAGTTTTACCCCCCTGCCCACACTGACCCGCCGCGACGCCGCGGCCGCCGTGCTCGCCGCGAAGAAGCGGCTCGGCCTGAGCTGGGCAACCATCGCCGAGTCGATCGGGCAGTCGACCGAGTGGTCCACCTCGGCCCTGCTCGGGCAGCAGCCGCTCAGCGAGAAGCAGGCGGCCGCCGCCGGTGGCGTGCTGGAACTGGACGAGGCCGTGGTGGAAGCGCTCCAGCTGCCCCCGCTGCGCGGCGCGGACGCGGTGGACACCAGCGAGCCGATCGTCTACCGGCTACAGGAGGCCATCCAGGTCTACGGCACGACGATCAGCGAGCTGATCCGCGAGGAGTTCGGCGACGGGATCATGAGCGCCATCGACTTCGAGCTGGCCTTCGAGCGGGTGCCCGACCCTAAGGGCGATCGGGTCAAGCTGACCTTGAATGGAAAGTTTCTGTCGTACCGGGTCTGGTGAACTCTCGGGCGGGCTGGCCGGCCACCCGGGTGATCAGGCCGAGTCTCCGGTCCGCGTTGCTGGGCCGACCCCGACCGCGTTTGTAGGCCATCACCACGCCCTGCCGCACGATCTCCCCGCCCCAGACACCCCAGGGTTCGCCCCGGTCCAGCGCACCGGCCAGGCAGGCGGCCTTGATCGGGCAGTGCGCGCAGAGCGCCTTGGCCAGATTCAGCTCGGCTGGCTGCTCGGCGAACCAGAGCTCGGGGTCGGCGTTGGCGCACGGCGTGCGGTCCGCGACCGCCCAATCCGGTTGCGCGGCGCACGGCGTGCGTGTGGTCGCGGTCAGCTGGTGGCGGCGCCCGGAGCGCCGCGGGTCTGGGGTTCCCCTCATGACCACGATGTTTGTCGCCGGCCGGCTCCGGGACATCAGGGAAGGTACCGAGATTCGCCCCGGGGACCCTGAGGCCGACCGGCACTGTTACCCTGGTAAGTCGAACGCCCAGCGTGATCCTCCCGTTGGGCTGCCGCGGCCCGGCGCCATGCAGCGGCGTGCGGCGAACAACGACGAACAGGAAAGCCAGAGGCAGTCGCGTGGCCAACATCAAGTCCCAGATCAAGCGGGTCAAGACCAACGAGAAGCGCCGCCAGCGCAACAAGTCGGTCAAGTCCGCCGTCCGGACCGCCATTCGCCGGTTCCGCGAGGCCGTGGAAGCAGGTGACGAGGCGCAGGTCGTCGAGCGCCAGCGTTACGCCAGCCGCGCGCTGGACAAGGCCGCCAGCAAGGGCGTCATCCACCAGAACCAGGCGGCGAACAAGAAGGCGGCCATGGCCCGCAAGGTCAACGCGCTCTGATTCGGACTTCCCCGGATTACCCCAGAAGTTTCTTCGACCTCAGGTGTAACGCCTAGTGGGTCGGGGGCGATTATCTCAGCAGAACTCCCGCTGCGACCGTCGGCGGCGCTGTCCACTCCCGTGGGGCAGCGCCGCCGACATTTTTGTGCCTGTGCCAAACGCCGTGCGGAAGACGCCAGCGCTGACACAGCCCGCGTACGGCCGGCACAGCGGCTCTGGCCGCTGTGCCGAGCCGGGATGCGCTGTGCCGAGCCGGACGGGCTGGGTCAGGGGGTTCGGGCGCGGGAGCGGAGGCGGCGGAGCATGCGGGCGTCCTCGAAGCCGACCGTGCGGGCCGCCAGGTCCACGGTCTCGCCCTGGCCGATCAGCTGCTCGGCGCGTTCCAGGCGCAGCGCCTGCTGGTAGCGCAGCGGGGTCAGGCCGGTGGCCCGGGCGAACTCCCGAGTGACCGTCCGCTCGCTGCAACCGGCCAGCTCAGCCAGCTCGGCCAGCCGCAACCGGTCGGCCAGCCGCGCCTCGATCACGTCCTGGAGATGGTGCACGGCGTCACTGAGGTGCGAGCGGTGCCGCAGCATGGCACTGGCCTGCGGCGCCTCGCCGTTGCGCCGCGCGTACACCACCATCTCGCGGGCCACCCGCGCCGCGACGCCGGGCCGTGCCGCGCGGCGACCAGGTGCAGCGCCAGGTCGATGCCGCTGGCGATGCCGGCCGAGGTCACCACGCGGGAGTCCTCGACGAACAACACGTCCCGCACCACAGTGCCCGCCGGGTACCGCCGCCCCAGCTCGTCCTGCAGGGCGTGGTGAGTGGTGAACCGCCGCCCGTGGAGCAGCCCGGCCCTGCCCAGCGCGTCGGCGCCCGAGCACACGCTGGCCACCGTCCCCCCGCCGGCGTGGTGCGCACACAGCCGGCGCAGGCTGGCCGCCGAGAGCCCGCCGCCCACACCCGTTCCCGACGTGTGCCAGCCGGGCACGAACACCAGGTCGTCGTCGCCCAGCTCGGGCCACTCGGTGTCGGCGCGCACCACCAGACCCTGTGCGGTGCGGATCTCCGGGTGGTCCGCGACGTAGTACACCGCGCATTCGTGGCCGAGCGCCTCGAGCTCGGAGAACACCTGCGCCGGGCCGCCGAGGTCGAGCAGATGCAGCCCCGGGGCCAGCAGGAAGACGACGCGGTACACGATCCGGTCAGGCTACCGCGCTGGCGGCTCCGATCAGCTCGGCGGTGGTGGCGATCCGGGCGAACCGGCCGGCCAGCACGTACTCGGTGCGCGCCACGACGTCCTCCACCCGCAGCGTGCGGGGGTCGGCGAGCACCTCGGCCAGGCTCGCCTCCGGCGGTGCGTCCCAGTGCGGCAGCGGCGTGGTGGCGGTGGCGTCGGTGACGAAGGTGACCCGGTAGCCCAGGTCGGACCCGACGCGGGCGGTCGTCTCGCAGCACTGCTCGGTGCGAATCCCGGACACCACCAGCTCGGTGACACCGCGCTCGGTGAGCAGTCGCTGCAGGTTTGTCGTGGTGAACGCGTTGTACGCGGTCTTGGTGAGCAGCGGCTCGCCGTCGGCCGGGACGAGGCCGTCCATCAGCCGGACGTGCCCGCTGGCCGGGTCGAACACCGTGCCGGTGCCGGGCTCCGCGTGCAGCACCCAGAAGACCGGGTTCCCCTCGGCCCGCGACCAGGCCACCAGGTCGGCCACCCGTTCCACGAGCCGCGGGTTGGACGAGGCCGCCCAGTTCTCCCGCTGGCGGAACGAGTCCTGGACATCGACAACGAGCAAGGCTGAGGTCATACCGGCACGTTAGCCGGCCGACGATCCGCCCCGACAGGCGTCATCAGGCCCAGACCCGGACCGATCCGGTCACGAGAGGGCAGGTCGGGATCGAGCGTCGGCGGCCGGCCCGCACGGGATCGAGCGGGCTCAGCTGACCTCGCGGGCCTGCACCACACGCAGCACGGCGCGCTCCAGCGCGTAGTTGGCGTCCGCCGCCGCGCCCTTCACGTCGGCGTTCACCTCGGCCACCGCCGCCATGGCCAGCGCGATGCCGGCCGGCCGCCATCCCCGGGCCTGGGTCTGCGCCTTGCGCACCTTCCACGGCGGCATACCCAGCTGCCCGGCCATCCGGAACGGGTCACCCCGGCCGGCCGCGCCGACCTTGGCCACCGTGCGCACCGCGTCCGCCAGCGCGTCGGCGACCAGCACGGACGGCACGCCGAGCACGATCGCCCAGCGCAGCGCCTCCAACGCACCGGCCCAGTCGCCGGTGATCGCCTTCTCGGCCACCGCGAACCCGGTCACCTCGGCCCGGCCGCGGTGGTAGCGGCGCACCGCGTTCTCGTCCACCTGCCCGTCGGTGTCGGCCACCAGCTGCGCGGCGGCGGCGGCGAGCTCGCGCAGGTCGTTGCCCACCGCGTCGATGAGTATCCGGATGCCGTCCGGGGTGATCCGCCCGCCGGCCCGGCGGATCTCGGCCCGGACGAAGTCCACCCGCTCGTCGTACTTGGTCAGCCGCGCACATTCGATGACCTCCGCCCCGGCCGCGCGCAACGCGTCCGCGAGCGCCTTGCCGCGCGCGCCACCGGCGTGCAGCACCACCAGGCTCACCCCGTCGCCCGGGTCCTTGGCGTACTCGGCGATCGCCGAGGCAACCTCCTTGCCCGCCTCGTGCGCCGCCTCGAGTACCACCACCCGACCCTCGGCGAACAGCGACGGGCTCACCAGCTCGGCCAGCTCCGCCCTGGTCAGCGTGGCGGCGGCGACCTTGCGCAGCTCGGCGTTCGGGTCGGCGGCCCGCGCCGAGGCCAGGGCGCCGGTCACCGCGCGCTCGACCAGCACCTCCTCGTCCCCGACGATCAGCCGCAGCGGCGTCGGCCGGACGCTGATCGAGCCGTCGCGGTCGTCCGGGCTGGCGGGCGTACTGCTCATGCCGCCATCGTCCCAGCCCGGCCCGACAGCCTGTCACCGCCCGGTCGCCGGGCCGCACCGGAAGGGTGAGCCCGCTCCCAGATCACGGAACGGACTGGGCGGAACCGGCAACAGTGACGTAACGTGGCTTCCGTTCGCCTCCGATGGCGGGCGGTCCGTGTGCGGGCCACAACTGCATAAGGCTCATCCAGAGGGGCAGAGGGAACGGCCCTGCGAAGCCCCGGCAACCGGCATTGACCGATCTGCGCATCGCCGTTGCGCAGCACGCCCTTCATGGGCGAGGTCGCTCGATGTTCACGGTGCCAATTCCGACCCGCATGTTGCGGGACAGATGAGGAGACCTCGCGATGTCCGTGAGCACCACGCTATCCACTTCCACCTCGCTCGACCTGGGGCCGGCGCGCGCCCTGTCCTGTCGCGAGTGTGGCCACGAGATCCCACTCGCCCCTGAGTTCGCCTGTCCGGAGTGTTTCGGTCCGCTCGAGGTCGCCTACGACTTCGTCGGCGTCACCCGGGAGCGCATCGAGGCCGGTCCGAAGTCGATCTGGCGGTACGCCTCGCTGCTGCCGGTGCCGACCGACGTGACCCGCCACCCGAACACCGAGCCCGGGATGACCCGCCTGATCCGCGCCGAGCGGCTCGGCAAGGAACTGGGCATCAAGCGGCTGTGGCTCAAGGACGACACCGGCAACCCCACCCACTCGTTCAAGGACCGGGTGGTCGCGGTGGCCCTGGCCGCCGCCCGTGAGCTCGGCTTCAGCGTGCTGGCCTGCCCGTCCACCGGCAACCTGGCAAACGCGGTGGCGGCGGCCGCGGCCCGCGCCGGCTGGCGCTCGGTGGTGCTGATCCCGAAGTCCCTGGAGCAGGCGAAGATCCAAATGACCGCCGTGTACGGCGGGACGCTGATCGCCGTGGACGGCAACTACGACGACGTGAACCGGCTGGCCACCGAGCTGGCCGCCGAGGAGGAGAACTGGGCGTTCGTCAACGTGAACGTCCGGCCCTACTACGCCGAGGGCTCCAAGACCCTGGGCTTCGAGGTGGCCGAGCAGCTCGGCTGGCGGCTGCCCGAGCAGATCGTGATCCCGGTGGCCTCCGGCTCGCAGCTGACCAAGGTGGACAAGGCGTTCCGTGAGCTCGGCTCGCTGGGCCTGGTGGAGCCGACCCCGTACCGGGTGTTCGGGGCACAGGCCACCGGCTGCTCGCCGGTCGCCACCGCCTTCAAGGAGGGCCACGACGTGGTGCGGCCGGTCAAGCCGGACACCATCGCCCGCTCGCTGGCCATCGGCAACCCGGCGGACGGCCCGTACGTGCTGGACACCGCGCGCCGGACCGGTGGCGCGGTGGCCGACGTGTCGGACGACGAGGTGGTCGACGCCATCCAGCTGCTCGCCCGCACCGAGGGGATCTTCGCCGAGACCGCCGGCGGGGTGACCCTGGCCTGCGCCCGCAAGCTGCTCGAGGCCGGCAAGCTCGACCCGGACGCCGACACCGTGCTGCTGATCACCGGCGACGGGCTGAAGACGCTGGACGCGGTGGCCGGCCGGGTGGGGCCGACCGCGACCGTGTCGGCGTCGACCGCCGAAGTCCGCCGCGCACTGGCCCAGTAGGACTCCAGCGGCGTCACCCCCGGCCGGGCGCCGGTCGGGGGTGGCCCCTGGCCACCGCAACCGGGCCGTCCCGGCTGGCCACCACGGCCACGTCCCCGGACTCGTCGGTCCGCCGGACCAGCGCACCGCCCTGGCGCAGCGCGTCCAGCACGGTGGCGTTGGGGTGGCCGTAGCGGTTCCCCGCGCCCACGCTGACCAGCACCAACCTCGGATGCACCGCCGCGAGGAAGGCCGGCGAACTGTAGCGGCTGCCGTGGTGCGGGATCTTGAGTACGTCGGCGCGCAGATCGGTGCCCGCGGTGAGCAGGGTGGCCTGGGCGAGCAGCTCGATGTCACCGGTGAGCAGGAGCGTGCCGGTCGGCGTGCTCGCCCGCAGCACCACCGAGCTGTTGTTCACGTCGGTGCCGTCGCTCGCGTCGATGCGCCGCTCCGGGTCGAGCGGCCCGAGCACCGAAAGGCTCAGCGCCGGCCAGTCCAGCCGCTCGCCGGCGCGCAGCTCGACCACCGGGACACGCTGCTCGGCTGCCACCCGGCGGACCCGCTCGTCCGCCCAGGCCGGCTGGTGCACCGGCCCGGTCGCCACCGCGCCCACCGACCGACCGCCCAGCGCGGCGGCCAGCCCGCCCAAGTGGTCGGCGTGCAGGTGCGTGATCACCACCAGCGACAGGGCGCCCACCCCGAGCCGAGCCAGGCAGCCGTCCACCGTGCCCGCCTCGGTGCCGGTATCCACCAGCACGGCCCGGCCGGGCTGCCCGGTGGCCAGCACCACGGCGTCCCCCTGGCCGACGTCGCAGGCCACCGCAGACCACCCGGCGACCGGCCAGCCCGGCGTGACGAACCGGGTCGGCACCAGGATCAGCAGCGCCCCGATCACCGCCGCCACCAGCAGCGCACGCAGCCGGCGGTACCGCAGCAGCAGCGCGCCACCGAGCACCGCCACGGTGAGCAGCGCGGCCCCCCACACCCCCGCCGGCCACCCCAGCGCGGCACCTGGCACACCCGCGCCCCAGTGCGCCACCCAGACCAGCCAGCCCACCGCCGGTGTGGCCAGCCAGGCGCACGCCTCGGCGAGCAGCGGGCTGATCGGGGACACCGCCGCCGCCAGCACGCCGAGCACGGTGACCGGGGCGACCGCCGGAGCGGCCAGCAGGTTCGCCACCACCGCGACCAGGCTGACCTGACCGGAGAGCCCGGCCACCACCGGAGCGGTGACCAGGTGTGCCGCCGCCGGCACCGCCACCGCCTCGGCCACCCCGGGCGGCAGGCCGAGCCGCCGCAGCCACGCCGACCACCGGGGCGCCAGCAGCACCAGCGCCCCGGTGGCCAGCACGGACAGCGCGAAGCCGGGGTCGGTGCCCAGTGCCGGGTCGATCAGCAGCAGCCCGAGCACGGCCACCGCGAGTGCCGGCAACGCCGAGCGGCGCCGGCCCACCAGTACCGCGAGCAGCGCGACCCCGCCCATCACCGCCGCCCGCAGCACGCTAGGCGACGGCCGGGCCAGCACCACGAAGCCGATCAGGGCGACCGCCGCCACCAGTACCCGGGTGCGCGGGCCCGCTCGCAGCAGGATGAGCAGCCCGAACACCGCCGCGCACACCAACGCCACGTTCGCGCCGCTGACCGCGGTCAGATGGAGCAGCCCGGTGGTGCGGAACTCCTCGCGCAACGTCCAGGACATCGCGGAGGTGTCCCCGATGGCCAGGCTCGGCAACAGGGCCGCCGACCGCTCGGGGAGCACCGAGGAGGCCGCCGCGCGCAACCCGTCACGCAGGGTGTCCGCCACGCGCTGCCACCACGGTGGCGCGGTGATCCCGGTCGGCGGGCCTCGCACCCGCAGCACGGCCACGGTGAGGTCGGCCCTGGTCGCGGGCGCGAGCAACCCGGACGCGGTCAGCCGCACGCCGGGCAACTGCTCCGCCCAGCCGTCCCGAGGAGCGATCAGCAACAGCCGACCACCGGTCGCCCAGGTCGACCCGTCCGCTTCGGCGCGCTCCAGCGCCGCCGGGACGGCGAACTGGGTGGCACCACCGGGACGGCCGCCGTAGCCAGCCGCGGCCCCGTCGAACACCGGAGCCGGGTCGCCGGTGAGCACCACCCGGACGGTCGCCGCACTGGACCGCTCGGCCAGCGGGCGCAACGGGTGGTGCACGAGCTGGTAGGCGGCCGAGGTGACCACCAGACCGGCGGCGGTGACACACCCGGCGGCGGCGAGCACCCCGGCGGCCACCCGGGAGCCGGGCACCCGCCGGGGGCGGACCCCGGCCAGCGCCGCGGCAACCGCCGCACCGAGCGTCACCACCCCCGAGGCCCCCCATCCAGCGGTCAGCCCGAGGATGACCGTCAGCCAGCTGAGCAGCGCCGCCGGTACCAGGCGCAGGTCGAGCTGCTCCCCGTCCGGCCGGTCCCCGGTCACACCGTCACCTGGTCCCGGAGCTGGGCAAACCTCCGCTCGCCGATGCCCTCGATCTCACGCAGTTGGTCGACCGAAGCGAACCGGCCATGCCTGGCGCGCCAGTCCAGGATGCGCTGCGCGGTCACCGGCCCGACCCCGGGAAGCGTGTCCAGCTGCTCCGCCGAGGCCCGGTTGAGGTCGATCTTGCCGCCCGCCGCGCCGCCGCCCGCACCCCCGGCGACCGCACCCCCGGCGACCGCGGCCGGTGCACCGGGCCCGGTCGGTGCCACCGGCCCGGGCACCCCCGCATCCGCCGAGCCCGGGGGCGGCGGCATCCCGACCAGGATCTGTTCACCATCGACGACCCGCCGGGCGAGGTTCAGCGGGGTGAGGTCGGTGCCGCGCAGCGGGCCGCCTGCCTTGGCGATCGCGTCGGCAACCCGAGCGCCGTCCGGCAGCCGCACCAGGCCGGGCCGCCGGACCTTGCCGGCCACGCTGACCACCAGCGGCGTACCGGCGCTCGGCGGCTGACCCATCCCCGGTGGCACCCCGGGCCGACCGCCCGGCAGCCCCGATGCGCCGGCGACGCTCAGCGCCGGCGCCGGCTCGGCAACCGGGCGGTCCCGCCAGACCCCGACGGCGGCCAACACCGCCGCCAGGGCCGCCACCACACCCAGCGCCACGGCCCCCGGCCGCCCCGGATCCATGCGAGCGCCCCACCACGCCCTCGGCACCCAACGTTCCCCCAGCCCGGACAGCCGGCTGGCCACCCCGGACAGGACCGGCAGCGGCGCGGTGGTTTCACCAGGTGAGTCCGGGGGATCCGGCGGCGGCCGCGGGTCCCGAAGTGGCGGGCCCACCCCGGCGGCACCGCCCACCGTCGGTCCGACCCCCGCCGGACCCTCGGCCCGACGGGATGCCCGCAGCGCGGCCAGCCGATCGCTCGCCGATCGCTCACCCGCCTTCGGGACCCCCGCCTGTGCCATCGCCACGAGATCGACGCTATGCGGGTGACCGGCCGCCGCGGCGGCGCGGGCGGCTGGTTGTGGACAACCGACCCCGCTGTGCACAACCCGGGATGTTCCCGGCCCGAACGCGGGAAACGGTCGGGGTGCGCCGGCACAATGGGCGAGGGCTGCTGTCCAGCCCCAGCCCGGAGATCGGCCACCCCGGGAGCGCGGCCGCTCGGGGTCAGTCCTCGGCCTGGGGCGGAATCACCACTACCCCCAGCAGGCCGGGGCCGGCGTGCGCGCCGAGCGCGGCACCGACCTCGGAGATCAGGCACGGGCGGGCCGCCGGCAGCCGCTCGGCGAGCCGACTGACCAGATCCTCGGCCCGCTCGGCCGCCCCCAGGTGATGTACCGCGAGGTCGGCCGGGCCGGGACCGGCGGCCCACCCGGCCAGCTCCACCAGCCGGACGGTGGCCCGGGCGGCGGTACGCACCTTCTCCAGCGGCTCGATCAGCCCGTCGGTCACGTGCAGCAGGGGCTTCACCGAGAGCGCGCTGCCCAGCCACGCGGCCGCCGCGCCGATCCGGCCGCCCCTGCGCAGGTGCTCCAGGGAGTCCACGCAGAAGAACACCCGGCTCCGGGCGGCGACCTCGGCCGCCGCCGCCTCCACCGAGGCACCGGGCAGCCCGGCCGCCGCGGCCCGCGCGGCGGCCAGCACCGCGAAGCCCAGCCCCATCCCGGTGGACCGCGAGTCGACCACCCGGACCAGCCCGGGGTCGACCTCGTCGGCCGCGATCCGGGCCGCCTCCCAGGTACCGGACAGCCGCTGGGACAGGTGCACCGAGACGACCCCGCTCGCACCGCCGTCCAGCAGCTCCCGGTACCGGGCGACAAACTCGGCGGGGGCCGGGCGGGAGGTGCCCACCGGCGTGGCCGGGTCGGCCAGCGCGGCGGTGACCTCGGCCGGCGAGACGTCCACGGTGTCCCGGCCCTGCCGGTGCCCGAGGCTCACCCGCAGCGGCACCAGGTGGATGCCGTGCTGGGCGGCGAGGCCGCGGGGTAGGTAGGCGGTGGAGTCGGTCACCACCGCGACGGTCATCGTTCGTTCCCCGGGTTCGGCACGGCTCGGCGGGTCAGGACAGCCCGGCGCGTTCCCGCCGGCGGCGCAGCAGCCGGAAGGCGAGCCAGCCGGCGAGCAGCACCACGATGATCACGATCGGGCCCCAGGTGAGGTAGCTGGAGATCGTCGCCAGAGAAGCGGAGAAGGCGTACCCGAGCAGCACGCAGCCGCCACCCCAGACCACCCCGCCGGCCACGTTCCACGGCAGGAAGGTGCGCAGGTAGGGCAGCCGGGACATGCCGGCCATCCCGGGGATGAGCGCGCGCAGCAGCGCGGTGCACCGGCCGAGGAACACCGCCTTGCCACCGTGCCGATGCAGGAACGCGTCGGCCGTGGCCCAGTTCTTCGCCCCCACCCGGCGGCCCAGCCTCGACTCGCGCAGCGCCGGGCCATAGTGCTTGCCCACCTCGTAGCCGACGCTGTCCCCGGCGACCGCCGCGACCACCGCGATGACCAGCATCGGCCCCAGGCTGATCCAGCCCTGGTGCGCGCCGAACCCGGCGATCAGCAGCGACGCCTCGCCCGGGAACACCAGGCCCACCATGATCGCGGCCTCGGCGAACGCGAAGAACCCGGCGATCAGGTACAACCAGCCGCCCACGTGCGCCCCAATGCGTTGCAGCAGGTCAAGTACCACGGTCCGCTTCCTCCACAGGTCGTCCCCCGGGCCGGAACACTAGCTTCCACCCGACCCGGCACCATCGGGTAATAGCGCCGGTGCCAGCAGGGCGGCCAACCCCTCCCCGACCCGCCGGTGGCCGGCCCAGCCGTAGTGGATGCCGTCCGGGTTGCCCTCGCCGGCCATGATGTGCGCACCGATCAGCGTGCGCACGTCCAGCGTGGCCACCCCGGCCGAGGCCGCCCACGCCCTGGTGACCCGCTCGGCGGCCGCGCGGCCGGCGTGCACCCCACCGTAGGCCGGGGCGCGGTGCACCCCCGGCAGCAGCGCCACCACCGGGATGCCCGGGCGGATGGTGGTGACCGCGCGCCGGCAGGACTCCAGGTACTGGACGGTGAGCTTGGGCGGCAGCGCCACCGGGCCGCCGCCGGGCAGCAGCGCCAGCGAGCGGGCCAGCCTGGGCTGGGCGGCCAGGTACCCGTCCCGGACGGCGCGGCGCAGCCCGGCCGGGCGCAGCGACGGGATCAGCTCGCGCAGCGCGGTGGGCAGCGGCGAGGGCAGGGTGTCCATCCCGCCGACGCCGAGCACCAGCGCATCCACCGTCGGCATGATCGACCAGATCCTCGGGTCGCGGGTGAGCCCGCGCCACGCGTGCCGGGCCGTCCAGCCGTAGCCGGCGAGCAGCTCGGCCCGGCCGCCCAGCGCGGCCGCCGCGACGTTGTGCCAGAGCCTCGGTTCGTTGGACGGCTCGGCCCGGCTGGGCCCGTGGAACGCCAGCGAGTCGGCCAGTACCAGCAATACCGGGCCGGCGCCGCTCATCGGTCAGTCCAGCACACCGACGTTGTACCCGGTCAGCCGCCACCCGGAGCCGCGCTCGCGCCGGCGCTGCACGGTGACCCAGCAGGCGTTGCCCAGCCCGCCCATCGCGGTCCAGCTGGCGATCTCCAGGCCGAGCAGCGCGCTGGTCAGCGCGGCGATCAGGCCACCGTGCGCACACAGCAGCACGGTGCTGGGCGGGTCGGCGGCGAACTCCTCGTCCAGCTCATCGATCAGCGGCAGGGCGCGGGCCGCCACCGCCACCCGGGACTCCCCGCCCGGCGGGGACCACGTCGGGTCGGCCCGCCAGGTGGCCAGTGCCCCCGGCCAGTCGGCCTCCACCCGCTCCGGGGTGAGACCCTGCCAGTCGCCCAGGTGCGTCTCCCGCAGCCGGGGGTCCAGCTTCACCGGCAGGCCGCTGACCTGGGCGATCTCCTCGGCGGAGCGGACCGCCCTGCACAGGTCGGAGCTGATCAACCGGGCCGGGTCGAGCCGGACCAGGGCCGGTACCGCGCGGCGCACCTGGGCCACCCCCAGCTCGGTGAGCCCGGAGTCCAGGTGCCCTTGCATCCGGCCCTCGGCGTTGAAGTCGGTCTGCCCATGCCGCAGCAGCACCAACCGACGGAGCGTCACCCCGCGAACCCGTCATCGGTGTCGTCGGCCAGCGGGTCCACCCTGGCTTCCGGGAAGTCGATCCGGGGGCAGTCCTTCCACAGCCGGTCCAGGCCGTAGAAGCCGCG
>Ga0137415_10003675_pt1 | contig 15253 bp, 10 predicted proteins | sample CZODoug3_1_1_16f_FD_183082 | JGI IMG/M metagenome (GOLD analysis project Ga0137415, IMG submission 183082) | Vadose zone soil fungal communities from Angelo Coast Range Reserve, California, USA - CZODoug3_1_1_16fungal (Hybrid Assembly) | ecosystem: Environmental > Terrestrial > Soil > Vadose... | reverse complement strand
GCCGCCGCCCTGAGCGCTGCCCTGGGCCGCGCGATCACCTTCGTCGACGTCTCGCCGGACACGTTCGCGCGCAGCCTGGAAGGAATCCTGCCGCCGTGGCAGGTAGCGGGACTCCTCGAGGACTACGCCCACTACAGCCAAGGCGAGGCCGCCACGATCACCCCGATCGTCGAACAGGTCACCGGCCAGCCGCCAACAGACGTCGCCCAGTTCGCCCGCGACTACGCACCGCGGTTCGCTGCCCATCCGTAGCGCGCAGCCCGCCGGCTCGCGTACGCCGCCAGGGACTCGAACCCCGAACCCGCTGTTTCAGAGCCATCGAGCTCAAGCGCTGTGCTCGGACGTCCTGATGCTTGATCTAGCGGATTCTGCGGCGAGCTGAGGCCTGCGCTCGCCTAAGCCTGCGCGACCACGACCCGCTCGCCGTGGTCACCACGTCCGTCTTCGGACTTGATCAGGGTCTCGAGGCGCCGGCCCTCGATGTCGGGATCCGGTACGTACTTGGCGAACCAGCGCGGGTGCCACCAGATCTTGGCACCCAGGATCGCCATCAGCGCCGGGACCAGGGTGAGCCGGACGACGAACGCGTCAAGGAAGACGCCGACGGCGAAGCTGAATCCGATCGCCCGGAGGGTCGGGTCGTTGGTGAGCATGAACGATACGAAAATCGCGAACATGATAAGCGCCGCCGAGGTGACGACCCGGGCTGATTGGCCGGTGCCGCGAACGACCGCGCCCCGCGCGTCGCCGGTCTGGGTGAAGTCCTCATGGATCCGGGACACGACGAAGACCTCGTAGTCGCTAGACAATCCGAAGATGATCGCCAGCATGAGCACCGGCAAGAAGCTGACCGTCTCGCTGCGGGTGATGCCGAGGATGTGTTCCCCCCAGCCCCACTGGAACATCGCTACCTGCGCGCCGAACGCGGCCAGGACCGAGAGCAGGAATCCGATGATCGACTTGAGCGGCACGAAGAAGGTGCGGAAGGCGAAGGTGAGCAGCAGGAACGCCAGCCCGATGACGACGATGAGGAACACCGGTAAGGCACTGGACAGCTTGGCCGAGACGTCGATGTTCGAGGCGGTGGTGCCACCGACCAGGACATGGGCTCCGGTTCCGGCCTCGACGGTGGTGCGCTCGTGGCGAAGCCGGTGCACCAGGGTGGCGGTCGCGCCGTCATTGGGGCCGGTCCGGGGGACGACCTGGATGACGGCCACCCCGTTGGCGGCGGTGCCCACCGTTGCGCGCGCGACGTCGGGGAACTTCGACAGCGCTACCGCTATCGGCTGCGCCGCGGCGGCATTGGGGAGTCCGTTGGCGACGACAACGAGAGCGCCGTTGAACCCGGCGCCGAATCCCTCGGTCAGCAGATCGTAGGCACGGCGCTGGGTGTTGGACCTCGGCTTGGAGCTGCCGCTGGGCAGCCCGAGCTGCATCTTGGTGGCCGGCAACGCGATGACGCCGAGCAGCAGCACCCCGCCGATGAGCACCGGCACCCGAGAGCGCACGACGAACCGGGCCCACCTCGCTCCGGAGGATTGCTCCGGCTGGTTTGCCGCGATGCGCGCGATCCGCTCAGGATGCCCCGAGCGGATACCGAAGAACTTGATCACCTTGGTGCCGGCGAACCCGAGCATCGCGGGCACCAGGGTAAGTGCGATCAACAGCGCCACAGCCACCGCGGCGGCGGCCGTGATTCCCATGACGGTCAGGAACGGGATTCCCACCAGGGCCAGGCCGCAGAGGGCGACGATGACGGTTAGCGCGGCGAACACCACCGAGCTGCCGGCGGTGCCGATAGCCATTGCGACGGACTGCTCGATGCTCATACCGTTGAGCAGGTTGTTCCGATGTCGCAAAAGAATGAACAGCCCGTAGTCGATGCCGCAGGACAGCCCGAGCATCAGCGCGACGGTGGTGGCGGCTGAGGCGATGCTAACGACGGACGCGACTGCCGTAACGCCCATCAGAGTGGTGATCACGCCGATCAGCGCGGTGAGGATCGGCAGGCCGGCGGCGACGAACGAGCCGAAGGTGATCAGCAGGATCACCAGCGCGATGAGCAGCCCGATCAGCTCGGGCAGGGCGGATGTCTTGGTATGGAACCCCGGGTACACCGTGCCTGAATACTCGACCTGAACACCCGCAGCACGCGCCGGCTCGACGGCTCGTTCTACGGCGTCGAGCGAGGACGTCTTACATCCGCTGCCTTGACCGAGAACTGCGCGGTGGCCAGGGCGATGCGTCCGTCTCGTGAGATCGACTTCGTCGTGTACGGATCGCCGACGCCAACGACCTGCGGAATCGTATTCAGGCCGGCTACCGACTGCTCGACAGCGGCTCGCCGGGCGGGGTCGTTGAGATCGGGGCCGGCCTTCGCGGCGAAGACTTTTTTCATCTGAGCGCCGGCAACCACCGGGACCTTGGCGAACAGGAGTTGCGTGCACGCTCCTACCCCGGCTATCTCAGCCTGGAATGGGAGCGCCGCTGGTTCCCTCAAATACCGTCGCTGCGCCAGGCGCTGCTGCACGCAGGTAGCTGGCTTGGAACCCTTGTCTAATCGCCTGCGGGACCCGGATTCGTGCTGGACACTTTCGGCATCGGTCGTGAGGAGTTGGTGCTGGCCCGCGGCGAGAAATTATCAACCTTGATCACGATTACAACTGAGGATTCGGCGCGGTAAGCACGGGCGGCATCGCGTACGCGATGAAGTCGCGACCTTCGCAGGCTTTCAGCAGCCGGCGCAGATCCTCCAGAGGCACTTCCGGGACGGGCGTCTCGGGAATGGCCGGGCGCATGCTCGCATCGGGGAGATGTCGATCAGATCGTCTCGTACAGCCCAGTTGTAGAGCTGCTGCAGCGAGCGGTATTGCACGGCCGCAGTCGACGGCGAGCGATGCTCCGGTGGGTTGGTCGGTGTGGCCCCTGCCCGGTGGGTTCAATGACACTGCCATTGACGGAGCCTCCGCCAACGCTCGTGACGCCGGCCCCCGGACGAGCTGCTCGCCGACCTGTTTCCGTCGGGTCGCGGGAGGCCGTCGGCTGTGCGAGTAGCGCCTGCCGATCCTGACCGAATACAGCCCGGCTGAAGACCTCGTTTGGCCCGTCGAGGCAAGGCTCTGACGACATCGATCGACACCGGACACCCTGCCCTTGGCGCATCAAAGCCGCGACTTGGCCACACGTGCACCACCAAGGCTAGGCGCTGGCTCTGCGCTCGCGAGTCGTTCGGGCCTTCGGTGCTGCGGACGGTCGAGTCCGCTCGACAGGAGGCGCCGGGGCCGCCGTCGTCCCGCTCGGACGGTGACCACCCTCCGGCTGTGGTACTGGCTGCTGATCATGTCTTTGCTCGCGTAGATCACCCGGTATCGGCCAACCGGTATCAGCGGTACCCAGACGAGTGAGATGAATTGCCGCCTGATCGACGAGCCGCACCCCGTGCAGTAGTCCCGCCATCCGTAGAAACCCAGGCCGCAGCCATTTAGGCGGAACATGCCACCGGCGCTCTGATCCGCCGTCTCGGCCGTGCAGGCGGGGCAGAACGGCAGCACCTGATAGTCCGGTGGGCGCGTCCCCGGCGCGGCGTATGACTCCCCGACGCCGAATCGTCGACGTCCGAGCGCCAGTTTGGCCGGGTCGTAGTACCGGCGGGCCCACCACGACTCGGGCTTGGCCAGCCGGGTGGCGCCGACGATCCAGGCCGGGAACAGCGCAATGCCCAGCACGGCGAACCCGATCTTGCCCTTGCCGAGCGTGACACCCCCCAGGCCGATCACCAGCACCTGGCCGGTGATCGCCAGCCACACCGGTAGGTGATAGGTCTGCAGTATCTGCGTCAGGCCCATGGACCCTCCGCTCTCTCGACACGTCGAGTCGAGACCCGCGCCCACCGATCGAGCCTCGACGACCCGAGCGACGAGGCGCTATGTCGCGACCGATTTGGACAGCGGAGCTGGGTGCCGCGTGTTGCCGCCCGGTGGGCGCCACCGGCCCCAAAGCCGCACATGGCGGGCACTCTATTGCGTAACGCCCGGGACCGGTCCCGTCAGCGGCCGAAACCGGTCACGACTCGCCCAGTATTTGTCGTCTAGACAAGAGACCTACGGTCTGAATGCTCACCAGGCGCCAGAACATGACGCCGAAATGTCAGCGTCACCCGCCAACATCGCGGCCATACCGCGAACTCCTCGACGCGACCTGCTGACCGACCTTGCCCGCGAGCTTCGAGTGACTCTCGGCGATCTACTCGGCGAACCTGTGCTCGCCGAAGACGTCGACAACCACCAGGACGACAACGTTCCGGCCGTGCGCGACGCGTTGATGGCGCCGCGGCGTCTGTCCCGGGTGCTCTACGCAACGACCGCGTGCAGGAGGCGCCGCCGATTGTGTGGGCGGAGCAGCACGTCGAGGCCGCGTGGCGTGACGACCAGGCGACTAGCTACTTCGACCTGAAAAAGTTGGCGCGTGGCGGTCCCTGAGGTGGGTGGTTCTGGACGAGAGGATGGCCTCGAACCCTTGGGCTAGAAGGGATCGAGGCCATCGTGCTCAGAACTGTAAACGACCAGCCGGCGTTGTGGGACGTGATCCTGCCTGCCGAGCTGCTGGTGTTGCCCACCGAGCTCGCGCGAGTTGACTCGCTGCTGGAGGACCCGGTCTTCTTCGCCCCGTTCGCGGCGTTCTTCGACGCGCGGATCGGTCGGCCGTCGATCCCGATGGAGACCTACCTGCGGTTGATGTTCTTGAAGTTCCGCTACCGGCTGGGCTACGAGTCGCTGTGCCGGGAAGCGGGCGACTCGATTTCCTGGCAGCGGTTCTGCCGGATCCCGTTCGGCGCTCGGGTGCCGCACCCGACCACGCTGATGAAGATCACCACCCGGTGCGGCGACGCCGCCGTGGCCGGGTTGAACGAGGCGCTGCTGGCCAAGGCCGCGGCGGCCAAGCTGCTGCGCACCGACAAGGTCCGCGCCGACACGACCGTGGTCGAGGCCGACGTCGCGTATCCGACCGACTCCGGCCTGCTCGCGAAAGCGGTCGCCACGATGGCCCGCACGGTGGAGCGGATCAAAGCGGCCGGCGGAGCCACCCGAACGCGGTCGCGGGATCGCCGCCGCTCCGCGGGCCGACGGGCTCGGGCGATCGCGAGCAAGCTGCGGCTGCGCGGTGAGCAGCAGCGTGACCAGGCCCAGGCGGCGGTGCGGCGCATCACCGGTGAACTCGCCGGGATCGCCGAACAGGCCGTGCGTGACGCGTCCGCGGTGATGCGCAACGCCAAACGCGCGCTGCGCCAGGCCAGTGGGCAGCGCAAAGGCCAGCTGCGGCGAGCGATCAACGACCTGGACACCGTCATGGCGCGAACCCGCCGTGTCGTGGCGCAGACCCGCGGCCGCCTGACCGGGACGATGCCTGAGTCCAGCACACGCCTGGTCAGCCTGCACGATGTCGACGCCCGGCCGATCCGCAAGGGACGCCTCGGCAAGCCGGTCGAGTTCGGCTACAAAGCACAGATCGTCGACAACGCCGACGGGGTCATCCTCGACCACAACGTCGAGATCGGTAACCCGCCCGACGCACCGCAGCTGGCCCCGGCGATCGAACGCATCGCCCGCCGCACCGGACACACCCCACGCGCGGTCACCGCCGACCGCGGCTACGGCGAAGCCAGCGTGGAACGCGACCTGCACCAGCTCGGCGTGACCAGCGTCGCCATCCCGCGCAAGAGCAAACCCAGCGCCACACGCCGAGAGTTCGAACACCGGCGAGCCTTCCGAGACAAGGTCAAATGGCGAACCGGATCCGAAGGCCGGATCAACCACATCAAACGCAGCTACGGCTGGAACCGCACAGAACTCACCGACATCCACGGCGCCCGAACCTGGTGCGGACACGGCGTGTTCGCCCACAACCTGGTCAAGATCGGGGCCCTGGCAGCATGAACAGCCCCGGGGAATGGACCACGCCCACCATCCCGTCAACGATAGAACTCGAGCAAACCGATACCCACACCCGTCACGACGACCCAGGGTTTTTCAGGTCGAAGTAGCTACGGGGCCAAACGGCCATCGACGCGGTATGTCCGAGGGGACGCTCGTGTCGTCCCAACACTGGCTGACTGGTGCATGGTTCGCAGCGCTACTGCCGGTCGCGGTTGGGTCCGAAACACCGCGTCTCGCTCGCTGCTCGAATCTATCGACTGCAGTTCCCTCCAACGTTTACATCGCTATTCTCACGCACTCTTCCGGACTTGCGACTTGCCGCACTGAACGTCTATCAGGCGGCATCCGAGGAAAGTACTCTTGCGCGTAATCTCTCGCTTTGGAACGCCGTTGAGTTCTACGCTGGTGTGGTTCGGCCTTCGAAACTATTCTCCTCAACCGATGCCAAGAAGCTGCTTAACTGTGTTCTTAAAGCGTCCGCTTGGAACGACGAGCAACGCGAGCGACTACGGTATGCGCGGGGGAGTCTCAACGATCGGCCACTGCTCTGGCGGCTACGGTACCGCCTAGTGGCGGACGGTCGTCACCACGATGGACCTCGTGACGCACTGACTCGATCAGGGATCGCGCTCATGAGTCGCGCAATTATCTACTCAGCAGCGCAGGCGCGCGGCGGCGGGTACTACAAACCCCTGACGGCTCAACATACGATGCCGAAAGGATCGCTCGCACTACTTAGGCAGCGTGCGGCGCAATGGCGACAATGAGCTCGGCGCCCAGGGCGATGGCGATTCGTTCGAGGACTGGGATCGTGGGTACCGCGCCTCCGGCTTCGAGTCGGGAGAGCGCCGGCTGAGTCATGCCGGCGCGAGCGGCGACCTCAGTCTGAGAGAGACCAAGTGCAAGGCGGCGCTCCCGCACGGCTTGGCCGATAAGGAATGCCCGGCGAGCCTCGTCGTATCCCTCGCGGTAGTCGGCGGCTCCGCGTCGTGTCTCGGCGATCTGTTCGTAGGAGCTGTGCTCGGTCCTCATCTCAACCTCCTTCACGTTCGTAGGCGTCGTGGGCGACGTCGTGGCTGGCTTCGCACGTCTTTTGCGCTTGGACGGCGCGGTGGACCTCTGCGGTTTCGGCGCTGCGGGTCTTGCGAAACACGGTCAGCAGGACGATTCGGCGTGCCGGCGCAAGCCAGTACGTCACGCGGGTCTGCTGGCGGATAATGTGGAACCGCAGTTCGCGGACCTTGCCGTCGAGGTGACGGGTGTAAGGCTCGCTGAGGGTTTCGGCGTGTTCGGCGAGCAGGCCGACGAGGAAGTCGACGCGACCGAAGTCGCGGTCGGACAGCCCTTCCAGCCACGACCTCACCTCCAGCTCGACCTCGACTTGGTACAAGGCGGCCATGCATTACACGGTATATGCATCCTGTGGTATAGGCAAGGACCTGGCAGTGACGAGGCCGTTGCCGACCCCGGCGGAAACCCCACTCGCGTCGCAAACGACGGATGCGTGTGATCACCTGACCTGGCCCCACCTTGGCCGGCTGTCTTCACGAATTCTGGCTCCACTGGGGTGGTGATCATTCCGCTGGGTGGGTGCGGTGTGTCGTCACGAATGTTGGCCCCACCCCGGGTTCGGATCGTCCCTGTCGTCGTCGGCCGGGAGGTCGGTCAGGTTGCGTCGAGGGTGGAACTGTTCGAGCAGATTAGGCGGGACCGGCGGCTGGAGCAGCTGTCGATTCGGGAGCTGGCCGAGCGGCACACCGTCGCACCGTCCGCCAGGCGCTCGCTGCGCCAGTTCCGCCGCCGCGTAGGGCGTATCCGCCGCGGCGACGGCCGGCGATTGACCCGTGGGTTGCGATGATCGACGGGTGGCTGATCGCGGACAAGGACGCGCCGCGCAAGCAGCGGCATACCGCGCGGCGGGTTTGGCAGCGGCTGGTCGCTGAGCACGATGCGAGGTTGGCGGAGGTGACGGTGTCGCGTTACGTCGCTCGCCGTCGGGTCGAGCTCGGCCTGGAACAACGTGAGGTGTCGATCCCGCATACGCATCTGGCCGGCGCGGAGGCGGAGGTCGATTTCGGTGAGTTCTACGCCACGATCGCCGGGGTGGTGATCAAGTGCTGGATGTTCGTGATGCGGCTGTCACACTCGGGCAAGGCGTTCCACGTCGCGTTCGGCACTCAGGCCCAGGAAGCCTTCCTGGAGGGGCATGTCCTCGCGTTCGAGCACTTCAGTGGTGTGCCTGGCCGGGTGCGTTACGACAACCTGAAGCCCGCGGTAGTCAGGGTGTTGAAGGGCCGGGACCGGACCGAGTCCGAGCGGTTCACCGCGCTGCGGTCGCACTACCTGTTGACTGAACTACTCGCCGTATAATCCCAGCTCAGATGGATTGCGTGTCGTGCACGGGTGAGATGCTCGGCGAGGTGGACACTGCCGCTCATGGACGGTGAGGGTTCGAAGGATCTGGCCGTGATGGTCGTGCCGCAGGCCGGGCGGCTGGTTGCCACCGACGACCCGTGGGAGCCCTACCGGCTCCTCGACTCCGATGGGCTGATGATGGAGCCGGTCTCGGCCTGGTTCCGGGATCTGCAGGCCGCGGGGCGGTCGGCGCTGACCGCGCGCTCCTATGGGATGGACCTGCTGCGCTGGTTCCGGTTCCTGTGGGCCGCCGGGGTGTCGTGGGACCGGGCGACGCGGACCGAGGCGCGAGACTTCTGCCGCTGGCTGCAGGTCGCCGGCAAACCGAGCCGGCCGCACTGGCGCCGTCAGCACGAGCCCGGGACCGCACCGGTCATTGGTGCGGTGTCGGGGACGGCGTATTCGGCCTCGGTGCGTGCGCACAGCGAGACGGTGCTGCGCGGCTTCTACGACTTCCACCGAGATGCTGGCACCGGGCCGATCCTGAACCCGTTCCCGCTGGATCGTGCGCGCCGCGGCCGGCGGGCGCACGCGCACCACAACCCGATGGAACCGGCGCGCAACGAGCGGGCCGGTCTCTACCGGCCGACGGTGCCCACCCGGATCCCGCGCAGCGTCCCGGACGGGGAGTTCAACGAGATCTTCGCCCGGCTGGGCTCGCACCGGGACCGGGCGTTGGTCGCGTTCTACGTCTCCACCGGGGCGCGGGCCTCGGAGTTGTTGTCGGTCACCCAGGGCGGGGTCGACCCCGCACGCCAGCTGATCACGGTGATACGCAAGGGCACCGGGCACGCCCAGCAGCTCCCGGCCTCGACCGACGCGTTCGTCTGGTTGCGGCTCTACCAGCTGGAGACCGAGGGGTTGATCCCGGCGGGGCGCCGGCAGCCGCTGTGGTGGAACCTGCGCCGCCCGGCCCGCCCGCTGACCTATCACGGCGCGCACCGCATGTTCGAGCGGGTCAACGCCCGGGCGGGCACCGCAGCGACGCTGCACTCGTTGCGGCACACCGCCGCCTACCGGATGGCCGAGGACCCGACGCTGCCGTTGACCGACGTTCAGCTCGTGTTGGGTCACGCCCAGCTGACCACGACCCAGATTTATCTGACCCCGCGCAAGGAGGATGTGATCCGCCGGTTGCTGGCCCACCACGCCGAGCAGATCAAACGCGCGGGCGAGCGGGTCCGGCCGGCCCCGGCGCCCGGCTACCGGCCCGAGACCCTGCAGGTCCTGTTCGGGACCTCGACACCGTGAGCATCGCCGTCGCAGAGCACGACGTCGGTTTGCCCACGCCGCCAACATCGACGCCGCAACGGGAGCCGGCGGTCGTGTTCGCGCCGCGCTTGGGCTTGGCGTCGTGGCCGGCCACCCGGGCAACCCGCACCGAGGTGTCGCAACGGCTGGCCGGCCCACCGTTCGTGGTGGCGAACCCGAGCAGCCAGCACACCCGGGTCCTGGGCGTGACACTGGTGCTCGACTGGCTGGCTGATCAGCCGGGGCTGTCCTGGCAGGACCGCTGGCTGGGCAGCGGGGCCGACGCGGCGGGAGCGACCTGGCGGCAGCTGTCGACAAGGTGGCTGCACGAGCGAGGCCACCGTGTCCCGTCCCGGCAGTCCGCGTTGTCCGAGGCGTTGCCGGTGCTGATCTCCGCCGACCTGATCCGGCCTTCGCTGCACTGGCTGCTCGCCGGCACAGCCGGGCAGCGTTCACTGGTCCGCAACCTCGCCGCCTCCCGGGATCGCGGTGGATTCGCCCGACTGCGGGCACTGTGTGACGGCGATCCGAGTGTGTTGGCCGTGGCCAGGAACCAGGCGCTTTACCGAAGCGCACTGATCGTCGCGGCCAAGGGCGGCACGCTCGCCGACATCACCGTCGGAGATGTCATGGAGCTGTTCGACGCCGAGGACTCCGGGTCGCGGGCGAACCCGGCCGTCGGCCGCACGCTGTTCTACCGGTCCCTGCGTGAGCTGGGCGGCCTAGGCGAGCAGGCCCCCGGGACGCTGCGGGAGCTGCGCAGCTGCGGGCAGCGGACCCCCGAGGGGCTGATCGACCGCTACCGGCTGGTCTGCGGTCCGGTCCGCGACCTGCTGGTGGAGTACCTGCGGGAGCGTCAGCCCGCGCTGGACTACACCAGTCTGGATGCGCTGTCCTACCACCTGGGGATGCGGTTCTGGGCAGATATCGAGGCACACCACCCGGGTATCGACAGCCTGGCGCTGCCCGCCGAGGTGGCCCAGGGCTGGAAGCGGCGGCTACGGACCACGACGAAGACGACCACGAGCGGGACCGGGCAGAAGACCCGGGTCGAGGTTCCGCGGATCAACTACCGGGAGTGCCTGACCCCGGTGCGAGCGTTCTACCTGGACCTGGCCCACTGGGCCGTGGAGGACCCAAGCCGTTGGGGCCCGTGGGTCGCGCGCTGCCCGGTCGGAGAGGAGGAGATCAACCGGCGCAAGGACAAACGGCACCGCAAGTCCCGGATGGACGCCCGCACCCGCGAACGGCTACCCGTGCTCCCGATCGTCGTGCGCAACGTCGACCAACACCGCACAACGACCCGAGCCCTGCTCGACGCGGCCCGCCAGGCCAAGCCCGGGGACAACTTCACCGCCGCCGGAACGTCGCTGGTCCGCTCCGTGGTGGGCCTGCGCGCAGACCCGACCAAGGTCTGGGCACACGACCCAGCCACCGGCAAACGCCGCGATCTGTCCCGCGAGGAGGACCACGCGTTCTGGGCCTGGGCCATCGTGGAGGTGCTGCGCGCCACCGGCGTTCGGGTTGAGGAACTGCTCGAGCTCAGCCACCACAGCCTGGTGCAGTATCGGCTGCCCACCACCGGCGAGTTGGTTCCATTGCTGCAGATCGTGCCGTCCAAGACCGACGCCGAACGGCTGCTGGTGGTCAGCCCGGAACTCGCCGAGGTTCTGTCCACGATCATCAGCCGGATCCGTGGCAACGCCGCGGCAGTGCCACTGGTCTCGGCCTACGACGGACGGGAACGACTCTGGGCGCCACCAGCGCCGTTGCTGTTCCAGCGCCGGATCGGCCCCGAGAACCGGCCCATCGCGGTGGGCAGCGTCGGGACGTTGCTCACCGACGCCCTCGCCCACACCGGTCTACTCGACCTGGCCGACGGCCAGCCGCTGCGCTACACCCCGCACGACTTCCGCCGGATGTTCATCACCGATGCCATCCTCAACGGCCTTCCCCCACACATCGCCCAGGTCATCGCCGGGCACCACGACATCAACGTCACCCTCGGTTACAAAGCCATCTACCCCGAGGAAGCGATCCAGGCTCACCTGGCGTTCCTGGCACGACGGCGAGCCCTGCGGCCCAGCGAGGAGTACCGCACACCCTCCGACGAGGAATGGCAGGAGTTCCTCGGCCACTTCGAGCGGCGCAAGGTCTCCACCGGAACCTGCGCCCGCGCGTTCAGCACGCCGTGCATCCACGAACACGCCTGCATCCGTTGCCCGATGCTCTGGCCCGACCCCGCCCAGCGCCACCGCCTGGTCGAGATCCGCGACAACCTGCACGCCCGCATCGCCGAGGCCCAACGCGAAGCCTGGCTCGGTGAGGTCGAAGGACTCCACCTCAGCCTCGCCGGCGCCCAGGACAAGATCGCCCAGATCGACCGACGCCCCACCAACCGCAACCCCGTCGACCTCGGTATGCCCCTATCCGGCTGACCGAACCGGCGAACCAGCGGGGTCGCGCGAAGCGGATACCCAACCGTTCGCCCACCGAGCGTCCCCAACCGACCTTGATCAAGTTCAGAGAATACGACTTCATCGCGTTCTTCGACTGCCTGCACGACATGCCCGACCCGCTCGGTGCGCTGCGGGCCGCCCGGGCCGCGATCGCCGACAGCGGGAGCGTGATGCTCGTCGAACCGATGAGCTGGGACAACGTGGCCGACGGGCTCAACCCGCTGGGCCGCCTGCTGGCTGGCGCCTCGCTGCTGGTCTGCCTGCCGAGCGGGCTGTCCGGGCCACCGGCGGCGGGCCTTGGCAACCAGGCGGGCCCGGCCCGGACCAAGGAGCTGGCCGTCGAAGCGGGCTTTTCCGACGCCCGGGTGGCCACCGCCACCGACTTCAACCTGATCTACGAACTACGCCCGTAACCGCGGAGTCCTGGGTGGCTGCGAGCCGCCCCCGGGGTCGTGGGTGGCCGGTGCATGCTCCAGCGCCGCCGGCCACCCACGGCCGCTCAGTACTCCCGGTAGGCCGCCCCGACCGTGACCCGGGGATCCGCGTGCGGGTCGCCGCTCTCGGCGCCCCGGTGGTGCGGGACCGCCGGTTCGAGGGGCAGCGCGGGCAGCGGCTCGGGGACTGCGGTGGCAATCGCGGCCTCGGCGGGGACGGCGGCCTCGGCGGCGACGGCGGCATCGGCCGGTGCCGGCGCGGTGGCCGGCGCCTCGGGCACGGCCGGCCCGCTGCGCAGCATCAGCGCCAGCAACACCCCGGCGGCGGTGAGCACGCAGCAGACCAGGAACACGTTGCTGTAGGCGTCGGCCATCACGTAGAGGCTGAGCTGCTGGTAGTAGGCGTAAAGCATGCCGGGACCTTGGTTGACGACCTGCTGGATCGCGGCCACCCCGGAGTTGGCGGAGATCAGCGCGGACCGGTCAGCCATCAGCTGGCTCTGCTGGTTGGTGGCCAGCACGGTCAGCCCGGCCAGCCCGAGCGATCCGGAGACCCGCTGGGCGATGTTGTTCACCGGGCTGCCCGAGCTGGAGAACGCGGCCGGGATCGCGGACAGCCCGGCGGTCATGATCGGCATCATGGCCAGGCCGTTGCCCGCGGCCCGCACACAGGTCCAGATCACCACGTCCCGCTGGCTCATGTTCGGGTTGATGCCGCACAGCAGGTAGCCGCCGTACGCGGCGATGAGCAACCCGATGGCCGCCGGCCAGCGCGGCCCGATCCTGTCGTAGAGGGTGCCGGCGATCGGCATCAGCACGGCCATGACCAGCGCCTCGGGCAGCAGCGTCAACCCGGTCTGCAGGGCCTGGATGCCCTGGCCCTCCTGCATGAACAGCGGCAGGTAGTACAGGATGGCGTTCAACCCGACGGACAGGATGCAGATCAGCAGCAGCGAGTTCACGAACGGCCAGACCGTGAACACCCGCAGGTCCAGCAGCGGTTCGTCCAGTTCGAACTCGATCACCACGAACAGCGCGAAGGCGAACGCGGCGTACACCAGCAGCCCGACCACCCGGTAGGAGCCCCAGCCCCAGTCCGTGCCCTCCGAGGTGGCCAGCAGCAGTGCGAACAGCCCGGAGCCGATGGTCAGGAAGCCCCACCAGTCCAACCGCCGCTTCGACGTGGGCAGCATCTTGGGCAGCAGCGCGAAGCCGGCCATGGCGCCGACCACGCCGATCGGCACGTTGATGTAGAAGATCAGCCGCCAGTCCACGTACTCGACCAGGTAACCGCCCAGGGTCGGGCCGATCGCCGGGCCGACGATGATGCCCAGCCCGTAGATGCCCATCGCACTGCCGATCTTCTCCTTCGGCACGATGGCGTACAGCATCGACATGCAGACCACCGGCAGGACCCCGCCCGGAATCGCCTGCAGGATCCGGAAGAAGATCATGCTGGTCAGGTTCCAGGACAGGCCGCACAGCGCGGACGTGGCGGAGAACGCCACCAGACAGGTCAGGTAGACCCGGGTCATCCCCAGCCGCTCACCCAGCCAGCCACTCAGCGGCACGATGACCCCGAGCGCCAGGGTGTAGGCGGTGGCGATCCACTGGATGTCCTTGGTGGCGGCGCCGAAGTCCTTCTGGATGGTCGGGATCGCCACGTTGACGATGCTGGTGTCCAGCACCGACATGAACATGCCGAAGATCAGGACGATCAGCGGGATCATCCAGGACGCGGTCCCGGTCGCCGGTGGGGTCCGGGTGGGGGTGGTCATGGGCGCGACATCCTCATGGGGGGCACTCACAGTCCTCGACGGAGACCGGGAAAGGGCGGTGCGCGCTCGCCGTCGTCGCGGCGCTGGATCCTTCCTACCCGGTGGCACCGGTGGAATGGGTGATCGTCACCGGGCTGGGTGTGTTGGCGTCCCCGAATGTGCACGCAGACTCAGCGACGCGTCGGTAGCGTGGTCGGGACCTGGCCGCACAATGCGGTCGGCCGGTGCGCGGGAGGTCCGGTGGCGGACTGGGACGGTCGGGGGCTGCCTCCGGTGGCGGCCGCCAGGATGGCGCGGTACGCCGCCGGCGGGCCGCGCACCTCGCTGCTGTCGGTGCCCGGGGCGGTCGGTGTCGAGTCGGTCGGGCTGCGGCCGGTCGGTGAGGTGATGGGCTGCATCGTTCAGCACATCGGCTTCGCCGGGTGGCGCGGCTGCGGCTACTACGGGGGTTTCGCCGGAGGGCTCGGCGGGTTGGCGGATCGCGGCTTCGGCACCCCGAGGGCGTTCGGCGGCGGAATCCCGGGGACCGTCGGCGGCGGCATCGCGGGCGGCGTTGCGGGCGCGGGCGGTGCCACGGTGACGTCCTCCTCCGGCGGCTTCAGCGGGTACCGGCCATACGTGGACGCGCTGTACCGGGGCTACGGCACGGCGATCACCCGGATGCTGCTGGAGGCGCGGAGCATGGCGGCGGACGGCGTGGTGGACGTGCGGCTGCGGGTGAACCACCTGGACAGCGGCAACCGCGAGTTCGTCGCGCTGGGTACCGCCGTCCGCGCCGAGTCGGCCACCCGCCCGGCACGGCTGTTCAGCACCGAGCTGGCCGGCCAGGACGTGGCGAAGCTGCTGCGCGCCGGGTGGGTGCCGGCCGGCATCGCGCTGGGTATCTCGGTGGCCATCCGGCACGACGACTGGGCCACCCGCCGGCAGTCATCCTGGGGCGCCGGCAACGTCGAGGTGGCCGGCTACACCGAGCTGGTCAGCCA
>Ga0137415_10003674_pt1 | contig 15254 bp, 9 predicted proteins | sample CZODoug3_1_1_16f_FD_183082 | JGI IMG/M metagenome (GOLD analysis project Ga0137415, IMG submission 183082) | Vadose zone soil fungal communities from Angelo Coast Range Reserve, California, USA - CZODoug3_1_1_16fungal (Hybrid Assembly) | ecosystem: Environmental > Terrestrial > Soil > Vadose... | reverse complement strand
TGGACTGGTCGACATCGGGCGCTCGATCTACGTTTCCGAGGCCCTTTCGAACGCCGCGCGCGAGGGGGCGCGCCACGGGGCCTGGTTCGACGCGCCGAGCCAGTCGCACCCTTATCTTTCCGACGGCCAGATCAAGTCCGCGGTGGATACAGAGCTGGCATCCATCTCGATTCCCGCTTCGGTCCTCAAGAACCCTGGCTCCACCTGCCCGAGCTCGACCGACGGGAACGCCTATCACAACCCACCTTATGCATCGAGCTCCTACCCCCCATCGGCCAACCAGGCCTGGCTTTACATCTGCTACAACAACACGCCCGGCCTGGACTTCACCAGCCCGGCGACAAACCAGGGAACGCTCGACCTGAATGTGATCATCCTGTACACCTACGGTCCGCTGACGCCGCTCGTCAAGTCGCAGTTCGGAGTCTTCCAGGTCGCGGTCAACCAGCACATGACGGTGCAGGGCAACTAGCCACAAGTGGGGAGGGGGCAGCGGTCGCAGGCGCTGATTGAGTTCGCCCTCGTGTCGCCGGTGCTCCTGCTCCTGCTGTTTGGAATCATCGACATCGGGCGCGCCATCTTCTACTACGACACCATCAACCACGCCGCGCGTGAGGGCGCGCGGACGGCCGTCCGCGCGTCGAACCAGCTGCCCACCAACGCGGACGTGCTGTCGACGGTCAACAGCCAGATGCTTGGCGTGCCGGTGTCAGCGCCCTGTCCGCAGGGTCCGGTGACCAGCGCCACGCCGCCTTCGAACTCGGCCTGGCTTTACATCACAGAGCCCAATCCGCCCACCACAGTCGAGAGCTCGCCGCTGGCCAACGCGCCAGGCGGAGAGTACGCCGCCATCGCAAGTGGCTCGTGCTCAGCGATCAACCCGGCGGGCGGCAACGCCCAGCTCCAGGTGACGCTGCGTTTCAACCTCGTTCTGATCACACCGATCGTGGCTCAGGCCACCGCCGACCACATCGTGATCTCGGCGGCGGCGATCTTCAGAACCGAGTACTAGCCGGTGTTGCTTGTCCCCTGGCCCCTCACCCTGACCTTCTCCCCTGGAGGGGAGAGGGGAAACACGCAGGCTGGGCAGGCCATCGTCCTGATCGCGATCATGCTCACAGTCTTGATCGGCATGGCCGCCATCTCGATCGACGGCGCCCGTGCCTACAGCCTTCGACGGGACCTGCAGGCGGCGGTCGACGCCGCCGCGCTGGCAGCCGGGGACAGGCTCCAGCAAAACCGGAACTACGTCAGCGCGGAACAGGCGGCATCCACCATCTTCGGCACCAACCTGCGGCTGTACGCGACGCCATCGTGCTCCCCCAGCTACGGAACGCCGGGCGCGACTCCTTTCACGGTTACGTGCACCTACTCGGATGGGACGGTCCTGACCCAGGTGGTCTCGGCGCTCGGACCGCAGGGCAGCCAGTTCACGATCACGGCAACGCGCTCCCTGCAGCTCCAGTTCGCGAGCATCCTGGTCAACGGCAGCCTGCCCCGACTGTCCGCCACCGCCTCCGGAGGCGTCAACAACCTCCTGTACGCCCCCACCATCGCGGCGCTGAGCCAGGGAGGCTGTGGCGGGGCGGCCGGCACCGCGATCAACACCACTTCGCCCGGCACGCTCGCAGTGGTCGGCGACGTCGTCTCCAACGGATCGATCTCAATCGCGGGATCGGCGCAGGTGACCGGCGACGTTTACGCGCGCTGCCAGCCGTCGGTTCCGAACCTGACCACCACCTGCTACCCGAGCGGCAACTCCGCTCCGTGCACCTATCCCGACGTGGCCGGCGCGACTCGCTCCGGCTACAACTTCGCCGACCCGAACTACCCGCCGCCGGCCGTCGTCGGGGGTGGGCAGCCAATGCCTGCGAACGACGTGGTGCTCTCGCCCGGGACCTACGCGGTGGATCCGGCATTCAGCGCAGGGAGGTGCTACTTCTTGGCCGGGGGCGCCTATCAATGGCAGAGCGGCTACACGAACAACGGCGGCTTCGTCTCCAACAAGCTGCGGCCGCCAGACGAGCCCACGTACAACAACAACACGTTGCTGGCGCTGCACCAGTTCTGGAACACCGACAGCGTCAACTGCGCGGGGTCGTTCAAGCTCAACTCCCAGGGAGCGACCACAGGGGCTGCGATCAGGGAGGGCACATGGGCCATCGTCCTCACGGCCCTGCGGACCGCCGTTTACGCGGGCGTCAACTACCAACGCGAGAGCGCGCCCTCGATGTGCCGCACGGTCAGCGTGGGTGACACCCAGGCCATCCAGCTGCAGATCAGCAACGTCGCCGGCGCGACGTCGTACAGGGTCTACGCGGGCCCTCCAAACTCCGGATGCTCGGGCCCATTCGGCTTGGCGGGCACAATCGCCGTCACGGGCCCGGTCCAGAACAACAACACGGTGGGCTGCCCCGCCTACACCGGCTCGAGCTGCAGCCTGGGCAACGAGAGCGCTGTGTTCGACTCGACGCTGCTCGGTCTGAGCTTTGCGCCCAACTCCATGGCGCTTCCGGGCGTCGTCGGCTCGTATCCACCTTCTGGCGAGACAGCCCCGCTGCGGAGCAACCTGCCCAACGAGGATCCCAACCGAGCCGCCCCGCCCGCGGGCGACCGCGCCAACGAGAATCAATGCGAGACGGTCGCGGCCGCTCTCACCTCGTGCCCGGGGCCGATCACGCCCGGCGCCGTGGTGTTCTACATCCCAAGCGGCGGTTGCTTGAATGACACGAGCAGCGGAGACAACGTGGTCTTCAGCGGCTACCAGTACAACTGGATGGTGCTGTACGAACCGGGCTCGGCACACCCACCCGCGAACACATGCGGCAACCTGATGGGCGCGGCCACGGATTCGGCGTTCATCGGGCTCGTCTACACTCCCTCAGCGTCCATCACTGTGCGAAAAGCGTCCACCTTCAGAACTGACGAAAGCGGCGGTGTCATCGCGTACTCGCTCACTTTCTCCAATCAGATGCCGACAGTCATCGGAGATCCAGTCAACTACGGTCCCACGCTTCAGGCGAGCCGGCTGATCTCCTGAGGGTGCGCTAGCCCGGTGTCGTCGGTTCCCAAGCCCCTCACCCTGACCCACCCCCCTAGAGGGGAGAGGGGAAGCCCCCAAGCCGGCCAGGCCATCGTGCTGATCGCGCTCATGCTCACCGTCCTCATCGGGATGGCCGCTATCGCGATCGACGGAGCGCGCGCATACGCGCTGCGACGAGATCTCCAGGCGGCGGTCGACTCGGCCGCACTGGCGGCGGCCGACAAGCTGCAGCAGGGCGGCGGCTATGCCGCCGCGGAGCAGGCGGCGTCCACCATCTTCGCCAGCAACCTGCGCCTGTACAACGCGCCTTCATGCACCGCGTCGGGCGCGCCGGGGCCTGCTCCATTCACCGTGACCTGCACGTATTCCGACGGCACGGTATTGACGGAGGTTGTCCAGGCGATCGGTCCGCAGGGCAGCCAGTTCACCATCTCGGCCACCCGCACACTGCAGCTGCAGTTCGCTCGCATCCTGACCAATGGCTCGAGCCCGACGCTGTCGGCCACGTCGACCGGGAACGTCAACAACCTTCTCTACACACCGACGATCGCCGCGCTCAACCAGGCGGGATGTGGCGGAGCGAGCGGAACTGCGATTCAGGTCAACGGAAGCGGCACGCTCCAGATATCCGGCGATGTGGTCTCCAACGGAACGATCACCGTCTCTAACGGAAGCGTGCGCGTCGCCGGCGACACCTACGCGCGGTGCCAGGCAAGCGTCCCGGCCGTATCGAATGCCTGCTACCCGAGCGGCGCATCCACGCCGTGCTCGTATCCAGACGTCGCGGGGGCGACGCGGTCAGGCTTCCGCCTGGTGGACCCCAACTTTCCCGCGCCGACCATGATCGGTGGCAGTCAGGGTCTGCCCAACGCCAACGTCGTCCTGCGACCCGGCGTCTACTCCGCCCTTCCATTTCTCAACGGCACCCATTGCTGGTTCCTGAGCGGCGGCGTGTACGAGTTCCAGTCTGGCCTGGTGAACTGGGGGGACTTCATGAGCAACGAGCTGAAGCCCCCGGACGAGCCGAACGTCGCTGACAACACGCAGCGGGCCGCCAACCAGTTCTGGAACACCAACGGCGTCAACTGCTCAGGCGCCGTCCAGGTCTCCAAAGTTTCCGGGCCTGGATCGATCCAGACCGGCAGGTGGTCGTTCGTCATCACCTCGATCCGGACCGACACATACAACGGTGTGACCTACATGCGAGAGAGCGCGCCGTCGATGTGCAACCAGATCAACCTGAACAATCACTTTGACGCTGTGCAGCTCGACGTCAGCAATGTGCCCGGGGCGACCTCGTACAACGTCTACGCCTCGCCTCCCGGCAACGGCTGCGCCGGACCGTTCGGCCTCGCCACGAACCTTCCGGTGAGTGGAGTGGTGTTGAACACGAACACCAACCCATGTCCCAACTTCTCGGGCGCCGGCTGCACGCTCGGACATGAGACGGTCACCCTGAGCGCGGAGCTGGCGGCTCCATTTGCTCCCAACGCGGCCGCGTCGCCAGGCACGACGGGCGCCTACCCGCCAGACGGCGAGACGGCGCCAATCGAGTCCGGCCTTCCGAACCAGAATCCTGCCCGGGGGCCGGGATCGCGAGGCGACCGCGCCAACGAAAACAACTGCGAAACGATCGCTCCTTCGTACGCGAGCTGTCCCGCACCCATCACGCCCGGCGCAGTGGAGCTGTACTTCCCCGCGGGCGGATGCCTGGTCACCGGCAACTCCGCTGACACGTATCTCTTCAGCGGCTACCAGTACAACTGGGTCATGGTGTTCGAGCCCGGTCCTGGGTCACCGCCTGCCAACAACTGCGCCAACGTTCTGGGCGCGGCGGGCAACACAGCTTTCATCGGGCTCGTCTACGCACCTTCGGCGTATATCGGCGTCATCTCACCAGACATCTTCGAAGCGATTGGTACAGGGGGGCTGATCGCGGACTCGCTGGGGTTTAGCGGCTCGCTGCCGGGCCTGACCTACAGCTCGATGTACGCGCCGGTGCCTCCGGCTAGCCGCATCACTAACTAGTGACTTCAGCCTCGGCCGGGGCGCTGGCCTCGGCTGGGGCTGAGCCGTTGGTCTCGCGTGCTTCAGAGCGCTTCTCCAGGTGTGCGATGCGGCGGTGCAACGTGTCGGCCAACTTGCCGTCGCCGAGCTCTTCGTAGCGCTCGATCGCGCCCTTCCAGGCCGCCTTCGCGTCTTCGATCCGGCCGAGACCCCACTGCGCCTGGGCCCGCACGGCGAGGGCTTCCGCGCGCTCGCGTGTCTTGTCAGCCGGCAGCAGCTGCAGCGTTGAGTCGACCAGGTGGAGCACTTCCTCGAACGCGCCGACAGCGAGTGCGTTCTTCGCGGCCTGGCTGAGAAATCCCGCCGTGCGGAACGCGTCCGCCGCCATGCCCGCCTGGTACAGGTGATAGCCGATCTCCGCCGCGTGCTCATGCACAGACTTGCCGTAAACGCGCTCGAGGGTATCGGCCACCGCCAGGTGATACGCCTGGAGGCGAGGGAGTGGCAACGCCGCGAGGACGCGCTGGCGCACGAGGTCGTGCGCGAACCTGTAGTTGTCCTTGCCCGCCGCCACGAGGAAGTGCCCGCGGGTCGCCTCGTCCAGCGCGTCACGGAGCTCGTGGCCTGACAGCTCGCCGAACGCCTCGAGCAGCAGGATGTCAAAGTCGCGGCCGATGATTCCAGCCGCGACGAGCATGCGCTGGGCCGGCTCGCTCAGCCGCTGGATGCGGCGGCCGATGAGACCGCGCACGCTCTGCGCGAGCTCGAGGTCCTCCTCCGTGTAGCTCGACTGGGCCCGCGCGCCGCCGCCGAGCATGCTCTCCGACTCGGCCATGTAGAGGAAAGAGTGCTCGACGAAGAGTGGGTTGCCCTCAGTGGCCGCCTGGATGCCGATCATCTGCACCGGCGTCAGCGGAGTCTCGGACAGGCCGGCGACGATCCTCTCGACGTCGTGGTCGGACAGCCGGCCGAGCGAGATGCGCTGGGCGCGGCGGCGGCGCAGGAGGCGCGAAAGGACTGTGGCGAACGGCCGTCCCGAGTCGAGCTCGGAGTCCCAGTACGTGCCGAGAACGACCATCCTGCTTGCGATCACTCGCTCGGCGAGGTCGCGCAGGAGCATCACGGTCGCCTCGTCTGCCCACTGCAGGTCGTCGAGCACGATCAGCAGGGGCTTGACGCCCTGTACTCCGGTGAGCAGGGAGTGGATCGATTTGAGCAGCGTTTCGCGCACCTTGTCAGCGGCCACCTCATGGCCGGCCGGCATGCTGCGCACCTTCTGGCGCAGGTTGGGCGCCAGCGTCGCCAGGAGCGGGCCGTGGGATCCAGCTGCTTCCTGCAGCGTCTTTGCGGTCGAGCCCGCGACAGCGGCTGCAAGAACATCGCGGAACGGTCCATATGGCTCGCCGTCCCGCTCAAGGCTGCGCCCGCTGTAGACGAGCCAGCCCTTTGCCGCGGCCTCGGCGGCCACCTCCGAGGCAAGCCTCGAAGCGCCGATGCCGGGCGCCCCGGTGATAAACACCATGGAGCCGTTGCCGGTGGCCGCGCGGTCGAGGATCATCCGGATGTCCAGGCGTTCCTGCTCGCGGTCGACAAACCCGTCCGCCGTCGCCAGCGCGTGGGCGGTCTCCTTCACCTCGCCCGGCGTCACCTGGTGGAGCCGCCAGCGATCCGGGAACCCCTTCAGCTTGTACCGCCCGCGAAAATCGAACTTCATCTCAGAGATCGGACCCACAAGCTGGCGCACGATCTCGGAGACGAGGATCTCGCCGCCCTTTGCCTTGCCGGCGACGCGAGCCGCCACGTTCACCGCCGCGCCGAAGATGTCGCCGCCTTCTTCGACCACCTCGCCGGTGTTGAGGCCGATGCGAATCCTCAACTTCCGTTCGGGGTTCTGCTTGCTGTACGCGCCGATCGCCTGCTGGATATCGAGCGCGCACTCGACACCATGGCGGGCCGAGCCGAAGCTGATCATGAATCCGTCGCCGAGTCCTTTGATCCTCCTACCGGCATGCTCGGCGACCTTGTCGTCGATGATCGTTTCGTACGCTTTCATGATCTCGTGCGACGCTGTGAAGCCTCGCGTCGAGAGGAGGCGCGTGGATTCCTCGACGTCGGTGAACATGATCGTCACCGTGCCTTCGGTCTGGCCGACCGCGAGGCTGCCGATGATCGTCTCCGCCGTCAGCGGCACAGCACCGCTGATCGGCTGGCCGAGGCCTTCGGCGATCTCGCGAAGGAGCCCTTGCGAAGCCCGGAAACCGGCCTCGCCTTGCGGGTAGCGAACGGTTTGGAGGAGGCCTGCCTCGGCGGCGAGGCGCAGCTCGCGGCCGGCGGAGTCCTTGCTGATCTTGGCTTCGGCGGCGTAGTCGCTTGCCTTCAGCTCCGCGCCTTCAAATGCCTGGGTCAGCGAGGGGGCGAGGCGCAGGCTGAGGCCGCGGCGCGTGATGATGGTCTCGATCACGGCCTGGATGCGTCGAGACGCCCCGGCGGGACCAGGGCTGCCTCCGTCGGCCCCCCGGACAGTGGGGAGCATTCCGGTGAAACCGGATGAGGCTGCGGCCAGCTGTCCCAGCGCGGTGGTCGCGCGTGCCATCGCGGTCGCGGCCTCGAGCGCCTGGCCGGCATGGAAGTCTGATGGCCCCCCGTACGACGCAGGCAGCGGCGTGGTCGCCTCGGCCGACTGGAAACCGGCTTGCGGCATCTGCGGCATCGGATAAACGACGGGTGCGGCTGGAGCCGGCGCGAATTGCTGCTGGGCCTGCGACGGCGCCGTAGGCGACGCGGCCTGCAGGTCGGCGACCGCGGCCCGCGCCGCGTCGATGAGCTTGCGCATCTCCTCCTGCATCTCGGGCGTCTGCGCCGGGGGCGCCGCCGCCTGCGATGCGGACGCGGCAGGCGCAGCCGCGGCCGGCCGGTCGGAGCTGAACGGCACTACAAAGACCGTGCGGCTCGTGACGTTCTCGGTCTTGCCCTGGCCCGAGATGAGCGGGTCCTTGACGACCGGCATCATGCTGTCGGACCCGGCGGGAATGAAACGCGCCTTGGCGGGGTCGAAAAGGTCCTCGTCGACCTGCACGCCGTAGAAGGCGGCCTTGTCGAGCGCGGTCGGGACATAACCGGTGGCGTTGTACTCGAGCCTCAAGTCGGTCCCCATGCCGAGGAGAAAAATGTCGCGCAGGATCGCGCCGTTGGAGTCATAGCCGACGACCTCGGCGATCTGGGCCACCTTGCGCCGCCCGTCCGGCATGCGCGCCTGGTGCACGATCAAGTTGACGGCGGATGCGATCTGCGCGCGCACGGCCTCGAACGGGATGTCGATCGAGGCCATCATCACCATCGTCTCCAGACGCGAGAGCGCGTCTCGCGCGGAGTTGGAGTGGATGGTCGACATCGACCCGTCGTGACCGGTGTTCATCGCCTGCAGCATGTCGAGCGCCTCGGCGCCGCGGACCTCGCCGACGAGGATCCGGTCGGGGCGCATTCGGAGGCTGTTGCGAAGCAGCTGCCGGATCGTCAGCTCACCCTTGCCCTCGACGTTGGGTGGGCGATGCTCGAGGGCGATGACGTGCGGGTGGTCGATCTGCAGCTCTGCCGCGTCCTCGATCGTGATCACCCGCTGGTTGTGCGGGATGAAGCGCGCGATGACGTTGAGGGTCGTGGTCTTGCCGGAGCCGGTACCACCCGAGACCAAGATGTTCATGCGGCCGAGGACCGCGGCCTGCAGGAAGTCGGCCATGGCCGGGCTCAGGCTTCCTTCGTGCTTCAGGTCCTCGATGCCGAGGACCGCGTCCTTGAACTTTCGGATGGTCAGCGCAGCCCCGTGGATCGCCGCGGGCCGGATGATTGCGTTGACGCGGCTGCCGTCCGGCAGGCGAGCGTCGACCATCGGGTTGAGTCCGTCGATGTGCCGCCCGGTCGTGGCGACCATGCGCCGGATGGTTTCGAGCAGCTGGTTCTCGTCTTCGAAGCGGACGTCGGCCTTGGTCAGCACGCCGCGCCGCTCGATGAAGATCTGGTCCGGGCCGTTGACCATGATCTCGCTCACGGAGCGGTCATGGAGCAGGCTGTCGAGCGGCCCGTAACCGACCGCGGCGCGAAGGATGATGTCGGCGAGCGCCGACTTCTCCTGCGAGTTGAGCGTGATCGAGTCCTCGAGCAGGAAGCGGTCGAGGTGCGTGCGGACCGCGCGCGAGAACGCGAGTGTGTCGCCCGTGGTTAACCCTACGTCGCGAATCAGTGCCAGGCGGTCACGAAAATCGTTGGCCAGCTTGTTGAGGTCTCGGCCCTGGCGCGCGGCGGCCTCGAGGATGTCAGAGCGGCGGCGCTGCGGCTGGCCCGCCGGCGAGGTCGTCGCGGTCCACATGTCGACGAACTGCATCTCCAGGATCGATGGAGAAGCGGCGACCGCAGGGATCAGCCGCTGGAGCTCGGCGAGGCGGATCTTGATCGCGATGCCGTCGCCGTCCTGCTGCGCGCCCGGTTCGATGTAGGCCGCGATCCACTCGCCGTCGCGGAAGCGCAGGATCGCTTTGCGGGCGGCCACGCTCTTGTCGCCGGGGTCGGGCTCGAGCGTCGGGTCGTCGAGCGATCCGAAGACCACGTACTTGATGTCGCGCGACGGGATGAACCGCGAGCGCTCCGGATCGGCCGGGCTGTAGATGGGAAAGCCGTCGGACGTGATGCGACGCGAGTCGGACTCGCCATCCTCGAGCCCGCCGTCCAGGCGGTGGACGACGACCCGAACCCGCGACTGGCGTTGGCGGGCGTCCTCGGGAAGACCAGCGGGTGTTTCGGTCCTGACCTCGCTCATGCCACTCGGGCCCCGAGGGATGCTAGCACCGGGCTACGGCCGTTCCCTGCGCTTAAACAGCTGCGTGGCATCAGCTGAAGCGCTCCGGGGGCCGGCGCCGATCCAGCACCCATTTCGAGCCGGGCATGCGCTTGGCGACACCCTTGACCTCGGACGCCCGAGCGGCCAACGCCGCCGCGCTGCTGTAGCTGCCCGGCTCGGCGATGACGATCCCGATCGACACGGAGACGAGCGGTGTGCGCAGCATGCTGCCGCTGCGCTCCTCGGACTCGATCCATCCCCGTTCCCGATCAGCGGGGTCGTAAAGGGCGGGGATCGCTTCGTCGAATCGTTTCGTGATTTGCGTCGCGATCATCTCGGCCATGGCTGGCTCGGTCAGGATCACGAAATCGTCGCCGCCGACGTGGCCCGCAAAGTGCTGCGAGGAGTGGTTCTCCTCCAGGACTTCGAGGACGATGGTGGCGAGGGTCTTGATCACGTCGTCGCCGCGCAAAAAGCCGTAGTGGTCGTTGTAGCTCTTGAACGAGTCGATGTCGGGGTAGAGGACGGCGAAGCGCAGGTTCTGCGCGAGCCGGCGGCTGATCTCTCTCAAGATGTCGCTGTTGCCGCTCATGCCGGTGAGCGGGCTCAGCCCGCGCGTGGTGGTCGACCGGCTCATCACGGCGCGCAGCCGTGCCACCAGCTCTTCTGGGATGAAGGGCTTGGTCACGTAATCGTCGGCGCCTGACAGCAGGTGCTCGACTTTGTCTTTGAGCGAATCCCTCACCGTGAGAAACACGACCGGGATCAACCGCGTGCGGAAGTCTTCGCGCAGCTCAGACATGATCTGGTCGCCCGTCGTATCGCCGAGCATCAGGTCGAGCACGATGATGTCGGGCCGCCACTCAACCGCGGCGTCGTGCGCCGCCTGACCGTCATTGACGGTGACGCACTCGAATCCCGCGCGCTCGAGCACCCGTTTGACCAGCCGCAGCACCTGCTCGTCGTCGTCGATCACAAGCGCGATGTCGCGATGGACGAGGGCGGAGTGCGGCCGGTCGGAGGCGGTGCCGACCCTTCGTGCGACCGTCACGTCGACGCTTCGCCTGGACGCGGAAGTTTTTCGGTGAGCGCGATCGCTTTCTCCGCGGCGGCTTTGACCTCTTCGATGTCAGCCCGGATCGCTTCCGGGTCGTCGAGCTCTTGTCCAATGAGCTCGCTGTAGTTGACGATCACGGCCAGCATGTTGCGCAGGTCGTGGACGAGGACCCGGACCGGGTCCAAGACAAATTCTCCATCGCCGCTCACAGCCTCTTCACCAGGCGCCACCGGTTGACGCCTCCGTCGCGTTCATAGCCGAGCTCGTCCAGAAGCGAGCGCGCCATCGCGAGGCCGCGCCCGGCTTCGCTTTCGTGCGTTGGCATCTCGCGGCCGAGATGCTCGTGGACCGGCGCCCCTGAATCGGTGAGCGACGCCTCGACAACGCCGCCTTCGAAATGGAGTGCGTAGTCGACTGGCCGCTCGGTGCCCGGAGGCCGGCCGTGGGTGAGGACGTTGCCGCCGATCTCGCCGAGCGCGGTCTCGAAGAGGATGAGCGGCATGTCGTCGGGGCCGCGACCTGTGGCCTTGCGCAGGCCTTCGACGGACCGATGGAGGATGTCCAGTCCTTCGTCAAGCTCGGAAAACGTGGCCCGGAACTCAAAAGGCTCGCGATTGCTCCTCATCGGCTTAGAAGCCGGTGAGGGCTTCCTCTACTGTCGCGTAGTAAGGAAACACCCGGTCCAGGGTGGTCAGCTCCAGCACCACGCGGACCTGCTGGTTGGGGGCGGCGAGGCGCAGCTCGCCCTGGCTGCTCCGGAGCTGCTTAAGGACTGCAATCACCGAACCCAGGCCGGTGGAGTCGACAAAGCTCACGCCCTCCATGTCGATGACCACCCTCTGAGGGCCGTTTTTGACGGCCTCGCTGATCGCGTCCTTGAGGGCAGGCGCGCCGGCGACGTCAAGGCGCCCGGTCGGGGCGACGACCGTCACGCCGTTGTCCGCCTGGCGGGTCTGCACGTCCAAAGCCACAGCCGGAAGAGCATATGGCAGGAGGAGGCGACTTTAGCCTCTCTACACTGCATGGCCGTGGCCACATCCACCGATAGCCAGCGAGTGCTCGTCGTGGACGACGACGAGCCGCTGGCGCGGGTGATGGCGAGGGTCCTGCGCAGCCGCGGCTTTGAAGCCGACGTCGCCCTGACGGGCGCCGAGGCAAGGCAAATGTTCGAGACCCAGGATTACGCGGTCATGCTCCTGGACGTCCGGCTGCCTGACGAGTCGGGATATGGCCTGCTCGAGGAGCTGCGCTCGACCCGCCCCAACACCGCGGTCGTGATGATCTCCGGGGTCGACGATCCCGAGCTTGGCAGGGCTGCCCTGGAGCACGGCGCGTTCGCTTACCACGTGAAGCCGGTGGGCGCCACCCAGCTGTACCTGCTGGTCGTCAACAACCTGCGCCGCCGCGCCGTCGAGATGGACCACCGGGCGAACCTCGAGCGGCTGGAGGGAATGGTCGCCGAGCGCGCCGAGCAGATGCGGCGCGCCGCCGAGCTGCAGGCGGGCATGCTGCCGGTCTCACCCTACAGACAAGACGGGTTCGAGATCGCGGCCCACTTCACCGCGGCTCGCGAGATCAGCGGCGACTTCTACGACTGGCATCGCTCCGCCGACGGGAGAGTGACGCTCACCGTCGGCGATGTGATGGGCAAGGGCCTGCAGGCTTCGCTGATGATGGCCACCGCGCGCGCGGCGCTGCGGGGCGTGGCCGGGATCGAGCCGCTCGAGGCCGGTGTCGCCCAGGCCGCCGCAGTGATGTCGGCGGCGCTCGAGGTCAACCAGGCGTATGTCACCGTCTTCCACTGCACGTTCAATCCGAATTCCGGTGAGCTCGCGTATGTGGACGCGGGTCACGGGCACGCGAGGCTGCTGCGGGGCTCCACTTCACAGGAGCTGCTGCCCCAACGCAGCGCGCCGATCGGCATCTTTCCGGACGCGCAGTTTGTCTCCGGCAAGATGGCTCTCAACCCGGGCGATTCATTGGTCGTGTTCTCAGATGGGCTGCTCGACCTGCGGCCGGACCTGGCGACGAAGGAGGTTCAGCTTCCGGCTGAGGCGCGGCGCGCGGCGACGGCTCAGGAGATGGTCGACATCCTGGCGCGTGGAGCGCGGGACAAGGAGCTGTTCGACGACGTGACCGTGCTGGCGCTCAAACGGCTGTGATTCCACAGCGCTGACGCCAGAGGAGCCGAATCCATGCGTTCCAAAAGCGCCGTTGGATACAAAGAGGCGTTAAACGGCCGCTTGAGTAGCCAACCAGCGCTCGAGCACCGCGGCGACCACGTGCAGCTTGACGGGCTTCGACACGTAGTCGTCCATGCCCGCGGCGAGGCATCGCTCCCGCTCCCCTGACAGCGCGTCCGCGGTCATCGCGATGATCGGCACGCGCCGCCCGCCACGCTCGTTGTGACGGATCTGCCGGCTGGCCTCGTATCCGTCCATCTCCGGCATCTGGCAGTCCATGAGCACCGCGTCGTAGTGAGCGTGCCCTAGCATCGCGACCGCCTCGGCACCGGTCGATGCAACGTTGCCGCGATAGCCAAGCCGCTCGACCATGCGCAATGCGACCTTCTGGTTGGCCGCGTTGTCGTCCACGACGAGCACGCGCGCCCCCTGGCCGCGTTGGGTCGTCACGCGAGCCGCCGGCTCATCAGCGGCGCGTGAGGGTTTGCCGGCGAGCAGGCCCTGCAGCACGTCGAACAGCTGCGATGGGCGCACTGGCTTGACCATCTCGGCGTCGACTCCGGGCACAGGCGTCTCGGATCGCCCAGCGGAGGTGAGCAGGATGACGGCCACGTCCTTCAGCGACTCGTCGGCGCGCACCGCCGAGGCGACTGCCGCGCCGTCCATGCCCGGCATCATCAGGTCGACGATCGCGACCTCGAAGGGTTCGGCGCCTTCAGACACGCGGCGCATCTCGCGCAGCGCCTCGTGGCCGGACTCAAAGCTTCGCCCTTGCATGCCCCACGAGCTGACGTAGCGCTCGAGGATCGTGCGGTTGGTCCGGTTGTCGTCGATGATCGCGACCGAGGTGCCGGCAAGAGTGGCGGCGGCCTGGCCGCGTCGGGCCTTCGGCGCTGCCGCCTCGCGGAAGAGCGCGGTGAACCAGAAGCGGCTGCCCTTTCCTTTCTCGCTCTCGGCTCCAACCTCGCCGCCCATCAGCTGCGTGAGCATCCGCGCGATGGCCAGGCCCAGGCCGGTGCCTCCGTGCCGGCGCGTGGTCGAGCTGTCGAGCTGCGAGTAGACGGCGAAGACGCGAGAAACCTCCTCCTTCGTGAGGCCGACGCCGGTGTCCGCGACCTCAAATAGGACGGCGATCCCCGGACCCTTTGACTCCTGGCGCCTGGCTCTCACGACCACCTCGCCGGATTCGGTGAACTTGACGGCGTTGCCGATCAGGTTGATCAGCACCTGGCGCACGCGGCCCGGGTCTCCGATCGCGAGCTCAGGCACGTCCGCCTCGACGTCCAGCACAAGCTCGATCCCCTTGTTGACCGCGGCTTCGGCGAACAGCTCGACGGCTTCCTCGACCACGTACCGCGGGCTGAACTCCAGGGTCTCGAGCCGGATGCGGCCTGCCTCGATGCGCGAGAAATCCAGGATGTCGTTGATGATCTCGAGCAGGGCGTCGCCTGACGCGCGAATCGTCTCGACGTACTCGCGCTGCTCCGAGGTGAGCGTCGTGTCCATGAGCAGTCCGGTCATGCCGATCACGCCGCTCAACGGGGTGCGGATCTCGTGGCTCATCGTGGCGAGGAACTCAGACTTGAGGCGCGTCAGCTCCTGCAGGTCCTGGTTGCGCTGCGAGAGGTCCGACAGGAGCACCGACTTTTCGAGCTCAGCCTTGATCGCGGCGTGCCGGTTCTCTTCCAGCTGCACGACCACGCGGCGGACCAGGATGCCGAACGCGACGAGCAGAAGGCCTTCGAGGAGGGCCGCGGCCGGGTCGCCGGAGGCGGGGTTGATGCCCGTGACGAGGATCAGGTCGGCGACCGCGAGTGCGGCGCCGATGGCGAACTCGACCGTCGTGTAGTAGAGGGCGAGAAAGATGAGCGGCAACAGCACGAACGGAAACGCGCGCACGATGCTGAGCCCGAACTGGACCTCAAGCGCGAAGGCGACCGCGAGGCCGCCGATGGGCGAGATGGCGTGGAGATACCGTGGGATCCGCTCCCAGGGCAGCACCACGAGGATGCTGCCGAGGATCGTGATCACCACAGAGGCGACGACGCCGAAGACCGTGCCGTCGGCCCACAGCGGGTAGAGGGCCAGGACGAAGCCGCCGACCACCGGGAACGCCGTGATGGCGACGTTCCG
>Ga0137415_10003673_pt1 | contig 15254 bp, 19 predicted proteins | sample CZODoug3_1_1_16f_FD_183082 | JGI IMG/M metagenome (GOLD analysis project Ga0137415, IMG submission 183082) | Vadose zone soil fungal communities from Angelo Coast Range Reserve, California, USA - CZODoug3_1_1_16fungal (Hybrid Assembly) | ecosystem: Environmental > Terrestrial > Soil > Vadose... | reverse complement strand
CGCATGGGACCAGCAGTGCGGCGGGATCTTCCTGTCCGCCAATCGCGCCCCTTCCGTCATCGCCACACTTCTTCAATGTCATGGTGCCACCAACTGACAAGCTGAAGAGAGCAGTACGTCAGAGTTTGAACGCAACCGGAGCAGGAGGAGCCAGGAATGGATGCCGCGCACATGGATGAATCGGAATTCAGGTTGGATGAGACCCATGAATTTCTGGACCACGAGATGGTGCGACAAATGCTTCAGGGACGGCGCGCTGGATATGTCTCTCGTGGAGCGGTGGCCGCCGACGATAGCAAAAGCATTGCCGCCAATTTCTTGTCGATCACGAGGCGGGACAGGAAGGATGGAGTTCCGGCCCGATACGTAGGCGCCTATCACTATGGCAAGACGACGGCAGAGTATTTCGAGGACATTGAGCGCGAAACAACGAATCTCCACCAATTGTTCGTTGAAGTTGACAATCCGATAGAACGAGTCATTCAGGAAATAGCGGCTGCTCTGATGCCTTTCGGCCTCACGCTACGCCCGGCGCGGTATCGAGGACGCGCGGCGAGTCAATGCATTGCCCGGAGGTGGACCGATGACGGAAGCTTTTCATTGCGCCCGCATGAAGATATAGCTCAATTGCTTTCTCCTCTGCAGGAAGATTTCGAGATACAGAAGGCGGCGTCATTTTCCGTCATTGGAGTCAATGTGTGCGTCAAGAAAAGCTGTGCTGGCGCGGACCCGGTGATATGGAATCTGATTCCGAGCCATCAAATGCGTGTCACGCATCAGACAGTGGGTACAGGTTATCCGTACCCGGAGGCTCTGATCGCGGATGTCCCGCGCCTGGATGTGAAGATCAATGAAGGAGATATCTATTTCCTCAACAGCAAATGCATACACGCGGTCACGAGAGCCACATCGCCAGGGGAGCGAATCACGCTTTCATTTCTCATGGGACAAATTGATCACAATACTGTCGTCTACTGGACATGAGACGAGGTCGCTGTGTCGAGATTGATGGGTCATTCTCGACAAACTTCGCCGCACTGGAAACCTGAACGACTACAGCGGACCACGGACGCAGGCGGCCCGGATCAGGACCCCGATCCTTCCTATCGCTCAGTTTTTTAGGTGGCGTATAGACGGCATTCATCATGAAATTGCTGACGCGATAGGTCACGGTCAACGCCCAGATGCGGGCGTAGTCGGTGTCCGGCCTCAGCGATTCGATCTCACGAGCCAGCCACTTATAGTTCCGCGGCACCATTGGCGGTGTTATTTCACGCCGAGAAAGAGACTACGTAAAGGCTACGCCCATTCCCACAGTGAGCCACTGCGGGGCGAAAGCAAGAAAGTCGCAGTGTGTCACAAATGGTGGCAAGAACGACATGCCTCGCAGTCGAAGGAGAAGCTACTTTTCCTGCACCATTGACTGCGACCACCGCTGGGCAGGACGTTACGTGACTACTGAAACAATCGAATTCTCAGAACGGCGAATCCGACGAGCCGAAGGAAGCATATACGCCCGTGACTATGCCGGAGAGGATGTGTATCGATTGTCAGCGTCTAGGCTTGTGCAACATGTACGCTCGCGTCGGGCGGCGAACGCAGGACCTGCGACCTCCAAAACCGACCTGACGTACATTGGCGTCGTACTCGAGATGGCACGGGCAGTCGGGTCGTATTCAGTCAATCCGAAGGTGGTGAAGGAAGCACGGCACACATGCCGGCGACTTCATCTGATTGGTGAGTCGAACCGGCGAGAGGCCGGCCAAACGAAACGCAGGCTTGCGTTGCCGGCCGCAGGCCGTGATTCCGATGGCTGACATCATGTGGTTCGCCATCTATTCGGCCCGACGTGAGAGTGAGATTTGTGGACTGAGATGGATCGACAACGACGCGCGAACCCCTACGGGACTCGTCCGCGACTTGAAACACCCGCGGCATAAGCTCGCAAATCATCGCCGATTTCAATATACGCAAGAGGCTTGGCACATTGCCTTGCGACAACCCAGTACCGGCGCGTTCATCTTTCCCTACAAGGCGGCGAGCATCAAAGAGGCGTTTCTCAGAGCCTGTCGCAAGCTTGGCATCGACAACTTGCATTTTCACGATCTTAGGCATGAGGCCACGAGTCGTCTGTTCGAGCGCGGCTATGAAATTCACGAAGTCCAGCAGTTCACGCTGCATTCCTCCTGGCAGCAGCTCTACGCTATACTCACCTGCGGCCGGAAAGTCCCCGATCTCCCTTACAACTCATCGCCTGTTGCATCAACACTCTCTCGTGAACCCTCGATATGAATAGGTCATGAAACACGGCCTCTTTTTGGACTAATCCCGATTTATGAGCGTCGCACCGACCGATGGGAGCTGATACGCGCAGTGGATTCAGGGTCACCCCAGCGGAAGTCATCGGCGCGCTGAATGACGTCGAGTCGAAATACGCGCCACCTCAATTACTCCTCGCCGGCAAGCGCGACCTACTCCGACGCGGGCGTCGAGTATCGGTGATCGGTTCTCGAAAGGCGTCCTGGGAAGGATTGCGACGGGCCCGCATCCTTGCCAGGAGCTTGGTCGAGCACGGCATCGTTGTCGTGAGCGGCTTGGCAGCTGGCGTCGACAGGGCGGCGCACGAAGCGGCGATCGCCTCGGGAGGACGGACCATTGCCGTCATCGGCACCCCCCTCGGCCGGTGCTATCCGAGGGAGAACAGCGAACTGCAGACGCGCATCGCTCGCGAGCAACTCCTCATTTCCCAGTTCCCCGCCGGTCATCCAGTGACGCCAAAAAACTTCTTGACCCGCAACAGAACGATGGCGCTGCTGACGGACGCGAGTGTGATCGTCGAGCCCGGAGAGAAGAGCGGCGCGCTATTCCAGGGCTGGGAGGCGTTACGACTCGGCAGGCTCGTATTCTTACTCGAGAGCATTGCCGCACATCCAACACTCTCATGGCCGAAAGAAATGATCCGTTATGGCGCTCAGGTCCTCTCACGAGACAACCTGGAAATCGCGCTGGAGAACCTGCCGGCGTTCACAACTCCGACCACCGTCGGCCTTGGAAGCCTGAGTGCATCTACGGCGGCTGTAGCGGCATCCATCGCTAGGAGATCGGACTCATCAACTGCCTCGCCGGAACAGACAGTCACTCCCGAGGGATTCAACCACTCGGTATAAATAGGCCATGAAACACGCCTCTTATTGGGCTCGTCCCCCATGTATGAACTGCGCCAGCGGTAAGGAATACCGGCGCCCTCTTCCGAAAGACCGTAATGCTGAAAGCGAGCGGCGAGCGGGCCCAAGCAAGGTAATGCGGCGCTCCCAAGAGGAGCCTGGTACATGAGTTCCGTAACGCCCGAAGACGCTCGCCAATACCTGGAACGCTGGAAACTGGTGGAAGAGCGAGAGATCACTGAACTCCGCAACACACCGATCGACACCAAAGCAAGGCAGCTGGCCGCCTTGATGGCATCGCGGCATCTGTTCGGCGACGATCCGGACCGGGAGCGAGGGGTGCGTGAAGTTCAGGCACGCTGGGCTCGACTCCGGAAAGTGCTCGGTGGCTGAGCGTCCTGATCTCCCTTCTTGGAGCCCTCCCCCGACTGGGTGACGTAACTCGAATCCGCGCAGATATGGGCGACGGTCGACGGGGCCGGCGCGAGTCCTTTTTCGACACCCAGACTCGGGAATACGCCCGGTAGAACTGGTGACCGCGGCGCGATTCTCGCAGTTCCACCGGGCTCATACCACAACGTGTCGGCAGCCACGCAAAACGGCGTGCGTCACGCAGCCCATCACCTCTCACGCTAAAACAGCGTGGTGTCTCGCGCGCTTCGCAAGCACGGTACCAATGACGTCAGCAACTTTTCTCAAGTTGAGTTTGTTCGTTGATCAGTTGACCATGCGATGGCGATAACTGAAACTAACTGGACTTGATCTGCTCCTAGCAACGCAAGCACGCGTGAACGCCATGAATTCTGTTGGTCGACGATCGGCGTGCCCGCGGCTGGGGGACTTCGTCGGGATCGTGTACCGCAAGACAGGCGGTCTATATAGGTACTTGTATAAATATCTAATTTCTGTATAATGCGTATGGTCACAGATACCCGCAAACCGCTGCAGTTCATGGGCACGAGCCATGACGACCTTAGGGCATTTCCCGATGAAGCGCGGCGGGATGCCGGCTTCAACCTGGATTTCGTGCAGCGTGGCCTTGATCCGGAAAACTGGAAGCCGATGAAAACCGTCGGCGTGGGCGTCAATGAAATTCGCATACGGGATGCTACGGGGGCCTTTCGCGTGATCTATTTAGCCACGCGGCCCGAAGCGGTTTACGTGCTGCATTGCTTTCAGAAGAAAACGGAAAAGACGAGTCAACACGATATCGATTTGGCCAAGAAACGATTCAAGGCTATACCGAAGTCTCCGAGGAAGTGAGCGATGAAAAAAAAGCGCATTCACGATGAACACGGACCGCGTCATGTCACTCCCGCGGGGCGTAGCGTGTTTTATGATCTCGGCTTCGATGAAGCCGAGGCCCGCGTGCTCGAGATGCGGGCCGATCTGATGGCGGCTCTGCGCGAGCACATCCAGAGGAGAGGCTGGACTCAGAGCGAGGCGGCTAAAAAGCTGGGAATCACTCAGCCGCGGATCTCAGCGCTCATGAAGGGCGCTTGGCGGGACTTCAGCGCGGATATGCTGCTCGTGTTGGCAGCGCGCCTGGGGCTTCGGCCAACGCTGAAATTGGCCGCTTAGCGCGGCACCGCCCCCGTCCAAAATAGCTCCGGCCGTGACTTACCCAACCCAAATCGACGTGGCATTGCCGGATACCACGGCACGGAGCCTATAGAGCCGGTGGGCCATTCGGTACGAGAGGCTTGAGCCAGTATCCGTCCAGACAATCGCTCCAATCCCGCAGAATTTTTTCGAAATCGGTGTGCCCGTTGTGTGCCTTGCATAATAGACCCGATCTTCAAGCCGATGATTTTCTTAGCATTGTTTTCGGAAGTCCAGCCAGTCCATCATGGGGGCGACGGACACTTTCCGGGGGATTTTTCACCTCCCGGAGCGCTTCGTTCATCTGTCAAAGTAATCTCCTGCCACTGGATCAGTCATCACCTCCGCCGTAAATCTTCACTACGCGAGCTTCATTGTGACCGGGGTTCCACGAGTCGTGAAGACACTCAATTTCTCGTACTGAGGCGTGCATCGGATGCGCAACTATGTTTTCCTTCGTGACGATCATTCTGACCGGGGACAATCAAGTCGTGAAGAGCCTCCACGGAAGATCGCGCAGTGAGCTACGAGGCCGGCGTGGAGCTCCAGGCGGGCGTAGAGTCCGCCCGGCGCCTCCGGGCCACGGCCTCGGAAGTCCTGCGCGTTGACGGTCACCAGGGTGAAATTCTCATCGAGGGCCTGGCCCAAGAGGGAATTTCGGGGCGGCCTGCACGTCGCTCATTGATCTACATGATCTAGATCAGCTCTGGCGGAAAGCAGGCTGCTCGCAGAGCTCATTCGATGGTACATCGATCAATTCCACACGATCGCACAGTGGCAACGCTCCAAACAGAGCGCGTTGGAATTCCTGGAGCGGCACAAGATCGGGCGAGGAGGATGTGTATCGACTGTCAGCATCCAGGCTCGTGCAGCACGTGCGCTCGCGAAGAGCACAAAGTGCCGGGCCAGCGACCGCCAAAGCCGACCTGATCTATATTGGCGTCGTACTTGAGTAGCACATGCCGTTGGGTCATATCCCGTCAATCCGGATGTTGCTGCAGAAGCCCGGACGGCATGCCGGAGACTTCATCTGATCGGTGAGTCGAATCGGCGGGATGTCCGGCCAAACGAAGCCCAACTGGTGGCGCTGACAAACTACTTTTTGGACCGTCGCTCGCGGGTCGTCATTCCGATGGCCGATGTCATGTGGTTCGCCATCTACTCAGCTCGACGTGAGAGTGAGATTTGCCGCTTGCGATGGACGGATAATGACCCGCGAAACCGTACTGGACTCGTCCGCGACTTGAAACATCCCACACACAAACTCGGAAATCATTGCCGATTTCGGTACACCCAGGAGGCGCGGCATATCGCTCTGCGACAACCGCGTACCAGCGAGTTCATCTTTCCCTACAAGGCAGCGTGCATCAAAGAGGCGTTTCACAGGGCCTGTCGAAATCTCGGCATCGAGAACCTCCATTTCCATGATCTCCGGCATGAGGCAACGAGCCGCCTGTTCGAACGCGGGTACGAAATTCACGAGGTCGAGCAGTTCACCTTGCACTCATCGTGGCAGCAGTTAGTGCGGTATACCCATCTGCGGCCGGAGCAGGTCCCCGCGCTTCCATACGAGTCGCCTCCCTCGCCTCATCAACCGGCCTCCTCTTCCCACGGGCGCTCGGTCCCAAAGCATTCGATCAGCCGGTACGAATAGGCCATAAAACATGGCCTATTCTGGGCGACCATGGTCGCCCGATTTTGGGACCGTCGAGGCGGCTACATAGAACGCAAGCACCCCTTCCCAGGACAGCTGCCGCCGGAATCGAGCAAGAAGTGGGTCCAGAGAATACAATGGGGTTCCTAAAGAGGAGCTTGGTACATGAGTTCCGTAACGCCCGACGACGCTCGCCGATACCTGGAACGCTGGAAATTGGTGGAAGAGCGAGAAATCACTGAACTGCGAAATACCCCGATCGAAATCAAGGCAAGGCAGTTGTCCGCCTTGATGGCGTCGCGAAACCTATTCCGCGAGGATCCGGACAGAGAACGAGGGATACGCGAGGTTCAGGCACGCTGGGCACGACTCCGGAAGGCCCTGGGTGGCTGAGCGCGTCCCGACATCCCTTCTTGGAGCCCTCGCCGACTTGGTGAAGTGGCTCGAGTCCGCGCAGATATCAGCGATGGTCATCGGCGGCGTGGCAAGCTCGTTTCTTGGACGCCCCCGGATGACGCAAGACGTCGATGCGCTAGCCATTCTCCCGGAAAACAAATGGGACGCTGCCACCGAAGCGGCGCGGAGATTGACTTCGTACACCTTGTCGAGTGCGGCAAGCTCCGCAGGAATTGCGGCATTTCTTCGGTGCCAGCTAACGGTTCGATGACTACAACACCGCGCGCCCGCCCCGCCCTCAGGCGGTCAGCGCTTCCGCGCCCCCAGAATGTTCATTCCGAACCCCCCGAGCGCGATGATCAACACGATGATCTGTGCAACGACAGTTTCGGCGGTTGGGATGAGACCTAGCACTTCAATGCGTGGACCCGATATTGGATACACGCCGATCCAGCCGGCCTCCTGCAATCCAGCAACTCCCTTGCCAATCAAAATCACCGCCAGGATGGCCACGAGCACAGAGGTGATGGAGAAGAACTTCCCGATCTGCATGCGAGCGCTCGTGCGAAGCAGCACCCGGGCGATCAGGGCCAACAGGAGTGCGGCAGAGGCAAATCCGGCAAGCAAAGCCCCGCCATTGCCGTCGGCCGCCAACGCGGAGTAGAACAGCACTGTTTCAAACACTTCACGATACACGGCGATGAAGGACAGGGCGAACAGCGCCCAGGCGGAGCGACGCGACATCGCGGTCGTCATTTTTTCCCGCAAATAGGCCTGCCACCGGCCTGCGCTACTCTTCTGGTGCATCCATAAACCAACACCAAGCAGCACGGCCGCAGCAAACACCGAGCCAACTCCTTCGGTGACCTCTCTGCTCGCCCCGCTCAGCGCAATGAGATACGTGGCCACTGCCCAGGTAGCCCCGCCCAGAATCAAGGCGCTGATCCACCCAATGTGGACGGGTCGAAGGGCGTCTGGACGTTGCGCTTTTTTCAGGAAGGCGATCATCCCGATCACAATCAGAAGCGCTTCGACGCCCTCGCGCAACAGGATCGTCATCGCACCCAGAAATGTCGTCGCCGGGTCGGTCGCCGCTGCACCGAGCTGCGACTCAACCCGAGCGAAGAGTTGATCGAGTTGTTTCGCGATTGCATCGGCTCTTTCAGGGGAGCCCGCTGACACCGCGGAGCGGTAATTCAGCATCGCGTCTTCGACGGCTGTCAGTAAGGATTTGTTGCGGGCACCGAGAACCGGCTCGCTCGGTTCGAAGCCGTCGAGGTAGGAGGACAGTGCCATTTGGGCGGCGACGACTCGGTTGCCGGCATGCAGCGCCTCGAGACTTTCCTTCAGTCGCCGGCGCGCTAGAGCCAATCCGCTCGGCTCGCCTGCTTCGATCGCGGTGGGATGCGAGCGCAGGTACGCAGTGATGGCCCGTGCTGTGTCGGCTGATGTTGCCCGCGCGGCGGCTTCCTCTGTCGTCATCGTAACAGCAGCCATGTCAGGGAACAGGGCTTTGAGCGAGCGGTCGGTTTGCCACAGCTGCTGGCCCCTGGCTCGCATACTGTCATCTTGTGACAGAGTGCCAACATAGAAGGCCAACGCCCATCGATCTTCTTCCGACGAGGCTGCAAAACCCGGCATCGATGTGCCCGACACACCTTGGGATACAGCCTGGTACAACGCCATCAGACTACGTGTTCTGGCACGTTTTGGATCGGTGAAGGCGATCGGTTTGGGATCCAAGGTCGCCGCACCAGGACCGTCTCCGTTGCCCGCGGCACCGTGACAGGAGGCGCAGGTTTTCGCGTAGAGTTTCTGGCCATGGGCGAGGTCGGGCAACACTTTCGGCGCTACAGGAATGGGGTAGGCGCTGAGCAGCAATCCATTCGCAATCTGTGCCAGCCGGGCCACCTCGGGGCCATCCGCTTTGCGATCCACTGCCGCACGCAGATCGGCAACTGCGGCTGCGATTGCTTGCTGTGACGAGCTCAATGGAAGTGCGTGGGACTGTTCTTCCGCGTTCTGCGTAAACTCGCGCATTTCCGCATACTCGCCCTCGCTGACTACGCGTCCCTGACTGACCGCGCCACCGTAGTCCACTGCAACGTAGTCGATCAGCTGCCATAGCTGCCTGACATCGACCTCTCGGGCCGCCGGTTGTGCCTGTGCCGCTCCCAAGCACAGACACAGTCCTATCCACGCTCGGGTCCACAGGTTTTTCATCAATCACCGACAATCGGAACGAGAACTATTCGCATTATAGGCTAGTAGGAGGGTGATATGCCGAGTAACGCTTTTGGCGCAAAATCAGCCCAGGACGGGACTATCTGGTTGAGGCCGCGCGGCGCTCGAGACGCACGCACACAAGAAAACGGCGGAGTCCGGGCGGACTCCGCCATTCCCTGCTCGAGCACTACTCCATACGGACCAAGGCTACGCGCCCCGGGTCATCCGCACAGCAACTGCATCGGAGCGTCCATCCGTTGGACCCGGTCGCGCGCGTGGCATTGAGCCTGCGCGCATCCCTCTATGGCCTCCTGGCCAGTACGAGGTACCGACTAACGATGAACCTCGCCACCAACCAGCGCGCCCAGAGACGCGACCGAACCAACGTTTGTATGTGCCATTGGATCACCTCCTTCAGTTGCCGTGGGCTGATCGTCAGCGCGTGCCGCCCACCGAAGCCGCGCGCCCCAATCTGATATGCCAAGAATGACCTAGATTGCGACGCGAGTGAAGATTTAAAGGCGTGGCGCGGGTATGCAACGACCGAGACCGGCGGGCCAGATGTCGCAGAACGGCAAAACCCAACACGGGTCTTTCAGTGAGGGTAACGAAACATCAGTCGCGCATAGACATCTTAAGGTCGATGGCCTCCGCCGCCCGGATGACCGCCACCTGAACCTCCTCGGCCGCCTCCGCGGGGACCGCTGGGAATTGATGGCATCGAGTGTGATGGGGGCGCCGAATGATAAGGACGCTGCGGCGGGCCGCCATGCACGCCTGGTGGACCGCCGTGACCCGGGTGGCCTCGGTCAAACCCACCTCGCGGTGGCCCTACTCTGTAACCCCGCCCCCATCCCCAGCCACCGTAGTCATAGGCAGGCCCTTCATAAACGTCCACGCCGCCGTAGCCGACCTCACCACCGCCATCGTAGTAGCTGTCACCGCCATAGCCAGACGCTACGCAACCAACCACAGCGACCAGCAACACTGCGAAGGAACCGCGCATTGCCATCGTCTTCAAACGGCTGCTGAACACGTATTTCACTGCGCCACCTCTTTGCTGTCCGCCTGGGTCCACTCGAGCAACCCGAAGGGCGCGCCGGCAGGATCGGCAATCACAGCTGTCATGCCACCATGGCGGTCAGGATGCGGCTGAACGAGGACGCGGCCACCGAGTGACTCGGCCTTTGCAGCAACGTCTTTGGCACTCAGCACGCGTATGAAGTTGAGCCAGTGAGGAGGCAGTCCATGCGCATCCGCAGGCAAGGTATTGGCGCTGGCGCGTGCATAGTTGTCAGTCGCCAGCACCAGGTGCGACGCGCCCTCTTCGTCGGCCGGGTCGAACACCTCGTATCCAAAGATGTCTTGATAAAAAGCGGCCTCTGCCTCGGCGTCATGGCTCAACAGCGAGCTCCAGATCCATTCACCGGGATCCGCAAGCTCGTCGCGCGGATCGCCGCCGCTGGATTGCAACACTGCGAATACGGCGCCTTGCGGATCGGCAAACACTGCTTGTCTGCCACGCTGGGGGTAGTTTCGGGGTGACGAGAGAACCTTGCCTCCATGCGCAAGCACGACTTTTTGCGCGCGCCCTACATCTTTGACAGATATAAACGTCAGCCAGTTGGGCTGTCGTGGCGCGCCTTGATGCGCTGCCCGCTCGATGATCCCGGCAACGGGGTCGCTGCCCGCCATGGCGACCGAATAGTCACGAGCACCGGTGGAGATATCTTTGAACGTCCAGCCGAACAGGCCGCCGTAGAAGGTCTTGGCGGCAGGCACATTCGGGGTCACCAGATCGGCCCAGACGACCTTGCCCGGGTGATGCTCTTTGCTCGCGGGCTGCACCAGCGGTGGTAACGTAAAAGGCAGTGCGGCCGGTGGCGCGGCTGAAGCGATCGATGCCAGACCGCACATCGCGCTCAGCAGCAGCGTCCGGTGGAAATTCGAAACGGGATTTCTCATTGCTTCAGGTCCGTCGCTCGATGGCGCAGACTGAGAACAACGAAGCGCACCCCTTACAGTTCCGGAGTCTCGACCAGACCGCCTCTCGCCGCGGAGCCGCGCATCCACTCGAGGCGGTCGAGTTCCACGTGCGATGACGCGCGACCTGATCTCAAAGCCTCAGCGGTGCGGCACCCGGCTGGGAGATCTGCATCTCGGCGAAGCGGCAAGAGCCGCTGCGGCGCTGGAACAGGGATACGCCGAGCAGCCAGATGTTGACAACTGACTTGGCAGGGCCGCCGATGTGCGTCTTGTAGTCCGTATAGATGTCGCGCTCATCGCTGACCCACTTGCCGAGATCGGCGAGTCCACTGCGGACCACCATATGCGATTCGAGCGGTGTCCAGCGGGGAATCGGGCAGCGGAATGCCTTACCGACCGGAAGGCTCGAGCTCCAGAAATAGGTGAGATCCTGGCCATCGTCAAACTCGGCCGCGATGGACAGATAGTCGTGCGAAGTGAGCTGATCTTCCGGCAACCGCGACGGCAGCTCCTCGACGATCCAGCGCCAGCTCAGCTTTGTTTGCGGCTTCAACCCGATGGCGACGGGCCGTTGCAAGATGCCAGCGTTTTTCAGCGGCTCGCAGGAAATTGCCCCGTTGCCGATGTCATTGAAGATGACTGGGCCACCCCCCAGCATGAAGAAGTTGTGCCAACCCACTGGCAACTTGCGGGGCGATTGCAAGCGTGTCAGCTCCGCGGCGATGACGCCGCAGACGTCGCCGTGACTGAGAAGGCTCGTCAGTCCGGCTTGCGCTTTGCCTCGCCAGACGAGGGCCAGGCCGTAGATGTGTGCATCCGCCTTGGCGTACGCATCCTTCGGTACCGCGAGCTCGCCACCTTCGTTTTGAAACTCGACAAGCGATCGCGCCATCTCGAGCGGACCATCGGCTGCAGCCGTCATCGTCCCGGTGTTGCTCATCGGATTGAACATGGGGCGTGCGCCTCGCGTGCGCACATGGAACGCGGCACCGGGCTCGACCCACAAATCCTGCTCGCGGGAAAGCCACACCCGGCCGCCAAGCAGGAACGTTACTTCCTGCCCCTTGGTAAGGGTGATTCCGAGGTCCTTCCACGGCAACTCACTACCACTGAGATCAAGGACGCGGAACTCGCGCAGCTCGGGGGATCTTGCTTTGGAGATGAGCGCCTTCAGGCCGTCGATGAGCTCCGCACGGTCGAGGAAGCTGATCGACCGAGCCATGGCCGCGCGATCGAGCCCGAGCGTTGCGAGAGAAACTGTCAGGCCAAGCGCCGCGAGCCTCGTTAGCATGTCGCGCCGACGGAGCCCTTCTGCACCGAGCCGCGGGCAATGCGCATCGTGATGCAATGTGCACATCATGTCCCCCAGATTGTTGGTTCGCGCCGTTGCGAAGCGGCCTGCGTTCGAGACAGTAACTCGCAAGGGACGTGGGAGGCTTGAGGCAATTGCCCGGGCAGCCCCGGGCATATTGCCCCCCGTCGTCGGTGCTAGCCGCACTCTTCTGGAGTAGTTCGCAAGCCGCCGTCGAAGAGACCGGATTCCAGCGCCTGCCAGACGAGATGAGCATCGTTGCGCGCGCCGATCTTTGCTTTGATTGCGTAGTGTTGATTGCGAACCGTCTTGTGGCTCAGGTTCAAAAGCCGCGCGATTGTTTCGGTGTCCATGCCGGAAGCCAGCAGGCGAAAGATCTCGGTTGCCCGAGGCCCGAGCTCACTGATCGGATTCGCGGCCCCGGAAAGACGATCGGCTGCAAGCACCCTGGCCGTATCCCCACTCAGAAATCGGCGTCCATTTGCGACAGCGGCAACGGCCTTTACGAGCTCGCCGGGCTCGCTCGACTTGGTCAGATAGCCCACGGCGCCGGCTTCGAACGCTTTGAGTGCGAAAGCGGCGCAAAGATGCATGGTGAAGATCAAGATGCGAGCTTGCTGGTCCCATTCACGGATCTGCCGCACAGCCTCCAGGCCGCCCGCGCCCTGCAAGGCCAAATCCATGATAACCACGTCAGGCTGATGGTCCTTGTAGAGCTGATAGGCTCGAGCTGCGTTGTCGGCTTGGACACACACGCGAAATCCACCCTGCCGCTCGAGAAGGCGGCTGTATCCTTCGAGCACGACGGGATGGTCATCAACCATCAGGATCGAAATCACGCTCATGGATACACCCCCGCGGCGCTCAGATCTTCAGAAGGCCGAACCGGAATAGCTGCCGCAATGCGTACGCCGGCCGCGGTCCGTCCAATGAATAAGCTTCCGCCCAGCGCGGCAATCCTCTCGCGAATCCCGAGTATTCCATTGCCCGGCGAGCGATCGAGCACGGCGTCGCCGCCGCCGTTGTCTTCAACGGAAAATGCAATTGCTCCAGCGGGGCTTTCGGTGTGCACGACGCTCAACCTGACCTGGGTCGGCGAACCGTGGCGCACCGCGTTCGTCAAACATTCCTGGGCAACGCGATAGATATTGATGGCCACATGCTTCGGTATCGCTGACAAGCAACCCGAAGCATACAGACGGAAGACCGCACCCGAGCCCGACTGGATGTTGTAGTCCGAGATCAGCTGCCGCAGGCTCGCTTCCAGGCCAATTTCCTCGATATGCTGCGCTCTGAGCCGGGTGAGGGTACTCCGCAGTGTATGCATCATCCGCTTCTGCAGTTTGGTGATGGTGCGCGCATCTTGCGTCACTTCCTGCTGCTCAGCCGCGTTCGCCTCGATCAAAGCTGCAAGCGCAAGAGTCGCCGTCAGACATTGACCAAATTCGTCATGCAGATCGCGCGCGCGAGCGCGTCGTTCCTCTTCCTGGACCTGAAACAGCTTCGTGGTCATTGCCGCACGCGCCGTGTCCATGCGCGTTAGCGTTTCGGCCAGATCATTAACTGCCCGAGCAATGTGATTGAATTCGGCGGCGCGGAAGGCAGGCAAACGCCAGCTGCGATCGCCCTGCTCCAGCTTACGCAATTTTCCGATGATGGCGCGGACGGGCTGAAGCGCATGCCCAATCATGAACGCGGCAAGGATAGAAATTCCCGCCGCCATTGCCGCCGCAACCCGGGCCGCAATCAAGACTTGGTTCCAAGACTGTCGCAACGCCGCGCTGGGCTCCGCTGCCGTCGTCACTGTTCCGGCATCTTTTTCGTGCACTGATAGAGGTCTCACGATGGGACGATGCTGGCCGAACAGCCAAGCGTCGAGCGTCGCGAACCATGCCGGTGCGACAGGCCCAAGTGCCTCCACTTGGCTGCACAGACGCTGCGCCTCTGCGTGCGGCGGTGCGAACGTCACACAGACTCCAGGGGAAATGATGTTGAGCGTCGCGACCGTTTGCCATTCCGGCTGCGGCACCAACGTTTCTCGGGACATTCCGCGGTTCCACAGCAGCTTCTGCCAGTAAAGCGCTTGTAGTTGGTGTTGGATGCGGTGCGCCGAAGCCGATGCACCGGCCTCGACTGAGCGATGGGCGTCGAAGAGGCTCCAGCCGATTGCTCCAAGGAGGCAAAGCAATGCTACGACCACGAGCCAGGACACGAGGTAGCTCATCAACCGCACGGCGCACCCCTTGTTCGCCTTCTCCCCTTACCAAATTTGACACCCGGAAGCACGGCGATTGCAAGCGACCAGCGGGGGATTGCGGGCAATATGCCCGGGTAGCTCTGTGCCTCATGCCCTCCGGGCGGGAGGTAAGGCAGCCGGGGTAGAAGACGCGCGCTTTTCCGCGTTGCAGACTTACTGGAGCTCGAACGACTGATAGGTAGTCTTCTCCCCCAAAAGGCGCCGGCGCGGCCCGCGCGTGTCCTTGGTATGACCGACGAAGGTGGCCTATATCGGAAGCCGTAACCTGTCATTTCGCTCGGGGAATCTTTAATCACGCGCGAACTTCGCAAATCGGTGCCCGGTGGGTGCTGACGGATTTGGGGTGATGCTGAGCTCCCGGCTAGTCACCGAGATGGCTGTTCCGCGGGCGAGCTTTCCGAAAAATCATCTGTGCTCTCTGATCTGGGCATCAACAAAACGTTGGATCTCCTCACGACTTGGCAACTCAAGTTGATATTTCGAGACGAAGAGTCTGTTGTCCATGTCGGCGAGAGCGTATTCCACGAGCGCATGGTCCTTACGCGTGCACAGAAGAATGCCAACCGGCGGATTGTCGCCTGCGATCATCACGTTCCGCTTGTACCAGCTCACATACGTGTTCAGTTGACCCATGTGCTCGTGGTTAAACTCGGCGAC
>Ga0137415_10003670_pt1 | contig 15260 bp, 8 predicted proteins | sample CZODoug3_1_1_16f_FD_183082 | JGI IMG/M metagenome (GOLD analysis project Ga0137415, IMG submission 183082) | Vadose zone soil fungal communities from Angelo Coast Range Reserve, California, USA - CZODoug3_1_1_16fungal (Hybrid Assembly) | ecosystem: Environmental > Terrestrial > Soil > Vadose... | reverse complement strand
TATCGCCGGGTCGCCGAAGTGCATTTCGAGGCCGGCTATGTGCCCGGACACCACTCGGTCGAGAATTTCGCGCAAGCCATCCGCGCCATCGGCGAGCCGATCCACAACCGCACCGCCGAAGAAATCTCGATGGCGAAGCTGCTGACGCTGCTGCTCGAGGTCACCGGCCTGTTCGATATGCAGACCCGTCCCGAACTGATCCTGCTGCAGAAGACCATGGTGGTGGTCGAAGGCGTGGCGCGCGGCTTCGATCCGAAACTCGATATCTGGAAAGTCGCCGATCCCGTGGTCCGCGAATGGATCGAGCGCAATCTCGGCCCGGTCGGGCGGATTCAGGGGGCGATGTCCGGCGCGGGCGAACTCGGCCGCGTACTGACCGGCCTGCCGGCGATGGCCTCGCGCGCGGTCGCGGTGCTGGAAAATCTGGAGAAGATGAGCCGCGAGGGCCTCACGCTGTCGCCGGAGACGATTGCCGCGATGGCACGGACCGAGGGCCGCAAGAGCCGCTGGCGCACCATCGCGCTGTGGATCATCGCGGCAACCTTCATCGGAATCCTGATCGCGATTCGTCAACTTTGATTGCAATGCATGCATATTTTTGATAGCATCGCTATCATTCCTATCTGGGACATGCCATGGCCAGCCTGACCATCCGAAAACTCGACGAGGGCCTCAAGGTCTATTTGCGGCTTCGCTCGGCCAGCCATGGACGCTCGGTCGAGGAAGAGGTCCGGGTGATCCTGCGCGCGCTTGTAGAGGGCCGGGAGGAGGCGCCCATCGCGGTACCGGCGACGCCTGCCGAGGGCCCCTCGCCCGCGCCACAGCGCGCCAGCGCGACCGGGGAGCCCCGCGTCACCCTGATCATCGGCGGCGGCATCGCCGCCTACAAGGCGCTGGACCTGATCCGGCGGCTGAAGGAGCGGCAGATCCACGTCCGCTGCGTGCTGACCAAAGCCGCGCAGCAATTCGTCACCCCGCTGGCGGCCAGCGCGCTGTCGCATGAGCGCGTCTATACCGATCTGTTCGATGCCGAGAGCGAATTCGATGCCGGCCACATCCGCCTGGCGCGGGAGTGCGATCTGATCGTGGTGGCGCCGGCGACCGCGGATTTGATGGCGAAGATGGCGCACGGCCATGCCGACGATCTCGCGTCAGCCATTCTGGTCGCGGCCAACCGTCCGATCCTGCTGGCGCCCGCGATGAACCCGCTGATGTGGAACAACGCGGCGACCCGCCGCAATGTCCTGCAGCTCCGGCGCGACGGCGTCGTGACGGTGGGCCCCAATGCCGGCGAGATGGCCGAAGCCGGCGAAGCCGGCGTTGGGCGGATGGCGGAGCCGACCGAAATCGCCGCCGCCGCCGAACACATCTTGCGCCCGCCGCACCCGCGCCCGCTGGTCGGCAAGCGCGTGCTGATCACGGCGGGTCCGACCCACGAGCCGATCGATCCGGTGCGCTACATCGCCAACCGCTCCTCCGGCAAGCAGGGCTACGCCATCGCCGCGGCGGCGCAGGCCGCGGGCGCCGATGTCGTCCTGGTCTCAGGTCCGGTCGAGCTGCATGATCCGCCCGGCGTAACGGTGATGCGCGTGGAATCGGCGCGCGACATGCTGCATCGAATCGAAGCCGCGCTGCCCGCGGATATCGCGATCTTCGCCGCCGCCGTCGCCGACTGGCGCGTCGCCAATGAGGGCGAGCAGAAGCTGAAAAAGACTGCCGCCGGCATGCCGCCGCTGCAACTGGTCGAAAATCCCGACATCCTGGCGACGATTTCAAAACGGAAGGACCAGCGGCCGCCGCTGGTGATCGGCTTCGCCGCCGAGACCGAGCATCTGATCGACAATGCCAAGGCCAAGATCGCACGCAAGGGCTGCGACTGGATCGTCGCCAATGACGTGTCGCCCGCGCTCGGGGTAATGGGCGGCGACCGCAATACCGTCCATCTGCTGACGCGCGATGGCAAGGACATCAAAGTGGATTCCTGGCCGGTCATGACCAAACAACAGGTCGCGACCGAATTGGTCGCCCGGATCGCCAAAACCCTGGAGAAGACCTCGTGAGCACCATGGTCAAGGTCGACATCCGCCAATTGCCGCACGCCGAAGGCCTGGCGCTGCCGGCCTATCAGACCGCCGAGGCCGCCGGGCTCGATCTCCTGGCTGCGGTGCCGGAACAAGCGCCGTTGATCCTGCCGCCGGGCAAATATGCGATGGTTCCGACCGGGCTGACTATCGCGCTGCCGCCGGGCTTTGAGGCGCAGGTGCGGCCGCGTTCCGGCCTTGCCGCCAAGCAGGGCGTCACCGTGTTGAACTCGCCCGGCACCATCGACGCGGACTACCGCGGCGAGATCAACGTGCTCCTGATCAACCATGGCGAAGCGCCGTTTCCGATCCGGCGCGGTGAACGGATCGCGCAGATGGTGATCGCACCCGTGGTGCAGGCGCAACTGGTTCCGGTGGGCTCGCTTTCGTCGACTGAGCGCGGCAGTGGCGGTTTCGGTTCGACCGGGCATTAGTGGCCGGTTCAAATATGGCGCCGTTTTCAGGAAAATCGCGCCGGCAGACCTCTCGCCCCTGCATTTTTTCACGACGGGATTCACGTTCACGGTCTGGACTCTTACTCGCCGACTCCCGTTGGGATTATTCTGTTTCGATTCGTGCGGAGTGAGATCAGCAAAAGTGGGTACCAGTTTTGCGTCCGATCGCGCTCCAAAAACAAGTCAGCGCATGATCCTACCGCCAAACCGCCTTGCACTCTGGCGGATCAAGCGCCGGGCCTGAAGTCGTGCGTTCTGGGGCAAATTATGTCGGGCGTAGTCGCGGCGATGCGTCGAACCCTGCTGTCGTGCACCTCACTGGCGCGCAACGGCCTGCTTGCGCTTACCGCCACGGCGCTGCTGCCCGCGGAAGCGGCCTGGGCCGGCGATTTTCCGTTGACGCAGGCGATCGCGGACTGGCTCGGCCTCAATCACCAGGAATTCGCGGTGCTGACCACCGCGCTGGCGCTGCTCGGATTCTCCGTCGTCGCCGCAATCCTGTTGATGCGCACGCGCGTCCGGGCCACCCAAACGGAAGGCCGGCTGCATTCGGAGATCGCCGGCCTGCAGGCCCAGTCCGACCGGCTCCGCGCGCTGCTGTTCGCCGAGCCGCAGATCCTGATTTCGTGGGCCGCCGGCGACAGTCGGCCCCAGATCAGCGGCGATACTTCGCTGTTACTGCCGCCGGACGCCCAGCACAATTCGCCCCAGCGCATCCTCGCCTTCGGAACCTGGCTGCCGCCGGAACCTGCGCTGCAGATGGATCATGCGGTCGACACGCTGCGCGAATCCGGCGACGGCTTTCTGCTCAACCTCTCGACCTCGAACGGACGCGCGATCGAGGCGATGGGCCGCGCGATCGGCGGCCAGGCCATTGTGCGGATTCGCGAACTCGGCGGCTTGCGGCGGGAACTCGCCGAATCCAATCTCCGCTACAAGACGCTGCAGGAAGAGACCGAGCTTTTGCGCGACTTCGCCGCCGCTGCGCCCTGGCCGATCTGGGCGCGGGGCCCGCAGGGCGATTTGCGCTACGCCAACACCGCCTATGTGCGGGCGACCGAGGCCACCAGCGTTTCGGACGCGATCCGGCGCAATCTCGAACTGCTCGAAACCGACCAGCGCACCGAGTTGGTCCGCGCGCTCAACGACAATTCGGCTTACAGCGCGCGGCTGCCGATCGTGGTCAGCGGCGAACGGCGCATCTATGACGTTCAGGCGTTGAAGCTCGGCAGCGGCAGCGCCGGCATCGCGATCGACGCCAGCGAAGTGGCGGCGTTGCGGGCGGCGCTGACGCGGATGGTGGAGGCGCATCGCCGCACGCTCGATCAATTATCCTCCGGCGTCGCGGTGTTCGACGCCGACCGCCGGCTCGCCTTCTATAACGAATCCTACCGCCGCCTGTGGGGTCTCGATCAGGCGTTCCTCGACTCCAATCCCGACGATTCCAGCGTGCTCGACCGGCTGCGCGCCACGCGCAAGCTGCCGGAGCAGCCGGATTTCCGCGCCTGGAAGGCCAAGCTGCACGAGGCCTATCGCGCGGTTGAATCCGAGACCTACACCTGGTTCCTGCCCGACGGCCGCGCGATCGCCGTCGTCACCACGCCGAATCTCGAAGGCGGCGTCACCTATCTGTTCGACAACGTCACCGAAAGCCTCGACATGGCGCGGCGGTTTGACGGGCTGATCCGCGCTCAGCGTGAGACACTCGACAACCTCAACGAAGCGGTCGCGGTGTTCGGCAGCAACGGCCGCGTGCAATTGTTCAATCCGGCGTTTGCAAAAATGTGGAAGCTCACGCCGGAGCAGTTGCGGGAGCAGCCGCATATCGAGGCCGTCGAGAGCTGGTGCAAGGTGCTGTTCGACGACGCGCTGACCTGGCGCACGCTGCGCGAGGCGATCACCGCGATCGAGAACCGTACCCAGGAGGCGCTGAAACTGGAGCGCAAGGACGGCAGCGTGCTCGATTGCACGACCATGCCGCTGCCCGACGGCGCCACCATGCTGACGTTCCAGGACATCACCGACACCGAGAATGTCGAGCGGGCGCTGCGCGAACGCAACGAGGCGCTGGAGACCGCCGACCAGATGAAGGTCGATTTCGTCCACCACGTGTCCTACGAACTGCGCGCGCCGCTCACCACTATCATCGGCTTCGCGCATTTCCTCAGCGATCCCGCGACCGGCCCGCTGACGCCGAAGCAGGCCGAATATCTCGACTACGTCACCAAATCGACCAACGCTTTGCTCGCGCTCACCAACAACATTCTCGACCTCGCCACCATCGATGCCGGCGCCATGAAGCTCGAGCTTGGCCCGGTCAATATCGGCAAGGCCATCGAGGCCGCCGCCGAAGGCATCCAGGATCGCCTTGCGACCGACCGCATCGCGCTTGAGGTCGACGTCGATCCCGATATTGGCGACTTCAAGGGCGACGAGCGCCGCGTGGTGCAGGTGCTCTATAATCTGCTCGCCAACGCCGTCGGTTTCTCGCCGCATGATTCCACCGTCACGATCACCGCGCGGCAGACCGAGCACAGCGTCGTTTTCGCCGTGACCGATTCCGGACCGGGCATTGCGCCCGAGGTCAAGGACAAGGTGTTCAACTGGTTCGAGAGCCATTCGCACGGCTCGCGGCACCGCGGCGCCGGCCTTGGCCTGTCATTGGTGCGGTCCTTTGTCGAACTGCACGGCGGCAAGGTGCGCGTCGATTCGACCATCGGCAAAGGAACCACAGTCAGCTGCGACTTCCCAATCGACCAGACCACCCGCAACGCCGCGGAATGATGGTCACCTCGACATTTTCGGTTGCGCTCGCGAACGAGACGGCGACCGCACATCTGATGGCCGACCTCGCACTGCTGATCGGCCCCGGCGACGTGATCACGCTCTCGGGCGATCTCGGCGCCGGCAAGACCGCCGCAGTGCGGGCCATGATCCGCTATCTCGCCGGCGATGATGCGCTGGAAGTGCCGAGCCCGACCTTCACGCTGGCGCAAAGCTACGACGTGCCGTTTCCGTTGATCCATGCCGACCTTTACCGCATCAACGATGCGAGCGAGCTGGAAGAGATCGGGCTGTCGCCGCTGCCGGAAGACACCATGGCGCTGATCGAATGGCCGGAGCGCGCGGGCGATGCGCTGCCCGACGATCGCATCGACATCGCGTTCAGCCACCGGCCGGCGCTGGGATCGACCGCACGCGCGGCTGAGATCACGGGCCACGGAAAGGCCGCCACAGCGGTCGCACGGCTGAAGGTTCTGCGGCAATTTCTCGATGGCGCGGGCTTTATGGAAGCCCGGCGCGAGCGCATGCCCGGCGACGCCTCGACGCGCTCCTATGCGCGGCTGGTCAGCGACGACGGCACCGTCATCCTGATGAACTCGCCGCGGCGGCCGGATGGCGCGGCGGTCTATGACGGCAAATCATACAGCGCCGCGGTTCATCTGGCCGAAGACGTCAAGCCATTCGTCGCCGTCGCCAGCGGCCTTCGCGCGCATGGTTTTTCGGCGCCGGCGATCCGACATGCCGATCTGGAGTCGGGATTCCTGATTATCGAGGATTTCGGCAGCGCCGGTGTTGTCGAAGGCGATCCGCCACAGCCGCTCGCTGAACGCTACGAAGCCGCGACCGACCTGCTGGCGGCGTTACATCGTGAAACCCTGCCCGAAATCCTGCCGCTGACGCCGCACACGACCTACGCCATCCCTGTCTTCGACATCGACGCATGGCTGGTCGAGATCGGGCTGATGCTCGAATGGTACATGCCCGACCGCGGCCGTGAGCCGACCCGCGAGCAGCGCGCCGAATTCGTCGCGATGTGGCGCAAGCTATTGGAAAAGCCCGCCGCCGCGGCCCGGACCTGGGTGATCCGGGACTTTCATTCGCCCAACATCATCTGGCTCGGCGACCGCTCCGGCATATTGAGAATTGGCATCATCGACTTCCAGGACGCGGTACTTGGACCTGCCGCCTATGACCTGGTGTCGCTGTTGCAGGACGCCCGGATCGACGTTCCCGAACAGCTCGAGCTGACGCTGCTGACGCGCTACATCAAGGCGCGGCGCGCGACCGACGAAGGCTTCGATCCGGCCCAGTTTGCGGAAGCTTACGCCATCATGTCGGCGCAGCGGAACACGCGGCTGCTCGGAACCTTTGCGCGGCTCAACCGGCGCGACGGCAAGCCGCAATATCTGCATCATTTGCCCCGGATCTGGACCTATTTGACCCGGTCCCTGGCCCACCCCGCTTTGTCGGATGTTCGCGACTGGTACGCGGCCAACGTCCTGCCGCCGGTGGCCTGATTTACCGGTTGTTAGCCATCCCCGCCTTAATCTGGGGTAGTCGTGCTCCCGGCGTGGAGCGGCTGACTTTGAGAGCAGGAACAGATCATGGCGGCGGAACGGCGCAGGGGTGAACGCGTCACCTTCGAACGCGGTATTGCGGCCCACATGATGGGTATCGACGGCACCTGGCGGCGTGACTGCACCATGGAAGACGTTTCCGAGACCGGCGCCAAGCTCACGGTCGAGGGTTCCGTCGAGGGCCTGCACTTGAAGGAATTCTTCCTGCTGCTGTCCTCGACCGGACTGGCCTACCGTCGCTGCGAGCTGGCCTGGGTCAATGGCGACCAGATCGGTGTCAATTTCCTGAAACAGGGCGACAAGAAGAAGAAATCGGCCAAACGCGGCGCGCACGCGGCCGAGGCCTGATTCGTTATCGTGGCCGGCGTCGTATAGCCGTCACGTCCGATGACTATCGCGTTGAGTGCATTTGCATGCCGAATCGCCGTGATATGATCGACGGCGTCGAGAACCGATGATCGAGAAACCCTAGAAATGTCCGTTACGCCCCACAAAGCCATGGTCCTCGCCGCAGGCCTCGGCGTGCGCATGCGCCCGCTGACCGATCATATGCCGAAGCCGCTGGTCAGCGTGGCGGGCCAGCCGCTGCTCGATCACGTGCTGGACAAGTTGGCTGCCGCCGGCGTCACCGAAGCCGTCGTCAACGTGCACTATCTGCCTGACCAGATCATCGACCACATCAAAACGCGCACGCGTCCGCGCGTGATCATTTCGGATGAGCGCGACCAGGTGCTCGGCACCGGCGGCGCCGTCGTGAAGGCGTTGCCGCTGCTGGGCGATGCGCCGTTTTTCCACGTTAACGCCGACACCATGTGGATCGACGGCGTGCGTCCAAATCTCGCTCGGCTAGCCGAAACCTTCGATCCGGCGCGCATGGATATCCTGCTGTTGATGGCGCCGACCACCAGCAGCATCGGCTATGGCGGCCGCGGCGACTATGCGATGCTGCCGGATGGCGCGCTGCGCAAGCGGCCGGAGCATCAGGTGGTGCCGTTCGTTTATGCCGGTGCCGCGATCATGTCGCCGTCCCTGTTCGCCGACGCCCCCAAAGGCGAATTCTCGCTGACAAAACTGTTCGACCGTGCCAATGAGCAGGAGCGGCTGTTTGGTCTGCGGCTCGATGGTGTCTGGATGCATGTCGGTACCCCCGACGCGGTGCAGGCGGCGGAAGAGGCATTCCTCGAGAGCGTGGCCTGATTCTCTCGGTCGTCATGCCAGACGAGGGCATCCAGTACGCCGCGGCCCCTCGATTCAGGTGATGATGGGGTGCAGGGCGCCTCCCGCCCATGACCAACCCGAAATCGCTCCCTATATTGGCCCCTGACCTCGAATCAGGCAGCCCATGCGCGTTTTCAGCGTTCCCGTATCCGTGCCATTCCTGCGCACCGTCATCGCCGCTCTGGTCGACGGCCGGCTGGTTGACGGATTTGAAGCGCGCAAGGATCCGGCGAAGCTTGCGAACGCGACGCTCTATCTGCCGACGCGGCGCGCCGGACGGCTGGCGCGCGAGATCTTTCTCGACGTGTTGAACGCCGATGCCGCCGTGCTGCCGCGCATCGTCGCGCTCGGCGATATCGACGAGGACGAATTGGCGTTCGCGGAACAATCCGAGCAGATCGGCGGCGCGGCGCCGCTGGAGATTCCGCCAAAGCTCGGCGAACTCGAGCGCCGGCTGACGCTGGCAACGTTGGTCGCGGCCTGGGCCAAGGGACCCGTGCTGGCGCCGCTGGTGGTCGGCGGCCCGGCATCGACGCTCGCGCTGGCCCGTGATCTGGCACGGCTGATTGACGACATGGTCACCCGTGGCGTCGACTGGAACGCGCTCGACGGACTGGTGCCGGATCAGCTCGATCAATATTGGCAACACTCGCTGGACTTCCTGCGGATCGCTCGCAAAGCATGGCCTAATCATCTCAGCGAAATCGGCAAGATCGAGCCGGCGGCGCGGCGCGATCGCCTGATCGAGGCGGAGGCCGCGCGCCTGACCGCGCATCCGGACGGCCCCGTCATCGCGGCCGGTTCGACCGGTTCGATGCCGGCCACCGCAAAATTCCTCCACGCGGTGGCGAAGCTGCCGCATGGCGCGGTGGTGCTGCCGGGGCTCGATGCCGATCTCGACGCGGAATCGTGGGAGACGATCGGCGGCATCAGGGACGCGCAGGGAAAATTCACCGCCCTGCCGGCATCGAACCATCCGCAATTCGCGATGCACGCGCTGCTCGACCGGTTTGGCCTGCGGCGCGACGACGTCGGGATCTTGGCCGCACCGGCGCCGCATGGGCGCGACGTGCTGGTGTCCGAGGTGATGCGGCCATCGACCGCAACCGCGCAATGGCATGACCGGCTGAAGCAGCCGGAAATCACGGCGAAGATCTCGGGCGGCATGATGGACCTCGCGATCGTCGCGGCGCCCAATCCCGAAATGGAGGCGCTCGCGATCGCGGTCGCCATGCGCGAGGCGCGGCATCTCGACAAATCGGCGGCGCTGGTGACGCCCGATCGCGCGCTGGCGCGGCGGGTGATGGCGGCGCTGAGCCGCTGGAATCTCGAATTCGACGATTCCGGCGGCGACGCGCTGATGGACACGCCGGCTGGCGTGTTTGCCCGGCTGACCGCGGAAGCCACGGCGAAAGGGCTGGAGCCGCCAACCCTGCTGGCGCTGCTAAAACAACCGCTGTTTCGGCTCGGCGGCGCACACGGTGCGCTCAAACGCGCGATCGAGGTGCTGGAATTGGCGCTGTTGCGCGGCACCCGGCCGCAAGCCGGAAGCGGCGGCCTCGCGCACGACTTCGAACGCTTTCGTGCCGAGCTCGCAAAACTGGGGCGTGGCGAGCCATCCTCGCTCCATGCGACGGAGCCGCGCGCGAAACTGCGCGATCGGGATCTCGATCAGGCCCAGGCGTTGATCGCGAAATTACAAATCGCGCTTTCGCCGCTCGAAAGTCTCGCCGCATCCAAGCCGTATGATCTTGCCGAACTGGCGCTGCGCCATCGCGAAATCCTCGCCGCGCTGTCTTGTGACCAGAACGGCATCGCCGTGGTCTTCGAGGAGCGCGCGGGCTCGGCGCTGGCCTCGGCGTTCGACGATTTGCTCGGCCAACGGAAGCCGAGCGGGCTGATGACCCAGCTCGGCGATTATCCGGAGGTTTTTCAGACCGCGTTTGCCGACCGGATGGTCCGGCGCCCGGAATCATCCAGCGCGCGGTTACATATCTTCGGCCAACTCGAAGCGCGGTTGACCGAATCCGATCGCGTCATCCTTGGCGGCCTGGTCGAGGGCGTCTGGCCGCCGGCGCCACGGATCGATCCCTGGCTGAGCCGGCCGATGCGGCATGAGCTCGGCCTCGATCTGCCGGAGCGGCGTATCGGCCTCTCCGCCCACGATTTCGCGCAATTGCTTGGCCATGACGAGGTGATCCTCACCCATTCGGCAAAGGTTGGCGGCGCGCCGGCGGTGGCCTCGCGCTTTCTGCACCGGCTGGAAGCGGTCGCGGGTGAAGAACGCTGGAACGCCGCGAAATTGGCCGGCGACACATACGTGCAATATGCCGGCGAACTGGACCGGCCGGCGAAGGTCGAGCCGATCCCGCAGCCCGCGCCGAAGCCGCCACGCGAGACGCGGCCTCTAAAGCTGTCGGTGACGGCGATCGAGGACTGGCTGCGCGATCCCTATACGATCTATGCCAGATACATCCTCAAACTCGATCCGCTCGATCCCGTCGATATGCCGCTGTCGGCGGCCGATCGCGGCTCGGCGATCCACGATTCGCTCGGCGAATTCACCCAAACCTTTGCCAAGGCGTTGCCGGAGGACACCGTGCGCACGCTGCGCGGCATTGGCGAGAAACATTTTGCGCCGCTGATGGAGCGCCCCGAGGCGCGTGCGCTGTGGTGGCCGCGATTTCAGCGCATCGCCACCTGGTTCGCCGAGTGGGAGATCGCACGGCGCGGCCATATCGACGCGATCAAGGCCGAGATCAGGGGCGATATCCAGATTCCGCTCGACCACGAACGCATTTTCATCCTATCGGCGCGCGCCGACCGCATCGAGCGCCGCCACGACGGCCGTTTTGCAATCCTCGATTACAAGACCGGCCAGCCGCCAACAGGAAAACAAGTGCGCATGGGCCTGTCGCCGCAGCTCACGCTGGAAGCTGCGATCCTGCGCGAGGGCGGCTTCGCCGATATTCCCGCTGACTCCTCCGTTGGCGAGCTCGTCTATGTCAGGCTCAGTGGCAACAATCCGCCGGGCGAACAGCGATCGCTGGAACTGAAGATCAAGCCGGGCGATACGCCGCAACCGCCCGATGAGGCGGCCGACGGAGCACGCCGAAAGCTCGAAGCATTGATCCGGGCTTTCGAGGACGAGGGCCAGGCTTACACCTCGCTCAATCTGCCGATGTGGACCGCCCGTTACGGTACCTACGATGACCTTGCCCGCATCAAGGAATGGTCCGCGGCCGGCGGATTGGGGTTGGAGGAATGGTGAAGGCGCTGCGCCCGATTCCCGACGCCGTCCGCGCCACGCAGGCGCGCGCGTCCGACCCTGCGGCTTCGGCGTTCGTCTCCGCCAATGCCGGCTCGGGCAAGACGCATGTGCTGGTGCAGCGGGTGATCCGGTTGCTGCTCGACGGCGTGCCGCCGGAAAAAATACTCTGCATCACCTTCACCAAGGCCGCCGCGGCCAACATGGCCGAGCGGGTGTTCTCGACGCTTGGCCACTGGGTTACGCTCGACGATTCTGCGCTCGACACGGCGATCCGCGAGGCGGGCATCGCACACCCCAACGCGAAGCTGCGGACTTCGGCGCGAAAGCTGTTCGCCTGCGCGCTGGAGACGCCGGGCGGGCTCAAGGTGCAGACCATCCATGCGCTGTGCACCCGTCTGCTGCAGCAATTCCCGTTCGAGGCCAACGTGCCCGCGCGCTTTGCCGTGCTCGACGAGCGCGACCAGAACGAGATGATGGAGCGCGCCAATCTTTCCGTGCTGCTGGAAGCCTCGCGCAATCCCGACAGCGCGACCGGGCGTGCGCTCACCTTGGCGATGGCGAGCGCCGCTGACGTCACCTTCAAGGATGTGGTGCGCGAGGCCTGCCTGAGCCGCGATCATTTCATGGCATGGACCGACGCCGCCGGCAGCGCGCATGCCGCCGCCGCCCAGATCTCGGCGACGCTTGGCGTTGCAGCGGATGATCGGATCGAAGATATCGAGCGCGAGATCGTCGATGGTCCATATATCAGGCGATCGGGGTGGGAAGAGATCGCGACCGTTCTCGACACCGGCAGCAGATCCGATCAGGATCAGGCGGCGCGGCTGCGCGGTGCGCTGGTGTTCACCGGCACCGCCCAGGTCGATGCTTATCTCGCCGTCTTCCTCACCGACACCGAGCGCACGCCCCGCAAATCGGTGGTGACCAAGAACTTTGGGCGGGACAATCCCACAATTGGTCGTTTGTTCGAGGCAGAATTTCTCCGCCTCGGCCCGCTGATCGAGAGACGTCGCGCGGTGACGACGCGCGACCGCACCGAGGCGCTGTTGCATGTTGCAACCGCAGCAGCCGCGAACTACCGCCGCGAGAAGCTGGAACGCGGCCTGCTCGATTATGACGATCTGATCGACAAGACGCTCGCCATGCTTGACCGCGTCTCCTCCGGCTGGGTGCATTACAAGCTCGACCGCGGCGTCGATCACGTGCTGATCGACGAGGCGCAGGATACCAGCCCCCGGCAATGGGACATCGTCGCGCACATCATTTCGGAATTCACGTCGGGCGCCGGCGCGCGCGATGGCGTGCTGCGCACGGTGTTTGCGGTCGGCGACGAAAAGCAGTCGATTTTTTCCTTTCAGGGCGCGGCGCCGCGCGAATTCGACCTGCGCCGCCGCGAACTGAAGAAGAAGTTCGAAGATGCCGGACTGAAATTCGATCCGGTATCGTTCACCTATTCATTCCGGTCGGGGCCAGCGATCCTGCAATCTGTCGATTACGTTTTTCGGGAAAAGGATATCTATCGCAGTATCCATTCCGTCGACATCGGCCATCCGATCCATCATTCGCTGGCAGACGCCGGTCCCGGCCAGATCGAGCTCTGGGAATTGGCCGAAGCCGATGACAAGCAGGACATCGAGGGCTGGCGCGCGCCGTTCGATGGCGTGTCGGCGACAAGTCCGGAAGTGAAACTGGCCAAGCGCATTCAGGCCGAGATCAGGCGGCTGGTCGAAAGCGGCACCATGACCGGACACACCGGCAACCGCCGTCCGCTGCGTTATGGCGACATGCTGGTGCTGGTACGGCGGCGCGGCAACGCGTTCGATGCGGTGATTCAGGCGCTGAAGCACGCCAACACCCCGGTCGCGGGCGCCGACCGGCTCAAGCTCACCGAGCACATCGCGATCATCGACCTGATGAACCTCACCGACGCGCTGCTGCTGCCGCAGGACGATCTGGCGCTGGCGGTAGCACTGAAGAGTCCGCTGTTCGGCTTGAACGATGACGATCTGTTCAAGCTCGCGTGGCAGCGCAGGGCATCGCTGCGGGAGGCGCTTGCCGCCAACGCCACGGCGGATGGCCGCTTCGCGAGCGCACTCCATCGTCTCCAGCAATGCGAGCGCCGTTTCGTCAGCGAAACCCCGTTTGCGTTCTATGCCTGGCTGCTCGGCGGCGACGGCGGGCGGGCGCGTATCCTGAGGCGGCTCGGGCACGAGGCCAACGACGCGCTCGACGAGTTCCTGGAATTGGCGCTGAACTACGAGCGCAAGGCACCGGCTTCGCTGCAAGGGTTTTTGGCGTGGTTGCGTGCCGCCGACACCGAAGTGAAGCGCGACATGGAAATCTCGCGCGACGAAGTCCGCGTCATGACCGTGCACGGCGCCAAGGGACTGGAATCCTCGGTCGTATTCATGGTGGATACGACCACTTCGCCCTCGGATACGCAGCGGCTGCGGCTGATCCATCTACCGCAAGGCAATAACGCGTCGCACACGCCCGGCGTCGTGGTCTGGGCCGGCAAGAAGGCCGACGATCCCGTCTGCGTCGCCGCGGCGCGCACGGCGATGCTTGAAAATACCGAAGATGAATACCGCCGCCTGCTCTACGTCGCGATGACGCGCGCGGCCGACCGGCTGATCGTCGGCGGCTGCATGCCCGGCAACATGAATACGGTGCGAAAATCCTCCTGGTATGACCTGATCGACAAGGGTCTCGCTAGTTCCGGGCTACAGCTTCAGGAGTTGGAAACGCCGCATGGATTGGTGAAGCGCTATTTTCGGCCGGAGGATGCCGCTTCCCCCACTAGTTCGGTCACGTCGACGACGGCCGCGCCGATCGCGCTGCCGTCCTGGCTAACGACACCGGCTTTACCGGAGGCTTCCGCCGACAGCCTGTTGCGCCCATCCGACCCCGCCGACGACGACAGCGATCGCGTCCGAACGGGCGAATCGATCACGCTGCGCGCCCGCGCCTTGCAGCGCGGCACGCTGGTGCACCGGCTCTTGCAGTCGCTGCCGGATATCGCCGGCGAGCGACGCCGCGACGCCGCGCTGGGCTATCTCGCGCGCAACGCCGATGGCTGGAGCGAAGACGAGCGCAGGGCGCTGGCGGAGCAGGTCCTGGCCCTGATCGCGGATCCGCGTTTTGCGGCGGTGTTTGCCCCCGGCAGCCGCGCGGAAGTCTCGATCGTCGGGCGGCTGGACCGGCCGGGCCAATCGCCGGCGCTGGTTTCCGGGCAGATCGATCGGCTCGTGGTGACGCCCTCGGAGGTCTTGATCGTCGATTTCAAGACCAACCACGCCCCGCCGCTGGCCGCGGCCGAGGCGCCCCGGGGCTATGTCCGCCAGCTTGCGCTGTACCGGGCGGTGCTGCGCAAGCTTTATCCCCAGCGGCCCGTCCGCGCCGCACTGCTCTGGACCGAAACGCCTGAAATGATGGAGATTTCCGCCTCCGCGCTGGACACCGAGCTGGCATCCCATCATGTTGGCGTGACCGAGCTTGACCCGGCAAGATCGCGTTCATAGGTTTGCCCCTATCATCTTGGGCGCGATTCTCTGGCCGCGCCGCCACTCTCTTAACCGAACGAGGTAATTCCCATGGCCGTTGGCAAGGTTTCTGACGCCGATTTCGACGCCCAAGTGCTCAAGGCGACCGGGCCGGTGGTGGTCGATTTCTGGGCCGAATGGTGCGGCCCGTGCCGCATGATCGCGCCCGCGCTCGACGAGATTTCCGGCGCGATGGGCGACAAGGTCAAGATCGTGAAGCTCAACGTCGACGAGAGCCCGAAGACGGCGTCGAAGTACGGCGTGATGTCGATCCCGACCCTGATGATCTTCAAGGGCGGCGAGATGGCCTCGCGCCAGGTCGGCGCCGCGCC